>Ga0187871_10001496_pt1 | contig 20257 bp, 21 predicted proteins | sample June2016WEW_16_1_FD_132988 | JGI IMG/M metagenome (GOLD analysis project Ga0187871, IMG submission 132988) | Peatland microbial communities from SPRUCE experiment site at the Marcell Experimental Forest, Minnesota, USA - June2016WEW_16_10 | ecosystem: Environmental > Terrestrial > Soil >...
AACGCCGCGATCAACTACGCGTTGGGTATCCTCGCCATCAAGGTACGGGTCGCTATCGCCAAGGTGGGCCTAGATCCCGGTATCCCATTTCTCCACGACCCTACCGAGTCCAAGGACGCGTTTGTCTTCGATTGGCAGGAACCGTTTCGCTAAGTGATTGACGCGGCAGCCATGCGCTTCTTGAAGACCCACGGCAAGGAGTCGTTCATCCGAGACGATGAGTGGGTCGTGCGTCTAACGGGGCCGGGCGCCCGCGATCTTACCCGCGAGGTCGAGGAGGCCCTGAGCGTCAAGGTCCGATACGGTGGGATGCGTGTCCCCATCGACGCGTTGATGGTCCGGGAGCTGAGAAAGCTAGCGCAGTGGCTCGAGCACCCGCGGGGCCGAGTGAAGATTTGGTCTATTCCCGGCTCAAGGCCCAGATTAGGAGGAGAACTAGGCCAATGGTGACTACGGCTGCCGCAATCTCCGCATTCCGGGTCGCGTCGTTCTGTGCTTCGACGAGCGCAACCTGAGTCTGTGCCAACTGTTGCCTAGTACCCAAGAGGGCGATTTGGGTCGCCATGGAGCCAACTTTTTCCCAGGGCTTGTCGGGGTCGAATGGGAAATATTCCACACCGTGCAGCAACCCCTCAGGTGTTAGGCCTTTCTCGACGAATGGGATTATCCGCTTTCCCTTTCCCATCGCCAACCCAACTTCTTGATTCACCCAAGCGGATTCAACCCCCTTCTTGGTAAGGATGACGAGAACAATGTCGGATCTTTCTATCTGGTCCTGTACTTTTGAACCCAAGGGATTGCCAGGATCCCGGTCGTACATTGCCAGGTAAGCGTTGACTCCGGCACCATTGAGCGCTGCAACAAGATGATTGACGATCGGAATTTCCGCAGGGCCGACAGCGTGGCTGATAAACACTGAGAGCGGCATTCCCCCCTTGTTTCCCCCCGGAATCTCTTGAGTTACCGTCGATTAAGCCGTTGGCGCGGCTCAGTGGAGCCGACAACTGCTAATAATAACCCTCGTGCAATCCGCATAGCTCGAGAATGCTGCGAAACCTACGACTGCACCCTTACAAAGTTCATAGAGACATTTCTCTCAATGACGTCCCTCCACTTTCAGTAGTCGTCGGTCGCAATAATTCTGGAAAGAGTGCGCTCCTGCACGCCATCGCTCTTCCGAAGTACGGTATACGCTGGGATTCGGTCCTCCCCACAGCCCCCTTCGAGGAAGTTGCGACCACCGCCGCGCCGCCCGCAAGGATTGATCTTGATTTTGGCTCGCAACACGGCCCTCTCATGATCGAAATCTCCTTGGTTGCGAATGGAACGATTCAGTGGCGGATAAGCGATACAAGAGGGGGAAGAAACGCCTCTCAACAAATCCCTGCGCCGCAGCAATACGGACGAGGGGAGTTGAACGTGCAGCAACCGGAGGCCGTCCAGCAGTTTTTCCTCGCCGCTGAACGTGACTTACCCGCCCGCTCATTTACGTATCAAGCGTACTCACGAGATATCGGCCCAGCTGGGGAAGGATGCTGGAATGCGCTCCACCAGCTGAAGGCTGATGACAACCCGGCGTTCGAGCGAATCCGCGACGTCCTTACTGGCTTGGGATTCGGTATGACCGGCTTGAAGACACCCACTGTCAACCCTGGCTCCGGGGCCATCCGCATCCAAAACTACGGTAGGGCTGACGTCCTACCTTTCATGGGGTCGGGCCTTACGTCAGTCCTGCCCATAGTCACTCAGGGGATTCTCTGCCGCCGAGGGGAAACCTTCCTAGTCGAGGAGCCTGAGCTTCACTTACATAGGAGCGCGCTCGATGCATTAGCCGGGTTCTTTGGTACGCTCACGAGAGAGGGGGTCCAAGTGATGATGACAAGTCACTCTACCGCCTTTTTCCCGTGCTTGAAGGTTAAGATGGACGACGGGACCGTTCCAAACGACCTGGCAGTGTACATACTCGAAAGAAGCCCCGATGGCGGTACGTCGGTGGTCCGCGAACCCCTAGAGGATTACTACCGTGCCAACTACTCCGCAGAGGGCGTTCTGCGGAGATCCTCGTGAGGGCCTGCGCATCGCCATGGAGAAACAGGTTTGGAGAGACCGCCGCTATGGGCAGCCTTGGGCGGATGATGAACTGCTCGTCGCGTGGGAAGCCTGTCCCAAAGACTTCCAGCGATACGGCTCACGAGATCCGAAGGTAGTAGAAGTCGCGGAACTGCTGGGACGATCTCCTGCCGCCGTCTCCAGAATCTTCGGGAACTTCTGGTGGGTCTATTCCGGGCATAGTCTCGGCCTTCCTCACGCCAGTCACAGCGTCGAGAGGGTTGTCACAGAGTACGGGAACGATCCCACCGCGCTCGCCAAACAAGCATTCGAGGCTCGCGCGGGTCGAGTTAAGAGGTCTGTCTGGCCCAGGGTCCTGGTCAAGAGCGACGAACCTGCCGGTGCTATTCCATTCTGGCAGATTGCATCCTTGGCGGCCGACAACAAGGTTGACCTCCGCAATGTGTATGTGAACCCTCGAGGCGGATCAATAATTGAAGACATCTTCATGTTCGTTACCGGAAACCCAGGGGCGACCCTCTCTAGTTCAGGGATTCTTGTCAGGCCTGAGTGACCTGCTAAACGCCTCGGTTAGGGGTTCGGCTGAACGAAGAATATCGATAATCAGCCGAGGAGCCGATATCATCCTAAAGGGGGACTTCACCGGGTGGGATAGGATAGTTCTGGAGCGCTTCGAACCTCTCGCCACTCATGAGCAGCTTTCCGATAGTCAGGTGCAGAACCGCGTGAAGCTTATTCTTAGCAAGTCAAGACTCGATCCGCCCCGACGGCGGGGGCGTCGGCCCAAGAGTTCTCCGAAAGATCTGACCGAGCTCTAGAGTTGCGACACAATGACTACGCGAGGCTCGCCACTAGGCCCGCACAGATACGCTTTCCCTATCCCTGCCGATCGCCCCTCGAGAAACAGCCCCGAAACGGCCCCGGGAGACATTTTTCCTCGGGAGAACGCGCCCCACTCTAGACACGCAAAGGCACTTGCACCTCTCGCTAAGAGGGGGATTTGGGCAGGTTACGACATTGCTCCGAGCCGGTGTTTCATAGCGCCCCGGCGAACCAGTTAACGAATATTGACGAGAGCCACATATTCGCCTGCCGGGTCCTCTCCTAGCCCAGAGGGAGTCGCATGTTGGAGTCGGCCACTCCTTCCCCCGCGGAGACGGAGCCGATTGGCATAACAAAGCCCGCGAAGGGTCGCCCCGAACACCCTTCGAAGGAGGTCTTTGAGCGGCGTCGCTGGGGCGACCAAATCGGGGGCTCCATCGGCCTTCTCGTCGGTTCCCTCCTCCTCGCTTCGATGTTCACCGGATGGTGGACCCTCTCGATCACCGACGGAGGCAGCGCGGAGACCATCTCCTTCTTCCCGGGCGCTTCGTACGTGACCACCGGCTCGCCCGAGACCGGATTGTTCTTCGGGGCCCCCACCTACTCGGCCAGCGGGCTCAACCAGCTGGGGGTGTTGTATGGCCACATCCTGTCGGCGGGGATCTTTGTCATCGTGATCGCGTTCGTGGCCGCTCTGATCGGGTTTCTATCGCTTAGGTCCGTCCGGCCCCGCATCTATCGCGCCATCATTCTCGTGGCGGGCTGCTGCACAACCGCCGTGGCGGTCATGGTACCCTTCTTGGTCGCCGGGTTTCACGAGTATGCGTTTGCCTCGGATGTCGATGGGGAGATCACTTGCTCTCCCCCACCGAGCCCGTGCTCGACGTTCTGGGGGAGCGAAACGACCAACGGAACGACCTGGACGTGGGGGCCTGGGCTGGGATGGGTCCTGGCGGTTGTAGCGGCATTCGTTCTGGTCACGGCCCTCGTCTTTCTCGTGTCCGCGTACCGTCCGTACCCCTATTCGGACGAGCCCCCGTGACACTGACCGGTGATCCAGCCCCTGATGGCCCGGGCGGGTGTCTGCAACCGACAATGCAGACAGCCCAACTGCAGACCGTCGAATGGGAGATGCACACACTCACTCTTGGGCGGGCAGCAACAGTGGATGCATAGTCGGAGGGCGGGCCCCGCCCGAAGTTAATCGAAGATAGTCGGTTCCTTCGGGGTCAGGGTGCCGCTGGGTTTCAGACCGCGCAACTTCGTATCCAGGCCCCCAAAGCGTCCGTCACAACGCCATCACCGGCCCTTCAATCAGGAACCTGTACGCCTACTGTGTGCATTGCTGCGGTTGATGATCACGACCATTCAGGTAAGTCAGGCCACCCGGGGGCGCCTCGCCGCCCTGAAGAGCACTCCCCGTGAGAGTTACGATGAACTGATTGACAAACTCTTGACTTTGATTCCCTCCGGCGACAAAGAGGGAAGTTACACGGATCTCTTTCGGATGGGCCGCTTGAACGCTCGCCTAGACGCCCGAGCCAGACGGACGCTCGATCATGATGGGCTCAAGGGACGAATGGGTCTCTAACGGCCTGGTCCATCCGCTCGCCCAATACTTCTGCCCGGGGAGTGCAACGCCTCGACAAGTCGATTGTCGGGAGGTTCGTGGCCGGATTGGAGAAAGCTGCTGCCAATCTAGGCGGAACTTCCGTTATACTGACCGTTCGGACGACTATAGTTTACGAGGTGGTAACTGGCGGCCACTCGTGCTGCTACCCCTCTCGGAGAAGACGATAATCGTGGAACGGCGGCGGCCGGCGGTTGCGCCCAACCTAAGTGACCTTGGAGACAATCTCGACCAAATTCCCATCCGGGTCGCGCAGGAGGGCGTTTCGGTTGTTGTTGCCAGTGTTGTGCGGGGACTGGACAACTTGGACGCCGGCGGACTTCAACAGTTCGAAGGCTTGATCAACGTTCTTGGCCCACACCACAAGGACCATGGCGGCGCTGCCGGGCTGCGCGACAACTCCATGCACTCGCTGCGCGGCTGCCACGGTTCCTAGGCCAAGCTCGAATCCATTGAGCGTGAATTCCACGTGTTCGGGTGTCCCAGTGGCGGGGGTGCGGAATGTCTCCTTGAACCCGAGCAGGTCTCGGTAGAATCGGATGCCGGCCTCGATGTCTCGAGTGTACAGATTGACGAGCCCGTTCGTGTACATGCGAGAGGCTAGTGACGAAGTGAAGTAACGATGTCGAGTCGAAATGAAGTAGTCCCCGCTTTGCGACCCCAATGGTTGGGCTTCATCGAGCCATGAATGGGGGAAGATTCATTGAGCCTACGTGCAATCCAAGATGCACCCCAACCGGGGGGGTCCGCCATCCACGAGGTCTAGTGGGGGAGCGGGAGTCGCCTCCCGTCCACCTCGAAGTCCGCCCCGGCGACGACCGCCCACGCAAAGAGATTGGCCCTGTTCTTCCCCCCGAGGAATCCGTTCGCCCCAACAGAGACCATGATGGCCCCGGCTTCGATGTCCTCAACCTGCGGCGTGTTGTGGAGCTTCGGATTGAGGCCGATGCCGAGCTGCCCCGGCTGGTCCCGTCCCTTCCCGCCCTTCTTGAAATCCGCCTCGAATTTGTCCCCGCCGGACCCAAACGTGGCCTTGATGAGACGACCGTTCGAGAACTCGAAACGAGGCTCCGTGGCTACCCGGTCATCGTAGTAGTTGGTGCGGTTGCCCACGATGACCCCGTCGGCGATGGATTCATCCAAGGCGACCCGAACCGACCCCGAAGGCAAGGTCGTCAACATCCTGAACGGGCGCTTGAGGTCGGCCGCGCTCAATCGCCCCGTGCTCGCCACAGGGTCGCGGCCGGCAAGGCCCAAGGTGAGGTCCGTGCCGTTCGCGTGGGTGATGTGGATCCGCTTTCCGGACTTCAATGCCTTGACAATCGGGGCCGCGGTCCTAGCCAAAGAAACAGGGTCCACCATCGTCGCTTCAACGAGTTCTTGAGTCCACCCGTCGAGATCGACCCCATAGGCTTGGGCAAGGTTTGGATACGGTCTTCCCAGCTCCAGCCGCGCCCCACGCAATCCCGCCTTCTTGGCGGTGGCGTACCAGGAGTCGTTCCACTCGAACAGCTGGTTCGACTGCTTTGCGGGCAAGGAGTTCATGCGCAACCGGTCGCCCGGGCCCCACATGTGAATGTAGACGTCGGTCTTTGCGAGAGCCGCCCACTCGTGTCCCGGCTTCTGTCCGAGCACCTTCGCCCCACCGCTCTCAACGGTGTCCCAGTAGGCGTTCTCGTCCTCGTAGTGAATGACAGGGAAAGCCTTCATCCGACGAACTTCCCGCGCCAAGGCGACTGCCCAGGGAAGGGTGTGGGGCCAAGCCTCAATGGTGACATTTTCCCCAGGCTTCAGCTGGAGATTGTTCCGGAGAATCGATTGCGCGAGTTTTGACCTGGAATCCGTTGCGGCCTGGGACTTCGCCATCGGACCCCCAAGCGCCGGGAGGTACTTATCCTTCGAATGCGGGCTTAGGGCCCCACGATGCGAGAGGCCTGGCATCGGAAGCCGAAGGCTCACGTGGGTGCGATCGACATCCCGGGTTCTCTCGTCACTCTCGCCTGTTTCGGCAAGGGAAAGCTCTTAGAACGCCGTCCCTTCCTTGACAGTGGTCGCAGCGCCGAGGGTTGGACTTGACACATCCAAACGAAAGCCTGATTCGGAATGCATTTAGCGCGTTCATGCGAGGTGACGTAGAGGCCGCCCGTCCCGCGTTCGACTCGCAAGTGGTCTGGCACGTTTCCGGTAGGGGCCCCCTGTCCGGTGAGTTTCGGGGGTTTGACGAAGTTGCGAAGTGGGGTGCGCGGCTCTTTGAGAAAAGCGGAGGAACGCTGCAGGAGGAACTCCACGAAGTGGTAGCGAACGACTCCATCGCATTTCAGTGGGTCACGTACCGGGCGCATCGAGCGGAGCAGTCGATCGAGGACGGGAGCGTGAACGTCTACCGCATTCGGGATGGCAAGATCGTGGAATGCTGGGTGTATTTCGGAAAGCCCTACGAATTCGACAACTTCTTCGCCTGAAGTCGACCCGGGATCGATTGGCCCAACCGGCCCCCAATGAGACGGTTGCTATCGACAACGCACCTACTTGGTCGAGTGGATGGGCAAGATCGCTCGTGTGGCCCTCGGAATGCGGTGAGTAGCCGCGGCCGATCCTGCGAATGAACTCTGGGAGAGCATTCGCGCGGTGAAACTGGCGTCCCGGAGGCGCTGGGCCCGTCCCCGCAATCGATTGGCGAGGCTCCCGCGTTCAGGTCGGAAAGCGCCGGAAGAGTCGAAGCCCCGCTCAGGGCGGGTTCGTCCCGGGGGGTGGACTGGGGTCGACCGATCCGGGGGGAGGCGTCGACGACGGCTGCCCTCCGCCGGGACTACGGCCTCCTCGGATCAACACGAGGGCGACCCCCACAACAACGACGACAGCGAGAATCCCGAGGATTAGATACCCATCGTCCCCGGGGAGACCCAGGAACGACGCGGGGTGACCGGTCGAGTTAGATGCGCTGAACTGGATCGATTCGGAGAGGTCGTGACCGCCCACCGTGAGAGACCCAGAGCTCGGGCTCGAAGTGTACCCGGGGACTCCCCCCACGGAGTAAGCGTACGTCCCGTTCTGGGCGTCGAACGAGATCGTCCCGGTGGTGGTGGATCGTGTAACACCATTGAATGTGAGGCTCCAATTCAACCCCGTCGACAGGCCGGCCTCGGCGAAGACGATCGCGTAGGTCCCGGCCGAGGGAGAGAACTGGACGGCTTGCGCGGCCGGCGCACCATCGACCTTTATGGAAGAGGTCGTCGGAGAGGACGTCAGCCCATTGACGGCGCTCACCGTGAAGTTGTAGGTGCCGTTCGGCTCAGAAAAGGCGATGGACGATGTCTCCGACGTCCCGGGTGTGCCCGCGAGTGTCACGGTCCACGCAGTTCCGGTGGGAAGGCCATTCTCGTTGAACGTGACCGAATACTTCGCCATGGAGCTGGCAGCGTAGCTGATGGATTTGGTGAGATTCGCGCCGTTCACGTCCACCACACCAGAGCTCGGAGTAGGAGCGTAACCAGCCACGCCCGAGACCGTGAAGTCGTAGGTGCCGTTCAACTCCGTGAAATTGATTGCGTTCGAGTTCGAACTCCGGAGCGTACCGGAAAGGGTGACGGACCAGTCGGTGCCACCCGGGAGCCCGGTTTCCGTGAAGGTCGTGGTAAAGGTACCGGGGAGCCTAACGTGCGTGAACACGATCGTCTGGTTGGCGGGCCCGCCCGAGACCGTGATCGTGCCCCCGGTTGGCGACGGCACGTAACCAGGGGCCCCGCCCGCGGCGAACGAGAAGGTGCTGTTGATCATCGTGAACTGAACGGAGGTCCCCGTGGTCGAATTGAATTGGTACTCATACAACACGACCCACGCCGTTCCGGGAGCGAGTCCAGTTTCGTTGAAGGTGACAGTGTAGGCGTCGCGCTGCGAAAACACAACCGACTCGTTCACGCCGGTGCCGTTGACGGTGAAGGCGAACACCCCGGGGGCGTAGTAGTAGTCCGCCGAAGTCGATCCCGGAAAGAAGGCGTAACTTCCGTTCGGAAGCTCGATCGCAAGGGTAGCAGCGTTCGTGAGGTTTTGGACGTAGAAGGATTCGGTCGAATACCCGAAGACCCCCCAGATAAGTCCGGCGGGCAGGCCGGTCTCGTTGAATGAGACGGCGTAGGTCATGAGGCTCGTGAAGGTGATGTCGACGAACAGGTGCTCGCCGCCCGTGATTGTCACCGATCCGGTCGAAGGTGTGACGTTACCGAGTGGTCCCGGCGGGGCCACCTGGTAGACGTGAGTCCCTCCTGTGGCGGGGAAGCTGATGTCGTTCGTCGCATTGGAGATGCTGATGTTGTCAAGGATGACCTCCCAGCCGGACCCCGACGCGAGCCCGCCTTCCAGGAAGCTGACAATTCCGGTGGACTGCGCGACGAAGGCGATGGTGACATTGATCCCAGTCCCGGTGACCAAGGCGCTGCCGTTCGCTGGAGTCGGAGCATAACCGGCAACCGCCGCGACGTTGTAGCTCCATGATCCGTTGGGGTAGGCGAAGCCGACGGAGGTGGTGCTGGAACTGTTCTGCGTCCCTTCCAGGCTCACGGTCCAATTGGTGTCGGCCGGCAGACCGGTCTCGGTGAAATTCACTGGAAAGTCTACGTTACACCCGATAGAAGATTCTGTGTAGTTGGAAATGACCGCGCCGGTGGTGCCGTCGACCCCGGCGAAGAAGCCCCCGCATCCGTCGGACGCCAGACTGGGCGCATACTCGATCTCCCACTGGGAGGGGTCGTTGATCCACGTCCCTACAGCATCCGTGGCGGGCGATTGTGGAATGGGGAGCCAGACGCGCAGGGCTGACGGGTCCGATGCAAGGTACGCGCCACCGCCCGCGAGGTTGGCTTGCACAACGGCCGCCGGCGAGCCGATCGTGGGGAGTTGGTCGGGTAGTATCTGCTGATACGTCGTGTCGTAGGGGCAGACCTCGCTGTACGCGTAAGCGACCGCTCCGTCGATAACGAAATAATTGAGGGTTGTCGTCACGGCGTCGGGTGACGTCAAGCTGAGTAGGTAGACGGTCGCCGTACCGACCGAAGCGGAGGCTGGGGTCGCCGGAACGGTCACGGCCGAGGGGGACGAAACGATCCAGGTCTGGATGCAGCCAACCTGGTTAGCAAAAGCCTGGGAGGCGCTGAGTGTCGCCGGGCTCGAGAGCGCAACCGCTTCCCCACCCGTCACGTTCCAAGTCATTGAATCGTAGCCCGTGGAGGCGTTCTGGCCGATGGATACGGCTTGCGACCAGGGGATGGCGACCGCGTTCACCGGGGGATGGGGGCCGATTGACTTCGTGGAACTTTCCAAGACAGGTAGGGAGAGCAGCCCGCGAGTGATTGGCTGGGAGGCAAACGGCTCGGCCACCCCGGCGGATGCGGCCACCCCTGCCACCGAGGGGGCGGGTCCGGCCGGCGCGCGCTTCCCTACGGGTCCCGGGGCGACTGACCCGGCAGTCGAGTGGGATCCCGGAACTCCCTGAAGCAGGGCGGGAGCGACTATCGCGGAAAAGATGAGGAGACCGGCAAACGCCTGGGCCAGAATTCGCTTAGTGTGGATCATCGGGATCGAGGGCGAGACCTTCCGACCCGATAATTAAACCCTCGTGCGCCGTTGAAGCGGGAGTCGGGCCGCAGGACCCACCTACTGGAGCGGGGTTCTGAGGAGGCCAGTGCAGTGCTCCTGCCCGCTCCGATGACGGAGCTTCGCTGGATTCAATCGTCAGCCATCCAGTTGACTCGGGGATGGTGTCGCGATTACCCGAGGGTGTAGGGAATGCGAGTTCCTCGAGTGGTTTTAACTTACAATGCGTCCACTCACAGGACCCGGGGCGTACATCGCTCATCAGTTTGGGCATCCAGTGCATATCTCGCCCGGCTCACACCCTTCCACCGAAAAGGCCGGAGTCGCTTCCATCCGTACAAGCGATTTCATGTAATGCCGTCCCCACGCAAGTTACGTCCCGGCAGCCGACATCTCAATCCGAGTCTCTCCAAGTACATTGTCAGAACTCGAGAGGTTCCAGAGGGCACCGCATGCCAAGACGACCGACGAGACCATCACGACTCTGACGACACTTCGCCGTCACGAGCTCGTTTCGCGCCTCTGCGGCGGCGCGAGACTGTCTAGACCGTTCCGCGAGTCGGATCGCCTGGATTTCGATCATTGACTTTCTGGCCTGAATCGTATTTCTCGCAGGCGGTGGGAAGAGGCCCGAAGTGTGCGGACGCCCGTAGCCCGTGGATCACTCAATCCCACCGGAGTTAGTAGTTCTGGAAGTCGACCGGGAACTCGTTCGCGATGGCAGTCGGAAACGCTCATCGAGGGCCCCTCGGTGCAATCGCGCTTTCACCTACATTGCTCCGCCGATAGCTATAAGTAATTTTTAGCCAAGTCCAACCGTGAGTCTCCAATGACCAAGCGACTCGCACGAACTGCGCATTGCCTGCGGTGCAGCCATACCTGGCGAATGCGACGGCGAGTTCCTGCGCAGTGCCCTCGATGTAAATCGCGGCTCTACCAGACACCCAAACGCCCCTCCCGGACTGGTATTGGCCGACTCTACCGTCACTTCGACTCCCTCCCCGAGCCGAGCTGGCTCGGGGTGGGGCCAGTTCGGCTCGACCTACGTCGACGGCGAGCAAAGGATGAGTTACTCGTCAAGCACGGGATGCGACCAAGCATAACCCATGAATCGTAGGCAGTTCGCCTTCGCGATCGGCAAGGCCCGAACGGAGGACGAGCGTCTCGCTTGGTTCGGAGCCCTCCTCACCCGTGAGTCAAAGCTGGAGGGCCGACTCATTATCGTCGGTGGATCGGCGATAGAGATCTACCTAACGAGCAGCAAGTACGTCTCGATGGACATCGGCGTGGTCGGAGACAAGAAGGCAATCGCCGAAGTACTTCAGGGATGGGGGTTTCGACCGGAGGAGGGGCGAGACAACAGGCTGTACTGGGTGAGGGAGGGCCTCGGAAACGTCGATCTGGTCGGGCCGATAGATCGTTCGGGGCTTCCCCCACGAACCCACACCACCCCGTATGGCGAAGTCCTTCTCGCTCCGATCGAGTATTTAATCCTCCGGCGTTTGATGAGGTCGGGTCGGGAGCATTCGACCGAACTGTTTCGCCAGGCGGAGGTTCTTGCCGCGCAGTACAAGAGAAGCCTGGATTGGGAGTACATCAAATCGCAGTCGCTCTCCGAGAGAGTCTTACCCCTCTACAATCAACTTAGGGAGCAAGTTTACCCGGGCCGATCAAGACGAAGTGGGTGAGTTACCTAATCCTCCCTTCGGACGTGCAAGCGCGCGCGCACACTCCGCGAAGGGGTGAGATCCTGCGGGGACCGTGAAATTCGAGGTTAAAGGGCGACGTACATTGACGACCGTTGATGTCGGCTCGAGAGGAACTCGAACGCAGACTTGCTGAGATACCGGATGTGTCCCGCCGCCCGTCACGGCACGGAGACTCCCGGTCCTACTTTGTGGGGGATCGGGAGATCGCCCACTTTCACGGAAATGAGCGTCTCGACGTCCGGCTGACGAAGGAGGTTATTCGCCAGCACAAGGACCTGCACGACTTCGACGAGCGGGTTCAAACGCGGGGTCCCTCGGCCGAGTGGGTGGCGGTCCGGATCCTCAATGAACGAGACCTCCCGCTGGCCGTCTCAATGGTTGCCGAGGCGGCACGAGCCAACGCGTAGGAAGCGGCCCGGAGGATCGACAAGTTTGATGGCCACTTCAAGGGCGCCCCTGCAAGGCGTTTACACCGAACGCTCGCGGACGTCAGTTCCGGTCTGATCGGCTCGCGGCTGGAGGCGCAGGTCGAGGCGTTCAAGCGCTCGCACGAACACTTCGGTGAAGGAGACCTGTTTCACGACCTCTTGGGTCGCTCAAATACCTCGTGAGCGAGTGACACTCGGAGCTTTGCGGATGCATGGGCGAGAGATTCAACGTAACCGGCCATCCCGAAGACACGAGGGTCGTCCAGTGGCTCCTCGAGGAGGGGCAGCCTGCGGTCCGCTACCGCGCCTTGCTCGATCTACTCGGCCGAAAAGAGTCAGACGCCATCGTACGATCGACCCGCTCGAGGATCGCGCGCGTGGGCTGGGCGTACGATCAACTCCGTGCGCAAGGCCCCAAGGGGTTCTGGGAACGGAAGGGGCCGACGAACCTCAAGGGATGGATCGACTTCCTCTACTACCCGAAGTACCTCTCCACGAATTGGAGAGCTCTGGTCCTCGCGGATCTTGGTCTCACCGCTGCAGACCCCCGGATCAAGCGGATCGCTGAGCTCGTATTCGATTTCAAGCTCCGCCTCAGCTCTCCGTTCAATTTTTTCCATGAAGAAGCGTGCGTCGTGGGGAACACCGCCCGAATGTTGACGCGGTTCGGGTACGCTGACGACCTCCGAGTCCGAAAGCTCTACGACTGGCTCATCGAGGATCAACGGAAGGACGGTGGTTGGAACTGCTCCCAGGGCACACCCGGAACGCTGGATGTGTGGGAACCTCTGGCCGCCTTCGCCTCCCTGCCAAAGACGAAGCGGTCACCGAAGATGGAGGCCGCGATATCGAACGGCGCGGAGTTCTATCTGGAACGCCGGCTGCTCCGCGAAGGCCCGAAATACGCCCCCTGGTTCCGACTCCACTATCCGAACCACTACTACTACGATCTCCTGGTCGGACTCGACGTCCTCACTCAACTCGGGTTCGCAGGAGACCGGCGGCTTCGGCCGGCATTAAGGCTCCTGACCGAGAAGCGACAACCGAACGGAACCTGGCTGATGGACCGCTTGCATCCGGACGTCCTGGGACCAAAGGCCGCACAGTATCGCAAGGGTGTCACTCCGCTGCGAATCGAGGAGTCGGGGCGCCCGAGCAAATGGATTACATTGAACGCCCTGCGTGTTCTGAAGCTGGTCGAGGGGGCCAGTTAGCAAGCGCGGCGCATGACCCATCGCGACCGGCTGTCCTGGTGGGGCGTGACCCCCGTTGAAACCCCGTTGCAGCCTCGGGTATGATGAATCCCGGCGCAGGTCATTCTCTACCGCGGCTAGGGTGAAAGCGAAGTGGGGTTCAAGGCGCTCTCCAGGAGTTTCCTCTCGATGTTGGCCATCATTTCGGAGAGCGAAGACTTGCTCCGACCGAGCTTGTTCGCGAGGCCTGTAAGTGTGATCCTCCGTGGGACCGCGAAATAACCCGCGGCCATCGCCTGGGCAAGTAACTGGTTCTGAGTTGGGGTAAGCAACGGGAGGTGGCTTCGCAACCGCTGACGGCGGAGAGACACGACCTGAAAATTGGAGTCGGTCTTCCGAAAGTGTGCCAGAATTGCTTGCGCCTCCGAACGCCGCGCCACGACCTCCCATCGAATGAACCCTCCTTGAATACGAAGAGGAAAATGGATCGGTATCCCCAAGACTCGGAATAGAGGAATGGTCGGTGGGTTCCGGAACGTGATCCGATAAAGACTTCCGCTCCCTACCTCGGTGAGTGCATCGACCTTCAGGACGTCGGGATAGCTGGCGATCTCTCGGGCCCAAACTCCTGGGGGCGGACCGCTTATCCAGTAGTCCGAAACCGAAACATCTTTGCTGACATCGGAACGGTTCAAGACTTCGATCGAAAGTTCCGGATGTCGAGATGTGAACATCCCGATCCCGACCGTTGTCGGTATGCGGGCGCGTAGGACGGCGATAAGAAGTTGGTTCTCGGCTCGATCCCTTTCCTCTGAGGGACGGCGAAGAATCGTATCGGCTTCGTCCTTGGCCGGTCGGCCAATCGATCGGTAGGGTCGTTGGGTCCGTCGTTGGCGCGGTTTTTGGTCCATGTCTCTTGGCAACCGACCGGGACGAATCCTCGGCCTTCCGTCTGACTCGAATCGAAGTTGAGGATATAAGTGACGGAGCGCCGATGCCGCGCATTCTGCCTCCTTGCTGGTGCCAATCGGAGGGAACGAGACTTTTTCGGCGTGCGTGGGTGCAACAGAGATTGCATCTACATGGGAGGTCGAGAGTGCAGAACAAGCCCTGAGGCGGGGTCCCCGAAGGTGGGGTGAGTAGTCTTTTTATATGTAATGTGTATTGCTGTATTGCTCACAGCATCTTATGAGGCTCGAACTCGGTCCAGATGGCAAGATCATCGGCACACGTCGCGTCAGTCCGAACGGCCAAGTCAGCGGCCTGTCGGAGTACTCGGGACGCGAAGTGCTGGTCATCCTCCCGGGGACAGCGGAGCCTAGCTCCCCCACCCCCTCGCCTTGGCCGGGCTCGGAAGAGTTCACCCGTCTGGTTGGGGAGCAGATTCGTCAAGCGTACGACCGAACACGGATCCTGCAGGAGACCTACGCGACCCCTTGGGAGGCGACGCGGTCGTTCATGAAGACCGTCTTTGGGGCGCAGTCCCCCGATTTGATGGCAGAAGTAGACCGATGGGTAAAGGAACAGGTCCGTGGAGCTTCGCTCAGCGAATCGCCAGACCCGTCTAAGACCTCGGAAGACAATCCGGGGGCACGGGCTCGCCGCGGGGGCCAATCCGGCCGTCCGCGTTCCGGCACGGCGACGAAGAAACGCCCATGACCGGCATCAAGAAGAACGAAAACCGCGTCCTCGACCGCCGAGCTCTCGTGACCGGGGGAAGTGGTGGGATTGGGACGAGCATCGTAGAAGCTCTCGCCGAAGGGGGAGCCGACGTGGCGGTCCAATGGTACCGCAATCACACCGAGGCGGACCGCATGGTCGAGATCGTGGAGGCCCACGGCCGGCAAGGCATCGCGGTTCAGGCCAACCTACTGGATGTCAAGAGTGTCCACGCGATGCGGGATGTTCTGCACGAAAAATTCGCCAAGGTGGACACGCTCATCAACTGCGCCGGGATCAATCGGGACAGTCTCTTCTCTCGGATGACCGACGAGCAGTGGGACGAAGTGATCGATGTGAATCTTTCCGGCGTCTTTCATTGCTGCCGGGCCTTCGTTGAGGAGATTTCGGCAAGCGGCCATGGCCGGATCATCAACATCTCGAGTTTGGTCGGAGTGATGGGAAACATCGGCCAGGTCAACTACGCCGCCAGCAAGAGCGGAATGATCGGCTTCGCCAAGGCCCTGGCCCGGGAACTCGCTGCACAGAAGACCACCGTGAACGTGATCGCCCCGGGGTTCATCGACACCCCGATGGTGCAGAAGATCCCCGAGTCCGTCAAACAGAAGATTCTCAGCCAAATTCCGATGGGGCGCTTCGGTACCCCGCGGGAGGTGGCCATGAGCGTGGTCTACCTCGTCTCGCCCGAGGCCGACTACATCACAGGGACGGTTCTCAACATGAACGGTGGAATGTATCTATGAACGAAAGCAACAACAGCGAAACAACGACCAGCGTGAACAAGGCTTGGACGGACGTCGGCGAGGCGGTCAACCACGCCACGGAACTCTACGTGAAGGAGCTCTCAGCGTACTTGAACTGGGCTCACGGCTTCCAACGCGAAGTGCTCGAACAGAGCATCACTGTCACCCAGGAAGTCTCCCGGTTCGGCGCGAGACAATTGGCGTTCTGGGCCCGGATCCGAGAGAGCGTTCCGGCCTATGGCACCGTGCCCAAGGGAACGGAGACCGTCGCTGGCATGGTTGAGGCCATAGTCCAGGAGACCGAGCCCAAGGCGTGAACAACTCCCGCATCATCCGATAGCAACGATCCTGAGCACTGAGGAAAGAAAACATGCCGCAGAACAAGAAGCGCCCCGGGCGCCCCGCAAAGTCGAAGCCGAACGCAATTCCCCGCGAGGAGACCTCGCGCACGACCCCTCCTAAGGCGGCCAGCCGGACCCCGATCGAGGAGAGTCTGGACCTCTGGACCCGGTTCGCTCAGCAAACGGGCGATACCGTGACGGAGTACCTCCGACGGTTTGGCAACGAGCAGCAGAAGACCTACGAGGCATGGGCTGCCTCCGCCCGCGATGCGACCCGCCCTCCCTCCCGCCCCAGTGAGACCGAGGAGGCTCAGGCACGCTTCCAGGAATGGAACCGTCGAGCTGAAGAGGTGGGTGCCCGCATCCGGGATGCGCTCCAATCCACCATCGGGCCTCAGAAAGACATGTTCGCTCTCTGGGCCAAGCCCTTCCTTCCCAGGGACTGGACGAACGACGACCGAACCCGTGAGGCGGCGGAACTGATCCAGAAGCTCTGGACCGGGTTCTCCACCGATGTCTTCAAACCGTGGTTCAGCGCGTTCCAACCGGGTCAAGGGGTTGAGGACCTCGTCCGCGTGCAGGAAGCCTCGCTCAAGGAGTTCTCGGACTCCTTCCAGAAGCTGACGCAGCTCTACTTCACCAGCCCCGCGTTCGTGACGATGTTCGGGAAGAGTTTGGACGCATCCCTGGACAGCCAGAAGTTCGCGAAGGAACAAGAGTCCGTGTTCAGCCGGATGACGGGACTCCCGACGCGCCAGGAGCTCACCGAACTGAACGAAGCCGTCCGGGACCTCACTGAGAAAGTCTCCCGGATGAGTTCGAGGCAGGCGTAGTCCCACTCTCCTCCAACCGGGAGTCACATCTATGGCCGAGACGGAGTACGTGGTCGCCGAGATGTCCGAACCGAGGGCGGGACGTAGCGATGGTGGTGGGCGGCCCGGGGCGAACCCGGGGAGCCCTCCGCGGGTCGATCCGTTCACGGAATTCAACGAGAGGCTCTGGAAGTCCTGGAATCTCGCTCTCCACCCTCCACGTATTCTCGTCGGCCAGACCCCGAGCGATCCGATTTACACCGAGGGTCGAATGCGGGTCCTGCGCTATCGCCCGCTTCCGGGAGCCGCCGGCAAGGATCGCCCTCCTATTCTCCTCGTGTACGCGTTGATCAACAAGCCCTACATCCTGGACCTGCAGCCGGGGCTCTCGGTCGTGGAAGACCTCCTCCGACGGGGTCTTGACGTCTACCTCATCGACTGGGGGACCCCCAATCACCTGGACAAGGATCTCCGGATCCACGACTACGTCAACGGGTACATCGACCGCGCCGTGGACGCCGTACGCGAGGTCAGCGGAACCGATCGCCTCCACGTTCTGGGCTACTGCATGGGGGGGACCTTCGCCGCGATGTACACGTCCTTGCACCCCGAAAAGGTGCGAACGCTCGCGCTAATGGCGGCCGGCCTCGACTTTGACACGCAATCGGGCTTTCTCAACGTCTGGTCCCACGCGCCCGGCTTCGATGCGTGGAAGATCGCGCGGACCTACGGGTTGATCCCGCCCACCTTCTTCAATGACGCCTTCGGCCTCCTGGACCCGCTGAGGAGCAATTACGTCAAGTTCAAGGATCTCCTCAACCGAATCGACGACCAGCCGTTCGTCGAGAACTTTCTCCGTATGGAGAAGTGGACCAACGACGGCATCCCGATGGCGGGTCCCACCTATGCGGAGTTCATCGAGAAGGGGTACCAGCGTAATCTCCTCGTGAAGGGAGAATGGACACTGGATGGGGACGACCGGGAGATCGACCTGAAAGCGCTGACCATGCCCTTGGCGACGATCGTGGGACTGAAGGACAATCTCGTCCCGCCGGAATGCACCGAACGGGCCGTCGAGCGGGTCGGTACCAAGGACGTGCGGCGATTCCAATTGCCGACTGGTCACATCGGACTGTCCGTCAGCCGAACCGCCCATCGAGACCTGTGGCCCGCCTTCGCCGACTGGGTCATCGCCCATAGCCTGGGCGATTCCCCGCAGGGGCGTCCGAATCCTGCTCGCTCGATAAAGCGGTCCCGCATTCGTCGCCGGCCGAAGACCTAGGGAAGATTCGGGAGACCATGACGAGCGCCAGCCGTTCCGCTCCCAGAAAGCGGAAGAGTCCGGGGGCGACCCCCCCCGGGCCGGGTCCGTTGGTCCTCGTGGAACGTCGCGGACCCGTCGCGATCCTCACCCTGAACAACCCTCCCGTCAACATCCTTACGACGCCCCTGTTGGACGAGTTGACCGACCATCTCCTCGAGCTTTCGAGCGATCCCGCGGTCCGAGTCCTGGTGATCACTGGCGGCGGGGACAAAGGCTTCTCGGGAGGGGCGAACATCAAAGAGATGGTCACGATGAACCGAGCCCAGGCGAGCGCCTTCTCGACCAAGGGCCAGGCGGTGGCGAACATCCTGGAACGCTCCCCGCTCCCGGTGATCGCGGCGGTGCACGGATTCTGTTTTGGAGGCGGGTGTGAGCTGGTTCAGGCATGCGATTTCATTGTCGCGAGCGAGGACGCCGTGTTCAGTCAACCGGAGATCAACATCGGTGTCATCCCCGGCTGGGGCGGGTCCCGACGCCTGACCCGCGCCGTCGGGGTAGCCCGGGCTCGCCGGTGGATCATGACCGGGGAGAGGATCCCCGCGTCGACCGCGTTCGACTACGGACTCCTGGACCGGGTCGTGCCGAACGACCGCTTGATCACCGAGGCGATGGCCCTGGCGCGCGACCTCGCGACCAAGCCCGCCGTCGCGCTCGCCGCCGCGAAGTACGCCGTGAATCAGGCTGCGGATCCGGGACGATTGATCGGACTCGATTACGAACGGCTCCTGTGGGGCCTCCTCTTCGACACCGACGACCAGAAGGAGGGCATGCGGGCCTTCTTGGAGAAGCGGCCCGCGGCATTCCCGGACCAGCGCGATTGGACACGTCGACGGCCCGAATTCCCTTGGGAACGTCCAGGGAACCCCTTGGAGATCGCCAAGGAGAAGGTCTACCAACCCGAGGCGGACGTTCCCCGCCCGCCGATTTCGATCACGGTAACCGGACCCGTCGATTTCGCGATGGTCGCCGACGCATATCGCGAGGCCGGAGTGCAGGCCTTCCAGGCGTTCTTCGCGCTCATGCGCAGCGCGACCGAGAACTACCGACTCTTGGCCCAGACGGCGCAAGAGCGCTCTCCTCCTCGTCCTGCGGCGCGACCGCGCTCCAAGGGCCGCGAGACCCCCACGAACTGAACTCCGCGTCCCATCGGCTCGGGGGGCTCCCCCGGTCCGGCCCTCCACCTAGAGGAGTTCGAGCCTGCACCTCCGGGTTAGATCCTCGGGACTGACTGCCCACCCATTCGTAGAGGGTACCGGGGGTATCGATGGCCACTCGTGAGACCCGGACTCCGGCCGTTGGACTGGAATTCGGTCTTCGCAGACCTGAGGGCGTGCAACGACGTCTGCTACTCATCCCCGGAGTGGCTGGCAGCCCGGCGTTCGGGATTGGGCGCGCCTCTTGGAATCCGGTAGAAGGAAGACCATCCCCCGACGGTAGCTCCGTTATGCGGCTCTGACCGATTCGCAGCGCGATGATCATCCCCGGACTCATCTCCGTGGCGTTCTACCGTCGGCGCCCCACGAAAATTCAGTTCGCCTTGAGTCTAACCTTCACGATCGTCGTCTCGGGTCTCCTCGGGTACTGGCAGGACTACGGAACTTCACGGGTGTGGGAGAACACCATCTTCGCGATCGTCGGTGGTGTCATCCTGTACGTTGCGATCCTCGCCTACCTCGTCTATTGGTACTTGCCCAAGCACGCGAGGGCCAAAATTCCCTCGAGCGCCCCACCTCCCTGAGGTTAGGGTACTTGCACGGGGCTGACCGCTCGACCACTCGCCCCCACGTGGTTGCAACGCTTGTTGCACCCATGCCCGCCCGCGACCGACGGTCCGGGTTCAATGTGTGCAGGGTGCCTACGACCCCAGGAGATCTTTCTTCGTCAGTTTCTTTCGGACCGTCTCGTAACGGAGGAGC
>Ga0187871_10001497_pt1 | contig 20257 bp, 19 predicted proteins | sample June2016WEW_16_1_FD_132988 | JGI IMG/M metagenome (GOLD analysis project Ga0187871, IMG submission 132988) | Peatland microbial communities from SPRUCE experiment site at the Marcell Experimental Forest, Minnesota, USA - June2016WEW_16_10 | ecosystem: Environmental > Terrestrial > Soil >...
CGGTCCCGCGATAGCTATGGAAAAAGCGTCACGATCACCGGCGCACCCGGCCCGGGCCGGACGGCCCGGGCCGGTCAGCCGGACGGCCCGGTCAGCCGGACGGCCCGGTCAGCCGGACGGCCCGGTCAGCCGGACGGCCCGGTCAGCCGGACGCGCACCGCGCGAAAGAGCCGCGGCGTGCCGCGCAGCACGACGAGCCTCGGGTCCGGCACGGTGAGGAACCGGTCGACAGCCAGATCGAGGTATGGCCGAAGCCGGGAGTCGTCGCGGACCCCCCCGATCGCGCGCCGGTCACCGCCGAGCACGACCGCGTCGAGCTTGCCCGCATAGGGCGCGAACACCGCCGCCGCCGTGTCCGCTGCCGCGCCCAGCGCCTCGTTCGCCTGCTTCTCCCTGCGCCGCGCGAAGCGCTGTTGCGATGTCCCGCCTGCCGCGCTGCGGCCGTGCACCAGCCGTGCGCCGACCTTGGACGCGACCAGCCTGGGGGGCTCGCCGGCGAAAACCCCGGCCGCGTAGCCGCCCAGCCGCACCAGCAGGACGCCGACGGTGCGGTCGGCACTAGCGTGGGCGGCGATCTCCGCCGCGCTAGGACCCGCTCCGCCAGCCTGAAGCGGCGGAAACGGCACGTGGCACTCAGCCACCGCCCCGTCGGCGGCGCGGAACACGACAACGGACGCCCCGGCGCCGGACGGCGACCGGCCGGCCGCCTGCTCGTCGCGGCCGGCTGCCGGTGATCCGGGCGCAGCGTTGGCCGGCCCGATTTCCGCAACAGCTTCGCCGTGCCGCTTGCCGAACGATTCCAGCCAGCCGGCTAGGCGTTCCGGGGCAACATCGAGCCAGCGGGCGCCGTCACCTGTGCTGTTTGCCACTACGTACCGCCTCTGATCGTTTACTATCCGTCACGTGAATTCAGGGTTCGTGCCAGCGCCGCGACAGCCGCCAATGAGCCACCGTGTCGTCCCCGCCGTGCGCGGCCGGGACGGCCAGGACACCCGCACGGCGATCGTCATCGACGACAAGACTGTCACGCCGGGGCATGAACTCGGCGCCGATGCGGCGGTCGAGCGCGCCTTCGCGGCGGCCACCAAGGAGGCTGGCCGGATCGGCGATCTCCTTGAGGCGCTGAGCCACGGCAGGCTCTGGCTGCCGCTCGCCGACGATGGCCGTCCGGTGACCGACGGTTCTGCCGTCAACCTGCCGACCGTCATCTACCTGGGCAGCGAGTTCGTGCCCGCCTATACGTCGGCCGACCGGCTGCTCCGGTCCGCCCGGCCCGCCGGGGAACAGCCGCCTCCGGTACTGCCGCATGTCGTCGTGCCTGCCGCCGCGCTGGCCAGGCTGCTGCCGCCGGCCTTAGGCATCGCCCTCAACCCGGGCGGCGAGGAGAGCGTGCCTGTCTACCCGGCAGGCGTGGCCTACCTCGCTGCCGCTCGCGCCGTAGACGCCGCCGAAGGGATCAGCGTCGGGCCGCCGCCCGCCGAGCCCGAGGAACTGCTCGCGGCGCTTCGCTTCGGGCTTGGCCAGGTACGTGCCGCCAGGCAGGCGGCCACCGCCTGGCTATCGGTCCGGTTCGGCGGCGCGGGCCTGGTCATCTCGGTCGCGCTGGATGACCCCGCCGACCCGGCCGCCCAGCGCGCCGTCCTCGACGTGGTCGAGCGCGCCGCGTCGGCGGCGCCGGGCCAGCCGGTCCCGATCGACGTGACGTTCCCCGGCGAAGGCGAGCCCGACACCGTCGACCAGTGGGTGGCGGCGAGCGCCGTCCCGTTCTATTCGCGGGCCTGATCGGGCCCGGTAGCCTCCGCTCTTATGCAGCGCCGGGTAAGCGGCGGGTCCGGCGAGTGCTGTCCGTAGCTGATCTGCTACCGAAGGAGCATTGAGATAGCACTGCGTAGCTAGCGGACGCAAAGACGCACTTGATTAAGCTCTGCGGCGGCCAGGGCCGGTCAGGACGGGCGCGGGCGCCGTCAACGATCATCTATGCTGTTATTAAGAGTCAGCCACCGCCTATTGCGCCAGGCTTATGAGTTCTTGCCGTCGGAGCCACCCATCGTGACGCTCAACCAGCTTCGGACCTTCCTCGCCGTAGCCGAGACCGGATCGGTCCGCGCCGCGGCGGAAGAACTCGTGGTAACACAGGCGGCCGTCTCGGCGTCGCTCGGTGCCCTGCAGAAGTCGCTCGCGCTGCAGCTGCTGCGCCCGGATGGCCGCGGCCTGCGCCTGACCAAGGCAGGCGAGGAATACGCGCGGTACATCCGCAGGGGCCTCGGCCTGCTGGACGAGGCGCACCGGGCGGCCGCCAGCGCGGCCGATCCCGAGCGGGGCGACCTGCGCATCGCCGCGGTGACGACGGCGGCGGAGCAGATAGTCCCCGGGCTGCTCAGCGGCTTCCGGCGGCTGTATCCGAATATCGGCGTGCTGCTCGAGGCGGGCAACAGGGAACGGGTCGGCGCGCTGCTGGATCATCATCAGGTGGACCTGGTGCTCGGCGGGCGCCCGGAGCCAGGCTGGGACGTGCAGGTGCATGCGGTACGCGCGCACCAGCTCGTGGTGGTCGCCTCGCCCGAGCTGGCCGCCGGGGCCGCCGCGGACCTGCTGCCGTGGCTGTCGCGCCAGACCTGGCTGCTGCGGGAAGAGGGCTCAGGAACGCGAACAACTACCGAAGCGCTGCTGGCCGACCTCGGCCTGGCGCCGCTGACGCTGACCGTCGGCTCCAACGGCGCGATCCGCGAATCGGCTAGCGTCGGCCTCGGCGTCACCCTGGTGTCGCGCGACGCGGCCGCCGCCGAACTCGCCGCCGGGCGGCTCGCGGAACTCGAAGTCCCCGGCACGCCGCTGCACCGTGACTGGTATCTGGTGGCCCACCCGGGCGAGCTGCCCGCCACCGCTGCCAAGCTGGTAGCCCACATGCTCCGGGACGGCGGCTTCCACCGGCCGGAACTCGGCTGAGCCGCGATTCGTCTCTTAAGCCTGGGCTTGAGGATATTTGCGAAACTCTCAATAGACAGGCGATGGCCGGGCTGGCATCGTGGTATGCAGGGCAACTATACGGAGGAGCTATGGCGGAAGGGCAGGGGCGCTGGAATGCCGGCGTCATCCCGTACGCGGAGATGGGCTACTACGAGCCCGACTACGTGCCGAAAGATACCGATGTGCTGGCGGCCTTCCGGATCTCGCCGCAGCCTGGCGTGCCGCCCGAGGAGGCCGGCGCCGCGGTAGCCGGCGAGTCCTCCACGGCGACCTGGACGGTGGTCTGGACCGACCGCCTGACTGCCTACGAGCACTACCAGGCCAAGTGCTACCGGGTGGATCCGGTCCCCGGCCGCGAGGGCGAGTACATCGCCTACATCGCCTATGACATCGACTTGTTCGAGGAAGGCTCGATCCCGAACCTGACCTCGTCCATCATCGGCAACGTGTTCGGATTCAAAGCCTTGCGCGCGCTGCGCCTCGAGGACATGCGGATCCCGCTGACCTACGTGAAGACGTTCCAGGGGCCGCCGCACGGCATCGTCATGGAGCGCGAGTACCTGAACAAGTACGGCAGGCCGCTGCTGGGTGCTACCACCAAGCCCAAGCTCGGCCTGTCCGCGCGTAACTACGGGCGCGTCGTCTACGAGGCGCTGCGCGGCGGGCTCGACTTCACCAAGGACGATGAGAACATCAACTCCCAGCCGTTCATGCGCTGGCGTGACCGCTTCCTGTTCGCGATGGAGGCAGTCAACCGGGCGCAGGAGCGGACCGGCGAGATCAAGGGGCACTACCTCAACGTCACCGCCGCGACCATGGAGGACATGTACGAGCGGGCCGACTTCGCCAAGGAGCTCGGCAGCATCATCGTCATGATCGACCTGACCATCGGCTACACCGCCATGCACTCGATGGCGCGGTGGGCCAGGGCCAACGGCGTCATCCTGCACCTGCACCGGGCCGGTCACGGCACCTACACGCGGCAGAAGACCCATGGCGTGAGCTTCCGGGTGATCTCGAAGTGGTGCCGTCTGATCGGGGTCGACCACATTCACGCCGGGACTGTGGTCGGCAAGCTGGAAGGCGACCCGTCCATGGTGCGCGGCTACTACGACACGCTGCGTGAGTCGCACATCCCGGCCAACCTCGGCCAGGGCATCTACTTCGACCAGGACTGGGGATCCATGCCGGGGACCATGCCGGTCGCATCGGGCGGCATCCACGCCGGCCAGATGCACCAGCTGCTCGGTTACCTGGGCGAGGACGTGATCCTGCAGTTCGGCGGCGGGACGATCGGCCACCCGCTGGGCATCTCGGCCGGTGCCACCGCGAACCGGGTAGCCACCGAGGCCATGATCAAGGCCCGCAACGAGGGCCGCGACTTCGTCCGCGAAGGCGACCAGATCCTGGTCGAGGCGGCCAAGCACTGCCAGCCGTTGCAGGTGGCCCTGGACACCTGGGGCGACATCACCTTCAACTACGAGTCCACGGATACGCCGGATGTCGTCGTCACGCCGACCAGCTGACGAGGCCGCCCGCCGCGAGCCTTCCCGCCGCCCGCTTAACCACCAGGAGCAGTCATGCGGATAACCCAGGGCACGTTCTCCTACCTGCCCGACTTCACCGACGACGAGATCGGGGCGCAGATCCAGTACGCGGTGGACCAGGGCTGGGCGGTGGCGGTCGAGTTCACCGACGACCCGCATCCGCGCAACGTCATCTGGGAGATGTGGGGCCTGCCGATGTTCGAGATCGCGGACGCGTCCGCTGGCATGCATGAGGTCACGGCGTGCCGGGCCGCCTACCCGCAGCACTACATCAAGGTGGTGGCTTACGACGCGACGCTGGGCAGGCAGACGACCGCGCTGAGCTTTATCGTGAACCGGCCGAGCAGCGAGCCGGGGTTCCGGCTGGACCGGCAGGAGGGCGCGGACCGGCGGATCCGTTACTCGCTGCATTCCTACGCGACCGAGCGGCCCGCAGGTGAGCGCTACGCCGGCAACGGATCCGGCGGGGCGCGCGACGGCGGATGACCACCCCAGCCGAGCCAGCCCCGCGCGGCTTCGCGATGCCCGCACCGGGCAGCGCGAAGGCCGGGCCATCCGGTGCCGACCGTCCCGACGGCACTGGCGGGCCGGACGCGGCTGGCGGCGGGCCAGGCCCGGCTGACGGGCCCGGCGCCACCGGCCGACCGGGCTCCGCTGACGAGCAGGCGGCTCAGCCAGACGGCCTGGAACCCCTGGCCCCCGGCGCCCGCGTCGAGCTAGCCGCCGAGCAGCAGGCGCGGCGGATCACCCAGATGCTCGACGAGTTCGACAGCGAGTTCATCGGCCTTGCCCCGGTCAAGGACCGGGTCAGGGAGATCGCCGCGCTGCTGCTCATCGACAGGCTCCGGCAGCGGTACGGGCTTACCTCGTCGCGGCCCAGCTTGCACATGTGCTTCACCGGCAGCCCGGGCACCGGCAAGACCACCGTTGCCATGCACATGGGCAAACTGCTGCGCGAACTTGGCTACCTGCGCAAGGGGCAGCTGGTCAGCGTGACCCGCGACGACCTGGTCGGCCAGTACGTCGGCCACACCGCGCCCAAGACCAAGGAAGTGCTCAAGCGGGCGATGGGCGGCGTGCTCCTCATCGACGAGGCCTACTACCTGTACCGGCCGGAGAACGAGCGCGACTACGGCCAGGAGGCGATCGAGATCCTGCTCCAGTTCATGGAGGCGAACCGGGAGGACCTGGTGGTGATCCTGGCCGGCTACGCCGACCGGATGGAGGTGTTCTTCAGGTCCAACCCGGGCATGGCGTCGCGGATCGCCCACAACATCGATTTCCCCGACTTCTCGCTGGACGAGCTGGTCCAGATCGCCGACCTCATGCTGGAGCGCGAGCAGTACCGGCTCTCCCCCGACGCGCAGGTCGCGTTCCGTGAGTACGTCGCGCTGCGGATGCGGCAGCCGCGGTTCTCCAACGCCAGGAGCATCAGGAACGCCATCGACCGGATGCGGCTGCGCCAGGCCAGGCGGCTGGTCACGGCGGGCGGCTTCATTGCCAGGGACGACCTGATGGAGATCAGCGCCGCGGACGTGCGCGCCAGCCGGGTATTCGCCGACAACGGGCCGGGAGCAGCCGGCCCGCCACCGGCGACGGCTGACCAGGCGCCCGGCGTCCGCTGACCAGGCGCCAGGCGTCCGCTGAGCAGGCGCCGGCTGATCAGGCAACAGGTCACACCTGATCACGGGCCGGGCAAGGGCAGCGATCGCCGCTGCGTCGCGGAATCGGCGACACCCAGGCGATGCAGGTCATGAGCGTCGGTCCGCCACGAGTCATAGCTACGGACGAAATAGCCGAGATTGTCGTGATCACGGACGACGTACCACTGCGTGTAGTCGCCGGACGCTGCCACCTGCCGGGGCACGTGCACCAGGTCGAGGGCGTGAAAGGCCTGATTCACCGCGGCGCGCGGGTCAATCGCGGCGGTGCTGACGGCAGCCAGCATGGTCGCCCGGACATAGCGAGTCGGCGGCGTCACATCACCGGGCAGGCCAAGCAGGCCTGTCCCGTTGCCGGTCGGATCGACCTCGAGGCCCATCAGGTTGACCGGCTTGGCCTCGCCGCTGGTCAGGTTGATGAAATTGCGCAGATTGGTGGTATGCCAGTCGAAGGTGGGCGAATTCGTGAGGACGCCGACCGGGTTGTCGTGACAGACCGGCAGGCCGCCCAGGAACTCCACGACCAGGTCTCCGCCGAGGGCGTCATGCACCGCCAGATGCAGCGGCAGCGAATACTCCGCAAGCCGCGCCACCGCGTCCGGCCGGGGCCGGTCACTGGTCCAGAGCCTGCCGATCGGCGCGTTCCAGATCTGCACCGTCGCGAACGCATCGCGTACCTCCTGGACCGTCGCGCAGGTGCCCAGAATCCACGACCCGAAATGGATGAGATCGATCGCTGGCTTGACGCCGGCCGCCGGCGGCACCTGCGGCAGCTCGGTCTCAGGCAGCCACAAGGTGCCGATCGACAGTCCCGCATCGTTCAGGCCGTCGCAGGCGACCCGGTCGAAGCCGAATGCGTCCATCGCGACGTAGCCATGAGCGTTCGTCCAGCGCAGCGGCTCAGCCTCGGTAACTGTCTCGGTCGCCGACCAGTCAAGGCCCGCGGGGACCACCTGGACCGTTGACTCCAGCTCGTCGGCGAAATCCATGGTCCGGCCGGACACGTGCAGGTCGTTGAGGCGGACCAGGCGCAGGTCAGTGCACATGCGCTGGTCATACCCCGTAACGATGACCTTGGCTCACGCCGCGGCCGGCCGGACGGGTATGACCAGGCGTACGGTGGTCCCGCGGCCCGGGGCGCTGACCAGTTCCAGCGCGCCGCAGGATCTCAGCTGTCAGACGTTGAAGCCGAGCGCGCGCAGTTGCTCGCGGCCGTCTTCGGTGATCTTGTCGGGCCCCCACGGCGGCAGCCATACCCAGTTGATGCGGAAGTCGTTGACCAGTCCCTCGAGCGCATCGCGGGTCTGGTCCTCGATCACGTCCGTGAGCGGGCATGCCGCGCTGGTCAGCGTCATGTCGATGGTCGCGATCCGGTCCTGGCCCACCGTCACGCCATAGACCAGCCCGAGGTCAACCACGTTGATGCCGAGTTCCGGGTCGACGACGTCCCTGAGCGCCTCCAGCAGGTCCTCAGTCTCCGGGCTCAGGGGTCCATCCGGCGCGCCGGGCACGGTGCCCTCCGGGCCCGGGCCGCCCGGCCCGGCAGGCACGGTCTCCGGGCTCAGCTGCCCGGCGGTTTCGGTCGCGTTCTCAGTCATGTTGGCTCCCTGCCGCGTCCGAGGTTGTCCCGGCGCCTGATTCGTGATCGGGTCCAGCCAGTGCCCGGGCGGTTGCGTCCTTCCAGGCCATCCAGCCCAGCAGCGCGCACTTAATCCGCGCCGGGAATTTGGCGACGCCCGCGAATGCGACCGCGTCGCCGAGCACGTCCTCGTCTCCGGCCGCGTCGGCGCTGGATTTCATCAGCTCGAGAAACGCCCCGCTGGCGCCCATCGCCTCGGCCACGGTCTTCCCGATGATCGCATCGGCCATCATCGACACGCTGGCCTGGCTGATGGAGCAGCCAAGCGCGTCATAGGAGACATCCGCCACGACTGGCTCGGAGCCGGCGTCCTTGAGCGTCACCCGGAGCGTCACCTCGTCGCCACACAGCGGGTTCACGTGGTGCACCTCGGCGTCGTAGGGCTCCCGCAGGCCCTTGTGGTGCGGGTGCCTGTAGTGGTCCAGGATGATCTCCTGGTACAACGACTCGAGTTCCATCACAGTGCTTCCATTCAGGTGGCCCGGAAGAACCGCTGCGCGTGCCTGATCCCTTCGGCCAGGGCAGTCACCTCCGCGGGAGAGTTATACAAGTAGAACGAAGCCCGGGTGCTGGCCTGGATGCCATACCTGCGGTGCAGCGGCCAGGCGCAGTGGTGCCCGGCCCGCACCGCGATGCCGAGCTCGTCGAGCACCTGGCTGACGTCGTGCGGGTGCACGCCGTCAACCGTAAAGGAGATCGCGGCCCCGCGGTCCACCGGCTGGGCCGGCCCGAGGATGCTGACTCCGTCGATCGCCGCAAGCGCGCCCAGCGCCTGGCCAACCAGTTCCTGCTCGTGCGCATGGATCGCGTCGAAGCCCACCTCGCCGAGATACCCGATGGCGGCGCCCAGGCCCACCGCCTGGGCGATCGGCATGGTGCCCGCCTCGAACTTGTGCGGCGGGGGGGCGAAGGTCGACCGGTCCATCCAGACGCTCTCGATCATCTCGCCGCCGCCGAGGAAGGGCGGCATCGCATCGAGCAGCTCGCGGCGCGCCCAGAGCACGCCGATCCCGGTGGGGCCACAGAGCTTGTGCCCGGTGAAGCCGAGGAAATCGGCGCCGAGTTCCGCCACGTTCACCCGCATCTGCGGAACCGACTGGGCGGCGTCGACAAGTACCAGGGCGCCGACCGCATGCGCCCGGTCGGCGATCATGCGCACCGGGTTGATGGTGCCAAGCACGTTGGACTGGTGGATCACGGAGACCAGCTTGGTGCGCTCGTTAATAAGCTCGCTGAGGTTCGAGGTGTCCAGCCTGCCCTCGTCGGTAACGCCGAGCCAGCGCAGTGTCGCGCCGGTGCGCTGGCAGAGCAGCTGCCAGGGGACGATGTTCGAGTGATGCTCCATCTCGGTGATCAGGATCTCGTCGCCCGGGCCCAGCCTGAAGCGCTCCGCCCCTGGCGTGGTCGCCGCGTTGCCCATCGAGTAGGCGACGAGGTTGATCGCCTCGGAGATGTTCTTGGTGAACACGATCTCGGTCTCGTCACTGGCGCCGATAAACTGGGCGACCTTGATCCGCGCGCCCTCGTAGGCCGCCGTCGCCTCCTCGCCCAGCTGATGGCTGGCCCGGTGGATGTTGGCGTTGTGCCGCTCGTAGAACTCCGTCAGCGTGTCGATGACCTGGCGCGGTTTCTGCGAGGTGTTGGCGCTGTCCAGATAGATCAGCGGCTGCCCGCCGCGGACCTGCCGCTCCAGGATCGGGAAGTCCTTGCGGATCCGCGCGACATCCAGTGTCATGCCAGCGCCTCCGCGGTAACGAACTTCTCGTAGCCGTTCGCCTCCAGCTCGTCGGCCAGCTCAGGGCCGCCCTGCGCGACGATCCGGCCGCCGACGAACACGTGCACGAAGTCCGGCTGCACGTACCGCAGGATCCGGGTGTAGTGGGTGATCAGCAGCATGCCGTGGCCCGGTTCCTCGCGGAACGCGTTGATCCCCTCGGACACCACCTTCAGCGCGTCGATATCCAGCCCGGAGTCGGTCTCGTCCAGGATCGCGATCTTCGGGCTGAGCAGCTGCAGCTGGAGGATCTCGTGCCGCTTCTTCTCGCCGCCGGAGAAACCCTCGTTCAGGTTCCGCTCGGCGAAGGCCGGGTCGATCGCGAGCTTGTCCATGGCCGTGCGCAGGTCCTTGATGAAGGTCCGCAGCTTGGGCGCCTCGCCGCGGACCGCGGTCATCGCGGTGCGCAGGAAGTTGGACACCGAGACGCCTGGCACCTCGACCGGATACTGCATGGCCAGGAACAGGCCGGCCCTGGCTCGCGCATCCACGCTCATGGCCAGGACGTCCTCGCCGTCCAGGGTGACCGTCCCGCTCGTCACCTGGTACTTCGGATGCCCGGCGATCGCGTAGGCGAGCGTCGACTTGCCGGACCCGTTCGGCCCCATGATGGCGTGCGTCTGGCCCGCCGACACGGTCAGGTCGACGCCGCGCAGGATCTCCCTGCTGGCCCCGGACGCCTCGGTCACGCTGACGTGCAGGTCACGAATATCGAGGGTGGACATCATCTCTCCTGGTCTGGCTGCGGCGTACCGGACATACCGACATAGACGTCAGCGCCGTCGATCTTCACGGGATAGGTGGCGACTGGCCTGGTCGCCGGGGGTCCGGTGGGCTTGCCGGTACGCAGGTCGAAGCAGGATCCGTGCAGCCAGCACTCCACCGTGTGGTCGTAGATGTCGCCTTCGGACAGCGGGACCTCCTCGTGCGAGCACACATCGTGCAGCGCGAAGACTTCACCGCCGGTCCTGACCAGCGCGACGGGGACGCCGCCGAGCTGCACGCCAACCGCGCCCTCGTCAGGAAGGTCCGCTACCGCGCAGGCCCGCACGTAGCTAGGTGCCTGTGTCATGCCCGTGACCTCGCCAGCTCGGCATCGATCGACCGGGTGATCCGGTCCCGCAGCTCGGCCACCTCGAGCTGGGCGATCAGCTCGCCGAAGAACCCGCGGATCACCAGCTGCCTGGCCTCGTCGACCGGGATCCCGCGGGCCATCAGGTAGAACAGGTGAATGTCCTCGAGCCGGCCGCTCGCGCTCGCGTGCCCCGCGCCGACGACCTCACCGGTGAGGATCTCCAGGTTCGGCACCGAGTCGACCCTGGTCCCGTCGGTCAGCACCAGGTTCCTGTTGTACTCGTAGGTGTCGGTGCCGGTCGCCTCCGGGCGGATGATCACATCCCCGATCCACACCGCGTGCGCGTCCTCGCCCTGCAGCGCGCCCTTGTAACTGACCCGGCTCCGGCAATTGCGCTCGGCATGGTCCACGAACAGCCGGTGCTCCAGGTGCTGGCCCGCATCGGCGAAGTAGAGCCCGCGCAGCTCAGCGTCGCCGCCGGGCCCGCCATAGCGCACCGAAGGCGCCAACCGCACCACGCTGCCCCCCAGCGTGACCGCGGTGTGCGTCAGCCTGGCATCCCGCCCCAGCCGCATGTGGTGGTGCGACAGGTGCACGGTGTCCGCCGCCCAGTCCTGCACCGACACCACCGCGAGCGACGCTCCGTCTCCGACAACCAGCTCGACGTTGTCCGCATACGTCGCGCTGCCCTGATGATCAAGCACCACAACGGCCCGCGCGTTCGGCTTCACGTCCACCAGCGTGTGCCCGAACGCCGCCCCTTCCGCGATCTCCCCCCGCACCGACACCACCGTGGGCTCCGTGCTCTCAATCCCAGCCGGCACGGTGATGATGGTCGCTGCATCGAACGATGCCAGCGCCCGAGCACTAACCCGATCCGAGGGCACAAAGGAGGTGCCGACCCGGGTGTCACCGCGTTGCGCAAGCTCTGCGGTGACGCCCGGGGCGGCACCGACTGTCACTGCGACTTTGCCTGGGGCCAGATCGTCTGCTCCGTGCAGCCCGCGAAGCCGACGCAGCGGCGTGAACCGCCACTCCTCCTCGCGCCCGCTAGGAACCGCAAAGTCCGCGAGATCATAGGACTGCCGCTCGTGCAACCTGGAAACGGGGGCGGCGGACTGCGCCGCCCCCTGCAGCACCGACATCAGCCGACGGCTCCTTCCATCTGCAGCTCGATCAGCCGGTTCAGCTCGAGGGCGTACTCCATCGGCAGCTCGCGCGCGATCGGCTCGACGAAGCCGCGGACAATGGTGGCCATCGCCTCGTCCTCGGTCATGCCCCGGCTCATCAGGTAGAAGAGCTGGTCTTCGGAGATTTTCGAGACGGTCGCCTCGTGGCCCATCTCGACGTCGTCCTCGCGGACATCCACGTACGGATAGGTGTCCGAGCGACTGATGGTGTCCACGAGCAGGGCGTCGCACTTAACGGTGGACTTCGAGTGCGCCGCGCCCTCCTGGACCTGCACCAGGCCGCGGTAGGACGTCCGGCCGCCCGCCCTGGCCACCGACTTGGAGATGATCTGGGATGAGGTGTTCGGCGCGCAGTGCACCATCTTGGCGCCGGCGTCCTGGTGCTGGCCGGTCCCGGCGAACGCGACCGACAGCGTCTCGCCCCTGGCGTGCTCGCCCATCAGGTAGACCGCCGGGTACTTCATCGTCACCTTGGAGCCGATGTTCCCGTCGACCCACTCCATGCTCGCGCCTGCCTGCGCCACAGCCCGCTTCGTGACCAGGTTGTAGACGTTGTTCGACCAGTTCTGGATGGTCGTGTACCGGCAGTGCGCGTCCTTCTTGACGATGATCTCGACCACCGCGGAGTGCAGCGAGTCCGACGAGTAGATCGGCGCGGTGCAGCCCTCGACGTAATGGACGCTGGCGCCCTCGTCGACGATGATCAGGGTCCGCTCGAACTGGCCCATGTTCTCGGTGTTGATCCGGAAGTAGGCCTGCAGCGGGATGTCCACGTGCACGCCCTTCGGCACGTAGATGAACGACCCGCCGGACCAGACCGCCGTGTTCAGCGCGGCGAACTTGTTGTCGCCGACCGGGATCACGGTGGCGAAGTACTCACCGAACAACTCCGGGTGGTTCCGCAGCGCGGTGTCGGTGTCCTCGAAGATGACGCCCTTCTCCTCGAGGTCCTCGCGGATCTTGTGGTAGACGACCTCGGACTCGTACTGGGCGGCCACGCCGGCGATCAGGCGCTGCTTCTCCGCTTCGGGGATGCCGAGCCTGTCGTAGGTGCTCTTGATGTCGGCTGGCAGGTCGTCCCAGCTGGCGGCCATCTTCTCGGTCGAGCGCACGAAGTACTTGATGTGCTCGAAGTCAATGCCGGACAGGTCGGAGCCCCAGGTCGGCATGGGCTTGCGCCGGAACAGCTTCAGCCCCTTCAGCCGCAGGTCGAGCATCCACTCCGGCTCGTTCTTCTTGGCCGAGATGTCGCGGACGACCTCCTCGGACAGGCCGCGGCGCGCGTCCGCGCCCGCCGCGTCAGAGTCGGACCAGCCGAACTTGTAACGCTCCAGCCCCTCAAGCTCGGGGTGCGCGATTGTCGTCATGCGGAGATTCCTCCGGACTGGGTTGAGTTGGTACGTGGATGCACGAGAGACGGCGCCGTGACATGCGTGGTGCAGATCCCGTCACCGTGGGAAATCGTCGCGAGCCGCTGCACGGGGGTGCCGAGCAGCCGCCCGAATGCCTCGGTCTCCGCCTCACAGAGCTGCGGGAACTCCGCGGCCACGTGCGCAACCGGGCAATGATGCTGGCAGAGCTGCTCGCCGCCGGCGGCGGCTGGCGCGCCGCCTGCGGACGCCGCATAGCCATCCGCTGACAGCGCATCGGCCAGCGCCTTCACCCGCTGCGCCGGAGGTGCGGCCTGTACCGCCGGGCGGTACCGCTCCTCTAGCTCCGCGATCTGCGTGCGGGCGAACTCGGCGACGGCTGCGGGCCCGGCCCGCTCGGCCAGGAACCGCAGCGCGCTGGTGGCCAGATCGTCATAGGCATGCTCGAAGGCGCTCCGGCCCGCATCGGTGATGGCGAACAGCCTGGCCGGGCGGCCGCGGCTGCGGTTACCGTACGACCTGGCGATCCGTGTTTCGATCATGCCTTCGGCCTGCAGGTTGTCCAGGTGACGCCGGACCGCGGCGGAGGTCAGGCCAAGTCGCGCGGACAAGCCTGCCGCGGTGACTGGGCCGTTCTCCAGGATCAGCCGGGCGATCCTGGCTCTGGTGCCCCGTTCGGAGCCCGGCAGCGCTGGCGTAATCTGGGCTGGCGCAGCACCCTGCGCGCCCGCGGTGCCGGGGGCGTGCGAAAGCGCATCTGACTGGCCCATGTATTTCACAACATCATTGTGCCGTAAATACTTCCGCCCGCGCAATCGGCCCCCCGGTCTGCGTCAGGCCGGCCCGAACATCGGAGGACGGCTGGTGCCAGGCCACGAGCCGGCGGCTAACGAACTTGATACTCGCGAACTCGCTGCTCTGCATGGAGCAGGCGACCCTGCAGCCACGCCCGGCGAGACCCAGGCCGCGCACTCCGAGACCCCGGCGCCCGGCGGATCCCCGGCCGCGCCCGGCGGCCCGGCCACCGTGACCGGAGGTCCGGCGGCCCGGCTGCTGGCCATTGCCGGCCTCTGGGTGTCGGTCTTCGCGGTGTCGCTTGGCCTGTTCACGCTCCGCTTCCTCGTTCCCGTGCCGGTCGGCATGGCCGACAACCACGATGGCCCGCGGCTGATGTGCGGGCTCGGCGTGGGACCGGTCACCGGCGGCCACCCGAGGTACTTCAGCTACGCCTACTTCATGTTTCACAGTGATCCGGCCTGTTCCGGCGTTCACGTCTACCCGTCCTCGCAGCACCTGCTGCTGGACGCCGCCAGGTGGCTGACCCCCGTCCTCGGCCTGCCCGGCGCCGTCAACCTGATCGCGCTGGGCCTGCTCACCTGCGCCATCGCCGCGTTCGGCATCGCCAGCCTGACAACCGGCCTGCGGCTGCCGCTCTGGGCGCGGCTGCTGGTAGCCGCCGCCGTGTGGCTGATCATGGCGGACGCCGCGTTCTTCCCCACCTTCGCCAGCCCGTTCAGCGAGGGAGCCACGCTGTCCGGCCTGCTGCTGGTCGCCGCCGGCGTGGTGTACCTGGGGCGGGGCTGGCGTGGCACCGCGTTCGGCTTGCTGCTGGCCGGGACCGGTGCCATCCTCGCCATCCCGTCCAAAGAGCAGTACGTGACCCTGGTCGTGCCGATCTGCCTCACTGTCGTGCTGGCCAGCGCGGTGCGAGGAGGCCGGCGCGGGCTACGCAGGTTCCTGACCAGGCAAGCCGGCGCGGCGGCGCTGGTCGCCGCGGCCCTCGTCGTCATGACCGCTGTATACGTGCACTGGGACGGCGAAAGCCGGTACGCCACAACGCTCCACAGAGAGCAGGCGGTGGACGTGATCTTCAAGGACATCGTCAACGGGCACGACAACGCCCGAGCCGATCTGCATGCCCTCGGACTGCCTGCCAGCTGGTCCAAATATGCAGGTACCGACGCCTTCACCAAGATCAGCGTCCGCCGCGACCCGCTCTATGCCCGGTACGCGGGACGGCTGACCGAAAGCACAATCGCGGGTTTCCTGCTGACCCATCCGGGCCGGATCCTCGGCATCGGGCAGCTGGCGGCGACCTTCGCGCTGGATTTCCGGGTGACTTACCTGGGCAACTACGCGCCTGGCGCTGGTCACCCGCCGGGCGCCCTTGAGCACCGGGTCGAGGTAGTCAGCTGGCTGGTGCAGCGCATCCCCGCGGGTTCCGGGCTGTGGTGGCTTATTCCGCTGTGGGCTGCGATGGCGGCGATCGCGATCGGCGCGCTGCGGACGGAGCGCAGATCAGCGCGCCGGGGGGCGCTGATCTGCGCTCCCTGGCGCAGGGACGGGGCGGTGCTCGTGCTGTGCATGACGGGCTGCGCCATCGCCGCGTTCATCCCGGCCGCCTACTTCGACGGCATCTCAACGACGCGGCACATGATCGGCATGAACCTGTCCACGGCGCTCGCGGTCCCGGTCAGCGTCGCGCTGGCCGTCTCGATGCTCAGCCGGGCCGTGACCCGCTCCCGCTGCCTGTAGCGGTGGATAAGTTGCGTGGCCTCAGCCGAGGAAGCCCCGCAGCAGCGACGTGGTGCCGGCCAGGTGCTCGGCGACCGCCGCCCTGGCTTGCTGCGCGTCGCCGGCCAGGATCGCGGTCACGATCGCCGAATGCTGACTGGCCGTGTGGTCGATGTTGCGCTGCAGCACCGGGATGGCGTTGAGCAGGTCGTTCAACCGCATCCGGGCATCGGTGCAGGCGGCCAGCAGCAGGCCGGAGCCGGTCAGCTCGGCGATGGACAAGTGGAACAGCGTGTCCAGGCGGCGGTAGTCCCGCGGGCACGCGGCGTTCACCTCGGCCAGCCGGGCCAGCAGCACCGCACGCGGGCCCTCCCCCGCCTTTGCGGCCAGCACCTCGGCCGCGCCGGCCTCCACGGCCAGCCGGAAGGTGAGCGCGTCGGTGAGCTTGCCGCCGTCCTGCATCGCCATCCGGCGCAGTTTGCCCGCGTCCGGGGCAGGCGGGGTGTAGGTGACGAAGGTGCCGCCGAAGCGGCCCCGCCTGGATTCTACGTAACCGGCTTGCCGTAGCTCGCGGATTGCCTCGCGCAAGGTGAGCCGGCTGATGCCGAGCTGCGCGGCCAGGTCGCGCTCGGCAGGAAACCGCTCACCGGGCCCGACGACCCCGAGCTTGACCACTGTGAGCAGCCGTTCGACGGTCTCCTCCAAGGCGTTTCCGGTCCGCACCGGCCGCAGCACGCCAGTCAGGTCCAGTCCGGCACTCACTACGATCGCGCTCCCGGGGACGGAGCTGGCTCCCGGCGGAGGGCCTGGCGCTGTGTTGGGGGCAGAGCTTAGGTCCGCGAACGGAGTCGCTGGCTCGGCTTTCCGACGCAGGCACCCGGCTGGCGATGCAGGCGCCCCGGTACGCGGGTCCCCCCCTGACCCGCGTACCGGCGGCCCGGGGCGCCCCCGACGAATCTGGGCCCAGGTCTTGAACATCTCAGCCGATCCGCCCATCATTGGCCTGATATTAGACCATTAGGACCGGTCGGCTGGCTAGCGTTTCTGCACCGTAATCGTCTCGAACCGCGACCCGAGGAGCAGCAGTGTCGGTCAACGAGCAAGCGGCCCACGCGCCGCTCAGCAGTGACGAGGAGACCCTGCACCAGCTCGGCTATGCCCAGGAACTGCGCAGGCGGATGTCGGGGTTCTCTAACTTCGCCGTGTCGTTCACGATCATCTCGATCCTGTCCGGCTGCCTGACGCTCTACAGCTTCGGCATGCTCACCGGCGGGCCTGTCCTGATCACCTGGGGCTGGCCGATTGTCGGCGTCATGACGCTTTTCGTCGGCCTGGCCATGGCCGAGGTCTGCTCCAGCTTCCCGACCGCGGGCGGCTTGTACTACTGGTCAGCCAAACTGGCCAGGAAAAACGGGCCTGCATGGTCCTGGTTCACCGGCTGGTTCAACTTCCTCGGCCAGGTCGCGGTGACCGCGGGCATTGACTTCGGCGCGGCCCTCTTCATCAACGCGTTCCTCAACCTGGTGTTCGGCACCCCTACCTACCACTGGGTGACGATCCTGATCTTCGCCGCCGTCCTGCTGGTGCACGGCATGCTGAACCAGTTCGGCATCCGGCTGGTGGCCCTGCTGAACGACGTCAGCGTCTGGTGGCACATCATCGGCGTGCTGATCATCGTCGGGACGCTGACGTTCGGTCTTCAGCACGGCGCGCACCACCAATCGGCCAGCTTCGTATTCGGGCACTTCAACAACGGCACCGGCCTGAACGTCGGCGCCTGGTACATCGTGCTGATCGGCCTGCTGATGGCGCAGTACACCTTTACCGGTTATGACGCGTCCGCGCACATGACCGAGGAAACGCATTCCGCCGCCCGCAGCGGCCCGCGCGGCATCGTGATGTCGATCATCGTGTCGCTGTTCGCGGGGTGGCTCCTGCTGATCGGGGTCACGTTCGCGATCCAGAACTACGCGACCGAGTCTGCCGCCTACGTGGCGCCGGCCCAGATCTTCGTCGATGCGGTCGGGAATGTCGGCGGCGAGCTGCTGCTACTGGTGGCGATCGGCGCGCAGCTGTTCTGCGGCATGTCCTCGGTAACCGCGAACTCCCGGATGATCTACGCGTTCTCGCGGGACGGGGCGCTGCCCGGCTCCGCGTTCTGGCACCGGGTGAATAAGCGGACCAGGACGCCGACCAATGCGATCTGGCTGGCGGCCGCCGGCGCGCTGATCCTCGGGCTGCCCTATCTGTGGAACAGCGCGGCGTACTTCGCGGTCACCTCGATCGCCACGATCGGCCTGTACATCGCCTATGTCACGCCGACGTTCCTGCGGCTGCGGCAGGGCGCGAGCTTCCAGCGCGGTCCCTGGCACCTGGGCCGGTGGAGCTATGTGGTCGGCGTCATCGCCGTGGTCTGGGTGGTGTTCATCACGATCCTGTTCATGCTGCCGCTGGCCGGCCCGATCAGCTGGAAGACCTTCAACTACGCGGTCGTGGCGGTGGGCGTCGTGGTCGGCTTCGCAGGTATCTACTGGCTGGTCTCGGCGCGGAAGTGGTTCACCGGCCCGCGGGTGCAGGGCAGCCCCGAGGAACTCGCTGCGATCGAGCGGGAGCTGGCCACCTGAGGCCGGCTCGCGCCGCGCGCCTGGTCCGCCTAACGTGTAGCTAGATCACCGATAGGAGGCTCATGCCCGGATTCCGGGGCCACGGCCCCTACACCCAGCAGCGCGGCATGCTGACGCTGGAACGGCTCCGCGTGGAGGTGAGCGAGCGCCAGATCGATACGATCATCCTCGCGTTCACCGACATGCAGGGCCGCCTGCAAGGCAAGCGGCTGTCGGCCGAGTTCTTCCTCGACGTGGTGGCCGAGCACCACGCGGAAGGCTGCAACTACCTGCTGGCGGTGGACATCGAGATGAACACCGTGGACGGGTATGCGATGTCGTCCTGGGACAGCGGCTACGGCGATTTCGTGCTGGTGCCCGACATGGGCACCCTGCGTGAGGTGCCATGGCACGCGGGCACGGCGCTGGTGCTGGCCGACCTCAGCTGGCTGGACGGGGCCCCGGTGGTGGCCTCGCCGCGCCAGATACTCAAGGCGCAGGCGGACCGGCTCGCGGCGCGGAACTGGCGGGCGATGACCGGCACCGAGCTCGAGTTCGTGGTGTACCGGGACTCCTACGAGGAGGCGCGGGGCAAGTCCTACCGTGGCCTTGTCCCCGCCAACCAGTACAACGTCGACTACTCAATCCTCGGCACCTCCAGGATCGAGCCGCTGCTGCGCACCGTCCGCAATGCGATGACCGGAGCAGGCATGTACGTCGAGTCGGCGAAGGGCGAGTGCAATCTCGGCCAGCACGAGATCGCCTTCCGCTACGCCGACGCGGTGACCACCTGCGACAACCATTCGATCTATAAGACCGGCGCCAAGGAGATCGCGGCCCAGCAGGGCATGAGCATCACGTTCATGGCCAAGCCCAACCCCCGCGAGGGCAACTCCTGCCACATTCACCTGTCCCTGCGCGCCGAGGACGGCACGCCGGTGCTGGCCGGCGACGGCCAGCACGGCCTGTCCAGGCTCGGCGAGCAGTTCCTGGCTGGCCAGCTGGCCGCCATGCGCGAACTCACGCTCTGTTACGCGCCGAACATCAATTCCTATAAACGATACGTACCAGGTAGCTTTGCGCCCACCTCGGTGCGCTGGGGGCCGGACAACAGGACCTGCGCGCTGCGGCTCGTCGGGCACGGCGCATCGCTGCGGGTGGAGAACCGGACGCCGGGCGGGGACGTCAACCCTTACCTGGCGGTGGCCGCGATGATCGCGGCCGGCCTGGACGGCATCGACCGTGAGCTGGAACTCGAGCCGGCCTTCGAGGGGAACGCCTACGCCGACACCACCGCGAGGGTGCCGCAGAACCTGCGCGACGCGCTGGAGCTCTGGCAGACGAGCGAGCTGGCCAGCAAGTCGTTCGGCCCGGACGTGGTCGAGCACTACGCCAACTACGCCCGCGTCGAGCTGGCCGCCTATGACGCCGCCGTCACGGACTGGGAGCTGCAGCGCTGCTTCGAGCGCCTGTAGGCCACTACCAGCCAGCCAGCCGACGCGACTTCAGGGAAGCAGCCGCATGTCTGAGTTCACCGTCATCAATCCCGCCACCGAGGAGGCCGTCACCACGGTGGCGCTCACCTCCGCGGAGCAGACCGACGCCGCCATCGAGCGGGCCGCCGCGGCCCAGCCCGGCTGGCGCGCGGTCGCCCCGGGCCAGCGCGCCGCCCTGCTGCGCGCATTCGCCGGTGCCGTTGACGCGCACACGGACGAGCTGGCCAGGCTCGAGATCGCCGGCTCCGGTCACCCGCTGGGCCAGGCCCGCTGGGAGGCTGAGCACGTCCGCGACGTGCTGCATTACTACGCGGCGACGCCCGAGCGGCTGTGCGGCAGGCAGATCCCGGTGGCGGGGGGGCTGAACGTCACCTTCCACGAGCCGGTCGGCGTGGTGGGGGTGATCGTGCCGTGGAACTTC
>Ga0187871_10001499_pt1 | contig 20238 bp, 16 predicted proteins | sample June2016WEW_16_1_FD_132988 | JGI IMG/M metagenome (GOLD analysis project Ga0187871, IMG submission 132988) | Peatland microbial communities from SPRUCE experiment site at the Marcell Experimental Forest, Minnesota, USA - June2016WEW_16_10 | ecosystem: Environmental > Terrestrial > Soil >...
CAGATTTTTAAGGTCTGCCGCTCACTTCTTTTTGGGCCCGAACACCATGATCATCTGCTTGCCTTCCATCAGCGGATTCTGCTCGACCACCGAATAGGGGGCGAGATCCTCAGAAATCCGCGCCAACAGACGCCGGCCGATGTCTTGGTGAACGAGCTCACGGCCACGGTAACGCAACGTCACCTTGGCCTTGTCGCCTTCGGTCAGGAATCGCACGATGTTACGCAGCTTGACCTGGTAATCGGCCTCTTCCGTTCCGGGGCGAAACTTCACTTCCTTGACTTGAATCTGCTTCTGCTTACGCTTCGCCGCGTGAGCCTTCTTGTTCTGTTCGAACAAGAATTTTCCAAAATCCATCACTCGCACGACGGGTGGTTCCGCCATCGGCGAAACCTCGACGAGATCCAGTGATTGCGAGCCTGCCATCTGAAGCGCTTCAGCGCGCGACATGACCCCTGCTTGACTCCCATCTGCCGCGATCACTCGCACCGACGGTGCGGAGATCTCCTCATTGCGCCTTACGCGCTTCGCCGTTGCGATAAGCGTTCCTCCAAAATAATACGGCCGCGGCTCGCGACTTCGTCGCAAAGCAAGCCAGCGAGCTCCTTGAGCTCCAAACTGCCTAGATCTTTGCCACCGCGCGTGCGTACGGCCAGGGTATGTCCCTCCACCTCGCGGTCGCCGGCGACCAGGAGATAAGGGACACGCTTCAATGTGTGCTCGCGGATTTTAAAGCCAACCTTCTCGGACCTCAAGTCCGTTTCCACCCGAAGCCCCTGATTTTTCAGGTTTTCCGCAACTTCTTCGCAGTATTTGTCCTGCCGGCTGGTAATTCCCATCACCACGGCCTGAACGGGCGACAGCCAGGTGGGCAGTTTGCCGGCATGGTGCTCGAGCAAAATGCCCGTAAACCGCTCCAAGGAGCCGAACATCGCACGGTGCAGCATCACCGGCGTATGGCGCTGGCTGTCCTCGCCGATATAGCTTGCACCCAGCCGGGACGGCAGATTCGGATCGACCTGCAATGTCCCGCATTGCCACTCCCGGCCAATGGCGTCCCGAAGCACGAATTCGAGCTTCGGTCCGTAAAACGCCCCCTCTCCCGGGTTCAAGGTGGTCTCGATGCCCGCGACCGCCGCCGCCTGCTTGAGCGCTCCCTCGTAGATGTCCCAAATCTCGTCCGAGCCCACGCGCTTGGCGGGTCGGTCGGAGAATTTGATACGCACGTCATTGAAGCCGAAGTCGCGGTAAATGCTCAGAATGAGCTGCGTCACGCGCACCGATTCCTCGGTGATCTGTTCCGTGGTGCAGAAAATGTGGGCATCGTCCTGGGTGAAGGCGCGCACCCGCATGAGGCCGTGCAGCGCGCCGGACGGCTCGTAGCGGTGCACCTTGCCGAACTCCGCGAGGCGCAGCGGCAGTTCGCGGTAACTGCGCAGTCCCTGCTTGAACACCTGGATATGACCGGGGCAGTTCATCGGCTTGATGGCGAAAGTGCGCTCATCCGGCGTCCTGGTCATGAACATGTTCTCGCCGAAATTGGCGATGTGGCCGGATTGCACCCAGAGCTCGCGATCCATGATTTCCGGCGTATTGACTTCCAAGTAGCCCGCGGCGGTCTGCCGCTCGCGCATGTAGGAAATCAGTTGCTGGAACAGCGCCCAGCCCTTGGGGTGCCAGAACACCGCGCCGGGGGCTTCTTCCTGCAAATGGAACAGGTCGAGTTCCTTGCCGATGCGCCGATGGTCGCGCTTCTCCGCCTCTTCCAGGCGCGTGAGGTATTCCTTCAGCTGCTTCTCGTTGGCCCAGGCGGTGCCGTAGATTCGTTGCAGCATTTCGTTGCGCGAATCGCCACGCCAGTAGGCCCCCGCCACCTTCATGAGCTTGAAGGCCTTCAATTTGCCGGTGCTCGGGACGTGCGGCCCGCGGCACAAGTCCTCCCAATCGCCCTGCCCGTACAGGCTGATCTGTTCTCCGGCGGGAATCGCGCCGATGATCTCGGCCTTGTAGTGCTCGCCGATACGCTTGAAATGCTCGATCGCCGCATCGCGCGGCAGGACCCGCCGGTGCACTTTGACATCCCGGCCCGCGATCTCGGCCATGCGCTTCTCGATCGCCGCCAGATCGTCGCTCGAGAACGGGTTCTTGAAGGCGAAATCGTAGTAGAAGCCGTCCTCGATCACCGGGCCGATGGTCACCTGCGCCCCGGGGAAGAGTTCCTGCACGGCGTTCGCGAGCAGATGCGCGGTCGAATGGCGGATGACCTCCAAGCCTTCGGGGTCCTTGTCCGTGACGATACTGACCGCGGCGTCGTGATCGACCACGGCCGAGGTATCGACCAAGCGGCCGTTGACCTTGCCGGCCAGGGCGGCTTTGGCAAGGCCGGGCCCAATGCTCGCGGCAATGTCGGCGACCGACACGGGCTCGGCAAAGACCTTCTGGTTACCGTCGGGAAGAGTAATTACGGGCATAGTTCAATTAGTAATACCACGCGGCTCGAATCCGGCAAATCACCGGCCCCGCCGGGGACCGGCGCTGCGCCGGGTCCAAGGCCCCGCGAGGCAGTGGTGCGCGCTAGTGGGATCGAACCACTGACCCCCACCATGTCAAGGTGATGCTCTACCGCTGAGCTAAGCGCGCTCGAAGGGCGCGAAAGATACCGGATTCGGTGCTTGGTATAAAGGGCAACCGCGCCGATCTGCCAATTCAGTCGCCGGCCTGAGGGTCTTTGGACGGCCCGGAGGGTGCAGAGGGCCCAGCATCGTGTCCTGCCGGGGCCTCGCCGGCCGGGGCCTCCCCTGCCGGCGCCTCGCTTGCCGAACCCGCTATCGGGCGACCCTCTTCGGCCGCCACGGCGGTGCCGGGGACTGCTGCCGCCGGGTAAGCGCCGGACGCGCTCGCGCCGGGGGCTGCGGGATCGGGGTGGCTGTCGGAGGCCCGCGATTTGGGTCTCAACCGGCACTGGAATTGAGTCTCCCCGATGGTGACCAAATCCCCGTCGCTGAGTACGTGCCGCGTCACCTTCCGCCCGTTGACCAGCACGCCGTTGGTACTGTTCAGATCCTCGATGATGATCTCGCGGTTGCCCTTGAGCAGCAACGCGTGGTGGCGGCTCACCGACTGCGCATCGATCTGCAGCTCGCAGCCGGGGGCGCGGCCGATCCGAGTGCGGCGCCCCAACGGGTAGGCACTTCGCGTATCGCCCTCGAGCTTGATCAGCTCGGCGAGGAATTCTCCGGCGCTCGCCGCCGGCGAGGCCGGGGCGGACCCCAATCTCTCGATGCTGGTCTGCAACCGGCCGAGAACGTTGGCATTGTTGTTGGCGCTTCTCTCCAGCCGCCGGATGTGAAGCTCGCGCTCCTCGAGCGCTCCGCGGGTCCGCTCCAACGTGGCGCGCAACGTGCGATTGTCCTCGGTGAGCTGATCGATGCTCTGGTTCTTGAGCGCCACCTCGTCGCTCAGACGCTTGATTTCCGCCTGAATCGATTGGATCGGGCGCCGCGCCTCGTTCAGATGCGCCATCAGCACGGTCATCTCTTCCTCGTGCGTGACCGCCTCCGCGCGCAGTTGCTTGACCAGTGCAGACAGCTCGGCGAGCCGGGCATCGGCGCCAGCCTGCGACTCGCGTGCTCGTTGCAGCTCGCCCGTGCTCGCGTTGCGGGCGGCGACAAGCTCATCGCGGCGCGTTGCGAGCTCGCCCTGCAGATCTTTGCGCTCCCCTTCCAACCAGTCGATCTTGGAATGCAGCTCGGCGCGCGCCCGCTGCGCCTCTTCGAGCTCCTGGGACTTCTTGGAGAGCGCCGCGCCCTCGGCGGCGCCGGCGGCCTGAAGCTTGGAAATCACTCCTTCTTGCTCGACAAGCTTTGCGCTCAGAAGCGCCGCCGACTCACTCAGCCGGTCGCGTTCGGCCTGCAAGGCGCTGTGCCCGGAGCGAGCGGCATCCACGCTGTCGTCCCATTCGCGATATAGGTTTTGATTGAATCCGCCCCGCCATTCCCGGGTGCGGAGCAGTTCCAGATGAGCGGCGGCCTGCGCTCTCGCCGTACCCAGATCCCGCCGAGCCTCGGCGAGATCCGTCTGGTCGCGGGCGAGCTCCTCCGTGAGCGAAGCGAGGGCGCCCCGGCTCTTCTCGAGTTCCAGCGACAAGGAGTCGGCATCGGTTCGAGCCGCGCGAAGATCGGCCTCGAGCTGCGCGGTCGCGCGCGAGCGTGCCTCGAGCACGGGAACGGTCTGCGCATGCTCGCGTTGCAGCGCAAAGAGCTGCGCATCGCGTTCGCCGAGCGAGTGCAGCACCTGAGCGATCGTCGCGTCCCGCGCGACCAAGGCGTCCCGCAAGGTGCGCGCCTCGCTCTGGTAGCGCTCGGCCTCTCGCGAGCACTCTTCCGCCCGAGTTCGGCTGGCCGCGGCCGCGGCCGTGCTTTCCGACAGGGTATGCTCCCTCTCCCGGGAACGATGCTGCTCGACCGCGAGCACCGACTGCAGCGTCGACAACTCCGACGCCAGCGCGTCCGCCCGCACTCCGGCAGCGAGCTGCGCATCGCACGCCTTCTCGTAGAGCCGATTCAGCGCGTCGTAATCCGCGCTCTGTCGCGCGATGCGCTCCTCCACCGAGCGCACGCTCTCGGCCAGCGAGGGAAGGTCCATTCCCGGCCGCGTGAAGTCGGTGGCCGGCGCCGGCGAGGCCGACAGCGCAGCGAGCGCAGTTCCGGCGGACGATGCAGCCGCCACAGGGTCCAGTGGTTCGGAGTCGTCGGCAACGTCCTCGCCGATGTCCACGCCTTCGAGGATCGGCAGTTTATCGGTTCGATCGAGATCGATCTCCTGCGATTGACCCTTGTCGATGGCCATACGGCCTCCTCGTTAGCCTGCCAGTGTCTTCGGCGCGCCAAATGCGGATTGGCGCAGTTTTTGGATCTCATCGCGCAGCCGAGCTGCCTGCTCGAATTCGAGATTGCGCGCGAGCTTCATCATCTCGGCTTCCAACTTCTTGATGCGTTTTACCGCCTGCTCGGGCGCCATCGCGGCGTAATCCGAGCCTGCATCGCGCACCTGATGTTCCGGCACGGCGCGCGCGCCTTCCATCACATCGCCCACCGCCTTGACGATGGTTCGCGGCGTGATGCCGTGCTCGGCGTTGAATTCGATCTGCTTGCCGCGGCGCCGGTCGGTCTCGGCAATGGCGCGGCCGATCGATCCGGTGATCGAATCGGCGTACAGAATCGCCTTGCCTTGGACGTTGCGCGCCGCGCGACCGATGGTCTGGATCAGCGACCCCTCCGAACGCAGGAAGCCCTCCTTGTCGGCGTCCAGAATGGCGACCAGCGACACCTCGGGCATGTCCAGCCCCTCCCGCAGCAGATTGATGCCGACGATCACGTCGAACTTGCCCAGCCTCAAATCACGGATGATCTCCGAGCGTTCCACGGTGTCGATATCGGAATGCAGATAACGCACCTTGACGCCGTGCTCATTCAGGTAGTCGGTCAGGTCCTCGGCCATGCGCTTCGTGAGCGTGGTGACGAGCACCCGCTCCTTCGCCAGCGTTCGCTGGCGTATCTCCGACAGAAGATCGTCGACTTGCGCACGCACCGGGCGCACTTCCACGACGGGATCGACCAGGCCGGTGGGGCGTACCACCTGCTCCACGATCCGCCCCGAGATCCGCTTCTCGTGCGGGCCGGGCGTCGCCGAGATGTAAATGGTCTGCGGCGCCAACTGCTCGAACTCCTCGAAGCGCAGCGGGCGGTTGTCGAGCGCCGACGGCAATCGAAAGCCGTACTCCACCAAGGTTTCTTTGCGCGAACGGTCGCCCTTGTACATGGCGCCGAGTTGCGGAATGGTCTGATGGCTCTCGTCGATGATCAGGAGCGCGTTGTTCGGAAGATAGTCGAACAAGCACGGCGGCGGCTCTCCGGCTCGCCGGCCGGACAGATAGCGCGAGTAGTTCTCGATGCCGGCGCAATAGCCGACCTCGTTCATCATCTCCAGGTCGAACAGCGTCCGTTGCTGCAGCCGCTGTGCCTCGACCAGCTTGCTGGCCGAGTTGAGCTCGTTCAGTCGCGAGCGCAACTCCTCCCGGATTTCGTCGACTGCTTCGTGAATGCGCTCGCGTGGAGTCACGTAGTGCGTCGAGGGATAGACGGTGAGGCGCGGCACTTTGCGCAGCACCTCGCCGGTCAACGGGTCGAACAGGCTCAGCGCGTCGATCCGATCGTCGAACAGTTCGACCCGCACGGCCTCGCGTTCGGATTCGGCGGGGAAGATATCGATGACGTCACCCCGCACCCGGTAGGTGCCCTGCTGCAGGTCGATCTCGTTGCGCGTGTACTGCATGTCGGCGAGGCGCCGCAGGAGTTTGCGCTGCTCCAACAGGTCGCCGCGCGACATGTGCAGCACCATGCTCAAGTACGCTTGCGGATCGCCGAGGCCGTAGATGGCGGACACCGTCGCCACGATGATGGAATCGGGCCGCTCGAGCAGCGCCTTCGTCGCGGACAGCCTCATCTGCTCGATGTGCTCGTTGATCGAGGCATCCTTCTCGATGAAGGTGTCGGAGGCGGGCACGTACGCTTCGGGTTGGTAGTAGTCGTAATACGATACGAAATACTCGACGGCATTTTTCGGAAAGAAGGTCTTGAACTCGCCGTAGAGCTGGGCCGCGAGCGTCTTGTTGTGCGCAAGGACCAGCGTGGGCCGCTGCAATTGCTGAATCACATTCGCGATGGTGAATGTCTTGCCGGAGCCGGTCACGCCCAGAAGAGTCTGATGCGCCAGTCCCGAGGTGAGGCCATCCACCAGCTTCTCGATCGCCTGCGGCTGATCGCCGGCGGGCTTGTAATCGGAGTACAGCTCGAAACTCATTCATCTATTCTCTCATGTCGATGGGACTTAGGGACGCCCATGCCTGGCGTTAGGGCGTTGTTTTTCGTACACTTATGCGCCGTATTTTCCATATAGGATCAGTCCGTTGGCCTCACAACTTTCCAAGCGTGTTCAGAAGGTTAAGCCCTCCCCCACCCTCGCCGTGACGGCGCGCGCCGCCAAACTCAAGGCCGAGGGCAAGGACATCATCGGTCTGGGCGCAGGCGAGCCGGACTTCGATACGCCACGACATATTGCAGACGCGGGAGTCGAGGCTATTCGCACCGGCATCACCCGCTATACGGCGGTCGACGGCACCAATGAGCTCAAAGACGCCATCATCGCGAAATTCAAGCGTGAGAATGGGCTGACGTACGAGCGCAGCCAGATCCTGGTGTCTTCCGGCGCCAAGCAAACGTGCTTCAATTTGTGCGCCGCGATCCTCGATCCGGGCGACGAGTGCGTGATCCCGGCGCCGTATTGGGTTTCCTATCCGGATATGGCGCTGCTCGCGGACGGCGTCCCGGTCATCGTCAATGGGGGCGCGGACCAAGGCTATAAGATCACGCCGGCGCAATTGGATGCCGCCATCACGCCGCGCACCAAGCTGTTCATACTGAATAGCCCGAGCAATCCGACGGGAGCGGCCTACACCCCGGCCGAATTGAAGGCGCTGGGCGCGGTACTCGACAAGCATCCGCAGGTGATCATCGCCGCGGACGAGATGTACGAGCACATCTACTGGGCACCCGAGCCCCTGATGAGCTTCGCGCAGGCGAATCCCCAGCTCTATGGACGCACGGTCACCATCAACGGCGTCTCGAAGGCGTATGCCATGACCGGCTGGCGAATCGGTTTCTGTGGTGGACCCAAGGACATCGTCGCGGCGATGGGCACCATCCAGGGTCAATCCACGTCCAATGCCTCGAGCATCTCGCAGCGCGCGGCGGCCGTCGCCCTCAACAGCGATCAGGCCTGCGTCGCTGAGATGAACAAGGCGTTCAAGGAACGGCACGATTTCGTCGTGGCCGGGCTCAACGCCATTCCGGGCATCAGCTGCCAAAAAGGTGCCGGTACCTTCTACGCGTTCGCCGACGTGCACGGCGCCATGCGCAGTCTCGGCATCAAGGACGACAACGCCTTTGCGGAGTATCTTCTGGTCGAGGCCGGCGTCGCGGTGGTGCCGGGCTCCGGTTTCGGAGCGCCCGGACACATGCGAATTTCATTCGCCACGAGCATGAAGGTGCTCGAGGATGCGCTCCGGCGAATCGAGCGAGCACTGGCCTCGCCCGCCGCGCGACGGGCAAGCTAGGCACGCCACGCGCATCGCTCGATCTGCGGGCTGATCGCGTCGGCGATCGAGGGCGCGGATGCTCCCCCGGCGACCATGTCATCTCTGCTGGAGTTGCCGTGCGTCGACGTTTCCGCGGAAACGTTTTGCGGAATTGACGTAGCGATGTTGCTGTAACCAATTGATTTATTTATAAACGCATGAAGTACAGAAATCTCGGGAATACCGGCCTCAAGGTGTCATCCTTGTGTCTCGGATGCATGACCTACGGCGTTCCGGAACGCGGCGATCATCCGTGGACCCTACCCGAGAAAGACAGCCGGCCGTTGCTCCGCAAGGCGATCGATTTGGGAATCAATTTCTTCGATACCGCCAACGTGTATTCGGACGGTACGTCGGAGGAGATCGTCGGCCAGGCGCTCAAGGATTACACACGCCGCGATGAGGTCGTGATCGCCAGCAAGGTGTTCTTCCCGATGAGCCCGGGACCGAACGGCCGGGGACTGTCGCGCAAGGCCATCTTCACTGCAATCGATGCCAGCTTGCGGCGGCTCGGCACCGACTACGTGGATCTGTATCAAATTCACCGATGGGACCACGAGACGCCGATCGAGGAGACGCTCGAAGCGCTGCACGACGTGGTGAAGTCGGGGAAGGTGCGCTATCTGGGCGCCTCCTCCATGTTCGCCTGGCAATTCAGCAAGGCATTGCACTTGGCGCGCCAGCGCGGGTGGACGCCCTTCGTCAGCATGCAGAACCTCTACAACCTCATCTACCGCGAGGAAGAGCGTGAAATGCTGCCGCTCTGCGCGGATGCAGGCATCGCGGTGCTGCCATGGAGCCCGCTCGCCCGGGGGCGGCTCACGCGTGAATGGAATACGGAGACCGAGAGGACGCGCACCGACCCCTATGGCGACAAGATCTTTCCGCGCACGGCGCAAGCCGATCGCAACGTGATCGAGGCCGTGGCCGCCGTCGCGGCGGCGCGCGGGGTCTCCCGCGCGCAGGTCGCTCTCTCCTGGTTGATTCGCAAGCCCGGGGTCACGGCACCGATCATCGGCGCCGCCAAGCCCCAGCATTTGGACGACGCCGTGGCGGCGCTCGACCTCGAACTTACCGCCGCGGAGATGGCTCAGCTCGAAGCGCCCTACGTGCCGCATGCCATCGCGGGGCATGAATGAGCGCGCGCGCGTCCTTGACTTAGGAGCGTGGCTTCCTGACAATCCGCGCCTCTTCCGAATTCCCCGGTAGCTCAGTGGTAGAGCGACGGACTGTTAATCCGTTGGTCGGCGGTTCGAATCCGTCCCGGGGAGCCAATAAAACCAATAACTTATGTGTATTTCCTCATAATTTAATTCGTCACTCGCGCGTAGACAACTGACCCCCACCGTCTGCTCCTGCCCGGCAGCGGGCGGCCGCTCATCATCTGGCAAGCCCAGGAACACCGTGAGCGCGCGATTCAATCGCACCGTATCTCGTCGTTGAGTCTCCCGATGCGCTTGCCCAGCCGCGCTTTCGGCACGGTGGTGATTTTATCGATCATGAGTCGTGAAGCGCTCTTCAAACCGTTGCGATCGGTAGGTTCGATGAGCATGCGCAGCAGCGGCGCGTCCGTTGGATCGGTCGTGAATGCGCACAGCATGATCGAACTCGTTTGGTCGAACCGGTCCTCCTGCACGATGACCGCTGGTCGAGGCTTTCCCGTATGGCTCGCCCCGCCCGATACCGTCCACACCTCGCCGCGCTTCACGCGATAGGCTCTTCAGAAACCGCGTCGATGAATTGTTGATCTGCCCTTGCATGCTCGCTGGCGGCCACCGCCTTGTGGAGGACCGGATGCGGCAACAGGAGTTGCAGCCGCGCGCAGGTGCTTCACGCTAGGTATTGATGAGCGGTAACTGAGGGGTTAGATCGCGTCCGAGACCGTTGGCCGTGACGTAGCGTCCGCGGAGACTTTGAAAGAGCCGGCACTTGCACGGCGTGGCCATGAAAATCCGGCATTTAGAGATCATGCAGCAGCAGACCGCCTGGCCGGCGTCAATTATTTCTTCCGCCGCATTGCCTCACTTGATTTGTTACCCGCAATGGGTCATTGCCTCACAGTATTTGTTACCGAAGTAACGGCTACGGGAGGCAGGAATGGCACGGGCACTTACGAAGACGGCACGACAGGAATTGGTCCAAGCGGTCCGAGAGCGATACCAGACCTGCTCACGCGACGCGAAGACCCGAATTCTCGAGGAATTCGCTTCGGTTAGCGGATATCACCGCAAATCAGCAATACGCATTCTCAACGGTGCTACCTGTCCGGATGAGGACAAGCGAGGCCCGCGCCGACCTCGCGTCTACGATGAGGCGGCGCGCCAAGCTTTGATTGTGCTATGGGAGGCGTCGGATCGGGTTTGCGGGAAACGGCTAAAAGCGCTGCTGCCGATTCTGGTACCTGCCCTCGAGCGCAACGGCCATCTTAGTCTCAATGCAGAATTCGCATCGAAGCTTGCGACCATGAGTGCCGCGACGATTGACAGACTATTGCGAGAAATCCGAACGGTTGCCGGGCGGCGGCGAAAGCGAAGAGTTCCGACAGTGCTTAGGAAAAGCGTTCCAATCCGCACTTTTGCCGATTGGAATGATCCGGTACCGGGTTTCATGGAAATCGACTTGGTATCACACAGCGGCGAAGTGGCTGCCGGCAGCTTTGCACACACGTTGACGCTGACTGACATCGCAAGCGGCTGGACGGAATGCCTGCCGCTAATATTCAGGGACAGCAATCTCATCGTCGAGGCGATCGATGGGCTCCGCAAGAGCCTGCCATTCCGTCTGGCCGGAATCGACATCGACAACGGCGGCGAGTTTCTGAATGACACTCTGCTTCGCTACTGCACATCCGAGGGGATCGCGTTCACCCGATCTCGTCCGTACCACAAGAACGATCAAGCCTGGGTCGAACAGAAAAACGGATCGGTAGTCCGTCGCTTTGTCGGATACCAGCGCCTCGAGGGAACCGCCGCGGTGGAAGCTCTCGCGCGCCTCTACAGCGCGGCGCGCTTATTCGTGAACTTCTTCCAGCCGTCCTTCAAGCTCAAGGAGAAGATCCGACATGGAAGCCGCATCGTCAAGCGATACCATGCCCCCGAGACGCCAGCATCCCGCCTGCTATGTTCCGATACCGTTTCCAGCCAGGTAAAAGCTCGCCTGCAGGAAATCGCATCGCGACTCGACCCGCTGCAGCTCCTTGATGAAATCCGGCGCGTGCAGCACCATATAGTTCGGATCAGCGATGGCGAGAGCTCACACGCAGCGCTACCACAACGGGACGACTTATCGCGTTTTCTTGCGAGTCTGTCCACGGCTTGGCACGCCGGCGAAGTACGTCCGACTCATCAATCGGCAGCAAAACCACCGAGGCATTGGCGAACGCGCGTCGATCCGTTCCAATCCGGTTGGAGTCAGGTATGCGAGTGGCTGGAAGTCGATCCCAATCTGACCGGACTCGAGCTTTTCGAGCGCCTGCAACGCCAACGTCCTGGCGTGTATCCCGATGGCCAGTTGCGCACGCTCCAGCGCCGCCTCAAACATTGGCGTATGGGCATGGCTCGATCCCTGATCTTCGGCGTTCATGGCCGCGCGAATAGAGAGCTTCTCCCGCCTTCGGCGGCAGACCGTGCTTCCATGGACTCAAGCCCGATCTACGTGGGAAGCCGGAGCGAGATCAACCTCTAATGCGGTAACATTCCCGGTGAGGCAGCCCGGTAACGGATTTGGATGAGGCAATACGACCGGCAGTTCTAATTGTCGCCGGTCAGACCGCCATTCGCATGCGGCACCCATATGAGCATCCGGTAGGTACGCCACCGTACAGACTCGCCCTGCGAGCGGCGGGTACTGTGCGCCGCGGGTGTATCAAGCGCCACCGTGGTGGTCCATGCTTTCAGCGCGGGTCGCCGGCGCCCTCGCGGCAGAGCCGTAATCGTCACCAAACAGCAACAAGCAGCAACCTCAGATGATGGACGGCTTTTACGATTTTCTGGACAAGATCGGCTACCTGCACCCGATCCATCCGGCCATGGTGCACATGCCGATAGGGCTCATCGTGGGTTCATTGTTCGTCGGCGCGACGGGCCTTGTGTTTTCCCGCGCCTCGATGGCGCGGGCGGCCTACTACACCCTGGTGCTTGCGTTGGTCTTCTGGGTGCCGACCGTGACTTTCGGCCTGATGGACTGGCAGCGATATTACGGTGGCGCCTTTCTTTTGGCGATTAAGATGAAACTCGGTCTGGCGGGGCTTTTGGGCGTCCTGCTCACAGCGGGCGTGTTGCTCGGGCGCCGCGATCCAACCAGGGTGAAACATCTCTTGCCGATCTACTTTCTCTGCTTCCTCACGGTCGCCTCTTTGGGGTACTTTGGGGGGCAGATTGTCTACGGCGGAAAATCCCCAGGGGCCCAGGCGCAGTTTCAGGAAGGCCAGAAGCTGTTCGAGAACCATTGTTCCGGCTGCCACGCGCACGGCGGCAACTCCATCATGTCCAACTTCCCGCTGCGCGATGCACCGGAGCTTGACAAGCCCGAGCATTTTCTCGCCTTCATTCGCGAACCGGCGCTGCCGGGGGGCCTAAGCGGACCCATGCCGCCGTTCCCCCAGGGCACGATCTCCACCGAGCAGGCTCAGAAGCTCTACGGCTACATCACCCAGGTCATCGACCAGCCGCCACGCAAATGAGCGATCTCATTTCAAGGATGAGCTGATGGCGTGCTTTTCAGTCAATCTGACCGGGCCCGGTGTGGCCCCGCCAATTAGCCCCAGCATTAATCATGCAACTCGAGTTGCCCCAGCCATTGCAGCAGCGGCGTGATCGTGAGCCCTTGAGCGAACACGGAGAAAGCCACAACGGCAAAGGTGATCACCACCATGACATCATGCTGGTGCAGATCCTCGGGTAAGGATAAGGCCAATGCGAGCGCCAAGGCGCCCCGCAGTCCGCCCCAAAAAAGCACGTGTTGATGCCGAACATCCACCCTAAGGCGGCTTCGAGCGAATAAGGCGCACAGCGGATAGATGGCGACCGCGCGTCCGAGCGTCACCAAGACAATGGCCGCCAACACCGGTACCCATAGACCATTGAAGTCCTGCTGCGCTTCCTGGGCGCCAATCAGCAAAAAGATCAGCGAGTTGGCGACAAACGCCAAGTACTCCCAGAACGGCCCCAACGCGTGCCGCCCCGCGGCCGAAATCGACCCGGACGAGCGGAAATTGCCCACCACCAGGCCCGCCGTCAGTGCGGCAAGCACGCCCGAGCAACGATAGTGCTCGGCCAAAAAAAATGAGCCGTAAGCCGCCAGCGTGGTGAAGGTGATTTCTACCAGGTAATCGGGCGTGCGTCCTGCCAACAGCATCAAGAGGTACGCGACGGCTCCGCCGATCAGCACGCCGCCGACGATCGTGACACACAACCTGCCGCTGATCGAAAGAACCGTTTCATGGTCACCTGCGAGCACGCCGAGCACGGCCACGAACGCCACCGCCGCAGTCCCATCGTTTAACAGACTCTCCGACTCGATCAGCATCCGGAGGCGCCCATGTACCTTGGAGCCTTTGAGTGTGGCAATGACCGAAACCGGATCGGTGGCGGCAATCAGCGTTCCAAAGACGATTGCACTGCCCCAGTCCCAGGACAACGCAAAGTGCATCCCGAGTGCCGTGACGGTTGCCGCCAGCACAACGCCCAGCGTCGCAAGCAGCGTTACGAGGGGTAACTCTTTCTTGAATTCCCGCCAGTGGATGAAGAGCGCAGCCTCGAACACCAGCGGCGGCAGAAATACGGAGAATATCAAGTCCTTTGACAGGTGCCATTTTATGTGCACGTGAGCAAAATAAAGAGCCATGCCGGCAAGCACCAATCCGACGGTGTACGGCAGATGCACGCGACGCGTGAGCATCGCAACCATCGCTGATACAAATAGGAGAAAGCCGAGTTGGGACAGATCCGAAGTCATGGCACACGCAGATCCCCCGCCGGCGGCCCCACCAGCACAAGCTCCCTGTCGCGCCGACGGGCGCGACACCCTCGGGTCATGGTACTCATAAAAAGACGCGGGCGCAGAAAAAGCGCTGAACGAGACCGCATCGACACGGCGCTGATTATCCCCAGCCTTTCGGAGGTCAGTTTCCGACCTTTTCCAGCGATGGAATGTCGGGGGGCACGAGCTCGGCGACGCGCTTGGGGATGTTCAACTCCCCGTGCCGAATTGTTTGGCGTAATCCGCGTTCAGCCGCTGCCAACCCTCGAACTTCATGGTCTCCGGACCGACGATGCGTCCGAGAGGAGTGCCGCTGAGCGCGTGATCCAGAACGTCGAAGCAGATATGCCAGCCGGCGGCGCCCATGGCGATGTAACGGCGATCGATATTATGCCAAAGCGTAAGACGTGTGCCGCCGCCGAAGTCTTGGAGCTCCCGGCGCAGATCTCCGCCTCCCCAGCTGTACTCCAGGAGATTCGGCGCATCGGCCCGCTTGATTCTCGTTTCTGAGATCATTGGGGTGGGTGTGCCCACCGTGTTCAGCTTCACCGTGGTGCCCGCTATGCCCATGTTCCCGTCGGCGTCGAATGGAGCCCACTCGCGCAGCTGTGCGGGGTTTGTGAGCGCCTGCCAGACCTTCTCAGGCGAGTGACGCAGCTGCCTTACCAGAACCAGCGTCCAGTTCTCACCGTCTTTTTGAACTCGGGCCAGATTGGCGGGGCCCGGCGAGTACTGCTTGGGGGTTGTCATCGTTTATTCCTCGATTTCCGTTTAGTGCGCGTTGGGGTGACCATGCGGTCGAGGTGGCGCTCGAGTGCGTCGACTTGCGCCGACCAATACGTGCGGAACGGCGCCAACCAAGCGTCCACTTCTTGCAGCGGCTCGGGGCGGATGCGATAGAGGCGGCGTTGCGCGTCGATGGTCGCCTCTACGAAGCCCGCTTCTCGCAGCACGCGCAGATGCTTGGATACCGAGGGTTGTGAGAGCTGGAGTTCTGATTCGAGATCGCCGACGGTGCGCTCGGCAGTGACGAGGAGCATCAGGATTGCGCGGCGAGTCGGCTCGGCAAGTACGGCAAATGTGGATTCCATAACTATATATACCTTAATTGGAATATAACCGTCAAGGCAAGTACACCTGACCGGCTCTGCAAGGGAGTGCCCTGGTCAATTGTTGGGACCTCCCTGTAATTTGCTGGATGCGGCGGATATGCTCCGGGCATGACGATCAGGGACTTCATCCAGCGGCGCTTTGGGCGCCTCGTGATGATCTTTTTGCTGCCCTATGGGGCGTTGCAGTGCTTGCGCATCGCCGTCGACTATCGGCCGAATCTTCTCAGCCAGAAGCCGACCACGCTCGTGCTCCTGCTCACCGAGCCGCGTGTCGCCGTGATCTTTGCGTTGTGGTTCGGCGTGCGGATGTTCACGATTCCGTGTCCGCGATGCGCGCGGCCGCTCGGCGCGGCGGTGCGGGTCGTTTGGGGTAGCACGAAGGTGAATCGCTGCCCCAGCTGCCGGGTGAATCTGGACGAGCCGGCGCGGGCGAAGCCACCCGAGTGATGAGTGGGCAGCCACTCGCTGATAAATTCCAGGCCCGTGCTTCAACCTGGATAATTCGGGGGCGCGCGATCAGTCTTTTAGGCCGCGTATCGGCCCGGGCGGCGTCCTCGCAGCACGACCAGACCGCCGAATAGCAGCGTCATCGCGCTCATCGCCGAGACTGGATCTATTTCCGGCGCCGTTTTAACTGCAGTGGCCGTCGCATATGAGTTAATCACATCCATTTCAATATTATTTAGTGCGCTGAACGTGATGTTCGTTATCGGACCGGAGGTATCCGTGACCGCAAAAAAAGTAGTGGGAAACGCTGCCGATACAACTACTGGAGCGAGGGCTGATCCATTGACTGAAATGTCGATGGTTGAGGCCAGACTATTTGCGCCCAGGGTAAATGCCAGGGCAGTTACATCCGCAGAGGCGCCAAAGGTCGCTATAACCGAAGGAACTCGGTCACCACCTCCAAAGGCTTGAGGATTGTCAGATATATATTGTGCTTTGCCGTATTGGCCATCGTTAAAAATCTCCCCAAACCCGTCGCCTGTTGTGAATGTGGCGGGCCCCAAGGTTGTGGAGTTGAAGGGAGTCAACATTTCAGCCGGTGTCCCCGGGGGGGCATCCGGAGGAGGCAACCCCGAGATGGTGAAGGTTGATACGTTATCGACTGCCGTTGTCCAATTGCCCAGCGAGGTATATTCAGTCACGGCACCGGCCGACACGAGTCCCGTTCCTAAAGTCCCGAGTAACCCCATGCACAATCCCAAATACACTTTCGATCTCACCATGATGTTCCTTGTGTCTGGCTAGGAAGGACTGATGCCGAATGGAAGCTACACGAATGAACGAGACTCATCGGTTTGTTCCGCGTCGAAAGTGTGGAGCATAAGGGATGGCCACGACGGATTGCTCGCTGCTCGTCACAGCGCGAAATACATTATGTTAAACCAATTACAGCGCCCGCGCCCCTCCCGACGCGCGAGCCGACTGTTCGCCGATTTACCGAAAGCCAAAACGGTCGAGGACTTCGAGGCGTTGCTTCCCTTGAATACATCCTCCACCTACGCAAGGGCTGCCATATTCAGCGGCCTACGAAATTACCATGCTCGGCAATCGTGCTGGATATGGATGGAGTCATTCTTCAATCAAATTACGTGATGCGCCAATTTATGTTTGCTCGGCGGCACCACAAGAGGAAGTGCGTCGACAACTCGAACACCGCCATTTTGCGGCGCATGTGGCGGCCGCATTCGGCGACCCCGTCGGAAAAGCGGACGCGTTACGACAAGTGATCGTGCGCTCCGGTGCTCATGCGCGCGATATAATATTCTTTGGAGATTCGTCGGCAGATCGCGACGCGGCCGTCGAGGTGGGGATGCGTTTCGTCGCTGTAACTCGCGAGAAGAACGATTTTGTCGAGGTGAATTGCTCAAAAATCGTTGATTTCCGGGACTGGGACGTACTTTCTAATGCTGCGCTCCACGCCTGATGCTAGCGCTTAGGTACTTTCTGGCACCCATGGCCACGCAGAACCTTTGTGGACGACAGCTCAACGCTTCATAGATCTACGAGAAATGTTGATTGTTTGGCGCCCGGCGGGAATACAAGCCTATAACTGCCACAAGCGAGGTGATTGCGCATGAGCCAAAAACATCCTCGGATCGCAGTCCTGACCCTATCTCCAGTCGCTATCATCGCGCTCCTGATCTGCTGTCGACCGATTCCATCGCGAGCACAGCACGAGGACAACGATCAGCCCGCACCGGCCTACAGTCCGTATCCTCCAGGAATCCTCCCATCCAACCTGAGCTCTGAGGTAGCTCGGGTTCTACGGGAGGCGGATGTCATAGAGAACCGAGCGCTTGCACGATGGCACGCCCTACCGCCGCCTGTTCTGACGGGCCAGCCGCCGGTGCTCCAGGATAGCGGAACCGAAGCAGTAGAAACGCTCGGCGAACTCATGCTTTACGACAAGAACATCTCACCCAACAGGAATGAGGCCTGCGCGTCGTGCCACATGCCGTATGCAGGCCTTAGCGGACCAATCCCTTCGGTCAATCTGACGATGATTGCGTATCCTTCAACAGCTCACTTTCGCGCGTCCAAGCGGACAGCGCAACGACACCCGTATGCGCCCTTCTTCCCTACACTGCAATACAACCAGGAACAAGGCCTGTTCTTTGGCGGAAACTTCTGGGATTCACGCGCCACCGGTTATAGGCTTCGGATTCCCGACGCTGAACAGGCACAGGGTCCTCCCGTCGATTATCTCGAGATGGGCTTCCCTGACACCGCGTGCGTGGCGTTTCGGCTCTCCGCTGCAGTCTATCGACCTCTCTTTGAAGAGGTATGGGGCAAGGGCGCATTCGACATCAAGTTCCCGCCCGAGACGGAGAGAATCTGCGGTACCCCGGGAGGAGCTGCCGCGTTCAAGGGGAGCACCACCCCGATTGCGCTGAACCCGGAAGATCGAACCCGCGCAAATACGGTCTATGACCGTTGGGCCCAGTCCATTGACTCATACGAGCAGTCCGTGCAGATCAGCGCCTTCTCCTCGAAATTCGATGCCTTTCTGGCGGGAAAGTACCAGCTCAGTGCAGACGAGATGGAAGGCTACAAGTTGTTTGACGGCAAAGGTAATTGCAATTCGTGCCACCTCGATGGCAGGGGCACCACGCTGAAGGCAGGTCAGACCGACTCCAGTTCCGCCGCCCAGGTCAACCCCTTGTTCACCTGTTTCGGCTCGGCCAATGAGGGTGTACCCCTGAATCCCAGAGTTGCCTTCTACTATGAGACGAAGCCGGATCGGTACGGGTTCACTCCCAACCCTTACGGCTTCGGCTACAGAGATTTGGGACTCGGGACCTTCCTCAGAAGCGGCTTCGGTTCCGGCTCGAGCCCGAACAGCAAATGGAGACAATACGCGCCGGCTTCCGACGGCCAAATGCAAGTTCCTTCATTGCGTGACGTAACGTTGGCGCCGCTGCAATGCGCTACCACCGAAGCCCCCGGCCCATACTTCCAGAAGGAGTTTTTCCACAACGGCTACTTCAAAAGCCTGAAGCAAATCGTGCATTTCTACAATACACGAGACAAATATGCGTACCCCGTTACTTCCGGACATTGCCCGGCGGGAACGATCGAAAAAGTGAACTGCTGGCCAATGCCCGAAGTGGCAAATAACATCGATATGACCAGCGGTAATCTGGGCCTGACGGACAAGGAAGAAGACCAAATCGTCGCCTTCCTGCAAACCTTGTCGGACGGCTTCACTAGGCCCTACCCCAACCGCGACACCTTCACGGGAATTTGCATGAAGGGTGGTTCGGCTGCGACCCAGGGCAATGAACTGCTGATCCCGACCCCACCTCTGCCGCCCTGCGCGAAGGCTATTTGCGGTGTCGCACCTGTCCCTCACCCCAAGGCCATAGGCGACGACACACCCGCCCGGGAAAGCTCGACTACTCTGCGTGACGCGCGCGTCCTTATCATCCAAGGCCCCATGGTCGAGTTGTCGAAGAGGTCTTTGACGGTGATCCGGTGGGCCACCAACATTCCCGGTGGCTCACCCGTGCATTACGGGGTGGTGCATTACGGTACGGATCCCGGGGATCTTGGCCAAACCGCGCGATCTCCAATCAGGCTGAACGCCGGCCATCGCGACGCCGCTTTTCGAGTGCGCATGGACGGACTGAAGCCTGAGACAACCTATTTCTATACAGTCGGTTCGATGGGAGCCGAAGCGAACGACGACGGCGTGAGGAGCAGCGTCAAACACTTCACCACCCCTTGATGGCGCAAGGTTAGCCGTCCTAGACTGAACCGGCACAGCAATTCCACGGTGTCGCCCAGCGCCGATGGTTCGTCGAATGACGGCCGCGGCCGTGCCACGGCATTGTTGGCGACGCACGGAAGCGCAGCAAGCATGCGCAGCTTCGATCAATCCGCGCCAATCGCACGCAATCTCCCCCCGCCTGCCAAGTGCTACTCTTTTTTCTGACATACGGGCTGATGCCGATATTTGCGCTGTTGCGCGGACTGCAATCTCTGATTGCGCGACCTCGCCAACCCCGCGGCGCCTCCGCCCATGAGACATCCGACAGATATGACTCCTTCACCGGTCGCCGGCCGGTCTAACCCTTTGGAAGGCAATGCACATGTCCGAATCGAGTAATCAACCCCCGGTCGAATCCAGCCGACTCGCATCCACGACAGCCGACGACGGTGCGTCTGGCAGCGCCGCCGCGCTACTCGATGAGCTGTTGATTCACTCTATTAAGCTGCGGGATCTCTATAAAAGCGCGCGTTGGCAAACCACTGACATTCAGTTTCGCGACTTGCGCATCCTGTTCGACGATCACTACAAGCAACAGCTGCGCCTCGTCGATGTGCTGATTGATCGGCTTCGCATGCTCGGCGGAGAGGCTCGTGTACTGGTGGGTCTCCTGCTAAAAGACACACAGTTCTCTTATGCGCTGCGCGAAAAAGTATCGCCAATCCGCCTGCTGCACG
>Ga0187871_10001500_pt1 | contig 20233 bp, 20 predicted proteins | sample June2016WEW_16_1_FD_132988 | JGI IMG/M metagenome (GOLD analysis project Ga0187871, IMG submission 132988) | Peatland microbial communities from SPRUCE experiment site at the Marcell Experimental Forest, Minnesota, USA - June2016WEW_16_10 | ecosystem: Environmental > Terrestrial > Soil >...
CCTCATCATCTACATGGGCTGGTACCTGCGTAAACACGTCACCGATGGCGTGCCCGGCAAGTTCCAGCTGATCTGGGAGATCCTCGTGGTCGACGTCGTGGGCGACCTCGTCAAGTCCTCCTTAGGCGACAAGGGCAAGCGATTCATCCCACTGGGCGTCACCGTCTTCGTCTTCGTGCTGGTCTCCAATTGGATCGGCTTCCTGCCGACGGCGATGCATCCGGGGCAATCGGGAGAGATCTTCCCGGCCCCCACGAGCGACGTGAACCTACCCCTCGCCCTCGCGCTCTTCGTCATCGTGTGGGTGCACATCGAATCACTGCGCGCCCGACGCCTCGGTGGCTATATCAGGCACTACACCAAGCCGGCCGGATGGCTGACGCCGATCAACCTCATCGAAGAGGTCACCAAACCGATCACCTTGACACTCCGTCTCTTCGGCAATCTCTTCTCCGGCGGTCTGATCATCGTCGTCGTGGCCGCCCTGGCCTCGAGAGCGCTCGGTCCCTTCGAGGTCATATGGAAGCCCTTCGATCTCGCCATCGGGTTGATCCAGGCGTACATCTTCATGCTTTTGACGATCATCTACCTCGACATGGCGACGAGCCACGAGGAAGAGCACGAAGAAAAGCACGAGAAGAAGAAGGACAGGAAGCGCACCGCGGTACTCGAGACGTCGCAGTAACACCAACCAGGAGGAATAGATAATGGCAGCACAAACAGTCGCAGGTGCGATCGGCATTGCGGGTGCACTCGTCGGGGGCGGACTCGCCCTCGGGGGCGGCGCCATCGGTGCGGCGATCGGTGACGGCCTGGCCGGTAGCCAGACCATCGCGGCGATCGCGCGTCAGCCCGAGGTCGAGGCCAAGGCGCGCACGTACTTCTTCTTGACCGTCGGACTGGTCGAGGCGATGTACTTCATCAACCTGTTGTTCATGATCGTGTTCGTGTACGTGTTCGCCAAGATCAAGTAGCGACGGCCGCACTCACGACCGTGGCGCGGGCCAAGGTTCATCACATAGAAGGGCAATGAAATGATGTCAGCGTCAATCTTCCTCCTCCCCAACGGCACGTTCTTCATCGAACTGGTCACGGTGGCGGTGATCCTGCTGCTCATGACGAAGTACATCCTGCCGCCCCTCAACAAGGCGCTGGAGGCCCGTCAGGAGAAGATCCGCGAGTCACTCGCCGCCGCCGACGCGGCCAAGGCCGACGCGGCCGCCGCCGGTGACGAGCGACAGCAACTCCTGGCCGCCGCCCGGGACCAGGCCCGAGACATCGTCGCGGCCGCCCAGGCGACGTCCGATCAGGTGCGCGCCGCGTCCGCGGCTCGCGGGCAGGCCGAGTACGACCGGATCATCGCCAACGCCAACGCCGAAGTGGACACGGCGCGCCAGCGCGCCATCGACGAAGCGTCCTCGCGCATCGGCGAGGTCGTCTTCGAACTCGTCAACCAGATCGTCGGTCGCGAGGTCGACGAGAGCTCGCACCAGGACCTGGTCCGAGAGGCGGTCGCCGCGCTGAACGTCGAAGCGGCCAGGGGATCCAGTAACTGATCATGCTGCCCAAGCTCGAAGGATACGCCGCCGCCCGACTGGGCTCACTGGACGCCGCCGCGCTCGCGACGGTCGCCTCAGAGCTCACGTCGCTCGAACAGACCGTCCTCGGTCGCGCCGACCTTCGCGCCGTACTCACCGACACCTCGATCGCGGCGGCGTCGCGCGGACTCATCGTGGACGACCTCCTCCACGGCAAGGTCCACGACGTCACCCTGCACGTCGCGACCTACGCCGCGAGCCACGCCCCGGCCCAGGACGTCCCGCACGCCCTGGGGGAGCTGGCCTTCGTCGCGCGCGAGCTCTCCCAACTGGGATCGATCCCGTTGCGCGGACTCGGTCTGATGGGGGCGCGCCAGCGCGTCGCCGGCTACGCCGACGCCCAGCTCGACGACGTCGACGCGCAGAACTTCGACGAGATCGAGGACGAGCTCTTCCGCTGGGCGCGCACCGTCGAGGGCAACCTCGAACTGCGACGGCTCCTGTTGGACCGTGACGCGGTCCTCGAGGCGCGCGTCGGCACCGTCGAGGCCCTGCTCGGTGGCAAGGTCGACGAGGTGACGCTCGCGCTCGCTCGTTTCGTCATCGAAGGCGGACGACCCCGCGACGTGGTCGGCACGCTGGACTACCTCGTGGACTACGTCGCGCGCGCCCGCGACTGGCGCGTCGCGCGCGTCCACACCGCGCGTCCGCTCGACGAGCAGAGCCGCGCCGACCTCGTCGCGTCGCTCTCGGCGCTGACCGGCAAGAACGTGGAGCTGCAGATCGCCGACAGTCCCGAGTTGCTCGGCGGGGTACTGGTCGAGATCGGCGACCTGCGACTGGACGCGACGACGCGCGGGCGCCTCGGCGCGCTGCGCGAATCGGTGTCGCCGGGCCACCTCTACGAATCGTCCTTGAATCGGAATGACTAAGAGAAGGAATCTGTGATGACAGAGCTCACCATCAGCGCCAACGAGATCACCGAGGCCCTGCGCAAGCACGTGACGGACTTCAACCCGGCCGTCGGCGCCGAGCAGGTCGGTCGGGTCGTCGAGGTCGGCGACGGTATCGCGCGCGTCTCGGGACTGCCGTCGGCCAAGGTCAACGAGCTGCTCGAGTTCGAAGACGGCACGTTGGGTCTGGCGATGAACCTCGACGAGGACACGATCGGCGCGGTCGTCCTCGGTTCGGTCGACACGATCGAAGAGGAGCAGGTCGTGCGCGCGACCGGGCGCATCTTGAACATGCCGGTCGGTGACGCCCTGATCGGTCGAGTGGTGAACGCCATCGGCGAGCCGATCGACGGCAAGGGACCGCTCGTGGACGCGAAGCAGCGCCGCATGGAGATCCAGGCCCCCGGCATCACCGGTCGCCAACCGGTCTCCGAGCCGCTCCAGACCGGTATCAAGGCCATCGACGCCATGACGCCGGTCGGTCGCGGTCAGCGCGAGCTGATCATCGGCGACCGCAAGACCGGCAAGACGACGGTCGCCATCGACACGATCCTGAACCAGAAGGGCCAGGGCGTGAAGTGCATCTACGTCGCCGTCGGCCAGAAGAACTCCTCGGTCGCCCAGACCGTGAAGGTCCTGGAGGACTTCGGCGCGCTGGCCTACACCGTCGTCGTGGTCGCCTCGGCCGGGGACCCCGCGCCGTTCAAGTTCCTCGCCCCCTACGCCGGCTGCGCGATCGGCCAGGAGTGGATGGACTCCGGCGAGCACGCCCTCGTGGTCTACGACGACCTCTCGAAGCAGGCCGAGGCCTACCGGCAGATCTCGCTGTTGTTGCGTCGCCCACCAGGTCGCGAGGCCTACCCCGGCGATGTCTTCTACCTGCACAGTCGTCTGCTCGAGCGCGCGGCCAAGCTGAGCGACGAGCGCGGCGGCGGGTCCTTGACGGCGCTACCGATCATCGAGACCAAGGCCGGCGACATCTCGGCCTACATCCCGACGAACGTGATCTCGATCACCGACGGGCAGATCTTCTTGCAGTCCGACCTCTTCTACTCCGGCGTGCGCCCGGCGATCGACGTGGGCAACTCGGTGTCGCGCGTGGGTGGCGCCGCGCAGGTCAAGGCCATGCGCGCGGTCGCGGGAACGCTCAAGATCGACCTCGCCCAGTTCCGCGACCTCGAGTCCTTCGCGACCTTCGGCTCTGAGCTGGACAAGTCGTCCCAGCGCCAGCTCGACCGGGGCTATCGCCTGACCGAGCTGCTGAAGCAGGGTCTGAACGCCCCGATGCCGGTCGAAGAACAGGTCGTCGCGATCTACGCCGGTACCAAGGGCTGGCTCGACACGATCCCCGTCGAGGACGTGCGCCGCTTCGAGGCCGAACTGCTGACGAACTTCCGCGCCCATCACTCGGACCTGCTGTACGCGATCCGTGAGACCGGTGCGCTGCCCGAGACCCGGGCGCTGGACGCGGCGATGGAGTCCTTCGTGAACGGCTTCGCGGTCAGCGCGAAGTAGTCGGTTAACGGGCGAGCGAGAGAGGAGGAGCGATGGCCGGTGGACAGGAACGGATCCTGCGTCGACGCATCAAGTCGGTGCAGTCCACGCGCAAGATCACGAAGGCGATGGAACTCATCGCCGCCTCCCAGATCTCGCGAAGTCAGGCCCGCATCGTCGCGAACCGTCCGTATCGCAACGGCATGCGACGCGTCATCGTCGAGGCGGCCAAGGCCGACCCGGCCGGCGCCGCGAAGCTCCTCGCGACGCCCGAGCGCGTCCAGGCAGCGATCGTGCTGGTCGTGACCGGCGACCGCGGCCTCTCCGGCGCCTACAACTCCTCGGTGATGCGCGCCGGCGAGCGCCTCGTGCGAAAGCTCGAGGGCGACGGTTCGACCGTGCGGCTCTACACCATCGGGAAGAAGGCCGGTGCCTTCTACCGCTTCCGCGGCATCGACGTGGCCGAGGGATTCGTCGCCATGTCCGATCGCCCGACCTTCGAGGACGCCCGGCGCGTCGCGGCCACCGTCGCCGCGCCCTTCGTGTCCGGCGAGGCCCAGCAGGTCCTGCTCGTCTCGACGCGATTCCTTTCGGCGGCCACCCAGAGCGTCGAAGTCGAACAGCTGTTGCCGCTCGCGTTGCCGGCGATGCCCGAAACCGAGACCACCAAGGTCCCGAGGGGTTACACCGAGTTCGAACCGGAGGTCGAGCAGCTCCTCACCACGCTCGCCCCGAAGGCCCTCGAGAGCGAGATCTTCTCCGCGCTCCTGGAGGGCGCGGCCTCGTTTCACATCAGTCAGCAGCGCGCGATGGCGGCCGCCACCGACAACGCCGATGAGCTGGCCCAGAACCTCAGTCGCATCATGAACCGGGCCCGCCAGGACTCGATCACCACCGAAATCATGGAAATCGTGGGCGGCGCCGAAGCGCTCCGCTCGGGAAAGTGAGAGACAGATGACCATCGCTCCAGAAAAGACCACGCTCGAGACGGGGCGGGTCGTCGCGATCGCCGGACCGGTCGTGGACGTGGAGTTCCCGCCGCACTCGCTGCCCGAGATCAACCACGCCGTCGAGGTCGACATCGTGATCGACGGCGCCACGATCACGGTGACCGGCGAGGTCGCCCAGCAGATCGGCGAGGGCCGCGTGCGCTGCGTGTGCATGAAGCCGACCGACGGACTCGTGCGCGGCGCCGTCGTGCGCCAGACGGGCCGGGGGATCACGGTGCCGGTCGGTGACGCCGTGCTCGGACACGTCTTCAACGTGATCGGCGAGTCGCTCGACACCGACGACATCGGACCGGTCGAGGACTACTGGGAGATCCACCGCAGCGCGCCGGCCTTCGACCAGCTCGAGCCGCACGCCACGATGTTCGAGACCGGCATCAAGGTCGTCGACCTCCTCGCCCCCTACGTGCAGGGCGGCAAGATCGGCCTCTTCGGCGGTGCCGGCGTCGGTAAGACCGTCCTCATCATGGAGATGATCCGTCGCGTCGCCGAGCTCCACGAGGGCGTGTCGGTCTTCGCGGGCGTCGGTGAGCGCACGCGCGAAGGCACCGACCTGCTGCTCGAGATGCGCGAGTCGGGCGTGATCGAGAAGACCGCCCTCGTCTACGGCCAGATGGACGAGCCGCCGGGCGTTCGACTTCGTGTCGCCCTCGCCGCGTTGACGATGGCCGAGTACTTCCGTGACGTGAAGAACCAGGACGTGCTCTTGTTCGTCGACAACATCTTCCGCTTCGTCCAGGCCGGCTCCGAGGTCTCGACGCTGCTCGGTCGCATGCCGAGCGCGGTCGGCTACCAGCCGACGCTGGCCGACGAGATGGGCGAACTCCAAGAGCGCATCACCTCGACACGCGGCCGGTCGATCACGTCGCTCCAGGCCGTCTACGTGCCGGCCGACGACTACACCGACCCGGCTCCGTTCACGACCTTCACCCACCTCGACGCCACGACCGAGCTCAGCCGTCAGATCGCCGCGTTGGGCATCTACCCGGCCGTCGACCCCCTGGCGTCGACCTCGAACATCCTGGCGCCCGAGATCGTCGGTGACCGTCACTACGCCGTCGCTCGTCGCACCCAGCAGATCCTCCAGCGCAACAAGGAGCTGCAGGACATCATCGCGATCCTCGGCCTCGACGAACTGTCCGAGGAGGACCGCATCACCGTGACGCGCGCGCGCAAGATCCAGCGCTTCCTCTCCCAGCCGATGTTCGTCTCCAAGGTCTTCACCGGCATCGACGGCATCAACGTCCCGGTCCAAGAGACCGTCGAATCCTTCGAGCACCTGGTGAACGGCGACCTCGACGCGTTCCCGGAGCAGGCGTTCTTGAACGTCGGGGGAGCTGCGGACGTCGAGCGCAAGGCCGCCGAACTCGAGAAGGACTAGTCGTGACCACCCTGAAGGTCGAGATCGTGACGCCCGAGGCTCCGCTGTGGGTCGGTGAGGCGACGGCGTTGATCGCGCGCTCCTCCGAGGGCTGGTTCACGGTCCTGCCCGGGCACATGGACATGGTCGGCGACGTCGTACCGAGCGTGGTGCGCGTGGGCTCTTCCGAGGGCGAGATCGCCATCGCCGTCCACGGCGGTTTCTTCCAAGTGGGCCCGGGAGACGTGGAGGACGAGACCCTCGCCACGGTGCTCGCCGGCGTCGCGGAGAAGGTGAGCGAGATCGACGTGGCGCGAGCCCAGGCCGCCAAGGAGAGCGCCGAGGCCGAGATCGCCGCCGACAGTCGCGACGAGCACGAGAGCGCCGCCACGGCGATGGCGAGGTCGGCGCTCGAACGCGCCGAACTGCGACTCAGTGCGGCGAAGGCGTGAGGCGATCGATGAACGCCCCCGCTACTTCGACGACAGTGACCTCGTCAGCGCACACGACAGGCGCGAAGCGCGGTTCCCCAACGCAGGCGAACCAGATCGTGAATTCTTCGAGGTCGCGTTCCACCCTTCGACCGGCGAGGACATCACTCATCGCGGGTATCGTAGGACCTGCCATGAATCACACTGTGGAGTCAACTTCCCCATGCGCGTAACCGACAAGATCGAACAGAGTGGCGTCGAGCATTGGGGAGCCAAGTACACCGGTCGTGAGCAGTTCGGTGACGTCATCGCCGATCAGTACGGACGAGCCCAGATCTGGAAGCGGATCGTATGGGCCTTCTACATCGTCGCCCTGCCGTTGATGTTCGCGCCTGACGGGCACACTCTGCAGTACGTGGGATGGATGATCTCGACGGTGGGACTCTTCCCGTTGGTCTGCTGGCTCGCGGAGCGCTTCAAGTTCCGAAAAGCCGTCAAGCTCGCCTCGGAGTAACTGACGGGGCGCTCGTCGCACCTCGGTGGCCTACGCTGCCCCTCGTGACGAGTACACCGCTCGAAGAGGCGCACGGGATCGTAGAGGCGTCATCCAACGTCGTCGTCCTCACCGGGGCGGGAGTGTCGACCGCGTCGGGGATCCCGGACTTTCGCGGACCCGAGGGAGTCTGGACCAAGGATCCCGAAGCGGAGCGCCTCTCTCACATCGACGTGTTCATCTCATCGTCCGAGGTGCGCGAAGCCGTGTGGCAACGGTTGCTACTGCGACGTGACGTCGTGTTCGAACCGAACGCGGCACACCGAGCCCTGGCGATGTTCGAGCGCACGGGAAAGCTCAGGGCGCTCGTCACCCAGAACATCGACGGCCTCCACATCGCGGCGGGCTCCGATCCGGCGCTGGTCATCGAGGTCCACGGGAACTCGCGACGGTCGCGATGCTTGCGCTGCGGCGCAGAACTGCCGACGCCCGAAGTCCTCGATCGAGTGGCGGCGGGCGAACTCGATCCCCGCTGCCGGGTCGTGGTGGACGACGTGGTGTGCGACGGTCTGTTGAAGACGGCGGTCGTCAGTTTCGGCCAGCCGCTACCGGCGCAGGTCTTCGCCCGCGCCGAGTATCTCGCGAAGACCTGTGAACTCTTGATCTGTGTCGGTTCGACGTTGGAGGTTCGTCCCGTGGCGGGCCTGGTGCCGAAGGCACTCGAACGAGGTGCACGACTCGTCATCGTCAACGCGGATCCGACTCCGTTCGACCGCGACGCCGACGCCGTCGTGCGAGGCGACATCCCTACGGTCCTGGGTCCTCTGTTGGGTGTGGCGACGGCCTGACGTCACGTCGCCGTTCATTGCGTCGCCACTCGACGACGTTGACTACCTCGCCGATACGTAGTCGAGCAGGTCCTTCTTGTCGTGTTCGAGTTCGTCGAAGCGGGCCTTGACGACGTCGCCGATTGAGATCATGCCCACGAGTTGACCCTCGTGGACGACCGGGAGATGGCGTATGCGACGCTCGGTCATCAGTCCCATCAGCTCGGTCACCGTCGTCGATTCGTCACAGGTCTGCACGTCGGTCGTCATCAACTCCGCGATGGGCGTTTCGAGTGCCGAGGCGCCGCTCACCGCCAGCGCTCGCACCGCGTCGCGCTCGCTGAAGATGCCCACGAGTGGTGGCGTCGGGCCGGTGACGACGAGGGCCCCGATGCCGCGCTCCTTCAACAGCACGAGCGCGTCATTCACGGTGCGCTCCTGGGAAATCGTCGCGACGTCATGACTCTTGTTGGCCAATAGATTTGCAACCTGCACCACGACCTCCTCAGTGGGGACTCAGTTGAGTCCAGCGTTCTACTGCGGACCTTACGGCGCCGTGGTTCGGTTTGCAATCGAAGATCAAGCGCGAACGACCATGAAATGTCGCTTCGTGAACAATCAATCAAGTGTTAGAAGCCCGCGGACGTGAACTCTTCGAGTTTGTTGCGTCGATGGAACGTCTCGATCGTCCGCACCGTGCCCGAACGTGAACGCACGACCATCGACTGCGTCGTGGCGCCGAAGTCGTGGAATCGCACGCCGCGCAAGAAGTCGCCGTCGGTGATTGCCGTGGCCGAGAAGAAACAGTTGTCACTGGCGACGAGGTCGTCGGTGGTCAGTACGCGCGTGAAGTCATAACCCAGTCCTTCGGCCAACCGACGTTCGTCGTCGTCGCGCGCGATCAACATGCCCTGGATCTCGCCGCCGAGACCCTTCAGCGCCGCTGCCGCGATCACGCCCTCCGGGGTGCCGCCGATGCCGATGAGGATGTCGGCACCGGAGTTGGGCCAACCGGTCGCGATGGCGCCGGCGACGTCGCCGTCGGAGATGGAGAGGACGCGCGCACCGGCCTCGCGCACCTCGGCGAGGAGGGATTCGTGTCGCGGCCGATCGAGGATCACCACACCCAGTTCGGGCACCGGCTTCTTCAATCGTTTGGAGAGCTCGGTCAAGTTGTCGGTCGCCGAGGCGTTGATGTCGACCGAACCTCGACCGCGCGGACCGACCGCGATCTTGTTCATGTAGACGCACGGCCCGGGATTGAACATGGACCCGCGCTCGGAGAGTGCGATGACCGCCAGGGCGCCGTTGCGGCCCATCGCGGTGAGCGTCGTGCCGTCGACCGGGTCGACCGCGATGTCGACGAGCGGGGGACGACCGTCACCGATGCGTTCACCGTTGTAGAGCATCGGCGCGTCGTCTTTTTCACCCTCGCCGATCACGACGACGCCGTCCATCGCGACGCCGCCGAGCACGAAGCGCATCGCGTCGACCGCCGCACGGTCGGCCGCCTTCTTGTCGCCGCGACCGGACCAGCGCGCCGCGGCGATGGCCGCGGCCTCGGTGACGCGGATGAGCTCGAGGGCGATATTGCGGTCCGGTTGGTACGGTTGCAGCACGAGGCTCAGACTATCGTCAGCGACCTCTTCGACCTCGTCCCGGGCCTATTTCTGCTCACCGGCAATACTTGAAGGGTGACAACGCTCGTCGTCAAGCCCGCTGGAGCCCTCGAGGGCGAGGTGCAGGCGTTTGGTGCCAAGAACGCGGTGCTGAAGGAGATGGCGGCCTGTCTGCTCGCGACGGGCGAGCACCACCTCACGAACGTCCCCACCATCACCGACGTCGCGATGATGGTGGAACTGCTCGAGGCGCTCGGCTGCTCGCTCGAGCGGCCAGCCGAACACGAACTCTCGATCGTGGTCCCCGACGCGTCGGAGATCAATCCGGTCGCTCCGGCGCGACTGTTCGAGGCCATGCGCGCGTCGATCGTGATCCTCGGGCCACTCCTGGCGCGCTGCGGGCGGGCGGACATGGCGCTGCCCGGCGGCGACGACTTCGGTCAGCGCCCGATCAACTTCCACACCGACGCTCTCACCGCGATGGGCGCGACGTTCCACAACGATCGCAACTTCATTCGGGCCACGAACGACCGGTCACGTCTGCGCGCGGCGCGGATCACGCTCGAGTACCCGAGTCACACCGCGACCGACAACTTGCTCATGGCCTGCGTCCTCGCCGAGGGTCGCTCGGTGATCGACAACGCGGCGCGCGAGCCCGAGGTCGAAGACCTGGCCAAGCAACTGATCGCCATGGGCGCGCGCATCGAGGGACTGGGCACCTCGCGGCTCACCATCGACGGCGTCGACGAGTTGCACCCCGCGCGTCACGACGTCGTCACCGACCGCGTGGTCAGCGCGACCTATCTCGCGTCGGGGCTGATCACGGGCGGCGAGGTGCGCGTCATCGACGCTCACCCCGAACACATGGAGATGCTCCTGCGCAAGATCGAGGCCATGGGCGGCCTAGTCGACGTGCGCGGGCCCGGAGTGGCCGCGCAGGGACCGCGCGTCCTGCGGGCCTGTGACGTCGCGACGTTGCCGTATCCCGGCGTCGCGACCGACTACAAGCCGCTCATCACGACGATGCTGAGCGTGGCCGACGGAGTCTCGGTCGTCACCGAGAACCTCTTCGTCGGTCGCTTCCGTTACGTCGACGAACTCGTTCGACTGGGCGCGAGCATCACCACCGAGGGGCATCACGCGATGATCCGCGGCGTCGATCACCTCACGGGGACCTCGGTGCACGCGAGTGACATCCGCGCCGCGGCGGCGTTGATCCTCGCCGGACTGGTCGCCGACGGGGAGACCACCGTCACGGGGCTCGAGCACATGGACCGTGGATACGACGACTTCGTCGGACGCCTGGCCCACCTCGGCGCCAACATCGAACGGTTCTCGTGATCTCGAGCGATCCGACCGAGCTCGTCGAGCAGGCCCGCGGCGGTTCGCGCACCGCGCTCGCGCGTCTGTTGACCTTCGTCGAATCGGGCGGGGCCAATCAGTTGGCGACCGCGGCCCTGGCCTACCGCGCGAGCGCCCCGTACGTCGTCGGCGTCACCGGACCGCCGGGCGCCGGCAAGTCGACCCTGAACGACCAGTTGATCAACGTCGTGCTCGAGCGCGGCTCCTTCGGCGGCGACGACGACTTCGACCAGGTGAGCGTGCTCTGCGTCGACCCCAGCTCGCCGTTCACCGGCGGCGCGATCCTCGGCGACCGGATCCGCATGCAGGGGCACGCCACCAACGAGCACGTCTTCATACGTTCCATGGCGACGCGCGGACACCTCGGTGGACTCTCGTTGGCCGTGCCTGACGCCGTGCGCGTCCTCGGGGCGGCCAACTTCCGACTGGTGCTGGTCGAGACCGTCGGCGTCGGTCAGATGGAGGTCGAGATCGCCTCGGCAGCCGACACCACGGTCGTGGTGGTCAATCCCGGGTGGGGTGACGCCATGCAGGCCAACAAGGCGGGCCTACTGGAGGTCGCCGACGTCTTCGTCATCAACAAGGCCGACCGCGCCGGCGTGAAAGAGACGCGCCGCGACCTCGATCAGATGCTCGACCTCGGGGGTGTGCACGAGTGGCGCCCACCGATCCTCGAGACCGTGGCGACGGACGGCGCCGGCGTCGCCGAGCTGTGGGACGCGGTGGTGGCCCATCGGCGCTTCATCGAGAGCGGGCCCATCGAGCAACGCCGTCGCGCACGCATGCGCGTCGAACTCGACAAGGTGCTCGGCGCGATGGTCCGGGCCCGGATCGGTGCGCTGGCGCACGGTGACGACTACGAGGCCCAGATCGTGGCGCTGCTCGACGGCACGACCGATCCCTACCGCGCGGCCGAGTCGTTGTTGGGTGACGCGTGATCGCCACGACCGTCGCCTACGACATGGTGTTCCTGGCGCACATCATCGCCGCCGTCGACACGCTCATCGTCCTCGTGGCCATGCGCGTCGCGGCCCAGGGGGTCGCGCGCGGTGCCGACGAGGCCCTGCAGCGGAAGCGATTCCCGGACCGACGGAACTGGGCCGCGCGCGTCGTTCACGTGCTGCCGGTCACCGGACTGATCCTGTCGCTCAGTGGCGACAAGTCCGTGTCGCTCTCCAAGCCGTGGATCGACGTGGGGATCGTCTGCTACCTGGCGTTGGCCGGACACCTGGAGGCGCGGACCCTGCCGCAGGAGCGCGCCCTGGCCACGGTGATCGCCGCCGACGGCGTGGCGCCGCCCGAGAGTGGGCGCGCGTTAGTGAAGTCGTTAGACGTGCTGCTCGCCCTCATCGGCGTCGCACTTGTCGCCATGCTGGTGCAGTTTTAGAGGAATGACGCGTGGCCGACCATGCCGGCGGCGACCGTGGCATTGGTCGCCTCGTCGATCAGGACGAAACTGCCCGTGACCCGGTTGGCGCGGTAGTCGTCGACGACCAGGAGGTCGGCGGTCTGCAGCGTCGCGAGGCCGATGTCGTTGGTCTGGAGTGACGTCGATTCGTCGATGTCGAGCTTCTCGATGTCGATGACGCCGTTGATCAACTTGACGCGCACGGGCGTGACCTTCGACGTGTGCTTCATCTTCAGTCGCTGGCCGATGACCAGCGGCTTCTCGCCGAACCAGCAGATCGTGGTCTTGAGTTCATTCACGACCGACGGAAGGGGCTTCGTGGCGATCAGGTCGCCGCGTCCGGCGTTGGTCTCGTCGGCCAACGCGACGTCGGCGGCCAGCCCGACCGTGGCGTCGGCGATCTCCTCGCCGCCGAAGTTGATCGCCGAGATCGTCGTCTCGATGTTGGCCGGTAACAGCGTGACGCGGTCGCCGACGTGGAGCGTGTCGCCGTTCACCATCCCGGCGTAGGTACGGCCACCGCCCGCTTGGCGCAGCACCCACTGGATCGGCAGACGGGCGCCCCGCGTCGTCGTGTGCTCCCAGGCGCCGGCCTCGGACGCTTCGAGCGCCTCGAGGACCGTGGGACCCTCGTACCAGGGGAAGTGCACCGAGGTCTCCACGACGTTGTCGCCGTAGAGTGCCGACACCGGGATGATGGAGACCGACGTGAAGTCGAGGTCTCGTGCCAGCGCCTGGATCTCGTCGACCACCCGGTCGAAGGCCAGTTTGGACCAGTCGACCGCGTCCATCTTGTTGACCGCGACGATGATCGAGCGCACGCCGAGCAGGGCCGCGATGCAGAGGTGCCGGCGGGTCTGTTCCTTGAGCCCCGAGGCGACGTCGAGCACGACGAGGGCGAGGTCGGCCGTCGAGGCCCCGGTCGCCATGTTGCCGGTGTACTGCACGTGGCCCGGGCAGTCCGCGATGATGAACTTGCGCGTGGGCGACGTCGCGTAGCGGTAGGCGACGTCGATGGTGATGCCCTGTTCGCGCTCGGCGCGCAGTCCGTCGGTGACGAAACTGAGGTCGAGGTCACCGACGCCGCGCCGCTCCGAGGCCTCGGCGACGGCGTCGAGTTGGTCGTCGAAGAGCTGGCGGGTGTCGACGAGGATGCGCCCGATCAACGTCGACTTGCCGTCGTCGACCGAGCCGATCGTCGCGAGGCGCAGTAAGTCCTTGGTGGCGAGGTGCACGACTAGAAGTACCCTTCGCGCTTTCGATCCTCCATGGCCGTCTCGGAGAACTTGTCATCCGCGCGCGTGGCGCCGCGCTCCGAGACGTTCGCCAGCGCGACCTCATTGATGATCGCCTCGAGTGTCGAAGCCCGCGACATGACCGCGCCGGTGCAGTTGGCGTCGCCGACGGTGCGAAAACGCACCGACAGTCGCTCCACGGTCTCGTCGTCGCGCGGTTCCACGAACGGTCCGACCGCGAGGTACATGCCGTCGCGTAGCACGACGTCACGGTCGTGGGCGAAGTAGATGTCCGGCAGGGCCATCTGCTCGCGTTCGATGTACTGCCACACGTCGAGCTCGGTCCAGTCCGAGAGCGGGAAGGCGCGAAGGCTCTCGCCGGGGTTCACCTTGCCCTGGTAGATCTGCCAGAGCTCCGGGCGCTGCTTTCGCGGGTCCCACTGGCCGAAGGTGTCGCGAAAGGACAGTATCCGCTCCTTGGCGCGCGCCTTGTCCTCGTCGCGTCGCGCCCCGCCGAAGGCGGCGTCGAAGTTGTTGTCGTTGATCGCGTCGAGCAGCGTCACCGTCTGCAGGCGATTGCGCGAGCCCATCGCTCCGGGGTCTTGGACCTTGCCCTGGTCGATCGTGTCCTGGACCTTGGCGACGACCAGGCGCGCGCCGACGCGCGCGACGGTTGAGTCACGGAACTCGATGACCTCGGGGAAGTTCTGTCCGGTGTCGATGTGCATGACCGGAAACGGCAGCTGCTGGGGCGCGAAGGCCTTGACGGCGAGGTGCAATAGGACGGCCGAGTCCTTGCCGCCCGAGAACAGCAGGACCGGTCGCTCGCACTCCGCGACCACCTCTCGGAGGATGAAGATGGCGTGGGACTCCAGCAGGTCGAGGTGGTCGGTGGTGGTGGAGGTGCGCAAGGGTGTCGTCGTCATAGTCCGTTAGGTCTCCGTATATCCTAGTAAAACACTCGAGAATGTAAGGCTGTTGAGCAAATGACCCTGATTACGCCGACCGATGCGCTCCTCGAAGAACTCGATTCGGTGAACGAGAGTTTCGAGCGTTCGACACCTATCAAGATCCTCCAGTGGACCTTCGAGCGCTTCAACGACGACGTCGCGATGGCCTGTTCGTTCGAGGACGTCGCGTTGCTGCACATGGTTCATCAACTTCGTCCCAACGCTGAGATCATCTTCTTGGACACGATGGGTCACTTCCCCGAGACGCTCGAATTCGCGTCGCGAATCGAGCGCGAGTGGTCACTCAACATGACGCGCACGACGCCCGGTCCCGAGGCCGACGCGTGGCCCTGCGGCACCGAACGATGCTGCGAACTGCGCAAGGTCGAGCCACTGGGACGCGCCGTCGCGGGCAAGGCGGCGTGGATCACGTCGGTGAAACGGGTCGACGCACCGTCGCGCGCGAACATGAAAACCCTGATGTGGGATGAGAAATTCAAACTCGTGAAGGTGAACCCGCTCGCGACCTGGAGCGACGACGACGTCGCGTACTACCTGACGTCGAACGACCTGCCCGAGCACCCCCTCTGGGCGCAGGGCTACGCGTCGATCGGATGCGCCGCGATGACCGAGAAGCCCCTCGTCCCGGGGGACCGTCGATCGGGTCGCTGGGTCGGTGCCGACAAGGAAGAGTGCGGCCTCCACGGGGCGTGACATCCACCAAAAACCCTTAATTCGCTTGTAACTTTGAGGGCAATGTCAAGGTGGCGTGTGGTGGGGTATGTCGAATGCTGCTGATAATCCTCGCCCTTTTCTGGCTCGCGCTGCTGGCGCCGGTGGCGATCCGACGCCTGCGCGACGGGGGAGCCGAGCGCTCGATCCAGTCCTTCCACGCCGAACACGAGGTCCTGAGCCGCCAGGAGTACGTCGTCAACCCGGCCCACCGACTGGACCGGCCCGACGAAGTCGAATCGGCCGGCCAGGGGACCGGTCGTAGGTCACGCTTGACCGTCGTTCACGCCGACGACACCTACCGCTCACTGGAGTCGCGCGGTTCGTGGGACGAGTGGAGCCGGGACTACGAGTACGACGACGACGAGCCGGGTAACGAACGTGAGTCGATGAACCATTACGCCGCGGCGTACTCCTCGGTGCCCAACGAATCGAGCGTGCGCCGCAGCTACGACGCGCCGATCCGTCGTCGGACCATGAAGTCGCGTCGCCAGATGATGTTCGTTCGTCTCGTACTCGGCTCGGCGGTCCTGACGATCCTCGCCTTCACGATCAGTTACTCGGTGATCATGGACCTCGCGGTCGCCTCGTGGGTCTGCATAGTGTCCTTCATCGCCTTGGCGCTCTACTCGGTCTCGCAGGGATACTTGAACGAGGAGTCTCTGCCCCTTCGTCTGCCCAAGCCCCGACAGTTGGCGTCGGTCCAGCGTCTCTACGACGCGGTGTCACCGCGCTACGACGACGAGTTCGAGTCCGAATACGAAGACGAAGACGAAGACGACGGCTGGCAGCGTCAATCCCAGCCGCGCCGGGCGTTGGGCTAAAGTTAGAGCCTCTTCGGGGGTGTAGCTCAATTGGTAGAGCGCTACGTTCGCAATGTAGAGGCAGTGGGTTCGAATCCCATCACCTCCACTCCGTGAGGTAGGCCCCATTGAGTGTGCCGCGCTTATGAGAGTGCAGTCTGCTATCGCGTTTGTTGTCTCTTCGCATTGATCTGGCGTTAGAAAGTTGGCCGCGCGTTAAAACGCCAGTCACTGACGTAGGAGCGCGTCCCACCCTCGAGTGACACATGAACATTTCGATGTCACACGGACTTCGTCACGTGCGCAAGTGAATCTAGTTGAGCCTCACGTGGAGGGTGCTCTGGGAGAGGGTCGGTTCCGCTTGATACGCGTCGGTCGTGGAGTCGAGGTATTCGACGAAACTCATGTCGGCCGCCAACGCGTGTTGCGCCGTTTCAAACTCCACAATGTCCTTGTATCCCGCGATCCAGACGACGGCGCCGTAGGGTCCGGTCTGACCCGCATTGAAACTGGTGGACACTCCGGTTGCCTTCTCGACCCTCTGCGCGATCTCGACACCGCCCAACATCCCGCGAGCGAAATTGCCCGGCGCGCACACCGCCGAGACCGTGCCGACGTATTTCGCGTCGTCGCTCGGGGCCATGCCCTCATAGACGGCTTCGAACAACGTGTCGCTGATCGGACCGTCCACGAACTCCACGCCCTTGGCGGCGAGTTCGAGATACTTGGCGTCGCCAATCACTTTGGCGAAACCCTTCTCAACGGCGCTGAGATCTGCCCATCTTGAGGTCCAGTTGATGGTGCCGAATCCCGGCGAGAGGAAGTTGGCCCAGACTCCAACTTCGTTGCCGAGTCCTGCCGCGGCAGCGGCGCCTATCTCCACGGCCCACGCCGCAGCGTCCAGCCCCCGCAGGCGGGCCTGCCTTGCTAGTAGATACATAATCCCCCCTCAATTGCGACGTCACTCGACGTCCAAGCGGAATCTATTCCAGTTTCAATCGCTGTGCTTGGGGAGAGTTTGAACGTATTGCAAATGTTGCGCGACGTTTCGAGTGGTGTCGGTCCGGATCACTTCTTCTTGGCGGAGCGTTCGGCGAGCACCGTGGTGTTCGCCGCGACCGCGGCGCGGATCAACTGCTTGAACGCCGCGTCGTTGATCTTCTCTCCCTCGCGAAAGTCGATCGCCCGTCGCACGTTGCCCTCCAGGCTGGAGTTGAAGAGTTTCTTCGGGTCCGGGAGTGACGCCCCCCGGAAGAACGTGAGTTTGACGACCTCCTTGTACGCCTCACCGGTGCAGATACCGCCGTTGCGGCTCCACACGGGCACCCCCGGGTTGGTGGGCTTCACCCACTTCCACTCCTCCTCGATCGCAGGATCGGCCTCAAGGATCAGTCGTCGGAGATGATCGAGCGTGTCGCCCCTCCATCCGCCGAGCTCCTTCGCCCGCTTCGTAATCTTGCTCGACGCTGATTCGTTCTCTGCGGGATTGCTTGGCACGGTGTTCCCTTCGCTGGATTCGTCCGACACTGAATATGTCACCGAATCCGCAGACTACGTGACACGGACGCCGCCACACCGTCTTACCGGTTGAGATCCGACCGTGACAACGCCTCCACGTTCGACGGTCCTACATCGGTGAACGGCGGCTACTGGCCTTCGAAGGCGATTGGACGCTGGCTCTTCATGAGTCGTCGGTGGGTTTGCACGGCGAGCGCCGCCATGACCAACGACGAGAAACCGCCGAGATCTACGGTGCCTCTCCGCTCATGGCGACGCTGAGCCACTCCGGCTTGCCGGCGGAATCGAGCAGCAGTTGATCGAGGTCCGCCACGGCGAGCGGACGAGCGAACAGGAATCCCTGTCCGGTGTCGACCTTCTCGTTCTCGAGGCGTGAGCGCTGGTCGTTGGTCTCCACGCCCTCGGCGACCGTCTCGATGCCCAGCACCTTGCCGAGTTGCACGAGGGTGTGCACGAGGGCCGCGGACTCACGAGAGTCCGCGATACCCGACACGAACAGTCGGTCGATCTTCAAGATGTCGATTGGGAACTGTCGCAGATAGGCGAGGGACGAGTATCCGGTCCCGAAGTCGTCGATCGCGATACGAACGCCGAGAGACTTCAACAACTTCAGTCGAGAGAGCGTCGATCCGGCGTCGTGCATCAGCGCGGTCTCGGTCAGCTCGAGGATGAGTTGGTTCGCGTCGAAGCCGCTCATGGCTATCGCTTCTCGAACATCGGTGACCAACTGGTCTCGTTCGAGCTGCTTGGCGGCGACGTTGACCGACACGGTGAATCGGTGACCGCGACTCTGCCAGATCGCGCCCTGGCGACAAGCGTCGTGCATGACCCACGCACCGACGGCGACGATGAGTCCGGACGACTCGAGCGCCGGGATGAAGTCGTTGGGTTGAACGACGCCACGCTCGGGATGGCGCCACCGCAGGAGTGCTTCCACGCCGGTGAAGGCACCAGTCGAAAGGTCGACGGTGGGCTGGTACATCAAGAAGAACTCCTTGCCCTCGAGCGCACCTTGAAGATCGACCTCCAATCGTCGATGGTGGTCGACCGATTCCTGCATCGAAGGCGCGAACGTGACGGCCCGCTGTTTTCCGGCCGCCTTGGCCTGGTAGAGCGCGATGTCGGCGTCTTGGAGCATCTCTTCGGGCGTGGCCCGGTCGCCCTCGGCGATGCCGATGCTGGCCGAGACCGAGAGCGGCACGAGACTCGCCGAGATGACGAATGGCGTCGCCATCACGTCGAGGAGCCGATCGGCGACAACGTCGACGCCGGCCTCCAGCGAAACGCCGTCGGCGAGGACGACGAACTCGTCTCCGCCGAGTCGTCCGACGGTGTCGGTTTCGCGCACCGCGCTCTTCAGGCGTTCGCCGACACTGACCAACAGTTCGTCACCCGCGCGGTGACCCAGAGTGTCGTTGATGTCTTTGAAGTTGTCGAGGTCGAGAAAGAGCGCCGCCACCGCGGTGTGCTCCCTTCGCGAGCGCGCCAACATCCGGTCGATGCGGTCAAGGATCAGGGCGCGGTTGGGCAGCCCCGTGAGCGAATCGTGCAGCGCCTGATGTTGCAGCTGATCGGTGCGCTCCTTGACGAGCGCCATGGCACTCGAACGACTCGTCCCGAGGACCCAGATCAACAGGCCGAGCAGAAGGCTCAGCAGGGCTCCACCGAGGAGCAGCAGCAAGGAATCGGACGGGTTGAAAACGCTTCCGTCAACGGCGGGCGCGAAGACTTGCACGTGCCACCCGTTATGAAGGTTGATCGACGCCGACATAGCACTCTTCGGTCGAACGCCGTCCTTGAACGTGGCATTTGAGCCGCTTCGGTTGTAGTGGAACGCGACGGCGTCGTTGGGGTGTCCGAGCAGGGCGGTCGTCAAGATCGTCTTCGGCAAGATCTCCGTGCCGGTGAAACCGATGAGTGCCGCGCGCCGGCCGGCCAGCGTGCTCGGGTGACTGCCGTTTCGATACAGCGGCGTGCCCACGGCGAAGGCCGCGGGACCACCCAAACTGTCGGGGGCGTAGGTCGGTTGGCCGGAGTCACGGGCCTGAAGGAGTTGCGGGCCGAGAGACGAGTCACACATGTCAAGGCCGATGGGTATCTCCGTTAGCCCCGGTCGGGCGTGCTCGACGTCCACGAGGCAGTAGAACGGTCGCTTGCCCGGGGGCGTAAGGGTAAACGTCTGACTTGGAGCGTTGGACTCCCTTTCATTGATCGCGGCGCGCGCGGCGAAGGCCGCTAGTTGCGGCGGTCGAACGACGTCGACTATGGCAACGGCGAGAATCTCGTGATATCGCTGGAACGCGTCTTCGTTCTTGACCCAGCGTTCGAAGGTCGACTCCGAAGCGTTCGGGTTCTCGACGATGAACGCACCGGCGCTTATTGCGAGGTCCTGTTCGTGTTCGATCGCGAGGTTGAGCGTGGAGGCGATCTCGACGGACGCCGTCTGGAGGTTTTGATGCGCCGCTTGAACATCGTTCTGAGCGAGATTCCTGGCGCCGAAGAA
>Ga0187871_10001502_pt1 | contig 20219 bp, 53 predicted proteins | sample June2016WEW_16_1_FD_132988 | JGI IMG/M metagenome (GOLD analysis project Ga0187871, IMG submission 132988) | Peatland microbial communities from SPRUCE experiment site at the Marcell Experimental Forest, Minnesota, USA - June2016WEW_16_10 | ecosystem: Environmental > Terrestrial > Soil >...
CTCAGATCTGAATAATGTTGAAATAAGTATGAGACAAATTGATGATATTATTTCAGGTATAGGTATAATAGTTTTATAAATTTAATATTAAATTCAGAAAGGATATTTATGTCAACGAATCATAACAGTATCTTTAAAGACGGCGTTCTCGTTCTCGTCCATGTGGAACGTTGGTCAGGAGTTCAGCGTCTGTCTCCTGAGGATCTTGGTTTAAAGAAAGATGAAGTATCGGAAGCTTTTAAACTTGGAAATAAAGCTTTGGTACCTGAAGATGTTATGCGTAAATTCAGGGTAATTGAACAAAGGGCCCGGGCCTTGGTTGAGAAAAATTCTTTTCCTTTTCCACTCGGATCAGCTCGGTTTGTTCCACGATCCGCTTTCGATATAATCCACAGCCAATTACTTGAATGTCAAAGAGAATATCGAGCTTGTGCAGATGAGCTCATAGGGAACTACGAACGCTATCGTATAGAAATGGAACCCCATTATAAACAAGCTGCAGAACAAGCTTATGCCCGTGGAGCTCCTCTTACAGAAGAATTTGGTGTAGACGGTAACGATCCTCTCGTATCCCGTGAAGCTTTTATCACATCTTTTATGAACCGATTAGAATCATATTATCCACCTGCGGAAAGTCTCCGTACTCGGTTTGATATGTACTGGGATATTTATGAAATAGCTATCCCTGATCTTGTGGAATCTACAGCTCAGGGTGTAGCGACTAGTACAAAAATACAACAAGATGTGATTGAACAGTACAGGGCCCGGGCCAGGGAAAAGATTGATGGGTTTATGGACCAGGTCGTGTCCCAACTTAGATCAGACACAACTCTTTTCTTTCAGCATATTGCAAAAATGATTACTGATGGAAAAGTAATTCGAAGTTCAACGATTGATTCTATTGGTGAATTTATTACTAAATATAAATATTTAAACTTTCCACATGACCAAACTGTAGAGGAAAAACTTGATAGTCTGCAGAAAGAAGTTTTATCCTTAAATCATCCCACAACAATCAATGATGATCAATCCGTACGAGCTGATCTTCATAAGCATGTAGTGGATATTATTTCAGTCGCCTCTAATATGGCTGACGTGAAAAAAGTGTCAGGATTGTATAAAAGATCAATTTCTTGGGCGGGATAACAGTTTAAAAAGATTGCCTGGGACAGTTTCAAGTCCCAGGCTTTTAAATCTAATCAAGGAAACTTAAATGGTTGATCCCAAACTTTTAGTAGTTGGTAGTATTTTTAAATATAAATACGGAGAAAATAATAAAGAAACGGAGATTGACGAAATAAAATTTATAGACACTAAAATTAATATGTTTTCAGTTAAACAAATTGCTTCAACCGATTTATTATTTCGACAAGAGCGAGAATTTACAACAATCCTTTCATCTCTTTTAGCATACAATCTTGAATTTATAGAATGCAAGGATTTAATTTTATATTCTTATTTACCTGTTATATCTTCTCGGTTTTGGGAATTGGTGGGATTATGAGTCCTGCACTTCAAAATTTTTTAAAATCAATAAAAGTTGGAGATTTTATAATATATGAATTGAAACAGTTTCCTACAATTACTGTTTCGCGTTGTATCCAAGATGATTTAAAAGATATTGAACTTTTAGTTTTTAGTGATATAATTTCGAATGATACTTTAGAACCTGATTGGTATTTTATAGATCTTTTTTTAGAGATCAGTTCCAATAGCGGTTGGACAAATAATGGAGAAGATTTTAAGTTTATTAAAAAAATTAAAGTAACAGATCTTATTCTTTATTCTTATCTTCCAAATAAGACAAAATTATATTTTGATCTTTTAAACCAACAATAATCTTAAAGAAAGGAAGGAAAAGTATGAATCTGTACAAAAACCCAAACACAATGTCTAAGGACGAAATTACTGCTCACAACAAGGAAATCTTTGATTATTGTAGAAGTATTTCAACACTTTCAGAAACTGAAAAAACAGATTTGTATAAATATTTTGTAGAATTGTCTTCTTCCGAACAAATATCTTTTTGGAATGAATTTAGAACGCAATGCTGCGCTGTTTCAGAAAATTGGTATTATAGTAATCCAGAAAAAATTCAGGATTTTTTAATAAAAAGTTATCTTCAAGAGAGAGCCAACTCCTCCGAGAATTTATAATAGATTTCTATCAAACAGTAGAGAAAATCTAAAAACAAAAATCATAAACTGAAAGGATCTGAGTATGAGACCTACATTAGATGTGGAAGGACGTTCTTTTTTTTCTTCTCTTAAACTTAATAATATATTTCTTATAAGGGTTAGTGGACGCAGCGCAGTATTTGAAGTGGAGATGGAAAAAATACGGGATAAGGATTCGGATCCTAAAAATCCAACTTATTCTGAAACCGGAAAAATTGTAATGGCCCCTATGGCTGCAGATTTAGACTTCCATTATTTTTTACCGTGTGAGACATCTAATGCTGATGCAGTTGTATATTTCTTACAAGGTAAAATAATAAAAAAACAAATAACTGCCGCTCCTCATGCGGATTTGGGAAAAGTTGTCGAGGATCTTCGCTTGGTCAAAAAAACTGATCTTGTATTATATTATAATCTACCATATAAAACAGAACGATTTACTAATATGGTGAAAGGTTTTGAATCCTAAATCGAAACATATTCCTTAGAATAGGATTCCCAATGCTTAAAAAAACTTCTAAATCTACCACAAGTAAAAATAAAGATCTGTGGATATCATTTATTTCTAAAAAACATTTTCATTATAACGTTCAGTATATCTGGTCCACAACTTGTTTACTGCTTTATACTCGAGGGGAAAACGACCTTGAAGATTTTTATATAGTTAAAGAAGCAATTGAAAAACGATACAAAACTGTTTCCAATGGTTTACCCTCCATTGATGGATACGCTTGTTCTTTTCCTTTAAAGAAAATGGATGTTGATGAAGCTTTTTTTAAATCTATTTCATTCCATAAAAAATCGAGACATATAACATGGTAAAAAATTTTGAAACTCTTCCTAAAGGAACATTACTGGAAATAAAAACAAAAGATTGGAAAGAAATTATAGAATTTTTAGAGTATTCGGAAAATTGGGCTGTACCTTATAGTTTTCGGATACTCGTTTCTGATGGAGGAGATTTATTAACTGTTAAAGAATTTGAATTTGAAATATTTTATACTACTAAAGCGTGGTTGAAAAACTCAAAAATTATAAAGAAAAAAGATTTGATTTTGTTTTCAAATTGGAAACTCAAATCTCAAAGATATTGGGACCTGTTAAATGAAACCTGAAATATACCGTTATGATTATGGATCAAGTTTTCTTGCTGTTATAAAAAATGGATATATTGTAGACATTGCTTGTTCCAGTAAAAATTATGATCTGTATTCTTGGGAAAGTCGTATTCCTAAAAAAGATTGGGTTAAATATACCAAGGTCAGGGCCCGGGACTTGGCCCTGTACACCCACTGGCCTGTACATACACAAGAGTTCTGGGACTTATTAAATGAAACCTAAAATATACCGTTATGATTATGGAGCAAGTTATCTTGCTGTTATAAAAAATGGATATATTGTTGCTTGTTCCAGTAAACATTATGACCTGTATTCTAAAGAAAGTTGTGTTTCGAAAAGAGATCTTTTTATTGAATTTGGAGAAACGGCTACTAAAATACAATTTAAGGACTTGGCCCTGTACACTCACTGGCCTCGACACACAAAGGAATTCTGGGACTTGTTAAATGAAACCTAAAATAATATATTATAAGTCTTGGTTGGCCCGATCCGAAAGCTATCTTGCTATTATGAAAAATGGTTTTGTTATAGACATAGCTTGTTCTGAAAAAGAATCAGGAATGTATTCTCAAAATTCCCAACCTGAAATTTTGGAAAATAATCCATTTTTTATAAATAGCAAGTGGATTAATATTACTAAAGTACAGGCCCGGGACTTGGCCCTGTACACGCATTGGCCTGTACACACAAAAGAGTTTTGGGACTTGTTAAATGAAACCTAAAATATACTGTTATTATTTTGGAGCAAGTTTTCTCTCTGTTAAAAAATGGACTTGTTATAGACATTGCTTGTTCTATTATAACATGTATTCTAAAAAAAGTCGTATTTCTAAAAAAGATTTTTGTGAGTCACCTAATGTACACCGCAACCTTACTGAAGTACAGGCCAAAGACTTGGCCCTGTACACTCACTGGCCTGTACACACAAAAGAATTCTGGGACCCGTTAAATGACACCTGAAATACTACATTATAGCGGTCCTGAGTATGGAGCAAATTTTCTTGCTGTTATAAAAAATGGACTTGTTATAGACATTGCTTGTTCCAGTAAAAATTATGGTCTGTATTCTTGGGAAAGTCGTATTCCTAAAAAAGATTGGGTTAAATATACCAAGGTCAGGGCCCGGGACTTGGCCCTGTACACCCACTGGCCCGTACACACAAAAGCATTTTGGAGCTTGTTAAATGAACCCTGAAATATTTTGTTATGATTATGGAGCAAATTTTCTTGCTATTATAAAAAATGGCTATGCTATAGACATTGCTTGTTCCGAAAAAAATCCAAAAATGTATTCTGAAAAAGATCGAGTTACTATGATGCGTCTTATGAAAATCACGGAAAAACGGACCAAGGTCAGGGCCCGGGACTTGGCCCTGTACACGCATTGGCCCATACACACGAAAGAGTTTTGGGACTTGTTAAATGAAATTTAAAATACTATGTTATGGTAAGGAAATAAGTTATCTTGCTGTTATAAAAAATGGACTTGTTATAGACATTGCTTGTTCTGATAAAGATGGACAGGCGTCAATGTTTTCTAAAGAAGATGATCGACTATTTTCTGAAAATGATTTTTTAGGTTTTGATGATAATAGTATTGAAGTACAGACCAAGGACTTGGCCCTGTACACGCACTGGCCCATACACACAAAAGAGTTCTGGGACCTGTTAAAGAACATTTAAAATATTTAAAAACTAATCTTTAAATCTTACACACTAACACTCATCAAGGAGGTTTTAATGTCAGTAGCAACTCGTCGTCCGTTATATTTTCATTTTATTAAAGCTCCAGAGGGTAAAACAAAATTTCGCCCGCACACATTTTGTGTCCGTTATGTGTTTCAATCCAATGATCTGTGTATTGGATATGCTGTGGCAAATAAAAAGGACCATTTCAGTCGTGCTATTGGAAGGAAATTGGCCCTGTCCCGGGCCCTGTCCATAGAACAGAATGATGAAAATCATAGTTCTACATTCTCTCAACTTCATATTCATCAGGATGTTAGGTCTACCATATCATATGTAATAGACAGAGCTAAAACTATTTTGAAGTTAAATGATCTTATACAAGTTCGTTGTTTTTCCGTTGATATTAAAGGTGCAACTTCTTCGGATTCCAAACGTACTGTTCATCTTTTTAATGCATAAAAATCATTTTACTTTTTTACAAAATAATTATATAATTAAAAGGAGGAACGTTTATTAAAAATTTAAATGAGTTTGGCGACGAACCTTTGGTTCCTGAAAAATCTTTACCAAAGCCTGATTCTAATACTGGGACTGATACTCTAACGATTGATAAGCCTTCAACCAGCAATATATTGGGTAAGCCTTATCAAGTTATTATGTTTAATGATTCGTCTCATTCTATAGAGGAGGTTTCAAATCAAGTTATTAAAGCGATTCATTGTGGTAAAGAAAAAGCTATGTCAATAACGATGGAAGCTCATCTTAAGGGACGAGCTTCAGTTTTTACTGGGAACAAAGAGCGATGCGAACTTGTAGCAGCGGTTTTAGAAGAGATTCGTCTTGGAACTAAAATCGAACCTGTATAATTTCAGTTTTAAAACCCACCACATTTAAAAAGAAAGGTTGGACCAGAGTATGAATTTTAATGAAGGTATTAACACCTTGGTAGCATTGTACGGGATGTCTCCTCGGCGATCAGTTCTTTTTCGAGGTCCTCACGGTATAGGGAAATCAAGTTTGGTTTTCCAAGCAGCGTCAAAGCTGTCTAAAGATCTTAAGGAACCGATAGGAGTAATTGATATACGTTTAGGGCAATACGAAGTAGGAGATCTTATAGGTCTTCCGACGGCGGTTCCGGTTTTTGAAGTTGAGGAAGTAATCTTTGAAGAAGGGGTTCGTAAAACCCGTCATACAAAGATTGAGAATGTGACCACACATGAACTGCCGCAATGGTTTCCTCGAAACAAGGATTACAAGGGATTCTTGTTTTTTGATGAGATTAATAGAGGAACTAAGGATACTATGCAATGGGCGTTTCAGATCGTTCTTGATTACAAAACAAATTTCAAATCTGTGCCGGAGGGTATCCAAATCGTTGCAGCTTGCAATGATGGGATAGATTATCAGGTACGAGAATTTGATCCTTCATTCTTAGACAGATTCTTTACAATCGATCTTCGACCCACATATCCTGAGTTTATGACCCACGCTAAGATGAAGGGATTTCATCCTGCAGTAATTAAGTTCCTTGAATCTCAAGCGGGGGCTCTGTTAGATCCGCCCAAAGATATGCACGAAAATCCTGATAAAACGTATCCGTCAAGGAGATCGTGGGAAGCGTTGTCCGATACCATTAAACATTTTGAGACAAAAGGTATCAATCTTCTCAAAGACCACATGAACTCGGATGAGCAGGGATATGCACTCAAGGTCTTCACGGGTTGGGTAGGGTCAGCAGCAGCTGTAGATTTTCAACGGTATATTGATACTAAGTACAAGGTTTTTACAGCTGAACAGATCCTTGACGAATTCCCTAGACACATTAAGCATTTTAAGGATATGGTAGTCACGGACTACGCTCATTATATAGAGCTTGTTATTCAGTGGGTGGAAACAAATAAAACTCTGAATAAGGACCAAGAGAAGAACCTGTATGAGTTTTTAAAGGTTATTCCAAAGGAAACAGCAGTTGTGTTCTGGAACGCTTTCCGTACCAGATGCAATGTTGCTTCCGAGCATTGGTTCCGGTCTCAAGATTACAAAAAAGGTGGTAAAGAAGTTCTCGTAATCCAGAGTTATCTAACAAAAGAACTCCTTAACGGGTTTAAGGCACAAGCCACGGAAACTGAAACCCCTGCGGAGAGTAATTGATTTTTACTTGGATCTCCCTGTCTTATCAAGGCAGGGAGATCTCTTTCCATTTTGAATACTAAATTTTAAAGTTTAATATCCACACCAATATGGAGATTATAATGTCAGAGTTAAAGAAAGATCCGTGGGAGGATAATCCATGGAGAAATTGTTCAGCAGGTCAACCTGATCAAGCTGCAGTGACTGCTGAAGCTAAAGATTTTCTTGATTTTAGAATGGTAAACATAGCATTCAAGTTCTCGTTTATTGGGCAAGTCTTGATGATCATTCGAAAAGAACCGTGTTTTAAAGTCCCAACAATTGGGGTTCGAGCTTGCGGGGCTGCGATCATAATGGGATATAACCCATATTTTATAAAATGGTTTAAAACTAATCCGGAAAAAGCTCTGGAGCTCGATTATATTATTTATCATGAAATACTGCACGTGGTATTACATCACGTAACAGATCGGCGGTTCGGTAATAATGAATTAGCTAATATTGCGGAAGACTTGGCGATTAATTGTTTAATCCCAACTGCAACTAAAATGCTCAAGATCCCTGTTAATGAAAAGGGAGAAATGTTTGGGGCACATGTCGAGTCAATGAAAAAGATTCCTTGTTACGCGGCAATGGAGCCCTTAAAATCTGCAGATTATTATTATGATTTCTTAATTAAAAATACTCCTCCAAGTGAAAATCCAGGTGACGGTATCAATCCGTTTGATTCACACGATGAGTTTGGCCAAAATGAAATTGCAGATGAAGTCATCCGTAATAAAGTTGAACAGATTAATAAAGCGGATTTGTGGGGTGATGTAGGAGCTGCAGAACGTGTCCTGATAATGGAAGCACAGATTCGCAGGATCAATTGGGCTGCCAAGATTATTCACCTTATGGGACAATACGACTGGCGCGATCGTGAAGCAACCAGGAAACGACCTAACCGTCGTATGAAATTTTTACAGCCCGGGACCCGGGCCTTGACCGTGGACAAACACTTGTTAGCGATTGACACTTCCGGGTCGGTCGACAACAGTTTATTGTCCAAGTTCCTTGGGGTTATCAATCAATTGCAGGGAGATTTTTATATTGATGTTATGCAATTTGATTGTGAAAAAACTTCGGATCCTGTTCCATACAAACGTCGTAAAGCAAATTTTGAATTCAAGGGTCGGGGTGGAACCGATTTTGGCCCGGTCTTTGAAATGTGTAAGACACGTAAATATAAATCAGTAATAATATTAACAGATGGCCAAGCAGCGGCTCCTGAGGAACCCAAGCTTACTAGAGTTTTATGGGTATTACCAAGCAAGGATTATCAACCTCCAGTTTCGTGGGGGGAAAAGGTTCATCTATCTCAAGGTGGATGATACGCCTAAAACTATTGGTGGTTGGGTTGAGGGGCGGGGCTTTGAATCGGGGCCCTGTCCCTTTTTTAATAAAAGGAATAAACCGTGAAATATTTTAAAGATATAGTTTCGGGGGATTTAATTTATTATAATGCTGATTATATTAACTGTTTACTCCCAAACCCCGACATAAGTATTTACAGATGTGTTAGACGACGAAGTAAATATATAATAGAAGTTCGAAAGATTGCTGACCAAACGAAAGTAGGTTTAAAATATTATACTCCAATGATATTTGAATCGGATTGGGGATCAGAGTTTTACAAAGTCGTGACGCAAAAAGATCTCATTCTTTATACAAACATCCCATATAAGACTGAGTTATTTTGGGAACTTCTCGAAGGAACCTCAGATGTATAAAAAAGGTGATCTTATACATTACAAGTACAACTCATTTGAAAGTATTTTAGAAATTACTGATAAAATAGAAGATAAACGTTATAAAATTATGGATTGTGCTTGTAACGACCCAACCGTAATAGGTATGGCTATATACACAACTAAAATAGGTCAATGGACCAAGATCAAGGCCCGGGACCTGGCCCTGTACACGCATTGGAAATCTATAAGTCCAAGGTTCTGGGAACTTCTCGAAGGAACTGGGACCTCTTAAGGGAATCTAATGACTATACACCAATTTAAAAAAGGCGATCTTATATATTACAGAGAAGGGTGTCTTTCTATTTTACTTGAATGCAGATCTTCAATGCAGGGAAATGCCCCATTTTTTTATTCTGTAGAAGAACTTGCTTCTATAAACTATTTGGGACTTCTTGATTTTAGAGAGTATCGTCCCAATTACGGGGAATGGAATCTTATACCCCTCTCTGATATAGTCTTATATACAAACTGGCCCAAACATTCTAAAAGGTTCTGGGACCTTCTTGGGAGCATCTAATGCCTGTATTAAAACCGGGAGATATAGCTTGTCTTAAAGACAGATTGTACACCCCTTTTCACGTATCTCGAATAGAACGTATTTTGTTGATAGAAATAATAGGAATAATAAAAACCCCACCATATCCACATCGCAATGAACCAGAATTATTTATTGTAAAAGAAATTGCATCGGATGATTATTTAGTTAATAAAGTTTATAATTATTGGCTCGATAATTATATAAAAATTGCTACAAAAGATCTTATTCTTTATACAAACCTTCAACATAAGTCTGAACGGTTCTGGGAACTTATAGAAGGAATTCTAAATGTATAAGAAGGGTGATCTTATATTTCATGAAACTAAATTACGTGAAGCTATTTTAGAAGTTGTTAAGAAAGAATACAATTCTTATAAAGTTAGATTTTGTGCTTACAAAGGTAAGACCACAAGTTACAATTATATGGATGTAGCAAAAGTATGGGATATTCCAACCAGAGATATTTCAACAGCAAGCAAATGGACTCTTAATTTTACTAAGATCAGGGCCCGGGACTTGGCCCTGTACACTCATTGGCCTTGTAAATTTCCACGGTTCTGGGAACTTTTAGAAGGATCTTCAGATGTATAAGAAAGGTGACCTTATATATTATAAGTTCAGATCATTCGAAATCCTTTTAGAAATTCTTGACAAATTAGAAGATACACGTTATAAAATTATGGCCTATGCTTGTAACGGTACACTAATGGATGAAAAATATCTAAAAAAGGAGTTGGTGTTTTCAACTAAAATCGGGAGATGGACCAAGGTCAGGGCCCAGGACTTGGCCCTGTACACGCACTGGTCTTATAAAGTTTCCAAGTTCTGGGAACTTCTAGAAGGATCTTCAAATGTATAATAAAGGTGACCTTATACATTATAAAGAAAAAAAATTTGAAGGTCTGTTAAAAGTTATTGTTAACGATTTTGGTGGAAATGATAATAAATATACAATTATCTTTTTTGCTTGTAATGACAAACATTGGGCTATAAAATGGAGAACTGGCATTTACAACCGAAATAGGGAAATGGACCAAAGTCAGGGCCCAGGACTTGGCCCTGTACACCCACTGGCCCATACACACAAAAGAGTTCTGGGACCTGTTAAATGAAACCTAAATTTAAAATATTACGTTACGACTCCGACCAAGGACAAAGTTTTCTTGCCATAAGAAAAAATGGATATGTTATAGACATTGCTTGTTCTAATAAAAATTCATTAATGTATGATTATAGTGATGATTATCAACCATCACCAAGTCAAAATCCCTTCTTTAAGAACAGTAATTGGATTAAGGTTATTGAAATACAAGCCAAGGACTTGGCCCTGTACACTCACTGGCCAGTACACACGAAAGAGTTCTGGGACTTATTAGATGAAACCTGAAATATTTTATTCTGAATCTGAAATTGAGTATATAGCTATTATAGAAGATGGCTTTATTACCGATATAGCTTGTTCCAGTAAAGATTCAGTAATGTGGGATAAAGTATCAATAAGACAAAACGACTTTATGATAGATATTGATTCTTACAGTAAAAAACTACAGGCCCAGGACTTGGCCCTGTACACTCACTGGCCTGTACACACAAAAGAGTTCTGGGACTTATTAAATGAAACCTAAAATATTACACTATAGTTCTAAAATAAGTTTTCTTGCTATTATGAAAAATGGATATATCGTAGACATTGCTTGTTCCGATAAAGATGCAGGAATATATTCTGAAACCCACCCACTATCCAATGACTCGAGAATGAATCCCTTCTCAGAAAATAGCGGTTGGCTTGATATTTTTGAAGTACAGGCGCGAGATTTAGTCCTATACACGCATTGGCCTCAACACACAAAAGAGTTCTGGGACCTGTTAAATGAAACCTAAAATAATACGATATAATACTGGAGCAGGTTATTATACTGGAGCAGGTTATTATCTTGCTATTATAAAAAATGGACATGTTATAGATATTGCTTGTTCTAAAAAAAATGTAAAATTAATTGAAGGTTATCAGCCGGGGCGGAAACCTGCCAAGTATTGGGTCCTAAAAAACTGGATACAAGTCCAGGACTTGGCCCTGTACACTCACTGGCCTGTTCACACGAAAGAGTTCTGGGAACTTCTAGAAGGAACTTCAAATGCCTAAAAAAAGACATAAAAAGGGTGACCTTATACATTACAAAGAAGATGAATTTGAAGGTCTTTTAGAAGTTATTACCAATGAACGTAATAATCAATGTACAATTATCTTTTTTACTTGTGAGGATATAACTGAAGAAATTATATTAAAAACCACAATAGGGAAATGGACCAAGATCAAGGCTAAGGCTAAGGACCTGGCCCTGTACACCCACTGGCCTAACAAAACTAAACGGTTCTGGGAACTTCTAGAAGGAACTTTAGATGTATAAAAAGGGTGACCTTATACACTATAAAGAAGAAGATTGGTATGAAAGTCTTTTAAAAGTTATTACTGATGAGCGTAATGATCAATGTACAATTAGAACTTTTGCTTGTGATTCAGACGAACATACAAAACATGGGGGAAGAAAGGATATACAAAACTATAATAGGTCAGTGGACCAAGGTCAGGGTACAGGACTTGGCCCTGTACACGCATTGGCCCGTACACACGAAAGAGTTCTGGGACCTGTTAAATGAAACCTGAAATAATTAATTATAGTCTTGGTAAAACAAATTATATTGCTATTATAAAAAAGGGACTTATTATAGATATTGCTTGTTCCAAAAAAGGTGCAGGAATGTATTCTGAAATCCTTCCACTATCCAGTGTAGACTTGTTTAACTTGAAAACGCATCCCCTCTTAGGCGATTTGGTTATTACTGAGGTAAAGGCCCGGGACTTGGCCCTGTACACGCACTGGCCCGTACACACGAAAGAATTTTGGGAACTTCTAGAAATATGAAAAGAAAACGTATAGAAAACTGGAATGAAACTTCCCCAGGTGATTTAGTATATGGAATTTTCAAATCAAAAAAAATTATTATTTTATTTTTGAGTGTTTAGAAATGGGAAAGAGATATATAGCTTGCTCTTATACGTCTAAACTAGACGGTGTATCACTCGGTGTATCACGCTGTTCTATTCACGATAAACATATTCCCTCTGATGGTTTTTGGACATATAAATTGGATCCTAAAGATTTAATTTTATTCACACATTGGAAATTTATAACCCCACGATTCTGGGAACTTCTAGATAGAAAGGATTAAAAATACAATGCACTTTGATAAATACATCGACAAGGGGAACTACGATCCGCGCTGTAAAAATTATTATATTTATAAGTGTAATATTTGTAAAAATGAGGTTCAATATTTTTGGGTTCCTAATTTTGAAACTTCTCGCCTCCGAAAATGCCCTAACTGTGGGGTTACAAACGATGTAGATCAGATCGAGTATTTAATAGGTAAGAAACAAAAATTAGAACAACAGATAGCAACTCTTCAAGAAGAGTTCCGTACTATTTCATTATTGCTGGAAAAAGCTTCAAAAGAAAAAGAAATATGCAAAGCCCAAACATTACACAACCTGTAAAAAACCTTTTTTATAAAAAGGGAGATATTGTTTTTCGAGTATATAGCCCTCAAAGATCTCATAATCAAGAAAGCATTAAAACTCTTATTTACGAAGATGGACAACAAGGAATTATCTTTGCAACTAATAGAGAAATATTTTTAAATATCTCAGTTACAAATTTGCGTTATGACAAAACCAGGTCCGCCGAGCAGATACGTTTATGAAAAATTTACGGAATGTATACCACCCCTGAATGGTATGATACTGTTGTTAAGAAAAAAGATTTAATACTCTATACTAATTTGCCCTTTAAATCAAAGCTCTTCTTTACACTTTTAGAGGATTAAATATGAAAAAACATTCATCTTCAAATGAAGGGAATATTTTTTTGGTACTGAAGAAAGATAAACAAACGATAGAAACTGTTTGTGAGTATTTAAAACGATGCAATTCAAAAGAAGAGATTCGTAATTATTTAGAAGAGTTAGGTGCGTCAGAAACAGAGATTGTGGATTTCGAAAACAAATTTAAAAAATCTTTGATAATATTTAATATATTAGTCGATAGTACCAAAAATGGATTTAAATATTGTAGGTCTTTTTCGGAAAACGATTTTTTTAAAAAGAAATTGAAACGGGGTATTGTAGTATTATCTTCCAAAAATGATTTAATTTTATATTCAAATTTTAAACATAAAAACGAAAGATACTACGAGCTCCTTACTAATACACAGAATTAAACACAAAATGAAAGGACTGTTTTCCTTATGGCTCGAAAAACTTTAATTATACCAAGACGAAACGTTTCCAGATTATCAGGATCTTTTATGTCCAGGGCCCGGGCCCTGTCCAGGACCCCGTCCCCGTTTGATCCTTTTATTCGTAAGTTTAATAGGTTAACAGAAATAGAAAAAATTCTATCCCGTAATAAAAGATTATATGTTGAATACGATCAACTTGTTACTGACCTTCTTCCATTATTTATTCATATAACAGGGAACAAAATCGTTATTGATCGTGAAATTACTCTCGGCACAAAACGGTTTCGATTGACTCCTGTATTCATAGAACCCAGAGGATTAAAAGCAACAAATTGGAAATCTACTGCTTTCAAATCTTTTACTGTTGAATCGATATAGTTATCGAGTCCCAGTCATTTTTTAAAGAAAGGAAATTTTTTATGAATGATAATCAATATTTTAATATAATGTGTAATTTTAAACCAGAATTTTCTTTCGATAAAATTCATAGGGATTGGTTGAAGTGTTTTAAATATATTTTTCATTATTGGCATATAGGATACACTGATAAAATCATAGAAAGTTTGTTCTATGATTTTGAAATGGCTAATTGGACTGCCCTACACCAAGAAAATACTGAATATAAAGGCTTCTCTAAAAGAAAATTAATAGCTTCCTTTTGCTCGGAATGTTGTTATATTTCGGATCGTACAAGTTACGATCGTGTTTTTCGTACTCATTGGCTATTTCGTAAAGCATTTCACAAGGAATTGCTTAAATTAATATGAAATCTTGGACAGAAAGTAAACGAAAAAGATGAGTGCGATCATAGTGTAACCTTGGCTATAGACTGGATTCCTACCCCTTCCGTAAAAAATTATTTGTGGGGTAAATATAGCAATGCTTTGTTAATAAAACCAAGTGATTTAATTTTGTACTCTCATTGGAAAACAAAATATCCACGGTATTATGAATTATTAGAAAGGAAAACATAAATGGCTATAACTCAGATGTGGAAATTTCGGTCTAATTCGAATCCAAAGATTCTATATGAAACTCTTGAGCACGATGGGGAACGGCTGACCTGTAATTGTCCTGGATGGTGCAACAAAAAAAATACATTAGACAGGACTTGTCGTCACGTTCGTTCTGTACAAGCAGGAATAGCAAACGAAGAATGCGAAGCGAAAATTGATTATAGAACAGGGACTTCAAAAAGCCGTAAGTTTTTTATGGATCCAACAAAAAAGACTCCTGAAATATCAAATCCTGTTCATAAGAAAAGACGTATTTCGTGGTGACTCTTAAACTCTTACAAAAAGAAAATCTATGTCTAACAAACTTAGGGCTATAAAATATTCGCATACGATAAATGGAGTGGTAATTGTTATATAGCAGAAAAAAATAAGTAAAACGAGATGGTGTGATATAGCTTCTACTGAAAAGTCCAATGCGTTTGGGTGGTGGTCTTTTGCTGAAAAAGATTTTTTAAGAATCTTAAAGGTAAGAATCTTAAAGGGCCATAATATATTCTCTCGTAAAGATTTAATTCTGTATAGTCATTGGAGAAATAAATCTAAACGTTATTACGATCTTTTAGAGGAAAAATGAATATTCAAATTTCTCTATAAAGACTAAACGATATTTTGAACTTTTAAATGGATAGAAAGGTTCGGTTACAATGAAAAATAATCGTTATATTGTTGACCCGAAATATACTTCGGCACGGCTCCCTGAGTCAGCTTACACCAAAGCCAAGTCTATTACAAGTAAATGGTCTGTATTAAAAAAGCACACAGGAAGCTTAATAGGAAATGTAGATCCTATCTATAATTTAAAAATAAAAGAATTTGTATGGCCGAGCAACCCATTGAATTTAGATGGAGAAAGTCTGTTTGCCGTAATATCTTCTGCAAATCTCTTGTATAGACTTTTATGTTTATACAAAGCTACTGTAGAATCATACGGTCCTGATGGATACAAACTAGTTTGGACAGTTTCTCTAAAACACAAGGAAACAGGTGAAACACTTATGTTCGGAGAATGGAAAGGTGGTTCTAATATGTGGACCCGTTTTCATTCTCATGAAGAACTTCCAGAATCTTTTAATAAAGACTTATTAGAACTTTTAAATTTTCTTTGTTCTACAAAAGTTCCGCACCCATACGACGGGTGTGTAGCTGGATCGGTTGCTTAATATGGAAGAGCAAGCTTCAAAAATAATAGAATTTAACGACATTCTTTTTGAAGGCTGTCAAATTATTCCAAACTTTAAAGTTCAATATCTTGCTTTTAAAGCACACGATGTAAAAGAAAGACTTATAGAAGCTTTTGGTTTTTGTTTTATACTTACAAGAGATTCTTCTGCTTATAATATATACACAAAAGGTAAAATAATAAAAAACAAAGACTTAATTTTGTACAGCAATTGGTATACAACACCAAGATTTTTTGAACTTTTATCACCAAAGGAAAGTTGATGAAAAATAAAAAACGTAAAATTATATTTCAAGAAATCGAAAGTAATGTCTTAGAAGGATCTTTCAAATTATTGGAACATAAAATTTCCTTTTGGTTTAAAAGCCAAGACGGGGAAAATATTACTAATGTTACAAAAAAGGAGTTAATAAAAGAAGCAAAAGAACGGGCTAGAATTGGTTTAGAAGAAGGATATTTTAGCGGCGAATTGTTTGAATATATTTCTGGTCAAACGTATTCAGGCTGGTGGAACACAGAAAGGAGTAAAAAATGAACTTAATCTTTACTAGACCACATAAAATTTTATCAGATAATTCTAAAACTATAGTATCCCTTAATCTTCCTATACACGGACACTGTAGACCTACTGAAATATGCTTAAGAAAATGCTACGCCAAATCCGGGCACTTAGCCTTTCCCCTACCTGTAAGAAAACAATACTGGGTATCTAAATACCTTTCTCAACCAAATATAAAAGATCTTATAGAAGAATGCCGGTCCTATCAAGCAGTACGCCTATCCGGGTCCGGGGACTTGAAACAGGGCCATATACCTCAGGTCTTGAAACTGGCCCGTGAATGTCCTAAAACTGAATTTTGGGGGATGACTCGTAAAACAGAAATAGCTTCAGTTTTAACAAACCGTCTGCCTAATCTCAGATTAATGGTATCTATCGACAGATCATCCCCGTCCAAGGCCCGGGACTGGGCCGGGGCCCTGTGCTGGGGTCCTCGAATGCCTGGTGACTCTATTCCACAGGATACCAGGTTTAAAGTGTTCTTTCCGTGTCATCAATCGGGTCGTGTTCTTAAGAATATGGAACCTATGGATAAGGATTGTCCCGGTGTATGGCATAAGGTTAAAAATTGTCTTTCGTGTACCAAGTGTTGGACATATGTATGAAAAAACTAGAAATGTGTCCGTGGAAAAACACAGAATTATGGCTCGAAAACTCAAGCCCGATACTTCCATCCTCTTTCGCAGGTTTTGTTACTATTTTTGAAATCGATAAACTATTTGATAAATATAGGTATATTGCATCTAATGAGGAAGGAATAATAAAACATAGAGCACTTTTTTCAAAAACAGCGTTGGATGGTTTCGGTGGAATAAGTTTGTCTCCGACACTTAGTATAAAACTAGATCAAAAAGATTTGATATTGTATACAAACCTGACTGTACATTCGTCACGATTTTGGGAGTTGTTGAATGATAATAATTTATAATTATAAAGATTCAAATGCTCCTTTTCTTCTTGCCGAGATACAAGACGACAAAATTTCAGACTTTGCAGCATCCGAATCAGGAGTTAATTTATATCAGGATATCAGTTATTCTGGTATAAAAAATCAGAAATTTACTACTATTAACTGTCATGAAATTCCTATAACGGATATAGTTCTATACACACTGGCCTTACAAAACTAAACGGTTCTGGGAACTTTTAGAAAGGAAATAATTTATGTCCTTAACAAATTGTACGTTTACATCCGAGTGGGATTCGGGAGAAACTATAATTTCTGATGCAGAGATTGATCTTTCTACAGGAGAAATTTTTACAAAAGGAACCCAAGAAATTCCTGAGGGTTCATTAATTGTCGAGTACGTTACCCTACCAGATGGAAGTATCCTAAATGTTTGTGAAACATGCCATGAATTTGTTTTACATAAAGTTATTGGTAACCGAGCGGATTGTTCCTTTGGGGAGTATGATGCGTGTATGAATCCGGAGTGTGGAGACGAATGATCTTCTACTATCCTAATCGTCCAACATTTGGGAGCTTTTTAGAAAGGAAATAATTTATGTCTTTAACAAATTGTACACTTACATCCGAGTGGGATTCAGGAGAAACTATAGTTTCTGATGCAGAGATTGATCTTTCTACAGGAGAAATTTTTACAAAAGGAACCAATATAATTCCTGAAGGATCATTAATTGTTAAGACCCACCGTAAAATTGTTGTTTGTTACGTTACCTTACCAGATGGAAGTATCCTAAATGTTTGTAGAATATGCCATATAAATTCGTTTTACATAAAGTTATTTGTAACCGAGCAGATTGTTCTTTTGGGTGGAAACGAATGATCTTCTACTATCCTAACCGTCCAACATTACGTCCAGTTGATCCGAAAAATATTTCTACTCCGACGTCTTGGTATTTAGATGAGTTAGAAAAATCAGGGGTCTATATTGCTGAAAAAAAATTTAATGGGGATAATGTATATATTGATACAGACAATCCATTACAATTATGGAACCGTGTAAAAGAACCCCATCATTATCGACCGACTCCTGAGGTATTAAAGGAACTGGAAATGTTCCCTAAAGGAACTGTTTTAAATGCAGAACTTATGCACTATAAAACGGTGGGAATAAAAAATCGTTTAATAATCCATTGTGTTATGCGATGGAAAGGAGTATGGCTTATAGGAAAGACATGGGGAGAAGCGCGAATCCTATTAGATGACTTTGCGTCTAGAACTTATATTAAGATATCCCCTATCTATAAGTCCGGGTTCTGGGACCTGTACAGTTCTGCGGATGGAAAAGAAATTGAAGGGATAGTTTTAAAAGATCCAAAAGGAAAGTTATTATTTTCCACATCTCCTATAAAGGATGTTCCGTGGATGCTTAAATTTCGACATCCCTGTGCTAAATATAACTTTTAATAAGGTTAATGGAAAGCTATGAAACATCTTGATTGTAGTTTTTATCTTGACTGGGGGCAAAATTCGTTATGTATGCATAACGATATAAGTGGTGTAAATTTAATTATTGCTGCGAAACGCGATGGCCTTTTCTGTCGATGCGGTGGTCCCAATTCTTGTTTATATCAAAAAGTTCCATTTTCAGATCTTGTTTTGTACACGCACTGGCGTCAACATACAAAAGAATTCTGGAAACTTTTGGGAGAAAAATGAAAATTTATTTGAGTCGAGATAAGAAATATATGTGTGTTCGAGAAGGGGGAAAAAATCGTTCTCTTGCACGTATCAACGCTAATGGTGATACTTGGATCTGTGGGCCCTGTACTTGTGCACTCTGGGACCCTAGAGGACCCTATAGGACCTCTATAAGACCTGACTATATCCAATGTACATGTTTGTATCACGAAATTCCGCTCTCGGACCTTATTCTATACACGCACTGGTCCGCACACACAAAAGAATTCTGGAAACTTTTAAATACTTAGAAAGGAGCGTATGGATGCACAAAATTCTGATGCTGTAAAACCTGCAACATTTATGGACAAATTTTTAAATTCTGTTATAAATATTTTGATAGGAATAACATTAGGAGTTTTAGTATGGTTTTCCCATTAAAACAAAAAAGAAAGGCAGGACCAAGTGAACCCATTCTCAAAAATTGCTAAGAAAGAATCCCCTAAAACAAAGAAAGCCACGACTGTAACAGCTACTGTATCAGACGAAGTTAAAACGTTAATTGATAAGTTTGTCTCTAATAAAGCAGAAATTGCTTTGAAGGTGTCCGAAAATAAAGAATACGAATCCAGGATTATCGACGAAGCATATGAACAACAAAGACTTATGGCAGTAGATTCCGGGGAATTTGCTAAATCAATAGATATTGAAGGAAATACTTCCAAGGTCAAATATGTGACTGTGGATAAATTTTCTGTCCCACAAGATGAAGAAACATTATCCGAAGTCAAGAAACTCATTGGGGCCCAGACGTATAATGCTTTCTTTGCAGTTCGGAGGACTATCACTCTTAAGGAAAACATTACTTCGGATGAAAAGATGCTGGATAAAATTGCAGCAGCCTGTGAAAAAGCCGGTCTTCCAGTAGAAGCTATCTTTGATGTCACAGACAGAACATTTGCAGTCGAAGGTCTCGATAAGAAACAATTCGAACTTCCGCCTGAAAAACTTCCAGAATTCAGAACTCTTGTAAAACAGACTAAGGCTTCGTTAAGATAACTTACCACGGACAGGGCCTTGGACATGTCCAAGGCCCTGTCCCATCTATGTAGAAGATGGGAGGTTTAAACAGTTGC
>Ga0187871_10001504_pt1 | contig 20199 bp, 17 predicted proteins | sample June2016WEW_16_1_FD_132988 | JGI IMG/M metagenome (GOLD analysis project Ga0187871, IMG submission 132988) | Peatland microbial communities from SPRUCE experiment site at the Marcell Experimental Forest, Minnesota, USA - June2016WEW_16_10 | ecosystem: Environmental > Terrestrial > Soil >...
ATCGATGTACGTCGATATGCTTTTATAGAGGGCGTCGTTGGTCGTTGGTCGTCGGTCGTTGGCATCTTGTAAGAACGGATGAAGCAGCTCGGCGATGCGGGCGGGGTGCATGCGAGCTAATTCTTCTTTTTGGAGGTGCTGCTTGGTTCAGGAGCGGCGTTGAGCGCTTGGAGGCGCATCTGGGCGAGGCGATAGGTTGAATCGGGGATCTGGACGGACTTCTCGGGTTTGGTGACGCGGTTGTAGTCGGCGATGGCGACATCGCGTACGCCGTATTGTTCCGCGATGCGGCCGAAGGCGTACCAATAGTCGGGGTTGGGCTCGTCGAGATTTAGCAGGTCCATGCCGTGGATAAGGATCTCCCGCGCTTCCTTGGTTTTTCCTACCTCGGTGTAAAGGCAAGCCAAAGTGTGCAGGGCGTCTGGACTGTTATCGCTCAATTGAGCGGCTTTGAGAGCGTTCTCAAGGTCCGCGGGCCCGACTTTTCCAATAAAGAGCGCGTGCCAGGAGGCGCCGTTCAGATCCTGGGGCTCGGCTTTCCCCTCGTCGATCATGTTTTGATCGAAAGCATGCACCTTAGCATAGTCGCCGCGAAAAACTGCGCTAAACACCAAAGCGCGCATCGCGGTGGCGTCGCCTGGAAGGCGCTGCAGGCGCTCCGTAGCGAGTCTGTCTGCCTCGTCGAATCGACCTAAGGCTCGCAGGTCAAACGATTGGCTAATAAATAGTCGTTCGGACTCCGGGTATTGTTTTGCCAGATCCATGGCGACGGCGAGAGCTTTGTCATACTCAGCAAGATTGATGTGGGCATTGAGCAAGGCGAGCAGAATGTTTACCTTCTCTGCATCGTTGCGAGCGGAGTCCCTGGCTGCCTCCAGGATGGAGACAGCCTGCGGAGCCGTTCGTTTAGACAAAGTCAAGATCGAGGCGGCTGCAAGCCTCATGGTCGCAACATCCGCCGCTGCCCCCTTGGTCCAAATGTGTGGAAAGGGAGCGCCCACGAGAGGGTCATCGCCGCCTGGAAGATGCCAATCCTCCCTCAACCAGTCAAGGAGTACACGGGCCCCGACGAGATCGTTACTGGCTAATCGATCCAGAACCTCCAAACCTATCGGTGCCGGGAAGCGGGAAGTAGCAAGAATTCTGTAGTGGCCGCCTTCTTTGACGACATACCTGGAACTCTTGTAGCTCGCGGATGGCCAAAGGGTGACTTTGTAGCCGAAGGCATCGTCGCCCTGGAGCTTGGGCTGAGCCCGGGTAAGAGAGATGTCGAGCCCGACATCGGCAAATACGCCTTCGCGGGCCTTGCTGCTGAGGATGCCCTTTTCCTCTTTGACGAATTGCTCAAGCACTTCCTGAGTAGCCATGTCGGTCTGGCCATTGCGGCTGGTAATTGATCGCAACTGCTCGAGGGTCAGATTGGGATCGTAGGTGAGAAGTTCGAACCGCATGGCGACGCCAGCAGCGTCGTCGAGGAAAACCATCTGCTCGTGCAGCTGGGTTTTGCGATACAAGGCCGCGTCGGCGGCGGTGTCGGAGGCGTTGGCTCCCGATGCGCCCGCCTCTTCGAGATCCGCACCAAGAGGATATTTGCGAAGATTCACGAGCATTTCGCCGGCCGCTTTCGCGATCTGTTTGAATTGTTCTTCTCCGGCCGTGCGCCTCCTGGCTTCGGCGAGGGCAGATTGCGAGCCGTTGAGGGCGGCTTCACAAGCTACGATCAAGGCGTGGGGCTGAGGATTGATGGTTTCCGCAGTCTGTCGGGCGTCAGAGAATTCTCCGGCATAAAACAGGACGAATGCGAGGTTGTTCTGTAGTCCGAATTCCGCCAACTTTTCCGGTGACAGGGTGCGATATTCGGCGGCGGATTCCTTGAGGTTGGCCCCGGGACCGTAACGCAAGCCCTCGTGGTTGTACTCAAGGAAGATGGCGAGGTTTCCGACAATGGCTTTGTCGTCGGGATCGAGCTTTATGGCGGAGCGGAAGGCGGACTCGGCGCCGGCATAGTCGCTGCCGGGGCGAAATTTGCGACCGACCAAGTCGTATTCAAGAATGTCGGCGAGGGTTTTCTGGGCGAGGGCGGAATCGGGTTCGAGTTTGACGGCGGTGCGGGCCTCTTCGCGAGCGGCCTCACCCATGCCAGCGGCGAGAAGGGTTTCCGCGATCTGAAGATGGTGGACGGCCTCCTTGGGATGGAGGGCGATCAAGTCGCGGTAGGACTGGAGAGCCTCGCGAACCTTGCCTTCACTGAGAAGCGCGGCGCCAATGGGCTCGAAATAAATGAGAATGGCCTCACCGGCGCGCAGTTGGGCAATCTGGTTGCGCATCTCGGTGGCTTCGGAGACAGTCATGCGCCGCTTGACCGAGTCGAAGCGGATGTTGGCGTTGACGACGCCGTCTTTGCCGGAAGAAAACTCTTCGGTGAGAAGTGCAGGGCCGACAGAGCGCTTGAGGTTTTGCGGGAGAGGTTTGGGCTGGAAGCCGGGGGGAGGGACGATGCGGTATTGCCACTCGGTAACGAAGGCGTCGGATAGCTGGTAGTCGGCTGTGCGCTTGGTCTTGGGCTTCTTACCGGGGTCGGCTTTGGGATCGTCCTCCGGTTCACGCTGCTGCAGCTCGGAAGGAAGATGAGAGAAGAGGGTATCGAGACGAATCGCGGCCACGGCGGCATTCAGATCGGTGAATCCGCGGCGGGCGCGATTGGATTCGAGGACTAACTCGAACTGGTGCGAGAGGTCGGCGGGATCGGAGCGGTCCATGCGATCGAGTTTTTCAGCAAGGTATTGCGACTTGACGTAGTTGGTAAGTTCGTCCTGGGCGTGCTTGTTCTGTTTGTCGGCGTAGGAGCGTCGAAAAGAAGACTCGATGCTGCCGTGAGGTTGCGAGGTTTCGACGATGCGAGCTGGGCCGTTCTCTGCGAGGAAGATTTCGCGCTTTTCAACCAGGGAATTATCGGCCGAGGAAGTTGCAGGCGTGCGGACCAACGCGCTGGCGCCAGGGCGGGTGACAAGAGCGAGTCGCTCCTGGTCGGAAACGGGCAGCTGGCCGAGCCGGGCATATTCGTCAGTGGCGTCGATCCACAGATCAGGAGGGCCGGGAACAAAGACGATGGCGTGATCGAACATGCCCATGCCGGGAAGGTCGAGAGGCATATCCAGACGGGTGCCGACGTTCAGCAGGGCAATGTAGGCAGGGATATTGGCGACGCGGAGCATGGCGACGAGGAGGACAGCTTTGTCCTTGCAGTCGCCGTATTTGCGGCTGAGAGTTTCGGTGGGGGAATGAGGGACGACGGCGGCATCGCCAAACTCGACGCCGGTGTAGCGAACTTCGCGGTCGAGATATTGGAGGATGGCGGCGGTTTTCTGATCGCGGGAGTTCTTGCCGGCGATGAGCCTGGCAACGACGGATTTGAGGTCGGCGGGGGCAATTTGCTTGTCGACGATCTTGCCGTATTCCTCGGCGACCTGCTGCCAGGAGTTGCCTGTCGAAAAGGCGACATTCGGATAAGCGGGAACGTCGCTGGGTAAAAAATATTGAGCGTCGTCGAAGGGATCGAGAGGGCCGTGGTCGAAAGTGATGCGGACGCGGCCGTCGGACTCGACGCGCTGAGGTTGAAGGTCGGAGAGGAGTTGCAGGTTGTAGCGAAGAGGAAGTGAGGACGGGGCATCCAGAACCAGGCGGGCGTGCTGCACCGGAGCGGACCGGCCGAAATAGAAACGCTGCAGAGAGCCGGCCCCGAAGAAAGGAGAAGTCTCGGTGGAGGTCTCTTCTTCCTCGACGAGCGAGCCGGGAGCGATTGCGGGCAGGGGCGCGCGCATGACGCGCCGATCGCTGAAGACGTTATCTTCGTTCTCCTTGGCGGGGGCGTCGGTTACGGTGTTGGAATCGAGGGGATGCACGGCGCTGTCGGGAGTGATAACGCGGGCGTGAAAGGTGGGACGCACTTCGTGCCAGGGCTCCCAGGTGACGGAGAGGTCGGACCATCCGTCAGCACCGCGCTGAGTGAGGACTTTGTAGAGGAGGTACTGAGAGTGAACGGCGCGGCCTTCGGCATCGAAGACAAAAGTGTCTTGGTCCTCGAGAATGAGAACGTCGGCGCTGGCCGGGGGAGTGACCTGGGAAGCACTCTGATACAAAACGGCTGCATCGGAAGAAAAATGGGGCGTTTCGGGCGGATTGGAATTGGCCGCGGACGCGGCGGCCGCCAAGGTTAAGAATACAGATTGCAGAGTGGTGCGGAGAAGCCGGAATGATGGATCGGACACAATTGCGCCTCATAATTATTAAGTTGGCTAGAAAGGTAACCCGGAACGGGGCGGGGAGCAAGTGACAATCGGAAGGGTCATGTCAGATTGGGGATAGGGCTGAGGCGGCGTTTTGGCGCAACGGGGCGAGGCGGGTTTGTTCCAGATGGTCGCGGTAGAAGAGGTTGTAGGTGTCGAAGGGGATGAGGCGGCCGTCGGGGTGGACGATGTGGACGCAGGTTTTTTTGACGCTGCGGACGTCGAAGGAGTGGGCGTCGATGAATTGCATGATGATGATGCGGAAGATGTTGTCGTAGGAGAGAGGCATGGAAGAAGACAGCAGGTTCCTCGACTCGCCGTCGCTTCGCTCCGGACTTCGCTCGGAATGACAACTCTTTGTGATATCAGCTGGAGCTTGGTTGGGGAGCCAGACTTTGGGGAGGCAGCAGAGGAGTTCGCGGAGGGTGCCGGCGCCGCTGCGGGGGGAGTGGTTGGTGGCGAAGAGTTTGAAGAGGTTGGTGCGGACGGTGGGGTCTTGTTCGTAGAGGATGGTGTTGGCGGCTCCGTTGATGAGGACTTCGGGAGGGATCATGCTGGTAAGGGGAATGACTTTGCCGTTTAGCTTTAAGGCATAGGCCATGGCGAGGGAATCGGGATGGCAGGGGACGGGGATGACGTCTTCGGGGCGGAAGACGGTGGTTTGCTCGAGGATTTTGCGGCGGACTTCGGTGAGGGTGAGGCGGTCGGTGGCGGGGTTGAAGTTGCGGACGAACTTGCCGGTGCCCGAATGCGAAAGCAGGTTCCTCCACTCGCCGTCGCTTCGCTCCGGACTTCGGTCGGAATGACAAGTCTCTTCGTGGTCGTCGGCATGACCATTTGTTTCCTGAGGGTTCGCGTTTGGAATCCAGGACTCGAGGCGGCCGGCGTCTTGGATGGGTTGGAAGGTGACACCGCGGACACAGGGCTGTTCGAGGGCGAAGTCGATGGTGCGGCCGATTTCGTGGTCGTTCAGTCCTTTCTTTAGGGTGACGACGAGGTTGGTGGAGATGTTGTGGCGGTTGAGTTTTTCGAGGGCGTCGAGGCGGACGCGGCGGAGGTCGGCGCCGCGGAGTTGCATGAGAGGTTCGCGCTCGAAGGAATCGAACTGGAGATAGACTTCGAAATCGTCGCGGACGTCGGCGAGGCGCTTGACGAAGTCTTCTTCCTGGGCGATGCGGACGCCGTTGGTGTTGACCATGAGATGTTTGATGGGGCGGGACTTGGCCATCTCGACGATGGTGAAGAAATCGGGATGGAGGGTGGGCTCGCCGCCGGAGAGCTGGACTACGTCGGGATGGCCTTCGTTGCGGACGACGGCGTCGAGCATGGATTCGATTTGGGGGAGGGTGCGGAATTGCTGGCGCTCGGGGCCGCTGGCGGCGTAGCAGACGGGGCAGCGGAGGTTGCAGTAGTCGCAGATCTCGACGAGGGTGAGGCAGGAGTGTTGTTCGTGGTCGGTGCAGAGGCCGCAGTCGTAGGGGCATCCCCATTTGACGGGAGTGTTGTAGACCTGGGGCATCTCGGGAGGCTTGATGAAGACTTCGCGGCAGCGGCGGTAGTAGTCGACGTCGTCGGCGATGAGGACACGCTCGGAGCCGTGCTGGGGGCAGCGTTTGAGGAGATAGACCTTATCGTCCTGGAAAACGGTTTTGGCTTCGACTTTGCGGTAGCAGGTGGAGCAGATGGAGATAGCGACGTCGTAGAAGAGGTAGGGGCGGGTTTTGGGCATGGTTCGCTCACCGCGACATTGATTCGATTGAGGTCGCGGAAATCATACAGCAAAGGCGCTTGGCGGCGGCGGTTTCGAAAATGACGACGGCGGAGCTGGCGCGGGCAAAGTGCTTAACCACCAGGGGACACAGAGGTTCACGGAGAAAATCCAGGGCCTACCGAACAACTCGTGTAGACACAAGGTGCGACCACTGGGGCTGAAGCCCCCAACCGATTTCGATACTCTACGCGGCGCTGAAGCGCCGCTCTTCCACGGTACTTCGGACGGTCGTAGTCCTTCCGCGCGCGGTACTTCACACAGTCGTATTTCTTCCGCGGTGAATTTTCGGTGCCCTGCCAAAGAAGCGTGGGTGGTCCGGGCCTGTGGCGGTGCGAGCATTCAGCGCAGAGCAAAGTAGTTCACGAGTATCAGCAGAGCGGGCAGGAGGGAGTAATAAAGGAAGACGACGACGGCGGCGAGGATGATGCGGGCGGGGTTGGGCAGGATTCCGGTGAGGCGGATGGCTTTCCAGGCGAGATAGAAAATGAGAACGTGCAGGGCCCAGGGAATCATTATCAAGAAGGACGCGAGGGAGTTGGTGCCGCGAAGGAGAACAAAAATGAGGGCTGAGCTGCCGAAAATCCCGTAGAGACCGAGGATGGAAGGGATGGCGAGGGCATAAGCGAAGGCGCGGCGCCCGGGCCGGCGAAGCAGGCTGACGAGTAATACAAGATAAGGCACATTTGACGCCAGTGCCGAGATGAACGTGGTTAACAAGGCGGCGCGGAAGTTGGCGGGGACGGAGGAGCGAGCCCAGCGCCATCCGAAGATTACGGGTACGACCTGGGTGGCGATTTGCGCGACGATGGCGAGGATGAGGCGCTGGATGGCGGCGCGGCTGGCGGGCGAAAGATGAGTGACGACGTCGAGAGTGGAGCGGGGCTGGATGGCTGGGTGAGGAGTAGAAGCTGGAACAGAAGGAGGGGTTGAAGGAGTCGCCGCCGCAGATGCGGAGGGCGGAGCGGAAAGAGGAGTCGAGCTGGGCTCGGCCGGATGGTCCCTTCGGCTCCGCTCAGGGCAGGCTTGGAGGGTTGTCCCCGCAGGGGCAGTGGGAGCGTTCCAGCGGAGTGGGGGAACGGCGGATTCGCGGATGATCCCTTTCGCGAGTTTGGCAATGGTGATGACGCCGAGGGTGATGATAAGGGCGGCGACAGCCATCAGGCCAAATAAGATTGGAATCGTTTGGGGATCGCGATGGCCGCTGCCTCCCAGGCTGCCGAGCATTCCGAAGCACAATGCGAGGAGAAGCAGCGCGAGAGACGCAAAAATGACGAAGATGGAAGTGACGACGATGCCGAGAGTGCGAAGCGTGTTGGAGGCGAATTGATCCATGGAACGAGGTTGCGGCGCGTCTGAAGACGCGCCCTTTCAAAGCCTCTCACTTGTGCCGCGCATTTCCGGGACAGACGAGCGTGGAAACAGTCGCAGCCAGCGGACGATGTCGCGAGAATAGTACAGGAGGACGAGGAGGCAGGCCCACTGAATTCCTCCGAGGCCGAGAAAGATGCGAGGGTAGGGCTTGATGAAATCGCAGAGGAGGCGGAAGGACAGGTAGGCGACCATGAAGAATTTGAAGGCGTCGCCGGGGAGAAAAACCGTCGTTGGTCCCTTCGCTCCGCTCAGGGCAGGCTGAAAACGGTCGTTAGTCGTCGGCAAAAGCCCCACTTCTCGCAAAGGACGCGAGAGATGGGGCACCCGGGGTCCGTGGTGCGGGTAGGGATCCTTCGACTGCGCAGAGGTTTCGCTTCGCGAAACTTCTGGTCCGCTCAGGATGACAATTTCTTTAAGGATGCGATAGAGGATGGGGATTAGGAGTAGCAGGAAAATGATTTCGTAGAGTTGGGTGGGGTGGCGGGGGATGGCGTCGCCGAAATTGATGGCCCAGGGGAGGGTGGTGGGAGTGCCGTAGGTGTTGTCGGCGAGGCCGGTGAGGAAGCAGCCGACGCGTCCGATGGCGATGCCGAGAGCGAGGGGGATGGCGTAGAGATCGCCGGTGGACTGGCGGAGTCCGATATAGCGCTTGATGAGTTCGACGGAGATGAGGCCGAAGACGAGAGCGCCGACGATGGTCTTTCCGCCCAGCAGGTAGGCGGGGTTGCGGAGGTTGTGCCAGGTGAGTTGGGGATCTTCGAGAAAAAAGAGAAATTTGGAGCCGAAGGCGGCGCCGGCTACGGCGGCGGCGATGACGGCCCAGCGGATGGGAGTGGAGATGGGATCGCCGAAGCGGCGGCGGAGTGAGAGGTAAACGCGGAAGGCGACGAAGTAGGCGAGGGTCTCGAAGAAGATGTGGGGATGGATACGGTAGCGGCCGAAGTGGAGATAGACGGGGAATTGGGTGGCGAGATGGAGTGAGAGTGAGATGGAGAATTATAGGCGGTGGGGCAAGGGTTTCGGCGACCTTTGGCTGCAGTTGTTCTAAGATGCTTTGTGGAACGGGCGAGGAGGAACTGACATGCTGAAAGCTGTGAAGGAGTCGGTTCACCGACTGACGAGCCATCTGCAGCTGATGAGCAGCTACCTGGAAATGCAGGACTACGCCAAGGCGCTGGGGAAGGCAAAGGAAACCATAAAGGAGATGCACGCGCTGGAAACGAGCCTAACGGGGCTGGCGAGCGCGGGGATGACCGTGCCGAAGAATGGGGCCGTTGTGGTTCCGCATGGCTCCACGGTGGTGAGCCACGAAGACGTGACTGTGGACGTTGACAGTGAAGAAGTGCGGACAGTTAAGCAGAATGAAGTGCGCGCCGGTCGCGGGAAGGACAATCCGAAGACGAAGTGAGGATGGACCGCGCGGGCCGGAAACTGACTTACGATGTCGCAGCGGGGCTGGCTATGTTGGGGAGCGTGTGTCAAGCTTAGGGGATGAAGAAACAATTGTCGGACCAGCAGTTTCATGATCGGCGGTATCAGGAGCGGAAGCGGGCCGAAGCGGCGAAGAAGCCGGCTAAGAAGAAGGTAGTGGGTGGGGAGTCGGGGAAGTCCCGAGTACCGAGTACCTAGTGGCGAGTAGCGAGCGGGTTTATTGCGGCGCTGAGGATTTGGTGGCGCGAGAACTCGTGCCGTCCCCTTCGGCGCGCTTTGCTTGCTCAGGGCAGGCTCTACGGGACTTGCTCTACGCTCCCCACTTCTACCCGGCACTTCCGTGCCGGGCTGTCACATGCCGCCCCTTCGGGGCTTTGAGCTTATCCGGTCCAGGGTACAGCTTGCTCACTACTGGTTAGGGGAATTCCAGGGTTACGAATTTGGCGAGGGTGTGGCCTGTGTTGATGATCGGGCGTCTGAAGCCGTGGTTGAGCCAGACAGAGTTTCCAGAGTTGAAGTGGCTTGGGGGCGGTGGAGGGGGTTCGGGTGCACCGTGGGTGCGGGGGTCGTTGGTGAAGACATCCAGATCATTTATGGCGACCAGCAGCAGCGGGCCTGATCGGGGGCGCGAGGGGACGACTGCGCCGGGTTGGAGTTCGAATTCGGTGACGCGGATGTTGTCTTTGACGAAGAGAATTTGTTTGGTGCCGTTGGTGAGGATATCGAGGCCGCGGTCTTCGTCCCAGTGAGCGGTGGAGGAGCGGAGAGATTCGTCTTCCAGGATTTCGATGGTGACGTTGCGGAAGGGCTGATCGCTGAGGTTGCGGGCGATGTGGGCGAAGGTGGCGGGGGAGAAGCGGGTTTCACCGTCCTGGAGCTTGACGGTGACGGGAGGCTTGTCCTTGACCTGGTTGACGACCTCGGAGGCGCCGAGGGTGACCTGGAAGTAATCGTGGCGGTGCCAGTGCATGAGGGTGTCGGCGTGAGGAGGGATCTCGACGTTGAAGACGCGGACGGACTTGTTTTCGAGGGTGAGGTGGTGGTGAGGCTCGGCGGTGATTTCGACCTCGGGGGCAACGGCTTGCGCGCCCAGCAAAATCGAGAAGAGGCAGAGGAAGGTGAGGCGTTTCATGCGCGGGATTGTAGCACTGGGGCGATCTTAACGGCGGAAGCGGCTGATCAGGTAAAGCACAAGCGAAAAGACGACGCTCAACAGGAGCGAGGTGGCCAGGGGAAAGTACAGCGTGGTGTTCTTGCCGCGATAGAGGAAATCGCCGGGGAGGCGGCCGAGGGGAAGGTGGGTACGGCCTAGCAGCATCAGCACGACGCCTGCTGAAACCAGGATAAGTCCAAGAAAAATAAGCAGTTTGGCAAAGTCCATCGACGCAACCTTCGCTCTCACCGGTAGCGGCGTAGTTTCATAAGGAAGCGAGCCAAACGCGCTATTATTGGGTCGCAAAGAGCGCGACCTTTGGCGCGGCTCGCTCAGATCCTTCGGCGGGCAAAAGGCGCCCGCCTCAGGATGACAATGCCAGCAAAGAGCTTGCCCGGGTCGGCGATCTCTGACATAATCCTACCAAAGTAGGTATCGTAATAAGTGGTTTGGCAAACTACCACCCCCCTGCCACTCCAGACTCGCTCAAGAACCAAGAAAACTAATTTAGCTCCAAGCCTGGCCCCCGGGCTGAAAAGAGCACCCGGAGACTTAGTCGTGCTGCCCACCAAATTGTTTGGCTGTCGCGTCGCCGTAGCTGCTGTCTTCCTCTTGGGCTTTCTAGCCGGCGGTTCAAGCCGGGCGTGGGCGCAAGACGTTCTCACCTACCACAACGATAACGCGCGAACGGGAGTGAATCTCGCGGAGACTACGCTCACCCATAGCAATGTGAATTCAACGTCGTTTGGGAAGTTGTTCGTTTTGACGGTGGATGGGTTGGTAGATGCGGAGCCGTTGTACCTGTCCGCGGTGCCGATCCAAGGCCGCGGGAGGCATAATCTTCTGATTGTGGCGACCGAACATGATTCGGTCTACGCGTTCGATGCGGACACGGGGTCGCCGATTTGGCGGATCAGCACGCTGGGAGCGGGGGAGACGCCGTCGGACGATCGCGATTGCAACCAGGTCACGCCAGAAATTGGAATTACCTCGACTCCCGTGATTAACCGGCCGGCGGGATCGAACGGGGTGATCTATGTTGTGGCCATGTCGAAAGATTCTTCCGGGAACTATCATCAGCGGCTGCACGCTCTGGACGCGACGACGGGCGACGACCTGGGCAAGAGCCCGGTGACTATTTCGGCCAAATACCCCGGCACGGGCGATAACAGCTCGGGGGGCTATGTGTGGTTCGATCCGGCGCAGTATAAGGAGCGCTCCGGGCTGCTGCTGGTGGGGAGCGATGTTTATCTGGCGTGGGCGTCGCACTGTGATATCCGTCCGTACACGGGATGGGTGATGGGCTACAACGCGACGACACTGGTGCAAACAACGGTGATCAACGTGACTCCTAACGGGAGTCAAGGGGCGATCTGGGGTTCTGGGGCGGGACTGACGGCGGACGGCGCAGGCAACATCTTCTTTCTGGACGGTAACGGCATCTTCGATACGACGTTAAATTCCGGGGGCTTTCCCAGCAGCGGCGACTATGGCAACGCGTTCATCCGGCTCACGACCAAGAGCCGACTGGCAGTGGCTGACTATTTCGAGATGGACAACGGGGTGGAGGAGAGCGACAAAGACATGGACCTGGGGTCGGGCGGAGCGGTCCTGCTGCCGGCGATGAAGGATGGCTCGGGGAATAGCTGGAGCCTGGCGGCGGGGGCGGGGAAAGACAGGAATCTGTACGTGGTGAATCGGAACTCGATGGGAAAGTTCAACGCCAACAGCAACAATATTTATCAGGAACTGGCGGGAGGGCTGCCGGGAGGAAGCTGGTCGACGCCCGCCTACATGAGCGACCGACTTTATTTTGGATCGGTGGGGGAGCCGATTATGGCGTTTCAATTCAATGCTGCCAAGCTGGAAACAACCGCGGTTGCGCAAACCAGCAACAGCTTCGCGTATCCGGGAACCACTCCGAGCATCTCATCGAATGACGGTAACAACGCGATCGTGTGGGCGGCGGAGAACACCAATCCCGCGGTTTTACATGCTTACAACGCAATGACCCTGGTGGAGCTGTACAACACAACTCAGGCGGCGGGCGGGCGGGATAACTTTGGCGCGGGGAATAAGTTCATCACTCCGATGATTGCGAATGGCAAAGTGTATGTGGGGACGACTACGGGAGTGGGAGTGTTTGGGTTGCTTTCGGATAAAGCGGAGAGTGGGCATAGCTCCGCGACTGGGACGGAGGCGGCTAAGACTGACTCGGGCGCCATGACGGAAGTTTCCGACTCTGAGGTGCGCGCGATTCCGTGAAAGTACCGGGCTTCGCCCGGCGGACAGCCCCTTCGACTTCGCTCAGGGCAGGCTTGGGCGGCTGTTCCCACATGAGGACATAGCCTTCAGTCTGCTGTCTGTTCTTTCGTCTCCACATAAACTCTCACCGGTTTTAAATCTGTTTTAGACTCCTTGTATTCCGATGGTGCTCAGGGATCAGCTCGGGTTGAAGTTCATGCCGCCGGAGCGGCGGGTGTGGACGGTGCGCGGGCTGGTGGCGGCGGTGCGGGCGCATGTGGAGCGGGAGTATTCCGACGCTTGGGTGGAGGGGGAGATTTCCAACTTCCGGGCGCCGGATTCGGGGCATCTCTATTTCACGCTGAAGGATGGGAATGCGCAGATTCGGGTGGTGATGTTCAGTTCGAAGGCGCGGCTGTTGCGGTTTCGTCCAGCGGACGGGATGCAGGTGGTGGTGCGGGGGCGGGTGACGATTTATGAGGATCGCGGCGAGTTGCAGATTGCGGCGGAGTACATTGAGCCGAAGGGCGCGGGAGGGTTGCAGGTTGCGTTCGAGCAACTGAAGGCGAAGCTGGAGGCGGAAGGATTGTTTGCGGCGGAACGGAAGAAAGCGATTCCGACGTTGCCGGGGCGGATCGGGATTGTAACGTCACCGCAAGCGGCGGCGCTGCGCGACATCCTGAACATTCTGCAGCGAAGGCATCGCACGGTGAACGCGGTGATTTATCCGGCGCAGGTGCAGGGCGATGCGGCGGCGGGGGAAGTGGCGAGTGGAGTGCGGTACTTCAACGAAGTCCGGAACGACGCGGGCCGCAGTGTGGAAGTGATTATTGTGGGGCGCGGCGGAGGGTCGGTGGAAGATTTGGCGGCGTTCAATGATGAGGGGTTGGCGCGGGCGGTGGCGGCGTCGGAAATTCCAGTGATTTCGGCGGTGGGACACGAGACCGACTTCACGATTGTGGATTTTGTGGCGGACCTGCGAGCGGCAACGCCTTCGGCGGCGGCGGAGTTGGTGATCCGGTCACGAGTGGAAGTGGAGACGCAGGCGGAGGCGGTGCGGGAGCGGCTGGTGCGGGCGATGGAGCGCAAGCTGCTGGAGGCGCGGCAGGCGCTGATGGAGCGGGCGCAGCATGGGGCGTTCGCGCGCATGATGGACTTGATCCGGCAGCGGCAGCAGAAGCTGGACGATCTGACTTACCGGCTGGAGCGGAGCGAGCGGCAAACGCTCGAACAAATGCGGCGGAGATGGGAGACGGCCGCGGCGGCGGTGCGCCATTACGATGTGCGGCGGGTGATGGCGGCGATGCGGGGGGAATTGGAGGCGCAGACGGCGGCGCTGGCGGCCGGGATGCGGAATCTGCTGCTGCTGCACAAGGTTCGGGTGGAGCGTATGGGGCGAGCGTTGGAGACGTTGTCTCCGTTGGCGATTCTGGAGCGTGGGTATGCTTTGGTGTTTGATGCTGCGGGGCGATTGGTGAAGGATGCGGCGCAGGTGAAGGTGGGAGAAGAAATTTCGGCGCGCGTGGCCAAAGGTGAGATCAGGGCTACGGTGAAAGAAAAGAAGAACACAGGTAAAACATAGTTTGAACCCGGCTTTTTTTTCCAGGATCTTCCGAGAGACAGGCTGGTGCTGTAGGAGATCCTTCGCTCCGCCTGAAAAGCGGCTCCGCTCAGGATGACACTGCCGGGATTGGCGACGATGATTACTTATGCGGCGGATGCGGCAGGGGATGCTGACCGAGGATGACATGCGTGCGTTCACGCGTTAGGCGGATGCGGCACTTGAGCTGGTCTGGACGAACCTTACAAGTGTCGTCCCGGAGCTGGATCCACGCGACCTGGTCCTCGCCGACAATCATCCACGCGGTCGCGTTGGTGGCATGGTTGGTTTGATCGAGATAATAGGCGGCGTTCAGGTCGATATCGGCGGCGTCGGCATTCAGCTGCTCGCAATCGTCCGCTGGGGATGAAGTTGAGGGGTTGAGAGGCGCGCAGTAATCTTCGTCGTGTTCCAGAAGAATCTTTTTGTTGGTGTCGCCAATAAAATAACGTGTGGTCACGAGGGGCACGCCTGACTCCGCGGACCACAGGCTCAAGGATTCGGCGAACGCGGGAGGAAGCTGGCTCAGCTTCAGCGATTCTTCCTTCATCTCCCGGGAGAGAACCGTAACCGTTGGAGTGGGTTCGCCATTCGTGGGATGGAAATAGAACCCGGCCAAGGCGATACCCTCCTGCATGTCGAACCACATGAATCCTCGGCCTTTTAAGTATGGTCCGCTCCTGCCAGACACGAGTACGTATCGGCCATCGCGAATCTGAACCGGCAGAGGCGATCCGGTGAGCACTTTCTCGAAGGCATCGAAGGGCGACATGTCCCAGCCATAGTGGAACGTGCAGTCGGGAAGCGCGCGGTGCATTAGCTTTCGGAATTGCTTGTCACGAACGACATCGTTTGCCGGTACTCCGGCAAAATGATTGAGAAATGCGAGCTCTTCGCTTGGAATTGGTTTCTGGAAGATTGACTTGTCGTATTGCGAAACCGGGGCTTGCGACTCTTGAGACTGCGGTTCCTGGACACTCAGCTCGGGAGCGTGGGATATGGGTCCACTGGCTTGCGGGGGTGCCGATTGGTCTGCCGCAGCATTCGGCAGCGGGGCGCTGACGGCGATCAAGAACAGGGTCGCGAGTATCGAAGCGCGTAGGACCTTGAGCTTAAGGAAAGACGCGAGAAGGGATGGCATATGGAATCACCTTTCAGCAGCCCCGGTGGAATTGTACCGTTGTTCCGAGGATTTGCAAGAAGCAAGGGCAAGGGAAAATGTGGCTAAGGTTGAGGATGAAGAATATGTCTTACGCGTGGACTGGCGTGAGTAGTGGGGCGGTTTGGTTCCCACGGCGGTGTGCTAGCGGGAGATCCCTCGGCCCGCTGGTGAAAAACCTGGCGATAGCAATCAACCTGGCGGGCCAATGAGCGAAATCGGGATGTTCGCCAGCTCAGGCAGCAGTCGCCAAGCGAGGTCTTCTGGAGCGGACGATTGAGAAAACGGTTTCAAACAAGATCGGCACTGCGACAACTACGATGGGTCTGGGCGACCAGGTCATCCGATAAACTTCCAGAACCGATTCTGCCAGATTGGCCGCGATACAAACCATCGTTAGACCCTTTATGCTGCCCCCATTGCGGAGTCGCAGCAAATTGAACATTGCAACAAATATCCAAAGCAAGGCGGTGTCGAGGATGACTCCTGGAGGATGCATTACTTCTGTCAAGACCACGTCTATCATTCCGATAGCAAAAATGAACCAAGCGCACGCGTAGTCCGCATATTTCATTCGGATTCATCTCCGTCGATCCAAAATGGGCCGGATTCTGCCTCAACTTTCGGTGATTGCGGTTCTAACAGAAAAGACCAGTTCGCATAGTATTGGCAAGGCTGCGAACAGGGCGAATGGTCCCCACATCTTAAACCTCACCGCTTCCAACATTACCACCGCCAAATTCGCCCCTATGCAGAAGGTAATCAAGGTCTTTGCGCTGCGCCCATTACGCACCCGCAACAGGTTGAACATCGCTACAAAAAGCCAGAGCAGCGGGGTGTCCAACGAGCGAAAGGGCATGTGAAATGTCACTGTCGTGAGGATTCCCACAATGCCGATCGCGAAAATAATCCACGCAAGGGCGGAGTCAACATATAGGATGGCCCGGTTCATGCGACAAAATCTACACCCGCGCAGGCTAAATTCCAACCTACCTACCCGAAATCGGGCGTGGCCGTTGAGCAACTCACTCCAGAAACGGCCGGGACGAGTTTGCGACAGGAAGCCCTGCAGACGACCGTCTCCGTCTTGGTAGACGTCTGTTGTGAGGACTTAGGACTTTTTCAACACCCATGCGGGATGACACGGGAAAGATAGAACCGCTGGATTCTTCAAGCTGCACCACTCCCCTGACGCGCTTATTATCGTCGATTCAGTACTGGCTACATTAGAATGTAGGGTTCTGAACTTAGAGACTTCGCGGATGGGGAAGATCCGGTGACGCAAATGATGGCGCCATGGTCGAGAGTGTCGTTCACGGTGCTCGACATTCTGCTGGTAGCGCTGATCATTTACGAAGTGCTGGTGATGATCCGGGGGACGCGGGCGGCGCCGATGCTGGCGGGACTGGCGGCGGTGGCGGTGGCGTTTTACCTGGCGCGGATCGGCGAGCTGGTCACGTTGAACTGGCTGGTGAGCCATTTGGTGCCGTACGTGGTGTTTGCGTTGATTGTGGTGTTTCAGGCGGAGATTCGGCACGTGTTGTCGGATGTGGGGCGGAAGGTCAGCTTTCTGCGCGGATCGGCGACCGAAGGAGATTCGTATGACGACATTGTGCTGGCGGCGAATTTATTTTCGCAGCATCAGACCGGCGCATTGATCGTGATTGAGCGGGAGATTGGGTTGCGGACGTATGTGGAAAGTGGCGTGGCGATGGACGCGCGGCTTTCCTACGATCTGCTGGCTACGATCTTCCGGCCGAGCGCGCCGCTGCACGATGGAGCGGTGATCATCCAGAAGGACCGGCTGGCGGCGGCGGCGTGCTTTCTGCCGCTGTCTATGAATCCAGTGCTCTCGACGCAGATGGGGACGCGGCACCGGGCGGGGATTGGGATTACGGAGGAGACGGACGCGATAGCGGTGATTGTATCGGAAGAATCGGGCGCGATCAGCATGGCGGTGGGAGGCAAGATTGAACGGGATCTGACGGTGGAACAGTTGCGCGAGCGGTTGAGCAGTGAGCTGCGACGGTATATGTCGCCGGTGGCATTGCCCACGGTGGTAGCACAAGGCGACGATTCGGATGGGGTTGAGGAGGCGCCACTGCGGGCGGGCGCACAGATTAGCGCTGACGAGGACGAGGACCAGGAAACGGAGCGGCCGCTATGATGGCTTTCCTGCGGCGCTGGGTGTTGCACAACTTCTGGTTGAAAGTCTTGTCGCTGCTGATGGCGGCGGGGCTGTGGCTGGCGATATCGCCGGATCAGGAGCCGGCCGAAGTGGCGGTGCGGGTGCCGATCGAGTTTGAGCACGTTCCGCCGGAACTGGAGATCAGCTCGATGACCATACCCGAGGCGCAGATTCGGGTGCGGGGGCCGGAGCGGTTGATCCGGGAATTGCGGTCGGCGGATATCCACGCGGAAATTGAATTGGGAGATGCCAAGCCGGGCGAGCGCACGTTTGATTTGACCGCACAGCAGGTTCGCCACCAGCGGGATTTGACGATCGTGCAAGTGGTGCCGGGGCAGGTACACCTAAGCTTTGACACACGGCTGACGCGGGACGTGGAGATTCTTCCAAAAGTGACGGGAACTTTTGCGGCGGGGGAACAGATCGCCAAGGTGCTGGTGGATCCGGAAAGAATCACGATCACGGGGCCGCAGCATCATGTGGAGATGGTGGATGCGGCGACGACCGATCCGGTGGATGCTTCGGGAACGAAAACGCAGAAGACATTCGTAACCAATGTGTATGTTCCGGATGCATTGGTGCAGGTGGTGCAGCCGATGCCGGTACGAGTGACGGTGATCATGGGAAAAAGTGCGCCGGCGGGGAACGGGCATTGAGCTGGTTTGGCGGTCGTCGTTTATCGTCCTCGGTTGGACATCTCCGGTTTATCATCCTCAGTTAGACATTTTCAGAGTCGGCTGGACGTTTCAGGTTCGACATCCAACAGTTCTTATGAACCCGCACAATTTATGAGCAATCAGATCAGACAATTATTTGGCACGGACGGAATACGCGGGATGGCCGGGGAATTTCCGCTGACGGCGGAAAGCACGTACCTGATCGGGCGCGCGCTGGGCCACGATTTGATGCGCGGGGCGCGGGCGGCGCAGGCGGTGATGGGACAGGACACGCGCGAATCAAGCGGGTGGATTGCGGACCGCGTGGCGGCGGGACTGGCGGCGGTGGGCGTGGAAATGCACAGCGCGGGCGTGATCACGACGCCTGGAGTTGCGTACCTGGCGCGGTCGCGCGGGTTCGCGGCGGGAGTGGTGATTTCGGCGTCGCATAATCCGTGGACGGATAACGGGATCAAAGTTTTTTCCGGAGATGGATTCAAGCTGACGGATGCGCGGGAGCTGGCGATCGAAAAAGAAATTTTCGCTCTGCTGGATAGGCCGGGCGCGGCGGACGATACGGCACTGAAAATTGCGCGGCCTTGCCTGCCGGGGGAAACGGCTCTGCGCAAGGCGTACATCGAGGCGCTGGCGGGAAGCGTGGCGGCGGACTTGAGTGGGTTGCGGGTGCTGGTGGATTGTGCGAATGGCGCGGCGGCGGCAGAGGCTCCGGAATTATTTCGCGCGCTGGGAGTGCAAGTTGAGTTTGTGTGCGTGGCGCCGGATGGGAAGAATATTAATGCAGGGTGCGGGGCGCTGCATCCGGATACTTTGGGTAAGGCCGTGCTGGAGTCTGGCGGGAAGTTTGACCTGGGCGTGACGTTTGACGGCGATGCTGACCGGGCTTTGTTTTGCGACGGCACAGGCCACGTAGTGAATGGGGATGGCGTGCTGCTGCTGACGGCGCGGGATTTGCAGGCGCAAGGGAAATTGGCGGGATCGACGGTGGTGGCGACGACGATGTCGAATATGGGAGTCGAGATCGCGCTGAAGAAATCTGGCATTCGGATGTTGCGGGCGAATGTGGGCGACAAATATGTTCTGGAGGAGATGCTGAAGACGGGCGCGACTCTGGGTGGGGAGCAATCAGGTCACATTATTTTTCGGGATGAGGATGCGACGACCGGGGACGGCCTGCTGACGGCGTTGCGAGTGATGGATGTGATTGTGCGTTCGCGAAAGACGCTGGCGGAGTTGGTGAGCGATCTGAAAGTTTTTCCCCAGAAGATTCAGAATGTGCGGGTGCGGGAGAAGATTCCGTTTGCCGATGTTCCTGAGGTAAAACGAGCGATTGAGGCTGCCGAGCGCGAACTGGATGGGAATGGGCGCGTGGTGGTGCGTTATTCGGGGACGGAGGCGCTGGCGCGCGTGATGGTGGAGGCGGAGTCGGAGGAGCGGATGCGGGCGCTGGCGGCGGGAATTGCGGGGGAGATACAGAAGGCGCTGGGAGTGTAACCGTTTTAATATTTTTCAGCGGAACGGACACACAGATTTATGCGACTGGCGGTGTGTGTGTGGCTTTGGATCATTTTGGTCGCAGCGCTTCCGATTAGGCGAGCTCGCGACCTATCGGCTTACTTGCAAGCCATTGGTCGTCTTCTGTCGATCGTTGTGACTTGAAATCGCACTTAGCGAGCAACGGGGATAAATCTGACTTGGGAATGGACGTAGGGATGCTTCGGCTCCGCAAGGTTGCCCTTCGGGCAATTTTGCTCCGCTCAGCATGACATTGCTTTTGGGTGCGTCGTCGCATTTCTACAAATCTCTCCAGTTTTGCCCTATCCCAATCTCTACTAGCAGCGGCACGGCTAGCGCGTGGACCTTTTCCATCTGCTCGCGGACTAACGATTGCATCGTTTCCACTTCTCTCTCCGGAACCTCGAAGACTAGTTCGTCGTGGACTTGCAGCGTCATTCTTGATTTCAGTCCGCGTTCTTGCAATGCGGCATCGATCCTTATCATTGCTACTTTAATCAGGTCGGCGGCGGTGCCTTGCAGTGGAGTGTTTACGGCGGTGCGTTCGGCAAAGCCGCGTTGATTTGCGTTTTTGCTGTTGATGTCGGGGATGGGGCGGATGCGGCCGTGGAGGGTTTTTACTTTCAGGTCGCGGCGGGCTTCTTCCAGCGTTTTGTCGATGAAGGCGCGGACGCCTTTGTATTTTTCGAAATAGTTGGCGATGAATAATTTTGCTTCGGCGGTTTCGATGCCTAGATTTTGCGAGAGGCCGAAGGCGGAGAGGCCGTAGACTATGCCGAAATTTACTACCTTGGCCTGGCGGCGGTG
>Ga0187871_10001505_pt1 | contig 20190 bp, 19 predicted proteins | sample June2016WEW_16_1_FD_132988 | JGI IMG/M metagenome (GOLD analysis project Ga0187871, IMG submission 132988) | Peatland microbial communities from SPRUCE experiment site at the Marcell Experimental Forest, Minnesota, USA - June2016WEW_16_10 | ecosystem: Environmental > Terrestrial > Soil >...
GAAACCTCCAGCGTGGTCAGATACCTGGAAGCTTATCGCATGTGCGCCTTCTCGGGCCTCACCGTGTTGTACCGATTGTCCTGGGATATCAAGGCGAAGCCTTGGCTAGTTAGCAGGATGCGGAAAAAGGGTCTGGACGCCTTGTCGCTCCCCTAAAAATGGAACTTGGCCGCCAACTGCACCGACCGCGGAGCGGCGGCGGTCACCACCCGGCCAAAGTCCGGATCGTTGATCTCCCCATCCACCGCCGACGGCCCGTAGAATTGCGCGTGATTGAACACGTTGAACGCTTCCACCCGAATATCCAGCGATCTGGACTCCGTGAATCGCACCGCCTTGCTGATTTGCATGTCGAAATTGTCGATGCCCGGGCCATAGAAGAAACGCCGCGCCGCGTTCCCCAACTGGCCCAGTGTTTCCGGCGCGAACAGGCTGGTATCGAACTCCGGCCTTCCGTTGCGGGGGTTCGTATTGATCTGGAGCGGACCCGCCGACACCTGCGGCGTATCCAGCAGTTCGTTGTTCACCCCGTTGCCCAGCGTTCCCAGCAGCGACCGGTCCGAATCGTCTGCCAGGGTCACCGGAAAGCCGCTACTGAAGCGGGTCGTGCCTGACAGGCTCCATCCCTCCGTAAGACGGTTGCGCCCGAGCCAGCGGTCAAACGGCAAGCGATAGGTGTAAGTGGCCACGAAGTTCTGCCGCAGATCGAATGAAGAGATCACGCGCGTCAGGCCGGCGTTAAAAGGATTCGTCTGCTCGCCCAGATTGGACGCCTCGTCGATGGACTTCGAATAGGTGTAGCCGATCAACAGCGTCGCCCGGGTGCCGGCGGCGAACTTGAGCGTTGCCTCCAGGGCGTTATAGTCGGAATTACCGGCCGATTTTTGGGCCGTTGTCGATCCGAAATTGGGTCCCAGTCCCACGCGCGTTCCCTGGTACACCTTTCCCGATCCCGAAGTATACGCGGCATCTTCGCCGAAAGGCCCGCAGGTCGGGCTGCCCGGAGCTACCTCGCCGGGCTGGCTAAGGCTCAGGCACAGCGCCGGATTGCCCACGTTTGTAGGCACCAGCACCAGCAGGTGATGGCCTTCGTTTCCCACATAGCTAACCGTCAGCAGAGCGCTCCCGCCGAACTGCCGTTGCAGCGAGAGCATATAGTTCTCCGTGTAGGGAGCCTGATTGCGGTAGTAGAAGTAAGGATCGGCGCTGATCGGAGTCACGGCCCCAAAGTTGAACGCCGAATACGGGTCCTGCGCGGAAACATTGTGCGGAGGAAAGCCCAGGGGGAAAGGATCGGTCTTCTGGCTGCCATCCGCGGCCGTGACGAAAGGCGTGGCAAACAGCGGCGGCGCCGGACTCAGGTAGTTGTACCCGAAGGGCGGCACGCCATACATGATACCCGCGCTCAACCCGGGAAATGCCGTGTAGAACATGCCATAACTGGCGCGGATGCTGCTCTGCGCCTGGCCGCCGAGCAGCCTCCTCCAGAATCCATCGTGCGCGTTGGGCGCATACGCAAGCCCGATTCGGGGCGCAAAATTGTGCAACTGCGAGGGCGAAAGCGTGGAAGGAATCCCGGGATCGCCGGGCACCACCAGGCCGGGCATCGCGTTGGGATACAGCACCGATTGCTCGCCTGGAACCACGGTCTGGATGTTGTTGTATTTCTCCCACCACGGCATGATCAGGTCCCATCGCACGCCGAAGTTCAGGGTCAGGTTGGGTCGCGCCCGCCAGCTATCTTCCGCGAACGCGGCCCCGTACCGGTTCCGCAGGTAGAAGCGCTGCCCCGTGGTCTGCGTGAAGTTACTGGGAAAACCCAAGAGGAAGTCGGCGAAAGCCGAGCCCGTCTCCGTGCCGTCGATGTTGAAGGTTCCGTTGAATGTGGCATTCGGGTTTTCGTTGACTTGATCGGCGTGAAACTGGCCGCCGAACTTGAGCGTGTGCGTCCCGATCACTTTCGAAAGCGTGTCGCTGGCATACAGGGTGTTGTTCCACTGGTCCAGATTGGTCACCGGCACGCCCATCACGAAAGAGGGGAACACGATGTTTTCCACGCCTTCGAATTGCGGCGCCTGCACTACGATCCCCGCCGTGCCCGCGCCTGTCACAAAACCCTGCGACTGCAGGGTCACGCCGGCGCCGCCGCGCGGCTGGCCGATATCGTTCACATTGCGCAGGAAACCGGCGTGAAATTCGTTCACGGCGGAAGCGCCCAGCACTTTGGTGTCGGCCAGCGTGATCATCTGCGCCTGGCCGATGGTAAGGGCGTCGAAGCCGGGAATGCTGGCGCCGCCCTGGCCGCCCGGATACGGATTGTCCAGCCGGTAATTATCGACGAAATAGTAGCCGGAAACCTGGCCCAGCCGCGTGTTGGCGTCGATCCGCCCGCCGCCTTTGTCGTCTCTGACGGTTTCAGGCTCCGCGGAAGTGGCAAAAAGGTTCGAGCCGATATTCGGCAGCGGAATGTATGGCAACAGGCCTGCCGCCGGCGCCGACCACGCCCGGGTTGGAATGGTCGCATTGGGAAAGACGCACGACACCGGCGTGGCGCACCCCTGCGTATAGTAAGGCTCGCCTTCGGAGACCCCGTATCCCAGTTTTTGTGTGAGCAGGCTGGCGATGTACGGACCGCTGACCGTGCCCGTCAGCGAACTCGCCATATCGCTCAGGTTGCCCGCGCGATCCTCCGCCGAGGGCACCGAAGTCACCGGGGACGCGATGCCCTCCACGGTGCGGGTACCCTGATAATCGAGAAAGAAAAACGCGCGGTTCTTGCGGATCGGCCCCCCGAGCACGCCGCCATATTGGTTTTGCCGGTATGCGCCGCGCGAGTTGTCGAAGAAATTCCGCGCATCCAGGTCCGTGTTCCGCAGGAATTCGAAGGCGTCGCCGTGAAACAGGCCGCTGCCGGATTTGGTCACCACATTCACCAGCCCGCCGTTATAGTTCCCATACTCGGCGTCGAAGTTGCTGGTCAACACACGGAACTGCTGGATGGAATCCAGGTTTGGGATCACCGATGTTCCACCGTTCATGTGTTCCTGCACGTCGATGGCGTTTACCACGAAGCCGTTGGACGATTCACGCTGCCCATCGATCGAAACGTCTCCAGGATTCAGATCGCCGGAAGGACTAATGGCTCCTGTCGTGCCGGCCATGATCACCGAAGTTGGCGTCAGGGTCGTGATGGGGCTGACACCCGGTTGAATCGCCAGCAGATCCGTATAGCTGCGGCCGTTCAAGGGAATCGCCTCGATCTGGCCGTCCGAGATGACCTCCCCAAGGTGGGTCGCCACGGTATCGACTTGCGTTTCGACGGCGGCCTCCGTCTCGTTGACGGTTACGGTTTCGGTCTCCAGTCCGATCTGCAGAACGGCGTCGATTCTCAGCGCCGCATCGGCATCCACCGCCAGGTTTGTCTTTTGTTGCGTTCGAAATCCGGCGGCTTCAATCGTCAGGTCGTAGTGGCCCACCGGTAGGGCAGGAAGGGCATAAAACCCCTGGTCGTCCGATGCGGTCTTGAATCCGGCTTTCAGGGAAGTGTTGGTGAGGGTGAGCCGGGCTCCGGGTATGGCGGCGCCACTCGCATCCTGCAGCACGCCCGAAATGCTACCCGCGGCCCCGGCCAGGCGCGCCGCGAACAGCAACAGCAGCACGAATGTTGCCGGCCACCGCCTCTCGGGAAGATTGATGGGCATGTCCGTTCTTGTGCGGTCGTAGCAAGAATGCCAAATTAGTAACACTACCATGGCGTTGTATCAGTTTCAAGTACGTGCTCCAAGGCACCGATGGATTCCCCCGGGTGGCGGTCCGTGGCGAATGGGGTAAAATCGGCTTATTGCCGGTAGGAACTGTCTACCAGCTTTGTTTCCACGTTTTTAAGGGTTTCCACGTCACCACTACAGGACCGTGGAAGCCGTAATTTACGCCCTGATGAGCGAAGCCGTCGATCCCGGCCTGGAACTCCTGGAGACGCAGAACAGGTTTGTTTCCGACAACTTACGTCGTATTTTTGTGCAAATTTATCGCATCGTGGGGAACGTGGCCGATGCCCAGGACCTTACCCAGGAGGCTTTCATCAAGGCGCTGCAGCGGCAGGATCAGCTCAAAGATGAACAAAAGGCGGCGCATTGGCTGTCGCGCATTGCCACCAACACTGCCATCGATTTCCTGCGGCGGAACGGACGAGTATCGTATTGCGAGCTGGATGCCGCGCCCGAAAGCCACGACGAGAGTCCGGAGGATATCCTGTTGCGCTCCGAGCAGCGCGACTATCTGGAAGACGGCTTGCGCCTGCTGACAGCGCGCGAGCGGGCGGCGCTGATGTTGCGCGATGTGGAAGGCTTGCCGGCCGAAGAAGTTGCCCAGCGCATGGATTGTTCGAAGGCCACGGTACGCTCACACATCGCCAACGCGCGCATTAAGCTACGCCGCTATATGGAAAAGAGGAAGCCATGACGCATCCGAATCAGTCTATCCTGGCTCTTTACGCCGGCCAGGATCTCGGTTGGTTCACCCGCCGCCGTACCGAGCATCACCTGTCCCGCTGCCGCGAATGCCGCGGCGAGGTGCAGGCGTTCGCGTCGGCGCGCGACAATCTGGCCGCGCTGGAGAATTTGCCGGCCATCTCCTGGAAGCCGCTGTCCGCCGAGATGAAGGCCAATATCCGCTTGGGCCTGGCGGCCGGCGAATGCGTGCGCGGCGCGCGGACCCCCAGCCTGTTGGCTTCGTTTGTTCAGTTTTCCAACGCGCGCGCGTTTGCGGCCTGCGCCAGTGTGATGACGCTGGTGGCCGTCGGTTTGTTTCTGCAGCGGCCCACGCCCAGCGCGCCGGCGATGGCGGCCAGCCAAGGCTCGATCCTGCGGGCTACCGCCAGTGGGATCGAATTGAATCAGGGCGGCGAGACTTTAAGCCTGCTGCACGTGCGCACCGGCGATGTGACGTATTCGGCGGGCGCGCAAGGTTCCATGCGGGCCGGGTACGTCGATTCCGACACGGGCAACGTAACGATTAATAACTTGTATGTCCAGTAAATTAGCGATTCTATGGGTGGCGGCCGCCCTCGCGCTGTCTGCGCAGGAAGCGCCCCTCGACAACTCGGTGAAGATCAACCTGCCGGCCGATTCGCCCTTAACCTTGATCTCAACCAATCTGGGCGAATCGCACGTCACCCAGCGCGGCAGCGCCGTGGTGCTTGACCTGGATGTGTCCCTCACGCTGCATAACTCCAGCCCCAACCGCGTACGCGGGGTCACTCTGTTGGTCGCCGCGCAGGAAGCCACTCCCGGCGGCAAGGCCTCCGTATCGGTCCCCAGCCTGGACGTAGCGCCCAGCCAGAACTTCCCTGTACGCATCAACTTGCGCCTGTTGCGGCCCGCCCAGATGGGCAGCGGCGCACTGGTGCAGGTGAATCTCGACGGCGTCCTGTTCCAGGATTATTCCTTCTACGGCCCGAATCGCCTGGATTCCCGCCGCACCATGACCGCGTGGGAGATGGAAGCCCAACGCGACCGCAAATATTTCAAGTCGATCCTGGCGGCGCGCGGCGTCGAAGGCCTCAAGCAGGCCATGCTGGAGAGCCTGAACCGCCAGGCTGAGCGTCCCCGCCTGGATGTGCAGGTCTCCCGCGGGCGCGCGGTGGCTTCTGCGGCGGCCGGGGACCATAACGCCCGGTTCGCGTTTCTGCGTTTCCCGGGCGAGCCCGTAGAGCCGGTGGATGGCTGGGCCGAAATCGCCGGAAACGAGGCCCGCAATCCGCGCATTGACGTACACAACCTTTCCACGCGCCAGGTGCGCTCCGTCGAGATCGATTGGATCGTGTCCGACCGGCAGGGCAAGCAGTATATGGCCGGCTCGGTGCCGGCATCCGGCCCCGAGTTTAACCTGAAGGCCGGCAGCACCAGCCGCGTGCTGCAAGACACTGCCTTGCGTATCTCGAAGGACGGTGGGACGCCCCTTGCCATCAGCGGGATGACCGGTTTCGTCGGCCAGGTCGAATTTGCCGACGGCAAGGTCTGGATTCCCGATCGCGAAGAGCTCGCCAACGCCCGGCTTCTGGGCGTGCTGGATCCGTCGCCCGAAGAGCAGCGCCTCATGGACCTTTATCGCAAGAAGGGCCCCAAGGCGCTGGCCGATGAATTGAACAAGTTCTGAACCTATTCTGGCGTGGCGCACGCCTAAAGCGTGCCGGCGGGACTTTTAATTCCCGCTAACGGATCGTTCCTCCCCATGAAACGGGTTGAAATCGGTGTCCGTATCGAATACGTCCACCCCCTCCCGCCGCTTCAGGAAATTCACGATCGCATACGTCAACGGCGTGGCGGCTACCTCGTACAGCACCTTCGCCAGATAGCCCGACAGGATCAGCCGGGCGATCAGACCCGTGCTCAGGCTGCCCCCAAACGTGAGCACCGTGACCACGAAGGTATCGACCGCCTGGCCGGCCACCGTCGATCCGACCGTACGGGTCCACAGGTAGCGCCCCTTGGTCAGCAGCTTCATTTTCGCCATCACGAACGAGTTGGCGAACTCCCCACACCAGAATGCCGCCAAGCTGGACGCGATGATGCGCGGCACGAAGTTGAACACGCGCGAAAAGGCCGCCTGCCCATCCCATCCCGGCGCGGGCGGCAGCCATACCGTGACGATTCCCATCACCGCCAGCAACGCCGACGCAAAGAAACCGATCCAAATGGCCCGGCGGGAAGCTCCATACCCATAAACCTCGGTGAAAATATCGCCGAAGATGTAGGTGATGGGGAAGAACAGCATCGCGCCGCTGAAGCGAAACGGACCGATGGCTGTGATCTTCTGTCCCACCAGGTTGGAGATCAGCAGGATCACCACGAACGTATGCACCAGAAAATCGTAGTAGCGGAACTGTTCCCTCTTCATCCGGCGGATCGCCGTTCCCACTGAACCGAGTGATCGGAAGTGACGGCGCGGGTCTCGGCCGGAGAATCGGTGCGGAAATACGACCAGGGGCCGGGAATCCACGGATAGCGCTCGATGACGGATTCATCCACGGTTACGCCCAATCCCGGCGCGCGGGGCACGATCAGGTCGCCATGGTCGATTTCGAGCGGGTCTTTCAGAATTTCGGCCGCCAGGGGAAACGGGTACATGCCCTCTCGCGCCGGCGCGGAATAACAGGGATACTCCAGCCACTCGACCACGGTTTCAGGCCAGCAAATGCCCAGGTGCGCTGCGGCAATCACCTCCAGCGCCGTTCCCCAGCTATGGAACGCGAACCCCAGCCCGGCGCGCGCGATCTCGTTCAGCAGCCTCCGCCCCATAGCGAAGCCGCCCTGGCAGCAGACGTCCATCTGCACGTAGTCCACGGCCTGCCGCAGGATCAGGTCCTGGAAGCGCTCCTCGCTGGGTTCGTGCTCGCCGCTGGCCAAAGGCAGGTAATCTCTCTCTTTCAGCCGCAGATAGGCTTCGTGATCGTCCGGCGGCAACGGCTCTTCCAGCCACGCCATATCGTACTCCGCCATCTCGCCCGCCAGTTGCTCGACGGCCTCGAAGCTGTAGCTGCGATCTCCCATGCGCCACCAGGTGTGCGCGTCCACCATCAGATCGAAGTCCGGCCCCACCGCCTGGCGCATTTGCCGCACGGTCTCCAGGTCCGCCCGCGGACCGCCCGCCGGACGCATTTTATACGCGCGAAATCCCAGATCCGCGATGGCCGCGGCCTCGGCCGCATATCGTTCGGGAGGCATGTACATCCCGGCGCTGCCGTACAGCCGGATGGAGCCCCGCACGCGGCCTCCCAGCATCTCGGAAAGCGGCACCCCCATCGCCTTGGCGCACAGGTCGAAAAGGCCGACTTCGACCGCACAATAGGTTTTGGCCGCCAGGGCATCTACCTCGGGCCGATCCATGAACTGGATGCGCAGCGCGTCCGGGTCCGCCAGCGCGCGGCCTTCCAGAAAAGGACGCACCAGGCTTTCTATGATTTCCTGGGCGCGTGGACTGCCCGGTCCGGGCGCATATCCCACCAGGCCGCTGTCGGATTCGATCCGAATCAGCATGGCATCGCGCTTGAGTATGGTACGTTCGCCGCCGTGAAACGGCAGCCGCACCGGTTCGGGGAACGGATAGGACAGCAGGAATGATCGCAGGCTGGAGATGATCATCGGTCCAGCAGCTTAGGATAGCAGGTGGGAAGCGCTGCCGGAGCGCTCCCCAGAGCGATTACATGAACTGCAGCCAGGCGACGGCTACCGTCATCAACAGGAACGAAGAGACAAACGGAATACGCCACTTGCGCCCGGATTCCTTGGGCTTGAACAGAATGACCGGCGGCTTCTCGTCGGGTTTCGGTTCTCCCATTTCCTCCATGGGCGTGGACGCCTCGCCGGCCGATGCCGCCGCGGGCTCGTGCTCCACGGGATGGGCCGGCTCCACGGCTGCCTCCGGCGTTTTCGCCGCGGGCTTCTGCATGAAGATGATCGGGTTTTCCGGTTCTGCTTCGGCTTCGGCTTCAGCCTCGGCTTCGGGCTGAGGGTCGGCCACGGGCGGCGGAGGCGGCATGTGCGCCGCGGCAACCGGTTCCGGTTCTACGTGGACCGCTACGGCCGGCTCTGGCTCTACGTGCGCCAACCGGATGGGCAACGGTGCGGCTTGCGGAGGTGCCGGTGCAGCAGGCGGCGGGGCTACGGGCGCCGCGGCAGCGGGTGCTGGGGCTGGCGGCGGCGGTGCAACCGGCGGTTCGACGACTGCGGCCGCAACCGGCTCCGGTACGGCGGGTGCCTTCAAAACCGGAGGCGCGGGCTCCGCCACCGCTGTCTCGCGCGAGCCGCGCGGCGCGGGCTTCTCAAACAATTGTCCGATACCGGCGATCAGGTCGAGCACGCTCTGCTCCGCGCTGGTCGATTTTTGCCGCAGGCCGGTGATCGTCTCGGCCGGTTGGGAAACCACAGCCGGGGCCGGTGCTTGCGCCTGCCGCTCCTGCAAGCGGCTTTCGAGCGCTTGCCAGACCCGCTCCACAGCCAGTTCGACGGTCTCTTGCGCGCTGTGCTGCAATTTCTGTTCCAGCGCTTGTACCCGCGCTTCCAGCAGGGAAGCATACTGCAGGGCCTTTTCCAGATCGGGGGAACGGTCCGGCGTACGGGCTTCCAGATTATGGATTTCGCTCGCCAGCCGGGACTCCAGGGAGTGCCTCAACCCGGCCACCGCGGAATTGATCTGCGCCGGAATATTCTCCGCGGCCCGCTCCGCCCGCAGGCGGGATTCGAGCTGTTCGATCTCGGTTCGATGGTGCGCGCGCACGGATTCCAGCTCGGCGGCCACCCCCGCGGTGACTTGGGTGGCATGCTGTTCGAGCCCATCCAGGTGACTGGCTACTTTGCGCTCGCTGGCATCCAGCCGGGCACCCGTGGCAGCCAGGTCGGCGTGCAATTTCGCCACGCTCTGTTCCAACGCCGGGGTCTTGGATTCCGCGGCAAGCTGCTGGCGCAATTGCTCCTGCGACTCTTTGACGCGCGCCTCGCTCTGCTGGACTTGCGCGCTGTGACGATCTTCAATCGCCTTCAGCTCGATCGCCATGCGCGCATCCATGGATTCCCGCACGGCATCCACGATCGCCTTGATCTTCGGCGGCAATTCCTCCTGCAAGACAGTCAGCTTTTGATCCAGCGCGCCGACTTGTTCGGCGTGCCGCCGCAGGTGCTCATCGACCGCCTGCTGAAATCCGCCGGCGGCGGGCATTTCCGCTCGCAGCGCGGAAAGTGCCTGCTCCAGGCTGGCTGCGCGATCGGCCGCTTGCTGGTCGCCGGCGGAGATGCGCGAGTTCATGGAAGCTTCCACGGCCTCCACGATCTGCCTGATCTTGGGTGGCAGCTCTTCCCGCAGCGTGGTCAACTTGGTTTCGAGCTGCTGGAGCCCTTGTTGTAGTGGCGCGGTCTGGCTGCGTTGGTGCTCCGCCAGGTCCTGCAACGCGCTCGAGAGCTTGCCCGCGAGCGCTTCCACTTCGCCGCGCAAACTCGTCTGCAGTTCATGCAGGCGCTCGGACGTGACCCCGCTGGTCGCCACGCGGTTTTCCAACTGCGTCATTTCCAGGGCGACGCGCGCCTCCATGGATTGCCGCACGGCCTCGATAATCTCGCGGAACTTGGCCGGCAGCGCCTCCTGCAGCGCGGAGAGCTTCTGATCCACTCCCGAAATCTGCTCGGCGCTCGATTGTTGCGCGGCCTCCACGTAATCGCGGACCTGGCCTTCGATCTGTTGAATGGCCTTTTCGACAGCGTTGGTTTGGGCGGAGGTGTGTGTGTCGACCGCTTTCAAATCCAAGGCGACTTGCGCGTCGATTTCCGCCAGACGCCGGTCCACTTGCCCGACGTGCTCGGTGAGCCGGGCTTCCAAAGCCACAATCACCTTCTCGAGTACGCGGCCATCCAGGCCCTCGCCGAACTTCGCCAGGGCTTCTTTGTCGATCGTCTGTGTGTGGTCTTCCACTTTTCTCAACCTTTCCGCCAGGGGACCAAGGTCGGTCATACCATCCTCCCGGGTTTTAGAGGGTCCTTGTGCGAACTTCATTGCCACGCTGAACAAGATCCCATCGCCGAACGCCAGCGCGAGGCTCTTGAGGAACGAAGACTGACTGGACTTCTCCATACAACATAATTACCACGGAATGTTTCAAGATTTAAAGAAGAATCTCTACTTTCATCCCGCAAACTATTGACTTGTATCGTTGTATGTATAGTTACATATATCCGATTGTCTTCTTAGATTATAGTTGCAAAGCTCGCGATCCGCCACCATTGCATCTAAGTTGTTATCCTTAGCACAATGGGTTGGCTAAGTTCTTTGTTTGATTGGCAGCTGTTCGGTATTATCGCCGCAAAGGTAATTGGGGCGTATCTTCTGGCGCTGCCTATCGGATGGGAGCGCGAAAAAGTCCAGCACAGCGTCGGGCTGCGCACTTTTCCTTTAGTGGCCATGGCTAGCTGCGGCTATGTGTTGCTGGCGGATACGCTTGGGGGCCCCGACCCGGCGGCGCGCTCCCGCATTATTCAGGGCTTGACTACCGGTATCGGATTCATCGGCGGCGGCGCGATTATGCGCGCCAAGGGTAACGTCCACGGAACCTCCACGGCCGCCAGCATCTGGAACACCGGCGTGATCGGCGCCGCGGTCGCCGAGAGGCACCTGGAAATCGCTGTTATCCTTAGTTTGTTAAATCTGATCACGCTTCATCTATTAGTGCCGATGAAGGAGCGCGGCCACCAGGCCGGGCATAAGGCGCCCGAATGATCCTGACCGCAGGGCTGACATTTCGCGAAGGGCACAAAGCCGAGCCTTATGCCGAGGCCCTGCGCGCCGCCGGCGTCGAGCCCGTTCTGCTTTCTCCCGATGCCCCCGGCGCCTTTCCCGGTTTGCAGGGCTTGATCTTGAGCGGCGGCACGGACCTGAACCCTTCCCTTTATTTTGCCCCTCCGGACGCCGCCAATGAAACGCCCGACGATGCGCGGGATGAAATGGAGTTAGGCCTGCTCCATCGAGCCTTGGCCGCCGATCTTCCTGTGCTGGGTATCTGCCGCGGCATGCAACTGTTCAACGTCGCGCACGGCGGCACGCTGATCCAGCATCTGGAAAACTCCACGCTGCACGTGGCCCGGGGACAGGACCCGGCGCTGCCGGCCCATCCCGTCGTGGTCGCGGCGGGCACGCGCCTGGCAGACATTCTGGGAGAAGGCGTCCATGCCGTCAATTCCCGCCATCATCAAGCGGTGGGGCGGGTTGGCGCTGGCTTGCGTGTAGCGGCCAGATCCAGGCCCGATGGCGTGATCGAAGCGCTGGAACGGGACGACCGGCGGTTCGCATTGGCGGTGCAGTGGCACCCGGAAGACCAGGCCCGCCGGGATGCGGAACAGCGAAAACTGTTTGAAGCTTTTGCCGCGGCAGTAGAAGCCGTGGCGCGCGCTTTAGCGTGCCGGCGGGACCTTTAAGTCCCGCTCTGGCGGACTACTGCACGCGGGGGCGGTTTTGCTCGTTCAGCACCAGCCCATCGAAAATGGCCAGCACTTGCTTGCGATAGGTATAAACGCGTTGCAGGTTTTCGCGGAAGGCGGCTTCGAAATCCTGTGCCCTCATCCACTTGTCGAGCAGCGGCCGGGGTACATCGATATCCTGCCGTAAAGCCTCCACGGTATGGCCGCGCAGGAAAAGTCCGTAGAAGAAAGCCGCCTCGCGCTGCGGGGCCAGTGGATCGTATTCGTCTCGTGCCGTCATAAATACGGTCTGGAAAATGCCAGTATAGCCGCGCCGCCCGGATTCGCGCAAGTCCAATTCACGGCGGGGCACTCTTTCGGGATGCGGCGGACGGTCTCCGGGTTTCGAGTTTCGCCTCACTTTCGCCTTCTTGCAAACACTGCTATAATCTCCTTTCGCCACTTTTAAGGAGTTCTCTCATGGATGAAAAAGAGCGCGCCCGCGCATTAGAAGCCACGCTGGGTCAGATTGAAAAGCAGTTCGGCAAAGGCTCTATCCTGCGCCTCGGGTCCAAGGATGCCATCGTTCCGGTGGCCGTGATTTCCACGGGTTCGATCTCGCTCGACGCGGCGCTGGGCGTGGGCGGTTTCCCGCGTGGCCGCATCAACGAAATCTATGGCCCGGAATCCTCCGGCAAGACTACCATCGCTCTGCAAGTAGTTGCCGAGGCCCAGAAAAAGGGGGGCATGGCGGCCTTCATCGACGTGGAGCATGCCCTCGATCCCGCCTACGCGCGCAAGCTCGGTGTGGACGTCGACAACCTGTTAGTTTCGCAGCCCGATTACGGCGAGCAGGCGCTTGAGATCACCGGCGCCCTGATCGCGTCGGGTTCGATCGACGTATTGGTGGTGGATTCGGTGGCCGCGCTGGTGCCTAAAGCCGAGTTGGATGGGGAAATGGGCGACAGCCACATGGGATTGCAGGCGCGCCTGATGTCGCAGGCGCTGCGCAAACTGACCGGCGTGGTTTCGAAATCCAAGACCTGCCTGATTTTCATCAACCAGATCCGCGAAAAAATTGGTGTGATGTTTGGCAATCCCGAAACGACTACCGGCGGCCGGGCGTTGAAGTTCTACGCCTCGATCCGCGTGGATATCCGGCGCATTGCGGCGATCAAAGATGGCGATGCGGTGGTTGGCAACCGCACCAAGGTCAAGGTAGTGAAGAATAAGGTGGCGTCGCCCTTCCGCGAGGCGGAATTCGACATCATCTATGGCGAAGGCATCTCGAAAGAGGGCGATCTGCTCGACCTGGGGGTGGCGCAAAATCTGGTCGAGAAGAGCGGCTCGTGGTTCAGCTATAAGGGAGACCGGATCGGACAGGGCCGCGAAAACGCGCGCCAGTTCCTAAAGGACAACGCGGATATCCGGCAAGGAATCGATCTCGAACTGCGGCGCCATTTAGGATTGACGAAGCCTGAAGTAGACGCCAAGACCGCGCCGGCGCCACCGGAAGCCGCGCCAAAACCCAATGCGGCCGCCACGGCCCGGCGCTAGCCTTCGAATTTTCAGCTCTACTTGGGTTTCTTCGGCGGATGCGTTGCGCGCCAGTCGTCCCAATCCTGGCGGACGGCTTTCAGCATATCTTCGGCGGCTTTTGACAGCCAGTCGACGCCGCGTTTGGCGAGATCCGCCTGAATGGCGCGGGCCTTCTTGCTGCCGAGATGCACATTTGCCGTTTCGAACCCCATGGCGTGTAGCAGCACCTTCTCCGAGCGCTCCTTGGGCAACTCGGACAGCTCGATGCGCGAGCAATCCGGCGCCAGGCGGCGCACGATCCACTTGCCCCTCTGCTTAACATAGGGATCCGAGCTACGTACCGCGGTATCCAGGATCTCCTGGTAGAGAATGCGCGAGGAACCCTTACATCCGGCGGCCCACCAACATGCGGAAGGCGCCATAGCCTTGGCTTCGCGGGCGATGTTGCTCGCGTGCCACTGCGCCAGGGCCACGAAACGCTGGCGTCCCAGGCTGCCGAGGCCGGCCACGCGCCGCACGTGGCGGTGGGTCAGCTTCGGATCGGGCAGCATGCGTGAAATGGCTTTCGCGGCGCTATCCGGAATCCTTTGCGCGGGCGCGCATCTCTCGAGTTTCTCCCAAAAGCCGCAAACCTCTTTCAGCCGGTGTACCGCCATTTCACGCAAGAGCGCGTGATGCTCGGCCAGCACGAAAGGACGCCCGCCCGCCGCCAACGATGCCGAGTAGCCCTCCAGCAGCGCTTGTGCCGCATCTTTCAGATCCAGTGCCAGGTGATTCTCCGAGATGGCAATGTGCGCGCTGGCCGCCAGGCGCACGAGGTCGTGGGTATAGGGCAGCCGCCAGGTCTCGTCGAAATCGTTGATGCCCCAGATCAGGCGTCCTTCGGAATCGCGCCATGTCCCAAAATTCTCGACGTGCAGGTCGCCCACGCCCAGCACCACCGGCGCGCCCACCAGGTCGTCGCAGATTTCGGGCCAGATCTGCGTCCAACGATAATAGGTCGCCCGCATGAATGGGAACAGGGCCGCCGACATTTCCGCGTGTTTCAATTGCAGATCGGCGGGGACGATGGTGAGCTGTTTGGCGAGCCACGCTTCGTAGCGGGCGGTAGCCTTTTCGATTTTCATGGAAGGTGGGCCAGCTATCTAGCTTATACCAGTCTTGGCGTGAGCATCCATTTCAAAACACCGCGCGGGGCGCCGCCAAAGCTCTCCTGATCGATGCGTACCAGCGCCGCTTTCTTGAGATCGACCTGCAGCGCGGGTACCCCCAGCAGATATCCCACGGTCATTCCGAGGAGCGGCTCGTGTCCTGCCAGCAGCAGGGCGGGCTCGCGGCGATGCGCGCAAATCGCATCCCAAATCGTTTTCGGCACGGAGCCCGGCACCAGAATCTCGGTTTCCACGATCTTACTGCACCGCAATACCTGACCGGCCATATGGGCAGTCTGCGTCGCCCGGCGGTACGGACTCGTCAAAATCAGGGAAGGCTTTACATCGGCCTGGTGCGCCTGTTCCAGCACGGCGCGCAGCTTCTCACGGCCCACGTCGGTCAGGGCCCGCTCGGCATCCCGCACGCCCGCTTTGGGCTCCTCCGCGATTCCATGGCGCAGGATGTAGATCTCCATGACTCGATCTTAGCGCCTGAGGGGCACTTCGGTCACGCGTCCGGTCCCGGGACCCTTCGCCCTGCCGAATCAGTCACATACAGCCCTATTTCCTATTCCAGCTCTGGTTGGCTGCCCCCAGCCACCAGTTGGCTTCGTTCGATCAAAAGGCGTAACTAACTCGAGCGGCCCCAACTATGTTGAACCCAATCAGGCCTGCCGTGGCGCACGCTTTAGCGTGCCGGCGGGACTTTTAAGTCCCGCTGCCTGCCAGACGGCAGCCGCCGAAGCGAACTGAACTAGACTGGAATATTATGCCCCGCTACGCGGCCATCGACATCGGCAGCAACTCCATCCGCATGGCTGCCGCCGAAGTGCTGCCCGGAACCGGCATGCGCGTCCTGGCCTCCGAACGCGTCGTCACCCGGCTTGGCGAAAGCGTCTTTCGCAGCGGCATGCTGGCGCAGGAGCCGCTCGAAATGACCTGCACCGTGCTGGCGCGTATGGCTCAGCAGTATCAAAAGCTGGAAGTCGTAGGCGTGCGCGCGGTGGCCACCAGCGCGGTAAGGGATGCCCGCAATTCCGCCGAATTCGTGGAACGCGCCTCCAATGCCATCGGCGCTCCCGTCGAAATCATTTCCGGTCGCGAGGAAGCGCGTTTGATTCACCTGGGCGTGGAGGCCCGCTGGCCGCATCTCAACCGCCGCGTGTTGATCGTGGATATCGGCGGCGGCAGCGCGGAGCTGATCGCGGGTGAACACGGCAAACTGCGCGACTCCTTCTCAAAGCCCCTCGGCGCGGTACGGCTGCGGGAGATCTTCCTGCGCCACGACCCTCCCCTGCCGGACGAGCTGCACCAGATGCATGAATACATCGAAGAGAAACTGGCGGGCATCGTCAAGCGTTTCGGCAACACGCATTGGGATCGCGTGATCGCCACTTCGGCCACAGCTTCGGCGGTAGTCTGCGCGGTGAACCGCATCCCGCGCACGAAGCGCGACCAGGCCGACCGTATGCGCGCTTCCGCCCACGAAGTGCGCCGCCTGTACAAAAAGCTCAGCGTGCTGGAATTGGCGGAGCGCCGCAAGGCCATCGGAATCGGACCCAAGCGCGCTGAAATCATCGTGCCCGGCATCGGCGTGTTGCTGCGCGTGCTGGAGGATTTCCGCCTTCCATGCCTGTATTACTCCGCGGCCGGCGTACGCGACGGCATCATCGCGGATTTACACGCCCGCGGCGTGGGACGCGAATTGGCGCAGCTCAGCCGGGAACAGCGCAAAGAGGTGGAGCAGATGAGCCGCCGCTATGGCGTGGCGCTGCCGCACGCCCGTAAAGTGGCCGGACTGGCACATACGCTCTTCACCGATTTGCAGCCGCTGCATCAGTTGCCGCCGCATGTCGGCAAACTGCTGGAAGCCGCGGCTTATCTCCACGATGCCGGCCACTTCGTGTCCGACTCCAACCATCACAAGCATTCCTACTATCTGGTGAATAACTCCGACATGCCCGGGTTCACCAATCGCGAGCGCGGGCTGATCGCCAATCTGTGCCGCTACCACCGCAAGAGCATGCCCACGCCGGTACATTCCAACTGGCAATCGTTGAATGCCGACGATAAACGCATTGTGCTGCTGCTGATTCCCCTGTTGCGCCTGGCCGATAACCTGGACGTGAGCCACGAGGAGCGTATCGAGTCCCTGAGCTGCCACATCCGCGATGGCCAAGTGGTGCTGCAGCTCTCGTCGCCGGCCGATGTCAGCCTGGAGCAGTGGGCCGCCGAGCGCGCCGGCGAGGCTTTCAGGCAGGTCTACAACCGACCGGTGGTGACGGAGAAGCGGTGATGCAACCTGTCACCCGTCACCCGTTACCCATCGCCCCGCCCCTGCTGCTGTTGCTCGCTGCACTGGCCCTATCCGCATGCCGCGGTAGCCAGCCGCGCGCGCCGGCGATTGGCGAGGCTTACGCCGGCCCTGCCACGCTCGGCTTGCGCCGCGATATTCCGCTGCAGTCGCCGGTAGTGGCCACCGTCAAGCACGGCGACCGGCTCGAAATCGTCCAGCATCGCCGCCGCTTTATGAAGGTCCGCGCGCCGAACGGCGCGGAAGGGTGGATCGAGGATCACCTGCTGCTCAGCTCCGAAGAGATTGCCGCATTGAAGGAGGTCGAGCGGCGCGCCCTGACCCTGCCGTCGCAAGGGGTGGCCAGCACCTACGACTTGCTGAACGTGCACACGGAACCTAATCGCCTTTCGCCGAGCTTCCTGCAAGTTAAGGAGGGAGAAAAAGTAGACGTGGTGGCGCATGTCAGCGCCCCGCGCACGCCACCCGAGCGCAAGCCGCTGATTCTACCCAAGCCCAGGGCTCTGTCCGCACGCAAACGGGCAGAACCGAAATATCCGCTGCCCCCGCTGCCGGCCGCTCCTCCTCCGCCTTCCAATTGGAAGGAGCTCTCCAAGACGCCGCCCGAGGTTCAGCAAGCTATCGCGGAAAGCCACGCCGCCAATGCGCCGCCCAAGGAGGACTGGAGCCTGGTGCGCAATGCCAGGGGCGAGAGCGGTTGGGTGCTCAGCCGTAGGCTTTATATGGCCATTCCCGACGATGTGGCGCAGTATGCCGAAGGCCATCGCATCACTTCGTATTTCGCGCTTTCGGACGTGCGGGATGGCGACGCGGTGAAACACAATTGGCTTTGGACCACGATCGGCAGCGGTGAACGTCCTTACGATTTCGACAGTTTCCGCGTTTTCACCTGGAGTCTGCGCCGCCACCGTTATGAGACCGCCTATATCCAGCGCAACGTGGCAGGTTATTTTCCCGTGTTCGCGCGGCCTTCCGGCTTTTCGGTCTGCTTGGCCGGCGACGCCGGCGCCCGGATGCGGCGCAGCTATTCGTTCATCGTCACCACCGTCCGCTTCACCGGCGAGCAACCCTGCGAAGCGCCCGGCGCGATATTGCCTGGCCCCGAGGTTGCCGGTGCTGGGGCCCCGGCCCAAGCCCCCGGCGTGCTGGCCGGGAATCCGTCGTTTTACGCCCGCCTGAAGGCCGCGGTGAAGAAGTGGTTCAGCCGCTAAGACGGCGCGCCTGCCGCCTTGCGGAGAACGTAACAATATGTTAAATATATGTTCAAGTCGGAGAAAACTTGATCCAACTAAACCCGCGCCGCTCCTGTTTGTGAGCGGGCCCGTGGGCCATATCTTTAATCAGCCAACAAGGAAGGCTTTCAGTGGAATCTGCGAACCGTAAACTCATCCGCCCTTCTCTGAACGAGATCAAGGAGCAGATCGCCCCGCCGCGCCGGCCGCAGAAAAAACCCGTGCCGCCCGATCAGACGAATGCTGAGAATTTCTACTACGTAAAGCAGATGCAGTCGAAAACCCCCATGGTGTTCGTTCTCAAGGATGGTGAAACCCTGCACGGCATCATTGAGTGGTACGACAAATGTTGTTTGAAGGTGAATCGCGACGGCGAACCCAACCTGCTCCTCTACAAGCCCAACATCAAGTACATGTATAAAGCTTGATTCGCGGCAGTCCGCGGCGCACGCTTCAGCGTGCCGGCGGGACTTTTAGTCCCGCTCCGGGCAACCAGCCCTGCACTAGCGGGAACGGTTTCGCATGGCCAGCCGGTACGCCCGTCTTTCGCCGGCGTCGCGGTAGCGCCGCATCTCTTCTTCGGTTTCCGGCACGGCCGGCTGAATGGCTGTCGGCTTTCCGTCCGCATCCAAGGCGACGAAGGTCAGATAGGCTGAACAAGTGTGCTGCTTGTGGCCGGTCATCAGGTCCTCTACCATCACCTTCACGCCGACTTCCATGGACGTATGAAAGACCCGGTTTACCTGCGAATGCAGCAACATCAACTGCCCGATATGAATCGGATGCAGGAAATTCATGTGGTCGAACGACGCGGTAACCACGGGCTTGCGTGCGTGCCGCATAGCCGCCATGGCTCCGGCCAGATCCACCAGGTGCATGACCTTGCCGCCCAGCACGTTACCCAACCCGTTGGCATCGGTAGGCAGCGCCAGTTCGGCATATTCGGATATGGATTCGCTTACCGGTTTCCCCTGGCCGGACCCATGGGTGGTATTAGTGGCATCGGGCGCGGTCATGGACGGATGGCGTTCTCTTTCCGGCGCAAGTAGCTGCTGATATATGCCTGCGCCTGGCGGACCAGGCGGCAATCCGGATGCGCTTCCCGGAAAGCTTCATCCGCGCGCGAATACTCGAGCGGGCCGTGCGCGAACGGCAGATGATCCTTCTCCACTACCCAATAGATGCGGATGACTCCCTCGCGGTCGTGGGAAATACTGAAGCGCACGGCGTCGGGTGAGCCTGGGGGAACGCGCCCGCACTTCTCCTTTGCGTAACCGAAATTGCAAAGCTCGCGCAGCGTGTTCGGATCGGGCCGCCAGTCGCCGCCGGGCAAAGCGTGGCAGGTCCCGGCCCACGGGTCGCCCAAAGGCAAAGGCGGTGTCCGGTTGGCAGCGGACCGCGGCATACGCTCGGTTGGAAAGAAACAAGGACACGCCATCGGCAGGTATGGTAACACAGGGGTATGAGCAACCGGCTGGAAGTGCTGAAGAATATGGTGGCGCGGAATCCCAACGACAGTTTCGCGCGCTACGGTTTAGCTATGGAGTACGCCAATTCCGGCGAATTGGAAAACGCCATGGAGGAATATCGGGCACTCCTGGCTGTGAATCCAAACTATCCGGCGGCTTATTATCACGGTGGCCAGACGTTGGAGAAACTGGGACGCCGCGAAGACGCCCGGTCGCTCTACCGGCAGGGGCTTGAGGCCACCACGCGCATTGGCGATTTGCATACGCGTAGCGAGATTCAGGCGGCACTCGACCTGCTGCTGTAAGAAAGGAAGGACAGACCCCCAGGCCTGTCCCACATGCGCGGACAGACCGTCCTAACTGTGCTCCTTCCGCATCGAGTACCGGTCGAGTTCCGAGAGCAGCGGCCGCGCCGACGGCGGTGGCGCCGTTTTCGTCATCAGAATCTGCCGGTTGTCCATGGCTTCTCCGTACAGTTCCTTGTTGGCCTCCCGGTCCGGACGAATGGATGCGCCATTCAGCGCGATGCCCGCAAAAACGCCCTTA
>Ga0187871_10001506_pt1 | contig 20160 bp, 15 predicted proteins | sample June2016WEW_16_1_FD_132988 | JGI IMG/M metagenome (GOLD analysis project Ga0187871, IMG submission 132988) | Peatland microbial communities from SPRUCE experiment site at the Marcell Experimental Forest, Minnesota, USA - June2016WEW_16_10 | ecosystem: Environmental > Terrestrial > Soil >...
CGCAAGCTGGTCGAGGTCAAGTTCCAGAGCAAGGCTGCCGGGGCTTAGGCTAAGTGTTCCAGCTGGAACATTGTGTTGAATGTTCCAGCCGGAACATATCTCGTGTTTTACCGGAACACTGTGGAAATCGCGGAAAACTCGGAAAACCACCTTAAAGCTATAGTTTGTTGGCGGCAAATGACTGAGGCGGATGGGTTTAGGGAGAGGGCCGTGAAACGCGGCTAAAAGGACACAGGGCGAAGGAAAAGCGCTGGAGGGTGGCTGACGAGTTGGCGCTTTTTGGTCGTGAGTGCTCATTGCCTGATCTGCGTGTAATGTAGTCCTCTTTTATGCGTCTTAGACGCGAGGATTATCTGCTTCTTGGTGACCCCGAGGGGTTTCAGTAGATGATAGCCGGGTGCCGTCCCTCGGGGACTCGGTTCCCTTTTTAGCTGGTTTACCCAGGACTTACGTCCGGGGCTGCCATATGTCGCCCCTTCGGGGCTGGGTGTGGCGGTTCGTTCAGTGACTCCTGGATCGTCGAAATCCTTAGAGGGATGGAAGCGTGGAATCCCACTCTTGCGCAAAGAACGCGCAAGAATGGGGCACCCTCAGTTCGATTCTGCTCAACTCAATTTCACACGCTCAGATGTCGGCTTGCTTGCCTCTGGTGTAGACGTAGACCAGGGCGAAGGTTGAGCCGGTGTGGCCTTCGCGGGGCTCGATGGCTACTACGTGCTGGTTGTCTTCGGTGCCGACTTTCAGTTCAATGACGGGGCCGGTGTTGTCGCCGTCGCACTTGAGTTGTTTGGAATCCTTGTCGTCGTTAATGTCGGTGTGGGCACCGCCTCCGTGTTCGCTGGTGTGGCATTCGAGGACCTTGCCGTACTTCTTTTTCAGTTTGTCCCGATAGTAGGCGAGGACTTTATCGGGCGCGTCATCCGATTCGTATTTGGCGACCACCACTTTGAAACCGAAGCTCTCGGTCAAGACTCCGAAGTTGATGGGATCGTTATCCTTGTCTTGCTTGGGGCGGGCTCCTGGATATAAAGGAAGCCCGGCCTTCTCGGCATTGGCATCCTTGCCGAGGTGCATATCGCCGATTGAGCTACGGACGTCGAAGTTATCGTCTTTACTGGTGTCTGATTTTTGTTGGGCGGCGGCGGAGATCGCCAGAGCTATGCCGAATGCCAGGGCTAGGACGGAGTGAGATGAGATCGATCGAATCATAATTTCCTCCTTAAGAAGGTTCCTCGGGGGCTAAAGCCCGCGAGTTCCAGGTGGTGCTTTGACGCAGGCCTGAAGGCCTGCTCCACCCTTGGGTTATCGCAGCGCTGACGCGCTGCGCCACCCAAAATCTTGCCACCCAAAATATCTTCCGCGGCTGGGGAAACACAGGCCTATATTTCGGCGTCTTTGCCGTGGGTGCGCACGTAGACCAGCGAGAAGCTTGACCCCTTGCCTTGCGGTTCAACGGCTACAATGTGCTGATCGTTTTCCCTGCCCGCTTTCAGTTCGATGTTGTTGCCTGTCGAGCCTTCGCAGGTTAACTCGCTTGAATCGCTCCCCGAACGGTGTCCCCTTTTCATGTCCAGGTTCAGTCCTGAAGTGTGGCACTCGAGTACGTTGCCGTATTTCTTCAACTGGTCTTTATAGAACGAGAGCACCTTGGCGGGCGTGTCGTCGGACTCATACTCGAGCGCGACAACCTTGATTCCATAACCGAAGCCGGAGATATTTACGTTGGCGCTCTTATCGCTGCCGTTGGAATCTTTTTCTTTCATGCGGGCGCCGGGATAGACCGCCAGACCGATGTCGGAGACGTCCGCCTGTTTGCTGACGTGGACTCCGCCGAAGAGCGTATTGACGTCCACTTGCTTGTCTTGCCCGTTCCCCTCTTTCTTCACGTTCACGCTGCACGCGGGCAGCAGCACGAGGAAGCCCGCTGCGGTGATGACCCCTGCCGCGAATCTATTTTTATTCATGTTGAGACCCTCCACTAGCAACCTGGACCGGACGGACCGGGCGTTCGATGCCTGCGCCCCGCGCGGCGACATTCGGAATGCTCACGGGAAGATGGCCGCGGATGGCGATTTCCCCAAACAGCGCCTTGACCGCGCCTAACTCCGACACCGTCGCGTTGGAAAACGTGCACATGTAATTCTCAATCTTGGGGAAGTCCGCCGCGAGGTATGGATTCCCCATGGCGACGACCGCGGTCTTTTCCGCCGCGTGGTCGAGCACCTGCTGCAACAGCGCGCCGGTTGCGTCGGCCATCGCGACCGTGTTGCCGACTTTGCCCGCGGTCGGCACAACATAGACCGCGGCTACCACGGTCTTAGCTTCGTCGACTGCCTTCAGCACTTCATCGCTCATGCCCGCGGCAATGCGTGGATCCACATAAATCACGCGCGCGTCGGGGATCCGTGCCCGAAATTCGCGGCCGAAGGTTCGCCCAGCGTCGGTTCGCACGTCTTCCGAAAAGAGCAAGGCAACGACCTGATTGTGCGTCTCCTCTGTTGTGGTATACGGAAGCGCACCCTTCGCGGTTCCCCGATTCTTGAGGGGAGATATGAGGGGCAAAACCTTGCCATTGTCGCGCACGAGGGTGACGGCGGCGTCGGCCACCTGCTGGCCGAAAGCCAGGTTCTCGGGCTTGCCGACGAGGTTAGCGACGGAGTTCACATCGACCATGCGCGCATCCGGCAGGCCAAGAGACGCCTTTGCTTTGAGGATCTTAAGCACAGAGCGATCGAGCCGTTGGTGGGAGATCTCGCCCGACTGAACGGCCTGGAGCATGGCGTTGTACGAAGCGGGAAAGTCGGCGGGGATGAGCAACAGGTCGTTGCCGGCCTTGAAGGCCTCGACCGCGGCGCGGCCGATGTTGTTCGAGAAAAGGGGCGTCAGGCCGGCCATGTCGAGCGCGTCGGTGATGATGATTCCTTTGAAGTCCAGTTGTTTTTCGAGCAGGTCGGAGACGATTACCGGCGAAATCGTGGCCACGTGGTTGGGGTCGGGATCGAGCGCGGGCACGGTGACATGCGCCACCATGACGGAGTCGACTCCGGCGGCGATAGCCTGGCGGAATGGCGGCAGTTCGATGGAGTCGAGGTGAGCGCGGTCGACGTTGACGCTGGCCACGCCTAGATGCGAATCGGTGGCGGTGTCGCCGTGACCGGGAAAGTGTTTGACCGTGGTCATCATTCCGCCTTCATGCGCGCCCTTTATGTAGGCCGCGACCAGATCGCCGACTTGTTTGGGATCTTCTCCGAAGGAGCGGGTGTTGATGATGGGATTGGCGGGGTTCGAGTTCACGTCGGCGTCGGGGAAAAAATTCCAGTGAATGCCGATGGCACGCGCCTCTTCGGCGGTGATGCGGCCGAAGGTTTCGGCGTCTTCTGTTTTGCCATCGCCGCCGAAAGCCATGGCGTGGGGGAATACGGTGGTTCCCATCAGGCGCATGGAGACGCCGCGTTCAAAATCGGCCGCGAACAGCAGAGGCAGCTTCGAGTTGTTTTGCAGCCGGTTGAGCAGCTCGGCGGCTTCGTAAGGTTCGCTGCGCAGAAGGTAGGGACCATCGACGTGGACAGTCATGGCAAATGAGCCGACGTGATACTTCCGCATATCCTCGAGCCATTGCAGGTATTCGGGATTCTCGACGTTGAGGAAGCTGGCGCGGCACCAGATCATGAAAACCTGCCCGACTTTTTCTTCGAGAGTAAGTTTACGCAGCGTCTTCTCGGCCCATTTTCCGCCGGCCGGCGTGAGATGAATGGGACCCTGGTGCTGATACTTATCTTTGTTTTTATCTTTGGGGGATGCGGTTGCGGTGAACACGAGAGCGAACAGTAAGAGGGCGAGTGCGCGTTGCATGCAGAAACGATAGCAGAACTTAAGGCATGAGAGCTGAAACGCGAGCTTCCGCCGCCTGCTGAATCTGCGGATCGTCGCCGAAGCCATTCAGCCAGGTGACTTCCGGCTCGCGCCGAAACCAGGTCATCTGGCGCTTGGCGTAGTTGCGGTGAGCTTGCTGAGCGGCTTGCAGTGCCTGTTCGCGCGTGAGTTCTCCACGAAGGAATTGTGCCGCCTGCTTGTATCCGAGCGAAGAGAGTGGGCCTGCGGCATCGCCGTACTTCTGAAGAAGACGTTCGGTTTCTTCGATCAGGCCAGCTTCGAACATTTGTTGCGCACGGCGGTTGATTCTGTCGTACAGAGCCTGACGATCGGGATCGAGACCGAGGCGCAGAATGCGGAAGCCGCGCAAGGGATCGCGTCCGTGTTGCTGCCAGAGATCCGTCATCTTTTGTTTCGACGCGAGGCAAACTTCTATGGCGCGGACGAGCTTGGGTGTGTCGTTGGCGTGGATCTTCTCCGCTGCGGTGTGATCGAGCCGGCGGAGAATGCGATGAAGATAACTCGATCCGCGGCTCTCGGCTCGTTCGCGCAATCGCTGGCGTAATTCTTCAGAGCGCTGCGGAGCGGAAGAGAGCCCTTCGAGCAGGGCGCGCAGGTAGAGTCCGGTGCCGCCTACGAGGATCGGCAAATCTCCGCGCACCTTGATCTCATCGAGCACTTGGCGCGCCTGGCGGGCATATTCGCCGGCGGTGACGTGGCTGGTGGGCGCGATGCAATCGAGCAGATGATGCGGTGCCCGGGTCCGCTCCGCGGCAGTGGGCTTGGCCGTGCCGACGTCGAACTCGCGGTACATGGCGACCGAATCGCAGTTGACGATCTCTCCGTGGAAGCGCTCGGCGAGGGCGAGAGAAAGCGCGGTCTTTCCGCTGGCTGTGGGGCCGAGCACAACCACGAGCAGCGGATCAGGCTGCGCCGAAGGCACGGTCAGCGCACGCTCCAGTGAATAATATGCCAGTAGCGAATCAGAGTGAGGGCGAGCAGCAGAAAGGCAATCAGCAGCAGGCCCGAGGTCTCCGTGGCATAAATCGCGTGGTGCTGGTGCTGGCGGGAATCGTTCTGGCGTCGAGCGTTAGCCACAAGTTTATTGTACGCCGCGCAGAATCGGTGGGCGCGCAAGTGGGCGAGAGACTTTCTGCGCGACAAAGTTTGGTCTATACTCGGTGCGCCAGAGAGAGGCTGCCATGAATCAAACTCGCAGGGAAATGTTAGAGAAGTGCGTTGCGCTGGGAGCAGTGACGCTCGCGACTTCCGCTTCGCTGTCGGCGATTGCGAGAGCCTGGGACGCGGCTGAAACCAAGCGGCAGCCCACACCATTTTGCGAACTCGGTCCGTTCTACAAGCGCGGTGCGCCGCATGTTTCGGTGATGCGCGCGCCCGGCGAAGCCGGCATGCCTTTATCCGTTGCAGGAATTGTGTACAGCGTTAGCGGAGAAATTCTTCCCGATGCCAAGCTTGAAATCTGGCAGACCGACAACTTTGGCCATTACGACAACGCCGGCTACCGATTTCGGACGACGATACAACCTGACTCGAAGAGCAATTACGGCTTTGAGAGTGTTCTGCCCGGACACTATCCCGCCCGAGTGTGCCAGCACGTTCACTATCTGGTGATCGCGCCCGGGCATAAGCCGTTGACCACGCAACTTTACTTTGCGAGCGATCCGGTGTTTGATGGCGATCCCGATAAGAATTTTTCCCGTGACCCGCTGATCACCAGCCGCGAACTGGTGCGTCCGGTCATGCTGAAAGGCGATCCGCAACAGGTGATTGCCGTGGTGAACTTCGACATTGTTCTCGAGAAAGCCTAATGCCGAAAAAAAAGCTGTCTAGCTCCATTCTCATGCTTATGCTGCTGCTCGTTTCCCTTACCCAAGGCGCGAGCGCAGGGATGAAGCCTGCCTCCAGTGTTCCCTTGCCTTGTGAGTCGCACGACCAGCTGATTTCGCCGACTGGGGATCAGGTTGCAGTGTGGTGCAGCGATCACACCGTGCGACTGGTGGATGCTGGCTCAGGAAAGACGGAGCACACCTTCGGCCCACAGCCGCGGATCACCGCTTACGACTATTCGCGCGACGGCCGCTGGTTCGCAACGGGTCTCCGGGATGGCACGGTGGAAGTGGTGTCGACCTCGGGCGCCGCTGAACCCAAGCGATGGAAGAGCGAGCCCCGCCGCATCCACGAGCTTAAATTCTTTCCTGATTCCAGCGGGATCGTTGTGGCTGCGCTCGACAGTCCGGGACAGGTTTGGGATCTTCGTGGAACGCCGAAGCAACTGGCGACCCTGCACTCGGATTTTGCCGGATTGATCCACTGCGGCTTCAGCCCGGACGGAAAGCTGCTCGTGACGGCCAACGGAGACACTGTGATTCGCTTCTACGATACAGCGACGTGGAAGACGCTGCATGAGTATCGCGGCGTAACGCTCGAGACCTTTGCCGTTACTTTTACGACCGACGGCAAGCGTGTGCTGATCGGTGGCCCCGATGACCGTATCACCGTGCTCGATGCCGCCAGCGGCGCCGAACTGGAGAAGCTCCCTAAAGAGGCTGACGTAGTTTGGCAGATACTTCCTTTCGGAAACGATGGGCAGGCAAGGATTCTCTATTTCGATGGCGAGGGCAAGAGGCCGGACCACGAATCGATTTGGAACGTGAACACCGCGAAGTCCATCCCTGTGTCGGCCGAGCGTCCAGTCACCGGCAGCGGCGTCGTGAACGGCAAACTCTGGCTCAGCAGCACGAACGGGAAGGTTCTGGACATCTGGGTCTACGAGTAGGTCTGCCGGCGACTGTCAGCGGTTCTGTGCGATTTTCCATGGAACCAACCTCACGAATTGCGCGTAACCTCGTCTATAGGGCTGGGCGGCTGTGTGCCCGGCGGAGGATTCTTATGAAACACATGAGTCTGGAACGCTGGTTGTGCATGTTCATTTTCGGCGGCTTGGTTTGCTCGCTGGCGGTGCTGCCGGCGCGGGCGGATGATTGGTCGAAAACCTACACTCTTACGGGCAGGCCCGATCTGCGCGTGGATACCTCTGACGCCGACATTCGCGTTTCCACATGGGACCAGAAAACGATCGAAGCCAAGGTGACTACCTCGGGCTACAAGATCGGCGAAAACGGCATTCGGATCGAAGAGCATCAGACGGGCGATGCGGTTGAGATCGACGTGCGGTATCCGCATCACGGGGTTACGATGGGCTGGTCTAATCACAGCGTTCAGATCAACATCCACATGCCGCGCGAGGGCCGTGTGGACTTGCGCACCGGCGATGGCAAGATCGAACTGGGCAACTTTAAAGGCGAGATGCTGTTGCACAGCGGAGATGGCTCGGAGGAGATTGACGGCGTAGACGGCAAACTGCGCGCGGTAACGGGCGATGGCCATATCAGCGCGAACGGGCGTTTTGACGAACTCGACCTGAAGACGGGCGACGGGCGCCTCGACGCGCGGGCGACGGCGGGCTCGGCGCTGGCCATGGGATGGAGACTTGAGAGCGGCGACGGCACGGTGACTCTGGAAGTGCCGGCGAATCTGGCGGCGGATGTGGATCTGCACACCGGGGACGGCCACATCGATCTGGATATGCCGGTCACGACTGAGGGCAAGATGCGCGAAGGCGAAATCCACGGCAAGCTGAACGGCGGCGGAAATCTGCTGGTGATTCATACCGGAGATGGGTCGATTCGGCTGCGGAAGAGCTAGAGGAAATCGGCCTCCGGGCTTCAGCTTTCGGCCTCCGGTAACTCGCTACATATTCCCGGTAGACTTTCCGAACAAGGCAGAGGCTAAGCTTTATACTTTCTTGGCTCCAACGCTTCATTTACAAGGGAAGAGGTATTTCATGGCAATTGGGCGCACGCAAGTAATTGTTCTCACCCTCGCATCGCTGCTTTCTCTGGCTCACGCACAACAGCCCGCGCCTTCGAAGTATGAGCCGGCGCTCGACGTCGCTTCGATGGATCGAAGCGTCGATCCCTGTGTGGATTTCTTCCAATATTCCTGCGGGGGCTGGCTCAAGAACAATCCCATCCCATCCGACCAATCTTCGTGGAGCCTTTATGCGAAGATGCAGGACGAGAATCGCGTGCGGCTGCGCGGAATTCTGGAAGCTGCGTCCACACCTGACCCCGCGCGCAACGCGGCCACGCAGAAGATTGGCGACTATTACGCCTCGTGCATGGATGAGAAGGCGATCGACGCCAAGGGAGCGCAGCCGCTCGAGCCTGAGCTGAAGAAAATTGTGCAGCTCGATTCCAAGAAGGATCTGGCGGAGATCGCGGCTGGCATGAGAAGTGACAATGTGCTCTTCGGTTTCGGTTCGACGCAGGATTTCCGCGACGCCAGCCAGGTGATCGCCGAGGCCACCCAGGGCGGCTTGGGATTGCCGGATCGCGATTATTACCTGAAGGAAGATGCGAAGTCGGTGGAACTGCGCAAGCAGTATGTGGCGCACGTGCAGAAGATGTTCGAATTGTTGGGAGACAAGCCTGAGTTGGCCGCCGCCGAAGCCCAAACTGTGATGCGGATCGAGACCGCGCTGGCAAAGGGCTCCATGACGCGAGTCGAACAGCGCGATCCGAAGAATCTCGACCACAAGTTGACCAGCGTGGAGTTGGAAAAGATCAGTCCGGATTTCGAATGGCCGGTTTTTTTCACGAAGGTGGGGCTGCCTGCGCTGGGTTCGCTGAACGTGACTTCTCCGAATTTCTTCAAGGCGATGAATGAAGAGATCGCGAAGGAAAGTCTGGCCGACTGGAAGGTTTATCTGCGCTGGCATCTGGTGCATGCCGACGCGCCGTTTCTTGCTGCGCCGTTCGTGAACGAGAACTTTGCTTTTTATTCCAAAACTTTGCGTGGCCAGCAGGAGCAGCAACCGCGCTGGAAGCGTTGCACTCAATACATCGATAACGACCTGGGAGAAGCTCTGGGCCAGGCCTACGTCGAGAAATATTTCAGTCCGGCGGCCAAACAGGAAGCCTTGAAGATGGTGAAGGAAATCGAAGCGGCGATGGCCGAGGACATCAACTCTCTGACGTGGATGTCAGCGGCGACCAAGCAGCAGGCGCTGGTCAAGCTGCATGGAATGGCCAATAAGATTGGCTATCCGGATAAATGGCGCGACTACAGCAAGCTCGAAATCGTCCGTGGAGATGCGCTGGGCAACGTGGAGCGGGCCCGGCGATTTGAATTCAACCGGGATCTGGCCAAGATCGGCAAGCCACTCGACCGCGGCGAGTGGGGAATGACTCCGCCCACGGTGAACGCGTATTACGACCCGCAGATGAATGACATCAATTTTCCGGCGGGAGTGCTGCAGCCGCCGGCGTTCGATCCAAAATCTGACGCGGCCCCGAATTATGGTGACACCGGCGGTACCATCGGCCACGAACTCACACACGGCTTCGACGATGAAGGCCGCCAGTTCGACGCTCAAGGCAACCTGCGCGACTGGTGGACCGCGGAGGACGAGAAAGAATTCTTGAAGCGCGCCAGCTGCATCTCCGATCAATATTCAACTTACACGATCATTGACGACATCAAGATCAACGGCAAACTGACCTTGGGCGAAGATACAGCCGACCTGGGCGGCCTGATTCTGGCATACATGGCGTGGCAAGCCGATACCAAGGGAGAGACGCTGCAACCACTCGAAGGGCTCACTCCGGAACAGAGATTCTTTGTGGGCTACGGGCAGAGCTGGTGTGGCGAAACTCGTGACGAAACCAAGCGGATGCGCGCCACAATCGATCCGCACTCGCCGGAGAAATACCGCACTAACGGAGTGGTTTCAAACATGCCGGAATTTCAGGAGGCGTTTCATTGCAAGGCGGGATCGCCAATGGTGAATAAGAACCGTTGCCGCGTGTGGTAAGGAATTGTTGTTGGACTGCGCCGCCGGAGGATTGCGCAGGAACTATTCGAGTCCTTCCATTTCTCCCTTAGTCGGGTTGTAGAAGAAGCGGAAGCGAAGAGCGAGATATTGCCCGCCGAATTCCTTGGGCAACTCCGGAAATGGATTTGAGCCCGTGATGCCGGCCCAGGCCGCGCGATCCAGCGGAACGTCTCCCGAACTGGCTACCAGTTTCATACCCGCAACTTTTCCATCTTTGGTGATCGCGAATTCAATAATCAGGTTTCCGTGTTTCATCTGCGCCGATTCCGGAATCGCGTTATACCAGTTCTGCCTTACGTCATGAAGTACGCGTTGCAGGTAAGGGCCGAAGTCCACGCCCATGGTGTCGCTGAGAATCTCAAGGTTGCCGACCTGGCGGCCGTGCGCGCCGGTACCTAGTCCAAAGTCGCCACCGCTGCCCTGGCCTCCGCCTCCCGGTCGGGCCGCTCGAGCCGCTTCCTGAATCTGATCGCCGGCGGACATGGAGCCGCCATACTTGCTGAACTCGTTCCTGATATCGGGCTTGGGGGATTGCAGCTGCGCAATCTGCGGGGCGGGCGCTTGCTGTGGCGGGGCGGGTTGATTTTGCGTCACGCCGGCTGACGTTTGAGGGGGCGCTTGCTGCGCCATCTGGGGTCCGCTCGATCCGGGCGCTCCAGGAGGCGGCGTCGCCAGAATCTTGCGCAACTCCTTCACATCGAGGTTTGGATGCTTCGTCATCGCGGTCCGGTCTTTGTCGGAAATAACGTTGCTCGGCTTGTGCGGCGCCTTTTGCAAGTCAGGCGGAAGCTCCAGGAAAGTCGCGTCTTTGAAGTTGGTCACATTTTTCGCGACCACAGCCGTGTGCCAGGGAAGGTACTTCGCCAGCCACTCAATCTTCAAGATTCCGATGATGAGAATTATGTGGACGATGATGGAAATCCATACCGCTTCGCGGCGGCGCGAGCGCGCCAGATCGTCCTGCAACTGGATGAGGAGATGCGGTACTCGGGCATCGTCATCCAGATCGCGGTAAGCCGTCTCCCATCCCTGCGCATCGTAGAGTCCAAGCTGTTCCGGCTGCGGCTTCTCAGGCGGAGCTATAGGATCCTGGAATGGAATTTGCGTGATGGGCATGTACTAAATTTGTCCGAACCAAGCTTGTGCGAGCGAGACTTGTCCGTTAGACACAAATCCCCAGTGCTGCGTTGCACCCCTTCAATGGGATGACGCAACGAACAGACGCGGCCACACTACCTTCATTTTCGCATCTTTCAAGGGATTCTGCTCATTCGCAATGGCTTAGGACTTATGGGAGTAAACCGGTGTGTAAACATTTGTAAAACGCCGTCAAATCTGGGCCTTTGAACCCACATCTAGCTGAGCGCGAGCCGGGAAGAGGCTATCAGCTGTCTTTGCGGTAGAGGAGGTCGCGCATCGCCCGCCTGCGAGCCTCATTTGCTTCCGCCGCAGCCCTGCGTTCATCGGCGTCCATGCTTTGTTTCGTTGTGGGGTTAGCGGACTCGGGTTCGCTACAGGCCGGGCAGCGGTTGGCAAAGCCGGGCTTATCCGGCTTCAGCTCGAACTCTTCTGAGCAGACCGCGCAGACTCGGATAGGAAATGCCATCGAACTATTATGCTACAGCGCGCGGCGATTGTAGCGTCCCCGCGCTGCGACTTAGCTGGTGACCTTCGTTACCATGACAGCGAGTTACTTTGCCTGTCACTCTGTAATTTGCTGCGAGACTTAAGCAAGTATTCCTTCCGCTGTCCCAAGAAGCAATACGACCAAAGGATTCGAGTTGCCCGATGTTAAAGGAGTAACCTGTGAGCATTGAGACGATGCCAACCCCGATGGAAGTTTCGCTCCGCGAGCCTAAGGCGGCGCGCACGGAAGAAGCAGGGATTGCGACGAGTGGCCGGCCTTGGTACTTCACCTTCTTCTTCGTTTCCGGCTTCTGCAGCATCCTCTATGAATTGATTTGGCTTCGCCTGGCCATGGCGGAATTTGGCGTTACTACGGCCATGGTCTCGATCGTGCTTTCGAGCTTCATGGCGGGATTGGGCATCGGCTCCTTGGCTGCCGGGCACCTGGTGCGCAAGTACGCGCGACGGCTCACTTCTCCGCCGTTACATCTTTACGCCATGGCCGAGCTGTTTATTGGCTGCTCGGCGGTAGTTGTGCCATTGGAATTGCTGACCGGCCGCTTGGTGCTGGAGCATGTCGGAAATAGTCTTTCCTTGTCGTCAACGGGCTACTACATTGCCGCTGGTATCTGGCTGGCGTGCAGTCTGGTTCCGTGGTGTGCGTGCATGGGCGCAACCATTCCCCTGGGAATGTTTGCTATCCGCAGCGACAAACGGCTGGAGTCGCGGCGTTCCTTCAGCTTTCTTTATCTCGCGAATGTGATGGGCGCCGTCGCGGGAGCGTTGATTCCCTTGCTGATCATTGAGATCTTCGGCTTTACCGGTACCCTGCGATTTGGAATGGTGCTCAATCTTGCGGTCTGTGGCACTGCGCTCTGGCTCGCCAGCAAACAAATTCCGCAAACGGAGGTCAGCACCCCGGTCGAAGAGGATGCCGCCGCGAAGCCGTCGTTCGCCATGAGGGAGATGTTTGGAAACAGCACTCTCTGGCTGCTATTCGCGACTGGTCTCACCAGCATGGGAATGGAAGTGGTATGGACCAGACAGTACGCCATCTACCTCGGTAACGTGGTCTATTCATTTGCCACGATCCTCGGCGTTTATCTAGCTGCAACGTTTATCGGGTCCAGCATCTACCGCGTCTGGAGCCGTCGCCATAAGGATGAGGGCTCTCTGGTCTGGCTATTGGTTTGGCTCGCCGCGTTAATCCCTCTACTCACCGCCGACGCCCGCCTAAGCACGTTTCCCTGGTGGCTGCGCGTGCCACTCGGCATCACCGCGTTCAGCGGGCTCCTGGGGTTTTTGACTCCAAGGCTGGTCGACCGCTTTTCGGAGGGCGACCCTGACCGGGCGGGACTCGGTTATGCCGTGAATGTTGCCGGCTGTATTCTCGGTCCGCTGGTCGCAGGCTTTATGTTGTTGCCACGTCTCGATGAGCGGCACGCGCTCACAGTCCTGGCTCTTCCCTGGTTGCTGATCGCAGTATCGATCGCGTTATTCCAAACCAACTCCGCGAAGCGCTTCACGCCTGTGCGGGCCATCGCGTCCATCGTGATTCTCGCTGCATCCTGTGGTTTGATCTTTAAGACGCAAGGCTATCTGCAACAGATTTCGGCGCAGCAGGTGCGCCGTGACAGCACTGCCACCGTCGTTGCGGCTGGCCAGGGAATGCAGAAGCTCCTTTACGTGAACGGCGTAAGCATGACCTATCTGACGCCCATCACCAAACTGATGATCTCCATGCCGCTCGCATTCCTCGACCGTCCTCCGCAGAATGCTCTGGTCATTTGCTTTGGCATGGGCACGACGCACCGCTCGGCGTTGTCCTGGGGAATCGATTCCACTGTGGTCGATCTTGTCCCCAGCGTTCCGGCACTCTTCCCGTATTACCACGCAGATGCCGCGCAGGTGCTGAAGTCGCCGCACTCCCGCATTGTGGTGGATGACGGCCGGCGTTTTCTCGAGCGCAGCTCTGAACAGTACGACGTGATCGTGATCGATCCACCGCCGCCGGTAGAAGCGGCCGGCTCAAGCCTGCTCTACTCGCGCGAGTTCTATTATGCCGCGAAGAAGCGATTGCGGCCCGATGGCATCCTGCAGCAATGGTACCCCGGCGGTGATCTAGTCACTACCGCCGCCATCGCTCGCGCCCTGAAAGAATCGTTTCCTTACGTCCGCGCATTTATATCGATCGAGGGCATGGGCATCCACTACTTTGCCAGCCGTCGGCCCATCCCGCGCCTGTCCGCCGCGGAAATGGTAAAACGCATGCCGCCGAGCGCAGCATCTGACCTGGTGGAGTGGGGACCGTATCCAACGGCCGAACAACAGTTAGCGGTCATGCTGAAGAGAGAAGTCCCCGTCGACTGGCTGATCTCCGCAGATGTAAATGCTCCTGCCATGCAGGATGACCGCCCGGTGAACGAATATTACTGGCTGCGTGCGACGGGCGCCCGGCTGCGTTGGAAATGGCTGGAGAATGGACCGGAGACCATCGCCCTCTGGCTCTCCCAGATTTTCGAAGGATCGAAACCCTCCTAGAGATTCGAGGTAAGGATTTAGAATTAAGGAATTAAAGAGGCTAGCCCTTCGCGTTTGCCAGGCCGGCGAGGCCGACTTTCTTCCCGTGCGCGCGAATCGCCGCCACAATCTCCAGTGCCAGGGCGAGAGCATTGCGGCCATCTTCGAGCGGCACCACCGGCGTGGAGCGCTCGCGAACCGCGTGCAGAAACGACTTCAACTCCGCGTGCAAAGGTTCTTCGGAAGTCACTGGCGGCTTGGCCACTTTAATCTGTGGGTTGACTGTGGGAGCGCCCGGAGCCGCCGCATCCGCCCCAACCGTGAACACGAGAACTTCCTGGCGACCGTAATCGACCGAGACATACTGCTGGGGCTGAAAGAACCGCAGCTTACGCACGCGCTCGGTAGACACGCGGCTCGCAGTGAAGTTTGCCACGCACCCCGATTCGAATTCCAGCCGCACATTCGCGATGTCCACTTTGCCGGAAAGAATCGGCAGACCGACGGCGCGGACTTCTTTCACCGGAGAGTTGGCGAAAGACAGCACGATGTCCAGATCGTGGATCATCAGGTCGAGCACGACATCTACATCGAGCGAGCGCGGAGTAAATACGCTCAATCGATGTACTTCGAAGAACATCGGCTGAGTAAGCAGCGGAATCGTGGCGCGTACCGCGGGGTTGAAGCGCTCGAGATGCCCGGCCTGGGCAATGCGTTTGTGAGTGGCCGCCAGTTGCATCAGTTCATCGGCCTCGGCGAGCGATGCCGCCAGCGGCTTCTCAATCAGCACGTCGACCCCGGCTTCCATGAGCGCGCGCGCCACTCCCAGATGTTGCACCGTAGGCGCGGCCACGGATGCGGCCCGGACTTCGCTGTGCGTGGTCAACATCTGATCGACTGAACCGAAGGCCCGGCAGCCGAACTCGCGCCCTACGGCATCGGCGCGCTCAAGATTCGGATCGACCACGCCCACCAGTCGCACCGCTTCGCCCTGTTGTTCCAGCTCGCGGTAGACGCGGGCGTGGTTGCGTCCAAAGACGCCCACCCCTACCACCGCGACGGCGATCGGATTTTCACTATGCAGGAAGGAACTCTCGGCCGGCCGGTTGCCAGACAGGAACAATAAATTGTAAACGTAAAGCTGGGAAAAGAGCATTGCAGATTCACAGCTTGTACTTCCGAATATCCTTGGTTACTGACGTTCGTTTGCGCGGTATTCCGGCTGAAGTATCCTGTATACGTATCCGCATCCAGTTGGGCAAAAAAAGTACCGAAGCCTAAAGGGGAGGCCTGTTGAATGTTCCGATCCCGCAAAATCGCAGCAGCATTCGTGCTGTCGATTGCGGCGTCCCTCGCGTCTTTTGCGCAAACCGGCCCAAGTAACAGAATCCTGCAAGCGATAGACGCGAACCAGCCCGTGATTATTCGAGGATCCGCTCATCCCCTGGCCAAGCCTGAATTCGACTTCGGCCGGGTGGAGGGACGCATGAGAATCAACGGCGCTTCCCTTGTCTTTAATCTGTCGCCAGAGCAGCACGCGGCGCTCCAGGCTCTACTCCGCGAGCAGTTGGATCGCTCCTCGACGAAATTCCATAAATGGCTGACTCCGGATCAATACGCCGCCCGCTTCGGCATGACCCAATCCGATCTCGCGCAAGTAACTGCATGGCTGCAAGCCGAAGGCTTTAAGGTCAATGGCATTTCTCGCAGCAGCACAAAGATTTCCTTCAGCGGAACGGCTGGGCAGATCGAATCCGCGTTCCGCACAGAAATTCACCATTATCGGGTCAATGGCGAGCTGCACTTCGCCAACGCCACGGACCTCTCCGTGCCCGAGGCGTTTGCCGGCACAGTGCTCGCGGTCGGCAATCTCGCTGATCTGCGCCCCAAACCAAAAAGTGGCCGGGCGTTGCAGGCTAGCTCGTTGCAGGCTAGATCGTCGAACGTTGGCTCGTCGCACCCTACATCGAACCAGTCATCTGCCACGCTTTCCCCTCACTACACCAACAACAACACCGGCTACCACTATCTCGCGCCCGCTGATTTCGCCACCATCTACGACTTGAACCCTTTGTACACCGCCGGCCTCGACGGCACCGGGCAGTCCATCGCAATCATGGGACAGTCAGCGATCTACACCAGCGACATCGTCAATTTCCGCGCTGCTGCCGGCCTGCCGGCGCTAATCTCCTGCCCCGCCAGCCCCTGCAACCTTCAGCAGACGCTCGTTCCCAGCAGCGGGACCTCGACTGTCGTAAACGCCGACCTCACCGAGGCCGACCTCGATCTCGAGTGGGCGGAAGGCATTGCCCCCAATGTAAATCTTATCTTCGTTTTTGTGGGCAACGCCCCGAACTACAACGCGTTCGATGCCCTGCAATACACCATCGACAATAATCTCGCGCCCGTAATAAGCATCACCTACGGCAACTGTGAACAAACCCTGGGAATCACGGAAGCCCAGATGGTGCAACAGTGGGTGCAACAGGCCAACTCGCAAGGCGAGACGGTCATCGCCGCTTCCGGCGATTCAGGCGCGGCCGATTGCGATCCCCAAATCGACTATCCCGCCACCCAAGGTCTTGCGGTGGACGTGCCGGCCAGCATTCCCGAGGTCACCGGTGTCGGAGGAACTGAGTTCAACGAGCAGGCGGACCCGACCACCACTTTTTGGAACACGACCAACACCGCGGGCGGCGGTTCGGCAGTTTCTTACATTCCGGAAATAACCTGGGACGATACCTTGCTGAATCAGGAACTCAGCGCCAGCGGCGGCGGCGCGAGCATCTTCTTTGCAAAACCTTCGTGGCAGGTTGGCGCGAATGTTCCCGAGGACGGCGCTCGCGACGTGCCCGATATCGCTCTGAGTGCTTCCTCCGACAACGATCCCTACCTGATTTGTTCGACCCCGAACCAGTCGATGCCGTCCTGTGTAGAGGGCTTCATCGGCGGCAATGGGAATGTACTGAGTTCAGGAGGGACCTCCTTTGGGGCCCCCACCTTCGCTGCAATTGTCGCACTCATCAACCAGAACACTGGCGCCAGGCAGGGCAACGTTAACCCTACGCTTTATACCTTGGCCGGGACCACCCCGACTGCGTTTCACGACATCACCACCGGCAGCAACGACGTTCCCTGTGCCCAGGGATCTCCCGACTGCCCTGCCAATGGAATCATGGGCTTCACCGCGGGACCCGGTTACGATCAAACCACCGGCTGGGGCTCTCTCGATGCCAGCGTCCTGGTGAACGCCTGGCCCCCGGCTTATTCCTTCTCTGCGACCCCGGGCAGCGTGAGCATCGCCGCCGCCGGAGATCAAGGAACGTCGTCCATCAGCCTGGTTTCAAATGTTGGATTTACCCCGACTGTGACTCTCACCTGTACTCCCCAACCCGGCGTTTACGGGCTTACCTGTCAGATCAAGCCGAGCACCGTTACCGCCGCCAGCCCGACCGCGACCCTGACCATCCTAACCGTCGGCTCCGGTTCAGCCTCGATGGTGACGCCGCACTTTCCTTTTGCCTGGCTCGTGGGCATCAGCGGAACTCTGTTGGCAGGTGTCTGCGTGCTTGAGGTCCCTTTCTTCCGTCGCCGCCGGGCCGGCTTGCCGTTATTGCTGCTGCTTGCTTGTCTGGCGGCGAATGTCAGCTGCGGCGGTTCGTCTTCTTCTCAGCCGCCTCCTGCCCAGAGCACGCCCGCCGGGAGTTACACCATCAAAATAACCGGTACAACCAGCAACGCCTCGGTCTCGACCAACGTCACTGCCGCAGTGCAATAGCTATCTCCATCTCGCAGAAATGCTCGCGTAGAGACAGACTCCTCGGCTGTCCGCCCTTAATCAAGGCCGGGCGTGGCATTATTCTGTGAGGTGCATTTCTGCCACAGTCGAATCCGCGAGAGGAGATTCCAGCACCCATGCGAACCATTGCCCTGCTCACCGTTTCCAACATCTTCATGACCTTCGCCTGGTATGGCCACCTGAAATATCGGGAGGTCCCGCTGTTCAAAGTAATCGTGATCAGTTGGATGATTGCTTTCTTCGAGTATTGTTTTCAAGTACCGGCCAACCGCATCGGCTCCTACGAGTTCAGCGCCGCGCAACTAAAGACGATTCAGGAAGTGATTACCCTGCTCGTCTTCTCTGTCTTCTCGGTACTCTACTTAAAGCAGCCAGTGCGGTGGAACCACGCCCTAGGATTCGCGATGATCGTGGCCGCGGTGGCAGTGATCTTCAAACAGTGGTAAGCAAGTTTTCAATTGCCCGATCATCCGGTCGCCGAATGACTCAATTCGCGCGCCGTCTCTGCGCTTTCTTCAAAATAGCAATCTGCCCCGCATGATAAAGCGCGTGCTGCGCTACTCCGTGAAGCATGAAATAGAAATCGTACTTCTTCCCGGGAACCCGTTCGCGCAGACGAGACTCAGGCAACGCCGCAACCGTATTCACCAGCACATCGTGCGTGTGCTTCGCATTAGCGACAGCTTGGTGCCACGCCGCTTGTGTGGCTTTGGAAATTACAGGAAAATTCGCCGTGCCCGTGAGTTGGACCGTCTCCCCGCCTAACCTGCGCTGAGCAGCGCCGTCCCAGGCAGAGACATGCAGCACAAGCTCCCAGATACTGTGAACATCAGCCAAAGGCCGGGCCGCAGCCGTGGCAGCGTCCAAGTGCTGCAGCAGTTCGAGCAACGAGGGACCATGCCAGGCATCGCCTTCGAATGCGCGTCGAAGCTGGTCAGCAATGAGGGCGGGTTCGGAAGCGGGAGAGGTCATGTCCTATAGTCTCCTTTGCGCACTTTGCGTCTCATCTTTGCGATCTTTGCGGTTAAGAGCTTCTTGCTTGCTCGCCGACAACTGCATCCGCCACAACCGCAATCCGGGCACGATTCGCCGCTTCCAGAATCTTATCCCCATCAAGCAACAAACACTTCCTCGCATCCAGCGCAAGGCAGCTAGCGCCTGCGGCCTGCATCACTTCGATGGTCTTCACTCCGATCACGGGAACATCGAAGCGCATATCCTGATTCGGCTTGGCGATCTTCACCACGGTGAGGGCGCGGCTGAGTGTGGAAGCGTCGCCGTGCAGCGACCCCAGGATGCGCCCTGCGCGCTCAATCGTAGCGTCGGTGCCCTCCATGGCTTCGACCGCCACGCAAGCTGTCTCGGCGATCACGACAGTCTGTCCAATGTCGTGCTGCGCGAGCTGGCGGGCGACGGCTCGGCCGTAGTCAATATTCTTGCGTTCCTGTTCGCTGGGCCCGCGCTGCGTCAGCGTTCCCTGCTTCACCAGCAGAGGTTCGAGCAGCGAAGTAGAATTTTCCAGCGTGATGCCTTCCTCGGCGAGAACCTTGGCTACAGCGCCGAGCAGACTGTCGGTATTGCGCGTGGCAAGCGAAAGCAAAAGCTTGGCCATCCGCCAATCAGGCCGGATGGAGGAAAAAATCTGCTTATGCTTTACCTGCCCCGCCATAACCGCGCGCCGCACTCCTTCGCGCTGAAAAGTTTCGATCAGCTTCGAAAGATCGCCCAGCGATAGCCAGTGGACCGAAGCCGCGCCGTGTTCCTCGATCTCAGGAAAAGCTTCCTCCTTGATCGCAACCACGACCACTTCGTATTCCGCGGCGCGAGCCGCGTCCAGCACAAGCAGAGGAAACTTGCCGTTCCCGGCGATAAGCCCAATTTTTTCGTTTTGGGAGGGCATGAGTCGAGACCCCAACAGAAAGACGCGGAGCCAGTCTAGCACCCAGCGTTCATTGAGTAACCCAGCCTTCGTTCATCAAGCGCTAACGACTGGTTACAATAGTGGGCGCACTCGAGAAACACTTGCGCTCGCTCGGCCGCCGGCCACTACTTCACCTTCCGGGTCGGAATGACTCGGTCCAGCTTTCCAAGTTGGCTCTCCATACCCATCACCGCCCTCTGCGTCCACTCTTCGCTGTGCATCGGATCGAGAGTCAGAACCATGTGCACGTTACCGCCTTCTGAAAAAAACTCCACTTTGCTTCCGACATCGTATGGTTCGACACCGGAAACGAAATCTACCCTGTGGGTGTAAGCGATGCTCTTACCAGGAACGATCGCGGTGTAGGTCAGCCTCGCCTTAGTTGTCAATGGCATGCCGGATTGCTTCATGAATTGAACCTGTGGGGGATCGACAGCGGTCATGGCATAGCGCATTTCGCCGCCAACTCGCAGATCGAGTTCGTCAACCTTTACCGAGAACCCG
>Ga0187871_10001510_pt1 | contig 20125 bp, 19 predicted proteins | sample June2016WEW_16_1_FD_132988 | JGI IMG/M metagenome (GOLD analysis project Ga0187871, IMG submission 132988) | Peatland microbial communities from SPRUCE experiment site at the Marcell Experimental Forest, Minnesota, USA - June2016WEW_16_10 | ecosystem: Environmental > Terrestrial > Soil >...
CCTACTCGCTGGACCGCAGCGCCACCCCGTTGGGGGATTACTTGCGCCGCATGAAAGCCAAAATTGGGCCGCAGGCCGCGCATACTGCGACGGCACATAAGATCGCGGTGATCTTCCACGTCATGCTCAAAAACCAAGTCGAGTACGACCAGACCATATGGGAGAAGCGCAACGAGCAGCGCCGCGAAAAACATACAGCCTCACTGAAACGGCAAGCGCAACGGCTCGGTTACAAGCTCACCCCGATCCAGGAGGAAACTGCCGCGTAACAAACCCCAGCTTTATCAGACGCCTGGAGGGAAGTTTCTCCAAAGCGTGCCGGCGGGACTCTTAAGTCCCGCCCATGGCGCAAAATGGAGTCCTCTAATGCGAATGCGGGTCTTCGATCCGAAAAACCGGCCGCGGCGCGTCCCCGCGCACCGTCACGGAGTTCGTCACCACGGAGAAATGCGTATCTCCCGAAACCAGGTCAACCGATACCCCAATTTCCGGCGACTGCCGGAACGTAAACGGAAAACCGGTGTTCCTGAACTTCACGGAGAACGTACCCGCCGCCGGATTGTGTCCGAAGAAGCCCGCAGCCGAGGGAAATGGGAAGCTCGAATTCAGGCCGTCATAACCAAAAATTCCCATCTTTTCCCCGGAGCCGGCTTCGGTCGCGATCCAAAATGAAAAACGATCGGGGATCGCATAGACCTCGCCGGTGGCATCCGATATCAGCCATGCTTCCAGGCTGTATCCGGCTTCATCTTCCGGCGGTTCGGTAAATACCTCCAACAGCAGGCCCGCCGGTGGGCATTCAAATCCAGGCGTCGGGATACACGCGTTGAAGTGCCCGGTGAACTCGCCGCCCGTGGGTACCGTGACTTCGCGCGGGAATACCACGGAGGTCGTCAAACTGCCATCGCCATAGCGTTTATTCGCCGAATCCAGATTGATGGAAACGCTGTTCTCCGGCGACTGCTGGAAGGTAAACGGAAGGCCGGTATTCCTGAAATTCACCGAGAATGTCGCCTTAGCCGGATCGGCTCCAAAGAATCCTGAATTCACCGGAAAGGGAAAACCCTGCAGTAGCCCGTTGTAACCGAAAACTCCCCATTGTTTGCCGCTATCCTTTTCCGTCGCAATCCAGAATGGGAAGTTGTTGCCCAGCGAAACGATCTCGCCCGTTGCATCGGAAATCAGCCAGGCGTCCAGGCTGTAACCGGACGCACCGTTCTGCGGCGGCGTGGTGTTTACCTGGATCATTACACCCTCGGGCGGGCACGGGAAGCCGGGCGTAATGACGCAGGCCTTGAAGTGCCCTGTGAACTGGCTGCCGGTGGGAATCGTAATGGGAGACGATGCTGCCGCGGCGATACCGCCCGCTACGGCGAGCACCACAAAACCGCCCATGCGTAACAAAAGAGCCGCGGGCCTCATAGTGGCTCTAGTTTATCATTCCCAAGCGGAGGATAATAACATTTGCAGTCCTTCGTGCCGCTCTTCAAGAACCCGCACCTGCAGACCATCGCGGGACACTATTGGCCTCGCCCCTCCCTCGCGCCGCGCTTGCCCGTGGAAATGAAGCTATACCGGACCGCACCGGATGTCCAGGTGCTCGTCGCCGCGCAACACCCTGCCGCTACGCCCCGCGGCGAGATCGTGCTCGTGCATGGCCTGGAGGGATCGGCCGAAGCGGGCTACATGCACAGTATGGCGGCCTGTGCGGTCGCCGCGGGATACGCCGTTCACCGCCTGAACATGCGTACCTGCGGAGGCACCGAACACCTTGCCCGTACGGCCTATCACGGCGGCCTCACCAGCGATCTGCTCGCCGTGTTGCGCACGCTTGCCGGCGAAAGCCGCGCGCCCCTCTGGCTCGTGGGTTTTTCGCTCGGCGGGAACCTGGTGGCCAAACTGGCCGGCGAATTGGGCGACGACGCCCCGCCCCTGCTCGCGGGTGTGGTCGCCGTTTCTGCCGCCATCGACCTGGAAGCCTGCGCCCAACGCATCTGCCAGCCCGATAATCGCCTCTACGAACGCCGGTTCTTGAGCTTGATGCAGGCCCGCGCCCGCGCCGTGTGGCGATCTACCCCCGCCGACCTCCGCGGCATTCACTCGGTCATCGAAATGGACGACCGCATCACCGCGCCGCACAACGGATTCGAAAACGCGGCCCACTATTACCGCACCCAATCGGCCAACCAGTTGCTAGACCGCATCCGGGTGCCCACCTTATTCATCACTGCGAAAGACGACACCTTCATCCCGTTTCGCATGTACGATCACCCGGCCTTCCGCCAAAACCCCTGCCTGCAACTGCTGGCCACCGAACACGGCGGCCATCTGGGCTTCCTCTCCCGCACACGCCCACGGCTGTGGCTGGATCACGCGATAATAAAATGGATAAGGGATTCTGGAACAAAGCACCCCCCTGACTCGTCTGGATATTGAATGAGAACTAACGCTTCTTTCGGCGAGGCGGTTACCGGCGCGGCCCTTTCCTTGCGCGGCAGCAAGTTGCGCAGCTTCCTCACCCTGCTGGGAATCATCCTGGCCACCACCACCCTGATCGCCGTCATGTCGGTCATCGACGGCATGAATGTGTACGTCGCGCAGAACGTATCCAGTATGGGCGCGGACGGCTTCAAGGTGCACCGCATCGTCATGATGGGCATGTGGGATCCCAAGAAATATCTCGAAATGGAGCGCCGCAATCCGGAGCTTTCCCGGGAAGAGTACGACTTCTTGCGCAGCAACAGCAAGCTCACAAGTGAAATCGGCATGGCCGTGAACCGCACTGTCTCCGTGCATGTCGGCAGGGAGCACCGGGATAATGTTCAATTGACCGGCGCCACCGCCAACGAAGGTGTGCTCTCCGATATCGTGCCCGCCGAAGGACGCTTCATCAGCGATCTCGAAGACGACCGGCGCGCCATGGTCACGGTGATCGGCAACGACCTGAAAGACCAGTTCTTCGCCAACACCGATCCCATCGGCAAGTCCGTCATGGTGGAAGGCCGGCCGTTTGAAGTCATCGGGGTAGCCAAAGCCAAGGGATCCGTCTTCGGCAATTCCCGCGATAATTTCCTGATGATCCCGGCCGAGACGTATTTCAAGATCTATGGCTCCCGCAGCGGCATCGGCTACGATTTGAAGGCTGCCGACCAGAGCGTCCTGCAGCAGGCTGAGGACGAAGTCCGCGTGCTGCTGCGCTCCTACCGGCACTTGCACCCCAAAGACGACGACAACTTCGGCATGGTCAGTTCGGATTCCCTCGTCAGCGTATGGAACCAGTTGACCGGTGCGATCTCCGCCACGGCCATCGGTGTGGTTTCGGTTTTCATGGTGGTGGGCGGCGTCGTGATTATGAATATCATGCTGGCGGTGGTCACCGAGCGCACCCGCGAAATCGGCATTCGCAAGTCGGTGGGCGCGCGGCGCAGCGATATTCTCAACCAGTTTCTGGTGGAATCGGCGATGCTATCGGCCTCCGGAGGCGTGATCGGGATTCTGCTCGCCTCCCTGCTCGCGGTCGTGGTGAAAGCGGCCACCCCCGTGCCCATGCATATTCCGATCAGCGCCGTGATCACGGGCGTGACGCTTTCCGCCGCGGTTGGATTGTTCTTCGGGATCTACCCGGCCCGGCGCGCGGCCGGTCTCGATCCCATTGAAGCTTTGAGGGTGGAACGATGACATTAGGTTCGCTGGCTTCGGGAGTCGCTCTGGCGCTGACCACGGTGCGCGAGCACAAGATGCGCTCCTTCCTCACCGTGTTGGGAGTCATCATCGGCACGGGGGCGGTCATCGGCGTGGGCTCCATCATCGCCGGCCTTGACGGCGCCATCACCAATATTCTGAAGAGTTTCGGACCGAACACCATCGTGGTCCTGCGCGGCAGCGCCATGGGCGGCTGGACCCTCGAAGAGCAGAAACGCAAGATGCTGACGCGCGAAGACGCCCTGGCCATCGAGGAGCGCTGCCCATCGGTCGAACACGTCAGCCCCTACCTGTTCGCCAATTTCGACCAGATCCACAAAGCCCGCTATAAAGGCAACGACAACTACAACATCGATATGGGCGGCACCGAAGAAGGCTACGCCGCGGGTGGTACCGTCATGCTGCAGGGCCGCTTCTTTACCGATAGCGAGAGCCGTCACCATATGCCCGTGGTCGTGCTCGGCGAAGACCTGGGCAAGTCGTTTTTTCAGGGTATGGATGCCGTCGGAAAATGGATCGACGTCGACGGCCACTCGCTCGAAGTGATCGGCGTGATGGAGCGGCCCGCGGCCTCTTTCCCGGGGCAGGACGATAACCGCATCCTGATGCCCTACTTCACCATGCACAAGCTCTATCCCAGCGCCCGGGAGAACATGCTGATCGTGATCGCTTATGAAGGCATGTTGACCAAGGCCGAGGATGAAGTGCGCACCGTCCTGCGCATCGAGCGTAAGGTGGCCAACAACAAACCGGACGACTTCTCTCTGTCCACCGCGCAGCAGATGATCGAGGATTTCCACCGCATCACCGGCACCGTGGCCCTCGTAATGGTGATCCTGAGCTCCATCGGCCTGCTGGTGGGCGGCATCGGCGTGATGAATATCATGCTCGTTTCGGTCACTGAGCGCACCCGTGAAATCGGCATTCGCAAGGCGGTCGGCGCGCGCAAGAGCGATATCATTGTCCAATTCCTGACGGAGGCCGTGGTCCTCACCGGCATTGGCGGCATCATTGGACTCTTCCTGGGCTGGTGCGTCTCCATGCTGGTCGGCCTGATCTTCCAGAATCTGCCGACCGCCGTGCCGCTGTGGGCCGCCCTGTCCGGCATCCTGGTGTCGGTCGGCGTGGGCCTGTTTTTCGGAATCTGGCCGGCTGGCCGCGCGGCCAATCTGGATCCCGTAGTAGCCCTCCGCTACGAATAAAAGCTCTGTTTGTATCCCTGGGGGCGCACGCTTTAGCGTGCCGGCGGGACTCTTAAGTCCCGCCCGCGCAAAGCCCGCACTTCACCCTCCGTCAGATGCCGCCACTTCCCGATTTGGAGATCCCCGATGCGCACCGGCCCGATCGCTACCCGCACCAGCTTGATCACCTTGCTGCCCACGGCCTCCACCATGCGCCGCACCTGGCGGTTGCGACCCTCCCCAATCGTCAGTTCGATATGCGTATATTTGCCGGAATCGCGTAACCGCTCCGCCAGCGCCGGGCGCGTAGGACCGTCGCTCAACTCGACCCCGCTACGCAAACGCGCGATCTGATCGTCGCTCAAGCGGTCCGCGCACTTCGCCTGGTAGGTCTTCGCTACTTTGTACTCCGGATTGGTCAGCCGCTCGCCAAACTCCGTGTCGTTCGTCATGATCAGCAAGCCCGTCGTATCCAGGTCCAGCCGCCCCACCGGGACCAGCCACGCGCCCGCGTCGTGCACCAGGTCGTACACCGTGGGCCGGCCTTGCGGATCGGTGTAAGTGGTTAGATAACCCTTGGGCTTATAGAGCAGCAGGTAGATCTTCCTGGAGCCGCGCACCGGTTTTCCATCCAGCGTGACGCGGTCGCCGTCGAGATCCACCCAATGGTCGGGAGTCTGAATCACTCTGCCGTTTACCCGCACGCGGCCGGCGCCGATCCAGCTTCGCGCTTCGGTGCGCGATCCTAGCCCGGCCTTTGACAAAACTCTTTCGAGTGTCTTCAACGGGCGCCGCGCGGGCATCTTGCTATATTAAAGCAAGGTCTCCCGCTTGTCTGGAACTTATCTCGTCAGGGGGGCGCGGCAACTGCTCACCTTGCACGGCTCCGCGGAGCCCAGACGCGGCGCCGCTCTTCAGGAACTAGAAATCATTCGCGACGGCTCCCTCCTGATCAGGGACGGGCGCATCCTCGAAGTGGGCCTCACGCGGCGTGTCGAGAACCTCGCGCAAGCCCGCGGTTCGCAGGAGATCGATGCCACCGGGCGTGTGGTAATGCCCGGTTTTGTGGACTGCCACGCGCACTTGGTTTGGCCCGCTCCGTCGTTGGGCGATATCAAAACCGGCGCCTCCCGAACCGCTCAGCCATCTGCCGCAAACAAGTTGCGCAGCGCGTCCGCGAAACGGCTGGCATTCCGCGCCCGCCCCTTCGTCAATGGCATGGCTCATCACGGGACCACCACCGTGGGAGCCATCTCCGGCCATGGCCTCGACCAGCGTGATGAACTGAAGATCCTGCGCGTACAGGCCAAACTCGATCGCTCCCCGCTGGATATCGTCTCCACGTTCATGGCGCCCCCCGGCGTTCCGGATGCGTATGCGGCCGATCCCGGGGGCTATCTGGCATGGCTGAGCGCCGGGCTCCTGCCCACCATCCGCCAGAGAACCCGCGTCCGTTTCGCCGGCCTCGATTGCGGCGGCGCCATCTTCACCATCGAACAGATCCGCCGATACCTGGAGACGGTCCGCGCGCTGGGGTTTCAACTCAAAATCCACGCCGGCGAATCTCCCCTGGACGGCGCCCTACGGCTGGCCGTCGAACTGGGAGCGGTCAGCATCGATCGTCTGTGCGGCGCCAGTGCGGAGGACACCCGGATGCTCGCCGCGTCGAACACCATGGCTGTGCTGCTGCCTGCCAGCGGGCGCTGCGCGTCCGCCCGTCCACTTATTGAAGCCGGCGCCGCCGTCGCCCTCGGCAGCGGCTTCCATCCGGGCTTCAGCTCCACTTACAGCATGCCGTCCATCGTCGCGCTGGCGTGCGCAAACCTGTGCATGACCCCGGCGGAAGCGATTTGCGCGGCGACTTTCAATGCGGCCTGCGCCCTCGGATCGGCCCGTGTTGCCGGATCCCTCGAAGTGGGCAAAGCCGCCGACGTGATCGTATGGAACGCGTCGGATTACCGCGAGATACCCTACTATCTCGGCGTCAATCGCCTCCATCGGATTTTGAAGGACGGTGTGACCATTTACGACGAAGGCCAAGGCGCGGCCTACAGAATATAACGGCTCAGGTCCTGATCCTTAACGATCCCGGCCAGTTGCTTGCGCACGTAGACCGCGTCGATCTTCACGTTCTTCTTCTTCAAATCCGGACCTTCGAAGGAAACTTCTTCGAGCAGCTTCTCCATAATGGTGTGCAGCCGCCGCGCCCCGATGTTCTCCGAGCTTTGATTCACCTGCGCCGCGAATTTTGCGACCTCTTCGAGCGCATCGTCCGTGAAGTTCAGCTTAATCCCCTCGGTCTCCATCAACGCCGTGTACTGCTTGGCCAGCGCGTTCTTGGGCTCTTTCAGAATCCGGATGAAATCCTCCACCGAGAGCGATTTCAACTCCACGCGGATGGGGAACCGCCCCTGGAGCTCGGGAATCATGTCGGCCGGTTTGGAGACGTGGAACGCGCCCGCCGCCATGAACAGTATGTGATCCGTGCGCACAAAGCCGTAGCGCGTATTCACCGTGGTGCCTTCCACGATGGGCAGGATATCGCGCTGCACGCCCTCCCGGCTGACATCCGGCCCGTGCCCGCTTTCCCGCCCGGCGATCTTGTCGATCTCGTCCAGAAAAATGATCCCGCTGGTTTCCACCCGCTCCAGCGCGATGCGCGTCACCTGGTCCATGTCGATGAGCTTTTGCTCCTCTTCCTGCCCCAGGTAATCGGCGGCCTCAGCCACCCGCATCTTGCGCCGGCGCGTCTTGCCGCCGAAGAAATTGGGGAGCATGTCCTTGATGTTGATGCTCATTTCCTCGATGCCCGCGTTGGTGGCGAACTCGATGTTGGGGCCCCGGTCCTTCACTTCCAGTTCCACGATGCGCTCGTCCAGTTTGCCCTCGCGCAGCCGTTCCCGCAGCTTCTCGCGCGTGCGGTCGATGCTTTCTGTCGATTCCGTTTGCGGCGGCATCAACAGGTCCAGCAAGCGCTCTTCGGCGTTGGCTTCGGCGCGGTCGGCCACTTCTTCCAGGCGCTCCTCCCGCACCATGTCGATGGCGATATCCACCAGGTCGCGGATCATGGACTCCACGTCCCGCCCCACATACCCGACCTCGGTGAACTTGCTCGCCTCCACCTTCAGAAACGGCGAGTTCGCCAGCCGCGCCAGGCGCCGCGCGATCTCCGTTTTCCCCACGCCCGTGGGACCGATCATGAGGATATTCTTGGGCATCACCTCGTCGGCCATCTCGGGCGGCAGCTTTTGGCGGCGGATGCGGTTGCGCAGCGCGATCGCCACCGCGCGCTTGGCTTCGGCCTGACCTACTACATGCTTATCGAGCTCACGCACGATCTCGCGCGGGGTGAGCTCGTCGAGGATGGGTTCCTCGTCCACGGACTGGGCCGGTAAATAAATGACCATGTCAGGCGAGCTCCTCGTAGGTAATGTTCTCGTTGGTGTAAATGCAGATCCGGGCGGCGATCTGCATGGCTTGCTCCGCAATCTGCCGCGCCGGGAGCTTCGTGTTGCGCAGCAGGGCGGTGGCGGCCGACAGCGCGAAAGGCCCGCCCGACCCAATCGCAGCCGCGCCTTCGTCCGGCTCGATCACGTCCCCGTTGCCGCTGACAATATAGGTATTCTTATCGTCCGCCACTAACAACAGCGCTTCCAGGTGCCGCAGCATCCGGTCCGTGCGCCATTCCTTGGCCAGCTCCACCGCCGCGCGCGACAGGTTGCCGTTGAACTGTTCCAGCTTCGACTCGAAACGGGCGAATAACGCAAAAGCGTCGGCCGTCGAGCCGGCGAAACCGGCCAGGATCTTGTCGTTGTAAATCCGGCGCAGCTTCTTGGCCGACGATTTCAGGACTTCGTGGCCCAGGGTGACTTGCCCGTCGCCTGCCATCACCACTTTGTTGTCGCGGCGGATGCAGAGCACCGTCGTCGAGCGTATGCGTTGCTTCATTGAAACAACTAGTCTATCGCAGGGCGCGGGCCGCTATCGGCGATCAGCCATTCGACGACGTGCCGACGCCCGCGCTCGATAGTGTGTTCATGATAATCGCCATCGGATCCGTGGCATCGTTTTGCGTGCTGTTGGCCGCAAAAGCCGATAACTGTTGATTCAGCGTGTTGTCCGCATCGCCCGATGCGGCGTGGGAATGATGATGATGGTGCGCTCCGCCGGCCGCCTGCGCCAGGTCCTGCATGTTCGGAAGTTGTCCGCTCTGGGAGGCGTTCCCGAAGTCCGTGGCAAGCTGGCCGAGTTCCGTCGCTTGTGACGAATTGCCGGCCGCCGAAGCGGTCTGGGCGGCGCTTTGCAGGTTCGTCGAGATTTGCTGCATCACCTGTTTGTACTCCGCCGGATTCGACTGCTGAAGCTGCTGCAGCGTGCTCATGACCTGTGCAAACGGCGAGAGCCGGCCGTTCTCGGTCTGCGACGTCGCGGCGGACGTGCCCGTGCTGCTGGTGCTGCTTCCCGTTGCGCTTTTATTTTGAAGGTCTGTGTTCAGAATCGACTGCAGAAAGCTGCTCGAAAGGTTGCTGATGGAACTGATAGGAGACATGCCCGCCAGACCCGCATTTCAATCGCCGCGCTCCGGCTCGTCTAAGCCATTGAATAGACTGCCGCGCGCCATACGCATGCGCGCCAAATATCCGCCGCCGCGAAAAATTCTTGGCGTCAGGCGCCCGCCAGCCGCTCCCAACGGCGTCCGTAATATCCGAGCGAGGCGAAATATGCGACCGCCGTCAGCGCCAACACCGGCCATCCATGCTCGTATTCCTGAAATCCCAGCGCCATCCCTCCCACGGCCTGTAGCGCGCCCACCGGCAACAGGCGTCCGCCGGTAAAACGCCAGCGCTGTTGCGGCAATTTGAATAGCACCGAAGAATGATGGCCAAGCCCCAGCGCCGCCAGTCCGAAGGTGATGCCCGGCCCCTCGGTCAGCGGCAGCAGCAAAGCGCCCAGCACCAACAGGAACGCGGCGTCTTTGGCCAGCAGAATCTCCCATCCTCGCAGCGGCAGCAGGCGATAGCGCGTCAGGCCGGAAGCTGTTTGGGCGCCGATTTCCAAGCCGAACAGCGATTGCGCGTAGGTGCTCATGGTCAACGCCACCAGCAGGCCGATGATCGCGAAGGCCTCCGCATCGGGCTGCCTGCCGAAAACGCGGTACGCGCCTCCGCCGATGCTCAACAGCAGCGCGGCATAGGGATCCAGCAAGCTCAGGATCTCACGCACATTCTTGCGCACCAGCCCGCCCAGCCGCCCGGGAAACTGAGGGATGTGCCGTAGCAGGTCCCAATGCGGATCGCGCCGCGCCGCATGCCGCCCCAGGGCCGCCGCCGCTTGCGTAGCCACGGCCAACCCGCAAAATCCCAGCGCGGCGAACGGTCTCGCGGTCCTTGCCAGGATCAGGATGCCGATCCACGCGGCCGGACTGAGCGCCAGGCTCGCATACCGCAGTCCCAATCGTTGCCGGGTCGTCAGCGGCCACAACGCCAGGCGTTCCGCCGGAATCTTCCCCAGGGGATCGGAAGAAAGCGGAAATAGCAGCAGAAAACCCAGTAGCAGAAAGAACGGATAGGCGCTCTTGGGTGGCTGTCCCGCGTTGAGCGCCCCATATACCAGCAGGGCCACAAACAGGAAGAGGTTGTTTACCTTGATGGATTGAATTGTCCCTAGGTCGCGCCCCACCGCCCGCCGCAGCGCCTTCAGGATCGCGGCCACCGCCCGCATCAGGCCCGCTCCCACTGCTGGCCGTAATACCAGACCGACGCGGCGCAAGCCGTCGCCGCCGCCCCTAAGACCCACAGCCCCTGCTGGTGTTCGAGGAATCCCATCGCCACGCCGGCCGCCGTCTGGACCGCGCCGAACGGCAAGCTCCCGCTCGCGAATCGCCATGGCTGCTGCGGCAGATCAAGCCGCACGGAAGCCTGGTGGCCGAAAGCCAGCGCCACCAGACCGAACGTCAGCCCCGGCCCTGGATCGAGAGGCAGCAGCAAGACGCAGAGGATCGCCAGGAACGCCGCGTCCTTCGCCAGCAGAATCTCCCAGCCGCGCAGCGGCAACAGGTGATAGCGCGCCAGCCCGGAATCGCCATCCAATCCGAACAGGGACTGCGCGCAGGTGCTCAGCGCCAGGGCTACCAGCAGGCCCATGATCGTAGACGCCGCGGGATCCGGGTGCCGGCCGAACCACCGGTACAAGCCGCCTCCCAGGCTCAGGAGTGCGGCTGCGTAAGGGTCCAGCAGGCTGAGCATCTCACGCACGTTCTTGCGTATCAACCCGCCCAGCCGCCCCGGTACCTGCGGGATGTCGCCCAGAAAATCCCAATGCGGATCGCGCTTCGCCATGTACCGCCCCACCGCCAGCGCCGACTGCATGGCCACGGCCAGCCCGCAGAACCCAAGCGCCAATCCCGGCCGCTTCGTCTTCAGCAGAATCAGTGCGCCGATCCATGCCACCGGACTGAGCGCCAGGCTGGCGATCCGCAATCCCAGCCGCTGCCACCCCGAAAGCGGCCACAATGCCAGGCGCGCGCGCGGAATTTTGGCCAGCGGATCCGACGAGAGCGGAAACAAAAGAAGAAAGCCCAGCAGCACGAAGAGCGCCTCCGCCGCCCCGCCCAGCAAGCCCAGAAACAGGAGGTTGTTGGCCTTCACCGAAGCCGCCAGGTCGCGCCCCACCGCGCGCCGCAACCCGCTTAGGATTGCGCCGAGCGCAGCCACGGCAGGTCCTCCTGTCGGGGCGTCTCCACCAGGTCGAAATACAGCTCTTCGAGCGGACGGCCCAATTCCGCTGCCGCCGCACGGAACACCACCCGTCCGCCGCGAATCATCATCACATCGGTCGCCAGTTGCGGAATCATCGCCAGCGCGTGCGACGTCAGGAAGACCGCGATGCCGCGCCCCGAAATCGCGATCAGCAGGTCGCGAATGGTCACCGACGAAACCGGATCGATGCCCTCGAACGGTTCGTCCAGCATCAGCACCCGCGGATTATGCAGCAGCGCCATGGCCAGCGCCGTCTTCTTGCGCATGCCGTGCGAGCATTGGTCGAGATACGTGTAGCGCCCTTTTTCCAGGCCCAGAACGCGCAGCAGCACGTCCGCCCGGGCGCGAGTTTCGTCGCGGCTTAGGCCATACACCGGACCGCACAGCTCCAAATGCTCCTCCACCGTGAGTGCATCGAATACTCCCAGGTCCTCCGGCAGCACTCCGATCGACCGCTTCACGCGCAGCGGCTCTTTGGCCACGTCGCAGCCCGCGATTCGCACTTCCCCTGAATCGGGCGCCAGCAATCCGGTCAGAATCTTCAGCAGCGTGGATTTGCCCGCGCCGTTCGGACCCAGCAGCGCCAGGATACCGCCCGGCTGATCGAACGAGATACGATCCAGCGCGGCAAAGTCTCCAAATCGCTTGCTGACGTCCTGGCAATGAAGCATATTGTGCCGATTATCGCAGGTCCCGTTACGTCCGCATACGAACGTCCCCGTCCCGATTCCGAACGGTGCGCGGCCGTGGCGCACGCTTCAGCGTGCCGGCGGGACTTTTAAGTCCCGCTTGAGCGGCAGCGGCCACAGGCGGTACCCAACGTGCTCAGTGTCGCCCATGGATCGCTTCAAACTGGACCTCCGCCTGGCTCTCCGCCGCCTCCGCCAGAATCCCATGTTCTCGGCTGTGGCAGTCTTGACGCTGGCTCTGGGCATTGGCGCCAACAGCGCCATCTTCAGCGTCATCAACGCCGCGCTGCTGCGTCCGCTGCCCGTCGCGAACGCCTCGGAAATCGTTTCGCTCAACGCCAAAATGGGTGGTGACACGGTCCCCACGCAATCCTTCCCCAACTACCGCGACCTGCGCGACCGCAACACCGTCCTGTCCGGATTGATAGCCTATCGCTTCCTGCCCGTCAGTCTCGGCCTGGCCGGCAACAACCAGCGCCTGTGGGGCTATCTGGTGACCGGCAACTATTTCGACATGCTGGGCGTGGGAGCCGCGCGCGGCCGGGTCCTCCATCGGGATGACGACCTGCGTCCCGGGGCGCATCCCGTGGCCGTGCTCTCCTGGCCTTGTTTTCAGAAACGCTTCGGCGCCGATTCCACGGTGGTGGGCCGCGCCGTGAAAATCAATGGCATGGATTTCACCATCCTGGGCGTCGCCCCACAAGGCTTCTTCGGAACCGAGCTCTTCTTCGCGCCCGATATCTTCCTGCCCGCCATGATGCAGAAGCAGCTCGAAGGCGGCAAGGGATACCTCGAAAACCGCGATGCCGGTAACTTCTTCGTCGCGGGCCGCCTGAAACCGGGTGTATCGATGGCCCGCGCCGAAGCCGGATTGAATGGCGTGGCGGCCGGCCTCGCGAAACAGTACCCGAAGGACGATGACGGCATGAAAATCGGGCTGACGCCGACTGGCCTGGCGGGAAACTATCTCCGCGGTCCCGTGATTGGATTCGCCGCGGCGCTTTTCGGAGTCTCCTGCCTCGTCCTGCTGGTAGCCTGCACCAACCTCGCTAGCATGCTGATGGCGCGCGCCGCCGACCGCCGCAAAGAAATTGCCCTGCGCCTGGCCGTGGGCGCGGGGCGCGGCTCGCTGGTGCGCCAGTTGTTGACCGAAAACCTGGTGATTGCCCTTCTGGGCGGAGCCGGCGGCGCGCTCCTGGTGGTCTGGATCACCGACGCGCTGGCCGGATGGCATCCCCCCACCGATTTTCCGCTGGTGATCGGCGCGGCCCCGGATGCACGCGTATTTCTGTTCGCGCTGTTGGTTTCGTTCCTGACCACGCTGCTGTTTGGACTGCTGCCCGCTTTGCAGGCCGCCCGCACCAACCTCGCCGGCGCGCTGAAGAACGAAGCCATCTCCGAGCGATTGCGTCATTGGCAGCTTCGCGACTACATGGTGGCCACCCAGGTCGCTTTGTCCGCTGTGCTGCTGGTCTGTTCGGTGCTGGTCGTGCGCAGCCTGCAACGCGCGCTGGACGCGCCCATCGGCTACAACCCTAGAGGCGCGGTCACAGCTTCCTTCGATCTCAACATCCAAGGCTACAGCGAGGCGCGCGGCCGCGAGTTCGAACGGCGCTTGTTGGATAAGGTGCGCGCCATACCGGGCATCCAGGTGGCGGCCATCGTCGACTGGCTGCCGCTCTCCCTAAATCTCTCTTCGGACAACATCTACATCGAAGGCAGACCCATAACGAAGGCCGCCGATACGCCCGACGCCTATAGCTTCTCGGTCAGTACCGATTATTTCCGCGCCATGCAAACCAGGCTGTTGACGGGCCGCGAATTCGATGCCCGCGACCGGCGGGATGGCACGCGTGTCGCAGTCGTGAACAAGCGCTTCGCCGACCAGTTGCTGCACGGCCAGGATCCCATCGGCAAGCGGTTTCGGACCAGCCCGGACGGCCAGCCCATTCAAATCGTGGGCGTAGCCGAAGATGGCAAATACGTCTCGCTCGCGGAGCGCCCGAATGCTGCCTGGTGGGGCCCGGGCGAGATCTGGTACGTCGCCAGCGGTGTGCTGGTGGCCCGCACCAATCTGAATTCAACCCAGGCCTTGCGCCTGATTCAGGATGCCGCTAGAGATCTCGACCCGTCGCTGCCGCTGTATTCCGCCGGGACGCTGGCCGGGCGCTTGGATCTGCCGTTGTTCCCCGCGCGCATGGCCGCCTCGGCGCTGGGCGCATTTGGCGTGCTGGCTCTGGTGCTGGCAGCCACCGGCATCTACGGCGTGATGGCCTATGCCATCTCCCGCCGCACGCGCGAGATCGGCATCCGCATGGCCATCGGCGCCAGCCAGAACCAGGTCCTGGCCATCGTGGCGCGGCGCGCGCTGCTACTGATCGGATCGGGCACCGTCGTGGGGCTCGCCGCCGCCATGGCCGCCGGACGCTTCCTCGAACGGATTCTTTACGGCGTCGAGGCCACCGATCCCCTGACCCTGGCTATGGTGCTGCTGATGATGGTGGCCATCGCCGCGCTGGCCTGCTGGATTCCGGCCCGCCGCGCCATCCGCATCAACCCCGTCACCGCCCTGCGCCAGGAGTAAGCTCCGTGGCGCACGCTTTAGCGTGCCGGCGGGACTTTCAAGTCCCGCCCATTGGCGAGCGTAAGCGCGCCCGCTCACCGCCCCGCCCCCACCATCGCCCCCGCGGGCGTCACAAACTCCAGAATCGCCCGCTTGATCTCCGGCGGAATGCTGAACCGCTCGATCTCGTTCAAATCGCCGGCCGCATATCTCACCGCGTCCCCATTCATCGTCACCGCGATGAACAAGTGCCGCGTCACTTCGTGAAACATCCCGCGCGGCTCCTGCTTTTCCGCCTGAAACGTCAGCGCCCGGACCGGCTCCTCGTCGTCCGCCAGGCTGCTCTCGTAAGCCATCGCCACTTCGGTCGAAATGCGCTTCTCGTAATCGGCTTGGATGCGCCGCGCCCTGTCCCTCCAGGAAATCTCCTGGTAGACCAGCGCGGCGATCGCGAACAGCAATGCTATTTCCAGGGGCGTCATGTGCGCTTCTTACCCTCGTTTGGCCTTCATGTCCGCCAGCATCTTTTCGATCTGGTCCTGCTTATCGAGCGCCGCCAGCCGCTCCTCTACATCGTCTTTGAACAACTCCGCCCTCGCCTGGCTGACGGCTTCGCTGTGGCGGACCTTATCCTTCATCCGATCGAAGGTTGCCGCCGTCGAATGGTCGCTGGTAGCGAACTGCGCGTCCGTGGCCTTGGTGGCCGCGCGCGCCCGCCGATGCTGCGCAATCAGTACATCTTTCTTGGCCTGTGCCTCCGCCAGCTTCTGCTCCAGCTTCTGCAGCGCCGATTTCAGGTTCTCCACCTGCGCCTTCTGGTCGGCCACCTGCTGCCGGAAGCTCTCGCCCATATTGCGGAAGCTCACCGAGCGCTCCAGCGCCACCCGGGCCAGGTCGTCCTGCTTCTTGTCCACCGCCATCTCCGCCTTGCGCACCCATTCCGCCGTCTTCTCTTCGTTTTCCTGGTGTTTCTTCTCCAACACGTGCTGATCGGCGATGGCGATCGCCACCTGCGTCTTCACCTGCAGCAGTTGGTTCTGCATGTCCAGAATCACCTGCTTGATCATCTTCTCCGGATCCTCGGCCTTGTCGATCAGGTCGTTCAGATTCGCGCGAACCAGTGTCGATACTCTTTCCAGTAGTGCCATAATCTTCTCCTCTTTGAATCGGGGCCGGCGTGTTGCCCGGCCCCATCACAACTCGTCTACTAGCCCGCCGCTCCTTTGGCCTTGTCTTCCGGCGGTTTGGGTTTGCTCTCGCCGATCTGCTTCACCTTCGAGAACAGTTCGGATATGTTCATCCCCGAGAGCGTTTCAAATAGCGCCGGAATCTGCGCGGCCATCGCGGCCATATCTCCGGTGATCTTGTTCATGCCCGCCGAGTGGCCATCGCCCGTCGAGATGATGGTGATCTTGTCCACGTTGGCCAGCGGCGCGGCCAGCGCGCGCACGATCTCGGGCAAACCGGTGATCAGTTTGTCCACGACCGCGGCCTGGTTGTACTCCTGATACGCTTCGGCCTTCACGTTCATGGCCTTGGCTTCCGCCTCGCCCTTCTTAAAGATGATCTCGGCTTCGGCCTCGCCCTGCGCCCGAATGGCGGCGGCGTGCCCGTCGGCTTCCATCACCAATTTCGATTTCTCGGCTTCCGCCAGCGTCTCGATCCGCCTCCGCTCCACCTCCGCCGGTTTCAACACGGTGGCGATCAACTCCCGCTCGCGGCGCTGGATTTCGGCATCCTGCACGGCAACTTCGTGCTCCTTCTGCACCTGCTGGATTTTCACCTGCTCCGCGATCACCTGCTGCTGCATCACGTTGGCCTGGATCTCGTACGCTTTGTCGGCCGACGCCTGCTGCTTCTTGATGGTCTCGTTGTAATTCGCCTTCTTGATCTCCAGGTCGCGCGTGGCCTCCGCCTGCTTGGCCTGCGACAGCGTTTCCGCCAGCACCCGCTCCTGATCGGCTTGCGCCTTGGCTACGGCGGCCGCGCGCGTCGCTTCGGCGCGCTTGATGGCCGTGTCCCGCTCGGCTTCGGCTGCGGCCACATCGGCATCCCGCTTGATGCGCGCTACGTCCGGCCGCCCCATGTTGCTGATGTACTCGTTCTTATCGCGAACTTCCTTGATGGTGAACGAGATCACTTCCAGCCCCATCTTGTTCATATCGTCCGCGCAGGTGGAGCGCATCCGGTCGCCCACCATTTCCGGCTGCTTCACAATCTCTTCCACCGTCAACTGCCCGATGATCCCGCGCAGGTGGCCCTCCATCACCAGGCGGATCAGGCCTTCGCGCTCCTGGTCGGTCTTCGTCAGAAACTGCTCAGCGGCAGTCTGAATCGACTCCGGATCGGACTTCACTTTGATCTGCGCGACGGCTTCCACCGTGACCGCGACACCTTGACGCGTGTATAGGTCCTGCTGCGGCGCGACGTCGAACGACATCAACTCCAGCGAGAGGCTCTTGTAACTCTCCACCACCGGCCAAATGACGGTGCCGCGCCCTTTGACGATACGCGTCCCCTTGCGTCCGTAAACGATCAGGGCTTCGTGCGGTCCCGCCTTGCGGTATAACCGTGCCAGCATCGACGCGATCAACACGATCGCGAGTAACATCAACAACACGACAACCACTACCATGTCCTTCTGCATACTTCTCCTTTTCGTTTTGTGGGGCGGGCAATCATGCCCGCAGCCGGCTTTCAGCCGGCTCTGGCCGCCTAGAAGCCGGCTGCGGCTAAGATTGGCCGCCCTCCACCGACTCCCGGCTCCCGACTTCCGATTCCCCCGCCATGTCCTCCCAGCGGCGCACGTAGGCGATGCCTTTCTCGTACCGCTGCACCACCACTTCCGCGCCCTTGGGAATGGCTCTCCCGTCATCGCTGCGCGCCCCCGAAACCCGGCGCACGCCTTCCTGCGAAAAAATCAGCTCGCCGGTCCCGCCTTCGCGGATCGGAATGCTGAGCTTGCCCAGCACTCCGATCATGTCGTAGTCCGCCGGATCGAGCGCCTGTTCATCGCCCGCCAGTTTGGCCAGGAACCAGAACACGATGGCCGCGCCGCCCAACCCGCTCAGAATCGCAATCGCCAGCGCCACCAGGAACCACACCGCATAAAACCGCTCCAGCAGGTACCCCGTACCGCCGAACCACGCCAGAAACGCCGTCATCGTGCCGAAATTCAGCCACGGAATGCCTTCCTCCGCGGCCGGCACATGCACGTGCGGCACATGCACGTGCGGCACATGAGTATGCGGCAGATGCAGATGCGCGCTGCCGGTAAGCACCGACAGCAGGCTCAGCGCCAGGCCCAACAGAAAACAAATCAGATAAAAATCCGCCCACGTCATTGCGATCGCCTCCCTGCTTTGGACAAAGATTTAGGCAAGGCCCTGGGCGAAGCCTCCGCGGCCGCCGCCGGGGGCCTCAACACCTGTAACAATCGCTCGGCCAGCCCCGGATTATCCAGGATTGCCCCCAACAACACTACGCACATCCGCGAATCCTCGTGCCGCGCCACCCGCAGCAGCGCCTGGCTCATCTCCGAATCGCCATGGAATCGCTCGGCCCCGTTGATCAGCCACAAATCCAGCTTGTTCTCCAGCGCGCCCAGGTCGGAAATCAATTCCTCCTGATAACCTTCCGGATCGTCCACCAGGTAACCCGGATGTACCTTGTAAAACTTCGCCAGCAGCATGCGGCTGGAATTCGTCAGGTGCGGCCGCGCGCCGCTCTCGATCTGCGACAGGTATGCCTGGCTGATGGTCTCGCGCAGTTCTCTTTTCAACAACCGCACCACTTCCGCCTGCGTCAGCGCGCCATCCCGCCCGCGCAGCGCGCCTTCGATTTCCCGCAGGTACCTGAGCTTCTCTCCCAGTTTCATATTGCAGATCGTAATTAGAATATAGCAATTTGTGATAGGTGTCAAGAGAAATATTTGGCTTGTTTTCAGCTATCCTGGGGTGGATGCCGCTTTACATCTTTGCCCGCCTCGAGCCGCTACCCGGAAAAGAGTTACAATTGCGTGACGAATTGGAGCGCGTCCTGCCGCCCACCCGCGCCGAGCCCGGCTGCCTCCGCATCCATCTCTATGAATCGACGCGCGGGCCCTTCACTTACTACATCCACTCCGCGTGGGCCGATGAAGCGGCTTTCGACGCGCACGTCCAACTGCCCCACACCCAGCGCTTCGCCGCCGCGGTCGACCGCCTCATCGCCCAGCCCCTGCGCGCCGTCCGCACCCACCGCGTGGGCTAACCCGCGGCGATACCGGTGGCGCACACTTCAGCGGGCGCCACGGGGGCGGCAGTTCACTCGCACCGCAGCGCAACCATCGGGTCGATTCTGAGCGCCCGCCGCGCCGGCAAATAGCTGGCGACGAGCGCCACCGCCCCCAACAGCGCCGATACGCCTCCCAGCACCATGGGATCGAGCGGGCGCACACCGTAGAGGAGGCCGGATAGGAGCCGCGTGAGCCCTGTGGATCCCGCCACTCCTGCCGCGAGACCGGCCAGCACCCAGAGCATGTTGCCGCTGACCACCAGCCGCAGGACATCCAAATTCCCCGCGCCGAGCGCCATGCGCAGGCCGATCTCGTGCGTGCGCTGCGCTACCGAATGGCCGACCACGCCCACAATGCCGACCGCCGCCAGCAGCAGAGCCACCATCGAAAACACGCTGAGCAGCAGCATGGGGAAGCGCCGCGAGCCTGTGGAATCATGAACGACTTCCTCCATGGTCTCGAAGCCGGCTACCGGCCAATCGGGCAAGGCATCCGCTATGGCTTTCTTGACGGCCGCGGCGAAAGTCCTGGGCGAGTGGTTCGTGCGCACCACCACGTTCATCACCGGCCATCCGGCTTGCATATACGGCCGGAAGAACTGCCCACGCATGGGCGCGTCCAGGCCCAGGAAATGGACGTCTCCGGCCACCCCCACCACGGTCAGGCGCGGACCGTCGGATCCGCCCAGCCGGATGGCGCTTCCAACAGGGTCCTGTTTGGGCCAGTAGGTGCGGGCCATCGTCTCGTTGATCACGATCGCTCCCGGCGCGCTGACGGTATCGAGCGGCGTGAACTCCCGGCCTTTCAGGACGGGAATGCCCATGGTCCGGAAATAGTTCGGACAGGCGACGCTGTAGCTGGCGCCGGGCAGTTTTCCGGGGGGCGCCGGCGGCTGGCCTTCGATCTGGAAGCTCCGCCCCGCGTTGCCCTGGAAGGGCAAATGTCCGACCGCGCCG
>Ga0187871_10001513_pt1 | contig 20114 bp, 15 predicted proteins | sample June2016WEW_16_1_FD_132988 | JGI IMG/M metagenome (GOLD analysis project Ga0187871, IMG submission 132988) | Peatland microbial communities from SPRUCE experiment site at the Marcell Experimental Forest, Minnesota, USA - June2016WEW_16_10 | ecosystem: Environmental > Terrestrial > Soil >...
ACGCTGCTCGCGGGCTTTATACTTTTCCGAGTGTTTGACATCGTCAAGCCGCCGCCGGTCCGCAGCCTGGAGCGGTTGCCGGAAGGCACCGGCATCGTGGTGGACGATCTTGGCGCCGGTGTCTACGCGTTGATTGTTTTACAACTGCTGTTGCACTTCGAGGTTATTCGCTGAAGCCGATGATGGACCGCAAGACAGGAACGAAGAACGTCAACGGCAAGCCGCGCATCGACCGCATCGATCCCCTCTGCGCGCTGCCGGGCGGCGAGGTGCGCATCCTCGGCAGCGGTCTGGGACCGCACGAACTCCGGCGGCCGCGGGTCAGCTTCGGCGACATAGATGGCGCGGTGATCATCAGCTCGGAGCAGTTCATCGTGGCGCGGGTGCCTGAAGGCGCGGCCTCCGGTGAAGTCGTAGTCGCGAGCAACAGTTTCCGCAGCAACCCGAGCGAGGTGCGTCTCGCCGTGCCCATCGCGGAAAACCTGCATCCGGTCGCCAATCCTGCCGTCGATGCTCACGGCAATATTTACGCAACCTTCTCCGGACCGCGTGGACAGAAGGTTCCGGTCGCGATTTATCGCATCGACACCAATTACAACGTGAAGCCGTTCCTGCACGAGATGATGAACGCCACCGGCCTGGCGTTCGACCGCAGCGGCAGCTTGTACGTTTCGTCGCGTTACGACGGCACCGTGTACCGCGTGGCGCAGAACGGCACGATGACCTCTTACGCGGAAGGCATGGGCGTGGCGACGGGGATTGCGTTCGATCGCGACGGCAATCTCTACGTCGGCGATCGCAGCGGAACGATCTTCAAGATCGGCCGTGACCGGCAGATTTTTGTTTTCGCCACCATGGAGCCGAGTATTGCGGCCTATCACCTCGCCTTCGGCGACAACGGCAATCTGTACGTGACCGGGCCGACGACGTCGAGCTTCGATGCCGTCTATCAGATCGATCCGCACGGCAGCGTCACCGATTTCTTTCGCGGCTTGGGGCGGCCGCAGGGGATCGCAATGGATGTCGACGACAACGTCTACGTCGCGGCGTCGCTGAACGGAAGGCGCGGTATCGTGAAGATCACTCCCGATCGCAAAGCGTCGCTCGTGGTCTCCGGCCACAATCTGGTGGGACTGGCCTTTGCGCCCGGCGGCGCGGCGGTGCTGGCGACCACCAGCGGCGTGCACCATTTGTCCTGGGGCATCAAAGGGCGGTCGTTACTGCCGAGCAATTAGCAGCTAGCAATTAGCAATTAGCTTGAGCCGGTCGCCACGGCATAAGCAAGCTTCTACACATTGAAGCATCCACAGGTAAACACACGTTACAATTGAGCACGGCACGTGGCAGAGTGGGTTTTGAGCTAATTGCTAATTGCTAATTGCTAATCACTAGTTGCTAGTTGCTGCCTTTATGATTGCGGAGATCATCGCCATTGGCTCGGAGATGCTGACTCCGTACCGCCAGGACACCAATTCCCTCTTCCTCACCGAGCGCCTCAATGAATTAGGAATCACCGTCGCCTTCAAAACGGTTGTGGGCGACAACCTTGACCATCTCATCTCGGTTGCGCGCACGGCGATCGGCCGCGCCGATCTCAGCATCTTCATGGGCGGCCTTGGACCCACGCAAGACGACCTCACGCGCGAAGCCGTAGCGGCCGCGCTCGGCATCGAACTGAAGCGCGATAACGACCTCGTCACTGAGCTCTACAAACGATTTGCCGAGCGGCGTCTGCAAATGCCGGAGAACAACGCGCAGCAGGGCGATGTGCTGCAAGGCGCGGTCGTGCTGCCGAATACGAAAGGCACCGCGCCCGGGCAGTGGCTGGAAACGGAATTCGAGGGCGCGCCGCGAATGGTAGCGTTAATGCCCGGACCGCCGCACGAGCTCCACACAATGTGGGAGGCGGAATGCATGCCTCGCCTGCGCCACAAAGTGCCGCCGGCGGCGCTTGCCAGCCGCGTGCTGAAGGTCGCAATGATGGGAGAGTCGGCGGTCGATCTGCGCGCTGCCCCGATCTACAAGAAATACCCGAATGTCGAGACCACCGTGCTGGCCGGACAGGGGCAAGTGGAGTTTCATCTGCGTGCCACGGCGGCGACGAAAGAAGAGGCGCAGGCTGAGGTCGATCGGCTCGCAGGCGAGTTGGAAGACGAGCTTGACGATGCGGTGTTCTCGTCACGGGGCGAGTCGCTGGAGGAGATCGTCAATTACTACCTCCAAATGCGCAATGCGAAGCTCGCCGTCGCCGAATCGTGTACCGGTGGGCTGATTGCAGAGCGAGTTACATCCGTCGCGGGCAGCTCGCGCTCGTTTCTGGGTGGCGCAGTGGTGTATTCCAATGAGTTGAAGACGCTTTTCGCGGATATCCCGCCGCTGATGATCGAAGCGCACGGCGCGGTGAGTCGCGAGGTCGCGCTGGCGCTGGCGGAGAACATTCGCGAGCTGTGCGACGCCGACATTGGCGTCGGCGTTACCGGCATCGCCGGCCCAGGCGGCGGCACGGACGAGAAGCCGGTTGGGCTGGTTTTTGTCGCAGTGACGAATGGACACAAGCAGGATGTGGTGCAGCGGCGATTTTTCGGCGACCGCGAACGTGTGCGGCGCTGGGCCAGCCAGCAGGCTCTGGATATGGTGCGGCGGATGCTGATGTGAAAAAAGCAGCAACTAGCAACTAGCAGCTAGTGCGGAGATCTGAAACGAATGCTTTGTAACAGGGCACGACTTCAGTCGTGCCGAAGCGTAGCTTTTTATTGCGGGAAGCCGCGTAGCGGCGATACCGCCGTTTGTGCCTGCGAAGTGTCGTCGGCTAAAGCCGACTCAAAAGGATGAACCGGCTTGCGGCACGGCTGAGTCGTGCCCTGTTACGAAGCGACGGGACAACGCAGCTTCAAGCCAGCAGCTGACATGCGTTTATTTGTAGCTCTCGACATTGACTCCGATATTCGCAAGCGCATTGCTGAGTTTCGTGACCAGATGCGAGCTTATGCGCCCGATGTGCGCTGGGTCGGCCCGGAGACGTTTCACATAACGCTTCAGTTCCTTGGTGAAACGGAAAAGCTGGACGAGGTTCGAGCTGCTTTGCAACGAGTGCGCGGCGCGCCGATCAGCTTGTCAGTTCGCGGCACAGGGTTTTTTCCGAATCCGAAATCGCCGCGGGTCTTTTGGGTGGGAATCGAGTCTGACGAACATCTGCAGAAGCTGGCGAGTTCTATCGCCGAGGTATTGCAGCCGCTAGGATTCAAGCGCGACGCCGGCCCATTCAAGCCGCATCTGACATTGGCGCGGGCCGGCAGCGGTCGGCCGAAGCCGGTGCGCGGCGAACATGCGGCAGCGGGGCTTCGCGTCCTCGGCGTTAAGCTTGAAGGTCTTCCGCCTGCCGACTTCGGTACAATGACGGCGCGCGAATTCTGCCTCTACCAGAGCACGTTGTCGCCGCAAGGCGCGCAATACACGAAGCTGGCAAAATATCCGCTTGCGTCGCCGCACGAGTAGAACGATCTTGATCCAGCTCATCCTCATCATCGTTGTAGTTGATTGCCGCCTCATCCTTCCTCATCATCTTTCGCCACAAGGACAACATCCGCCGGCTGATGGCGGGCACCGAGCACCGGTTTCGATGAGGACAGGCTTATGAGCGAAATCGCGATCATCGGCGCGGGGGCGTGGGGCACGGCGATCTCCGTCGTGCTGGGGCGCAAACGGACGCACAACGTGCGGCTGTGGGCGCACGAGACCGAAGTTCGCGACAGCATCGATGCGCGCCGGGTGAACGAGCTTTTCCTTCCGGGACAAGTCATCCCCGAATCGGTTCGCTGCACCAACAGCTTTGCCGGCGCGCTGGACGGCGCCGAGATCGTGGTCAGTGTAATGCCGTCCCATCACACGCGCCGTTTGTTTGAGGCGATGCGCCCTTACCTGCGTTCGGAGATGCTGTTCGTCAGCGCGACCAAGGGTATCGAGAACGATTCGCTGCAGCGAATGACGCAAGTCATCGCCGAAGTGCTCAGCCATGAAGAACATTCTTTTGGGCCGCGCATCGGCGCGCTTAGCGGGCCGTGCTTCGCCAAAGAGGTCGCGAAGGGCGATCCCACCGCGATCACCGTTGCCTCAGCGGACCGGGAGCTTGCCGAAATCGTGCAGCGCGAATTCAGCGATCCGCGCTTCAGGGTTTACACCAACGACGATGTCGTCGGCGTGGAACTGGGCGGGGCGTTGAAGAACATCATCGCCATCGCAGCGGGAGTTTTGTTCGGTCAGGAGTTGGGCCACAACACCGTGGCGGCGCTAATCACGCGCGGTCTTGCCGAGATCACGCGCCTTGTGGTTGCCTGCGGAGGCAAAGCGGCGACCATGTCCGGCCTCGCGGGACTGGGCGATCTGGTGCTCACGTGCACCGGCGAGCTCTCCCGCAATCGCACGGTTGGCGTCGAGCTGGGACGCGGCCGAAAGCTCGATGAAGTTATCGGGGGAATGCACGGCATGGTAGCGGAAGGCGTGCTGACGACGAATGCCGCGGTGGGGCTGGCGCGCAAAGCCAACATTGAAATGCCGATCACCGAGCAGATGCATGCGATCCTGCAGCAGGGCAAGTCAGTCGAAGATGCGATTCGCGACTTGATGCGCCGGCCATCGACGCGGGAATTCACATTTGTTTAACAGAAGGCGAAAGCGCGGGGCACTCGGCGATTTCCGTCCGCTGCGGAGAGCTGGTTCCGGGCCGCGTCCAGCTCGCAACGCCGATGCCTGTTGCCACATCTAAGTGGCGACGAGCAAAGCGTTGCACCATGCCATCGATTACGTGTACTTAATAATCAATGGAAAGAAACGAAAGCAAGCCTGAACGCTGCGCTTCCGATATCTGGGGGCCGGCGTTAGCTGTCGCCGCGGTTTTCCTGTTTACTTGCTGCCTGGCTTCTGCGCAGACGCCGGCTCCGGGCCTCACGTCACTACCGTCCGCCGAGCAAGTCATCCAGCGCAACCAGGACCCGTTCTCCGGGTCGATACCGCAAGGGCAGGCGACGCCGGGAGTCATCGATCTCAGCGTGCAGGATGCGCTCGACCGCGCCCTGAAGTACAACCTGGGGCTGTACCTTAGCGACCGCGCGACCGAGCAGGCGCGGGCGGCACGGCTGCGGGCGCTCAGCGATATGTTGCCCATGATCAACGGTTCGGTCACGGAAGAGGAACAGAAGATCAACCTGAAAGCATTCGGATTCTCGAACTTCCCCGGCTTTCCCAGCTCGATTGGTCCCTTTAGCTTGTTTGAGCTGCAAGCTGCCGGAACCTGGAATCCGCTGAACCTGCATTACCTCAGCGGAGTTCACGCGGCCTCGCAGAACGTCAAGGCATCGCAGTTCACGTATCGGGATGCGCGCGATACGGTCGTGCTGGCGGTGGGAGCGAACTATCTTCTAACCATCGCCAACGAATCGCGTGTCGAGGCCGCGGAAGCGGAGTTGAAGTCCGCGCAGGCGCTCTACGATCTCGCTGTTGATCAGGAGAACGCCGGCCTCGCGCCGCAGATCGACACCCTGCGCGCGAAGGTTCAGCTGCAAACACAACTGTCGATCCTGATCCAGGCGCAGAACGATCTGGAAAAGCAGCGCATCGCGTTGGCCAGGGTCATCGGGCTCCCTGTCGCGCAGAAGTTTCGCCTGGTCGATCGGGTCCCCTATCAGTCGCTGCCTGAGTCCGAAGTCGCTAATGCTTACGAGCGGGCATTGCAGACCCGTCCGGATTATCAGGCCGCGCTGGCGTCCTTGCGCGCAGCGCAGTATAGCGTCGATTCGGCTTGGCAGCAGCGGTTGCCTTCCATCGGATTCGCCGGGAACTACGGCGTTCTCGGTTTCAATCCGGCCTCGATTGCACCAAACTGGACTGCGGCGGCGACACTGAATATCCCGATTTTTGAAGGTGAGCGAATTGAATCAGACATTCAGCAGGCGAAATCGGTGCTGAAGCAGCGGCAGGCGCAAGTTGATAATCTGCGCGGGAGCATCGAGCAAGACATCGACGACGCGCTGCTCGATTTGAAGGCTGCAGCGCAGCAAGTAGAGGTGGGCAGGATCGGGCTGGAGTACGCGCAGCAGGCGCTGCAGCAGTCGCAAGACCGCTTTGCGGCGGGAGTGACGAACAACGTCGAAGTCATTCAGGCGCAGCAGCAACTGGCATCGGCCAACGATCAGTACATCGGCAGCCTCTACGAATTCAACATCGCGAAGGTGCTGTTGGCGCGCGCCATTGGGAATGCCGAGCAGGCGGTGAAGCAATACTTGTCGGAGCCTGGCAACCTGCTGCCCGCCGCGCCGCCGACCCGGCCCAATGCGCCTGCAGTGCCCAACACCCCGTCGGGGAGTGGGCCGCCATAGTTCCGAACGCTAACCCTTCAACCGCCGAAGTTGAGCACGCACAATGAAACAGGTGGAGACGAAATGAGTCCGACGTCAACAGAGCCGAACGAGACCGAGCACGCCGAGGTGCAGGGCGAGCGCCCGGAAGAACACCACGATCCGGAAGTGCGCGACCGCGACCAGGACCATCGTGGTTTCTTTCGGAGGCATCCTGCCGCCAAGCCCATTGTTTTCCTGGTTGCCATTGTGGCGGTGGTGCTGGTGAGCTGGTTCTGGTGGGAGAGCCGGCACTGGGAGGACACCGACGACGCGGAGGTCGACGGCTACATTTACCCCATCAGCGCTCGCGTGAGCGGGCATGTAATTAAGGTGAACTACAACGATGGCGACCTGGTGAAGAGGGGCGACGTGCTGGTCGTCGTCGATCCCACCGATTACCAGGTTGCGCTGGAGCATGCCCGCGCGGACTATGCCGACTTGCAGGCCCAGGCCGAAGCCGCGCGTTACGGCGTGCCGGTGTCCAGCGTAGGTTCCTTTGCGCAGATTCGTTCCGCCAGTGCGGACATGGCCGCCGCGCAGGCTGGAGTCACCGCTGCGCAAAAACAGGCGGACGCAGCGCAGGCCGACGTGGTGCAGGCCCAGGCCGACGCGTATAAGCTCAACCGCGACGTGGAGCGCTACCGGCAGTTGCTCGGCAAGCGCGAGATTTCGCAGCAGCAGTTCGACGCAGCCATCGCCGCGGCGGAGGCGGCCAACGCGACCGTGCAGTCGCGGCAGGCGGCGGTGCTGGCGGCGCAAGCTCAGATCAAAAACGCCCAATCTCGCATCGAGCAGGCCCAGGCTGAGATCCGCAACGCCCAGGTCACGCCCAAGACAGTCGCAGCGATCCAGGCCAAAGCCCAGTCGGCCGACGCTCAGGCGCTGCGTTCGAAGGCGGCGCTGGATCAGGCCCAGCTCAATTTGTCGTACACAACCATCGTCGCTCCAGTGGATGGAATTGTGGGCAAGCGCTCAGTGCAGGTTGGCTCGAATGTCGCAGTGGGGCAGGACCTTATGGCTGTAGTACCCCTCAACGACGTTTGGGTAACCGCCAATTTCAAAGAGACACAACTTACACACATGCGCCCGGGCCAATACGCGAAGATCAAGGTCGACACCTATGGCGGCAAGACCTGGGATGCCCGGGTCACCGACCTGGGCGGAGCCACTGGGGCCAAGTTCAGTCTTCTGCCGCCTGAGAACGCTACCGGCAATTATGTGAAAGTAGTGCAGCGAATCCCTGTACGAATCGACTTCGATGGACACGGTAACCCCGATTTCAACAAGGACGGTAAGCTGCGGCCGGGCATGTCGGTAGAGCCCGACGTTAAGGTCCGATAGGGGAGCGCTGGCAAAGAAAAAAAGCCATCGCAGCCGTTTCTTGTTAAAACTGCAGGCAAGCCGTGGCATACTCAGGTTCGACAACGGCCAATGAAATTCACCGTTCTACCGAACCTGATCGCGCTCGCTGTTCTGGTTGCGATCTTCTGGGCCATATCGCGAAAAGCTACCACGGAGCGGGTTCACCTTTGGTTCGCGGGATGGGCGTTCATCCTGCTTCATTTCGCGGCGGAATTCGTTTCCGCAGCAAAGGATCCCTGGGGGGCCATAGCCGCGATTGTCAGCGTCGACTCGCTGGTGCTGGGGGGCGTCGCTTTCCTAATCTCGGTTTCGGGTATTGCTGCCCGAAGGCAGCAGTTGACGCTCGCATTGTCAATTGCGGGTCCGGCCCTGGCTTACGCCACAGGGGTGGTTTGCGGCATCACCTCAAAGAATTATTATTTCGCGCTTATTGCGGCGAGCGTACTCGCCCCATCGATTTGCTGCCGAGCTCAAGCCGTTCAAAGTAAGTGGAAGGCGTTGGGCATTTCAGCCGTCGCCGGCTCCGCCGCGGTGATTGCAGTTTGGGCGATTGTTCGCGGCAATCCGGATCTCGGAATCGCGGTCGTCCTCGCGACTTTGAATTTCTTGATTGCCATCCTGTACGCGGGTTCCCATCGCCGCGCTACTGCCGGTGTGATCACTGCTGTTGCGGGATTTGTCCTTTGGGGCGCGGTATTTCCGCTCGCGATCTTACTGGACATTTTCGCCTCCGGTTTCAGACCCCAATCCGAGGCTTGGAACATTCCAAAGTACCTTGTGGCCGTAGGCATGATTCTGACGCTGTTTGAGGAGCAGATCGAAACCTGCAAGTATCACGCCCACCACGACGAACTGACCGGTCTGCCGAATCGGCGTCTTCTGGAAGACCGGCTGGCGCGCGCGCTGACCTATGCCCATCGGGCCGAAACGAAAGTAGCCGTTTTACAACTCGATCTCGACCGCTTCAAGGAAGTCAACGACACCTACGGTCATCGCATCGGGGACCTGGCCCTGCAGGAGGTGGCCGCCAGACTCGCTAAGCGTATTCGGGCAGAAGACACCTTGGCCCGCTCCGGGGGCGACGAGTTCACGGTGATCAGTCCCGTAAAAGACAGGAAGTCGGCTGAGGCTTTGGTTTCGGCATTGGAGTTGGCTCTCTCGCTCCCGATTTTGATCGACGGGAGGGAGGTACAGACCGGCCTTAGCGTTGGTATCGCTCTATATCCGGATGATGGCAGCAACGCTGACCAGTTACACGCTGCCGCCGATGGTGCCATGTATGCAGTGAAGAGATCAGGTCGCGCCGCCCATCCTGACGAGGCGCTTACAGAGTCGTCGCGGGTGACCAGTCTGTAAGTAACGGCACCGGTGCCGTTAAAGATAGCATTTACATGCCAGTAGCAACTGAGTTCCTTCCGTGTGTGCAATAGTTTTCGCTATTCCATTCGGCACACTGAGAAACTACTGAATCAAAATGACTTCGACGCAGCAAGTCTGGAAGCACAAATGCATTGTAACTGCTAGATTGCCTTGCTGTGTCTCTGTCCGGCCCAGCAGTAATCGCGAATTCGCGGGAATCCAGGGAGGCCCACCATGAAGAAAGCGGTACTTGCGCTTGCGGTGATTTTGGCGTGCAGTCTGGGAGCATACGCCAGCTCCTGCCAAACCACCACCTATGACGTCTACATCAGTCAAGGCTCCTGCACCATCAACGATCAGACGTATTCCGGCTTCGGTTACACCGGAACGTCAAACCCCCCCGGCTTCGCAATTGCTGCCGGTGCAGTAGGGGTCACACCCATCACTACCCCGGGCAACCCCGGTTTACAGTTCAGCGCAGGCTGGCTGGCTTCCACGAGCACTGGCGTACTCGAACAGGACTCGCTGTTCCAGTTTAATGTCAACTCGGCTTCGCCCATCACTGACCTCTCCCTCTCGATTGGCGGAGCGTCCTTTCTGGGTACGGGCGAAGTGATCGTGGCGGAAACCGCTTGCCTCGGCGCTCTGCTGCCGACCTGCACGGGTGGCCAGCTTGTCACCTTGACGGTATTCGACGATGCCGCAGGATCACAGTTAACCGACACGGTTAGCTTCGCCGGCGTCAACGAGGTTTCCATCGCGAAGGATCTGACGGTTGCGGCCGGTACGAACGGAGAAGCTACGGTTTCGGTATTGACCGATCAGTTCTCCGAGGGTGTATCGTCGGTTCCGGAACCGGGCACTCTGAGCATGCTGGGACTGGGCGGCATCGCCCTGTTCGGCTTTGCCCGCCGGAAGCTGAATCTCTAATTTAGTCACCGCGAATTGAATTTGCCCAAAGCCGGAATCCTGGATTCCGGCTTTTCATTTCTCTGGCCGGCCCTTCCGCCGCTTCACGTGGCCCCCGATAGTCACGCTTGCAAGAAACATCCGATTAGCGGCCATATAATGGCGGATCGAGGCGGGTCTGTCCGTTGTTGACGAATCGCTAACCGTAAACTCTCTTTGGGGTTAATCGAATTGCCACGTTTGTTTTATGGTCGTCGGCAGTGCATAGCACTAAAGAGCCGATAATCGATTTCCACCAATATGCAATAGTTTTCGCTCTCCGCTTCCGCCGCCTTACTAACTGCTGTGAGCACAAACGACTTAAGTCCGTTTCTGTCTGGAAACGAAATTGCTGTTTACAACATGAGATCGTGCTGTCGCCTCTTCGTCTGGCCCAGCGTGGTCGCTGATTAGTGGGATTCCAAAAAAGAGGCCACCATGAAGAATGCGGTACTTGCGCTTGTGGTGATTTTGGCTTGCAGTCTGGGAGCATACGCCAGCTCCTGCCAATCGACCACTTACGACGTCTATATCACCCAAGGCTCCTGCACCATAAACGATCAGACGTATTCCGGCTTCGGTTACACCGGAACGTCAAACCCGCCCGGCTTCGCGATTCCAGCCGGCAGCGTAGGCGTCACTCCCCTGACCACCGCGGGTAATCCCGGCTTACAGTTCAGCGCAGGCTGGTTGGCTTCCACGAGCAGTGGCGTACTTGAAGAGGACTCGCTGTTCCAATTTAATGTCAACTCGGCTTCGCCCATCACCGATCTCAGCCTCTCGATTGGCGGAGCGTCCTTTCTCGGAACGGGCGAGGTGATCGTGGCTGAGACCGCTTGCCTCGGCGCTCTGCTGCCGACCTGCACGGGTGGCCAGCTTGTCACCTTGACGGTATTCGACGATGCCGCAGGATCACAGTTAACCGACAGCGTTAGCTTCGCCGGCGTCAACGAGGTTTCCATCGCCAAGGATCTGACGGTTGCGGCCGGTACGAACGGAGATGCTACGGTTTCGGTATTGACCGATCAGTTCTCCGAGGGCGTCTCGTCGGTTCCCGAGCCGGGTACTCTGAGCATGCTGGGACTGGGCGGCATCGCCTTGTTCGGCTTTGCCCGCCGGAAATTGAATCTCTAATTGGTCACCGCGAATTGAATTTGCCCAAAGCCGGAATCCAGGATTCCGGCTTTTTCGTTTCTCAATCAGCGCTTTGCCTCGCATATGCTACTGTGAATGTGGCTGGCATTGGCATGACATTCGGCGGGAGAGCTGTCTTAACGTTAAGTGTTCCATTTGTTTTGATATTTCTCGTCTCGGTCACCGCCTGGTCGCAGAACGCCGCTTCGTCGCAAAATCTGTACGGTAATTGGTACACATATCCTCTCGGCAATCCCAACTCCGATCCTATCCGTCACGAGTTTCGGCACAACATTGCCAACGGCAATGATGAGCTTGTGGTGACCCGAGCCTGCACGGATCAATCTCGGGTCGTGACCGCGAAAGCAGTTTCCCCGATCGAGGTCTCGGCCGACACGATTCGCATCCTTAAGAGCGCCTCCGATGTGCAACCGCTCCAAGGCACGGCCATATGTGAAGCAAGCTTGACTGCCGGCGTTTTCGGCTACAGCTTCTCGGAAGATGGCGAGCACCTGATCCTCACCAATCCGGGGGGCAACCCCGATTACCTGGAGCTGGCGCGGGTAACGAAAGCGAGCGAGATCATAGTGCCGAAAAAGCTTTACGGGACTTGGTTGTTGCCACCGGTCGATGGCAAGGAGATGCGAGTACAGATACGGTGGGTGTTCTATACGACCGCGGAACGCCAGGATAAGGTGCGCCAGATCGCCGTCTGCTCGAGAGGTAACGACCATCTTGTTTCGCATGTCGATTCCGAGGTTGGTCTTAGCCACGACGAAATCAAGGTGCTGCAGTCGGCTTCGAATGCGGAACACGAAGGAAACTTTGTTTGCCAGGCCAGCCTGATCGCCGGAAGCTGGCGCTACACGCTGTCGCCTGACAGTTTGAAACTCACGCTTTATGCAACGGGCGCCAAGCCCATGACGCTTACGCGCGAGCAGGAGTCCGGTCTAAACTAGTAGAGATGTCGCATCAACTCTTGCGCCGGTCTCTGTTGTTGCTGGCGGCGGCCGGTATGTGTTGGCTCTTTCCGGTTGCGGCCGCCCAGCAGCGCACACAGCGCCTGATTTTGAGGGATGGTGGCTTTCAGTCCGTCGAGAAGTATGAGACGCAGGGCGATCGCGTGCACTACCTCAGCGCTGAGCGCTACGAGTGGGAAGACATTCCCGCATCGTTAGTCGATTGGGACGCTACGAACAAATACAACCAGCAGCTTAGTAGCGGGAAGCTGAAAACCCAGGTCGTCGAGACGCCAGAGGAGAAAGAAGAGCGCGAAAAAGAAGAAGCGAACTCACCCGAGATTGCGTCGGGCTTGCGTCTGCCGGGTAGCGGTGGCGTCTTCCTGTTTGACCAATTTGAGGGCCGGCCCGAACTGGCTGAAATCGTGCAAAACGGCGGCGAAGTAGACAAGGCCGCCCGCGGGAAGAGTGTCCTACGAGCGGCGATCAATCCGCTGGCCTCCAGCAAACAAGATATCGAGGTGAAGGGGGCACACGCGCAAATTCAATCGCACATACCGCGGCCCACAATCTACCTAGACATCGATGGAGGTCCGTTGAACAATGCGGCGCCGGGAGAGCGCTTCCGGATTGTCCGGGCAGCCGTCAAGAACGGCACCCGGGCAATTGGCGACGTGAAGGTCACCGTCTCCGGCAAGGTCTCTAATGAAGCAAGTGTCGTTCCGGCAACCGTCGAAAAACTGGCGCTCGGACAATGGCTGAAGATCGCACCGACGCAAGATCTGGCGCCGGGAGAATATGCGGTGGTGGAGATGCTGAGCCCGGACGAGATGAATCTCTATGTCTGGGACTTCGGCGTCAATCCCAGGGCACCGGCAAATCCCAATACCTGGCAGCCAACAGCGGCGAAATAGCAAAAGCCAATTTTGCGCTGAGTATGCGCACGACGGGCGATGTTACCTCGAAAATGCACACTGTCTTTGGGTCCGCATCCCTTGTCATAGCTCCTATCCCAAAGCCAACTGCCAGTTGCTAAGTGCTAAATGCTGACTGCTGCTGCTATCATTCCGCCGTGAGCTCCTTTGGCGAGCATCTGCGACAGCAGCGGGAGATGCGCGGCATCTCTCTGGAGGAGATTGTCGCAACGACCAAAATCAGCCGGCGGCTTTTGCAGGCGCTGGAGGACGAACAGTTCGACCTGCTTCCCGGTGGAATCTTCAACAAGTCCTACGTGAAGGCTTACGCTAAGTGCGTCGGGATTAACCCGGATGAGGCCGTCGCCGAATACCTGGAGGCGGCGCAGGAAGCACCACCCGATACCAAAGTCATCGCGCACCAACATGCGTCACTCCACTCCGATCGCCGACCCCAGCGCGGCGGATTCCCGATCATTCCTGTCCTAGTACTCCTGGTGGTTGCCGCCGGAGGCGTTGGCGGGTGGAAGGTGTACCGCGACCGCCAGCAGCGGGAGCAACAACTGCCGCATACCTCGTCAACGGAAACTTCTGTCGCGCCCAGCGATGTCGCGCCAGTCGCGCCTGCGAGCGCCGCCGAAGGCAGCAACATGGCTGCGACAAACCGAAGTGAGAGCCAGGGTCCAGCGCCTGGTCCGGGGAGCTTGAAAGCTACAGGTCCGTCTTTGGCATCTGCAGCTGCGCCGCGGCCTGCGGAATCCGCTGCCGGTGCCGGGGATGCGGCGAGGCTCCCGTTTGAAATCACGATTCGTCCTAAAGATCGCGCGTGGGTTTCCGTCAGGGCGGATGGCAATTACATCGTGCGCGGCGTTATTGCACCGCCCGAGGTGAAAACAATTCGCGCCACCGGTAATGTCGTTTTCTATACCGGCAACGCGGGCGCAGTGGCAGTTGCGTTTGACGGTAAGGACGTCCCACTCACCGGCGGATTGAATGACCCACAAACTCTGATCTTCGATTCGCACGGGTTGCGGCCCAAGGATCCTGCGCCATGAGGCACGCCCGCAGCGGAGCTCAGCCAGTGCTCACCAGCGCCACCGGCGAAAATGTCGTGCGTATCGAAGCGGAGGCGTTACGCGCATTGGCTGAGCGCCTGGCTGGGCCGATGTCCCAGCGCTTCGAGCGCGCCGTCGAGTTGCTCCACGGCTGCGCCGGCAGGATCGTGGTCAGCGGCATGGGCAAGAGCGGTCTGATCGCGCGCAAGATCGCAGCCACGTTTACCTCTACCGGCAGCCCGGCTCTGTTCCTGCATCCGGCCGAGGCCCTGCACGGAGATCTGGGAATGGTAGTGCGTGGCGATGTCGTGCTGGCGCTGTCAGCCAGTGGCGAGACCAACGAAATCCTGCAATTGCTGGCCACGGTGAAGCGACTGGGCATCCCGCTGATCACCATGACCTGCGACGCGTTGCACGCCGTTCCGGAGGAGCCACGCACGTTGTCGACGCTGGCGCAGGCCGCCGATGTCGCGCTCGACTGCTCGGTCGCGCACGAGGCGTGCTCGCTTGGGCTGGCGCCGACCGCTTCCACTACCACCATGCTCGCGTTGGGCGATGCGCTGGCGGTGGCGCTTTCCGAACGCCGCGGCTTCGCGGAAGAAGACTTCGCCAACCTGCATCCCGGCGGCAAGCTCGGCAAGCGCTTCGCGCGGGTCTCTGCGTTGATGCACAGCGGCCAGGCCATACCGCGCGTGCAGTCCGCGACCCCGATGGGTGAGGTCATCTACGAGATGTCGCGCAAGGGCCTGGGCATGACCACGGTAGTGGAAGAGGGCAAGCTGGTAGGGCTCATCAGCGACGGCGACTTGCGCCGCTTACTCGAACGGCACGGCAAGCACGTGCTTGAACTCACCGCGGGCTCGTGCATGACGCGCTCGCCGCAAGTGGTCGGGCCGGATATCTACGCCATCGCGGCGCTCGACATCATGGAGCAGAAAAAGATCACGTCGCTTCCCGTGATCGACGAGGGCGGCAATCTGCAAGGCATATTGCACCTGCACGATCTCTGGGGAACGCAGATGCTGTAGTCCGGTACGCTTGGTGCAGCCGAATCAAGGGGCGCCAGCGGACTTCGAAGATGTCCCGCATTCCTGCTGGCGCGCTGCATTCGTCCCCAACCAATTCGAGTAGCGCCGATACAGCAAGTCCCACCTGGTTCTTAACCCCGGCATTCATGGGAAACTGCCTGCATGTTTATATGAATATTTCATGACAAACAGTCGTACAATCGTTTTTCCTGACCAAACGCTGGATCCCACGGTCATGGCGCACGGCGTTTGAGGCCGGAAGTGCCCGCCCAAGCTGGTGATTTGTCGGGACATGACACCACGAATGAGCGCCTACGCCGAAACAGCGAAGACCAGCAGGACGACGCAGCAATCCGAGGTTGAAGTAACGCCGGGGCGCGTCTTCTGGCTTACCGGGCTATCGGGCGCCGGCAAGACGACTTTGGGTCGGGAATTGTGGCGCCGCTTGCGCGCAGACGGGCGTCCAGCGACTTTTCTCGATGGCGACGCGCTGCGCGCTGCCATCGCTGACGATCTCGGACATACGGCGGAAGACCGAAAGCAATCGGCCATGCGCAACGCACGACTGTGCCGCTTGCTGGCGCAGCAAGGCTTCGATGTTGTCTGCGCAACCATCTCGCTGCTGCACGAGGTGCAGCGCTGGAACCGCCAGAACATCCCCGGTTATCACGAGATCTATCTGCGAGTGCCGATGGAAGAACTCCGGCGCCGCGACAACAAGGGCATCTACGCCGACGCTCGGCTTGGTAGCAGACGCAACGTTGTGGGGATTGACGTGACGGCGGAGATCCCCGAGGCGCCGGACCTCATCCTGGACAACTACGGCACTCTCGATCTCACTACCGCCGTCGATCGCATCCTGGCCGCCGCCGCGTGCGCCGGCAGTAATGGTGGCGGCCCAAGCGAGCTTTTGCGCGTTGTCGAATTCAAAACGAAAGCGGAGACGCTGGAGGCTCTTGCACCGTTGCTCCATCGGGCGCGCGTGCTGCCACAGGTCCGCTTCTCGGTCGCGGATTGGCGCTGCAACCGCGATGGGATTCTCGTCGCGATCGCCGCTGAACCCTGGAGCGCAGGACGCTTGATCGTCCGCAGCAGTGCACAAAGCGAAGACGGCGCGTGGAATTCTCAAGCGGGCAAGTACGATTCGATTTCCGGGGTCGTGGGCCGAGCGTCACTGGCGGAAGGGGTGGAAAAGGTTGTTGCGTCAATGGCGAATGGCGGAGTCGACGAGGACCAGGTCTTCGTTCAGCCAATGCTTGAGGACGTCGCGATGGCGGGAGTGGCATTCTCCCGCACCGCCGGCGGCGCGCCATATCTCGTTATCAACTATGACGACCGGTCCGGCATGACGGACCGCGTGACCGGCGGCCTCGGCGAGAATTTGCAGACGTTCTACTGCCTGAAATCGCTGGCGAACTCCTGCCCGGACCCCCTTGCGCCGCTGATCGCCCTGGTCAGCGAACTGGAAGGCCTTCTGGGCTGCGACGCCCTCGACGTGGAATTCGCCATCGCGAATGATGGTCAACTGTATCTTTTGCAGGTGCGTCCGCTGGCGTTCGAGGGTCACCAGTCCGCTCTCGACGCGAAGATCGAGAGCGCGCTGATGGATGTAGCTCGGAAGGTCGAGCTGCTCAGCCGCCCGCATCCCTACCTGCACGGCAGCCGCGCGATCTTCGGCGTGATGCCGGACTGGAACCCAGCCGAAATCATCGGTCTGCGGCCACGTCCTCTCTCGCTGGCGCTGTATCGCGAACTGATCACGGATGCGATCTGGGCCTATCAGCGGGACAACTACGGATACCAGAACCTGCGCAGTTTTCCGCTGCTGGTCAGCTTTCACGGATTGCCTTACATCGACGTGCGGGTCAGCTTCAACTCGTTCGTACCCCGTGATCTGCCGCACGATCTTGCCAGCCGTCTGGTGAATTACTACATCGATCGTCTCTTGGCTGAGCCTCATCTGCATGACAAGGTCGAATTTGAGATCATCTTCTCCTGCTACACGCTCGATTTGCCGGAGCGGATCGACAGGCTGACGGAGCATGGATTTTCGCGAGACGACCTGGCAGAGATTTCCGGCGCGTTGCGGCGCCTCACGCAGCGCATCATCCATGGCGAGACAGCCCTGTGGCGGCGCGACCGGGCGAAGATCGACTTGCTGGCAGAGCGCATCGGGACCATCTGCAACGCCGACATTGATAAGGTCAGCCGCATTTACTGGCTCATCGAGGATTGCAAACGATACGGCACGCTGCCATTTGCCGGCCTGGCGCGCGCGGGCTTCATCGCGGTGCAATTGTTGCAGTCGTTCGTCCGGGTAGGCGTTCTGAATGCGCAAGAGGCCGCAACCTTCATGGCCAGCGTGGATAGCATCACGTCGCGCATGGGACGGGATTTCGCGCAATTGTCAAAGGCGGATTTCCTGGCGCGTTATGGGCATCTGCGTCCCGGAACGTACGACATCCTGTCGCCACGCTACGATGAAGCGCCTGATTTCTATTTCGATTGGTCTCGCCAGCGTCCGCCGGCAGCCGAACCGCCGCGATTCGAGTTCTCGGCTGAGCAACTGCAGAGCATCGAGCGGCTAGTGAAGCAACATGAGCTCGACATTGACGTCCCGAGCTTGATCGAGTTCATCAAGGCCGGCATTGAGGGGCGCGAATACGCGAAGTTCGTATTTACCCGGAGCCTGAGTGATGCGCTGTCGCTAATCCGCCAAATGGGTGAGGACCATGGCCTTTCGGCCGAAGACTGCGCATTTCTGGACTATGACGTGGTCCGCAAGCTTTACAGCCAAAGCGGCTCGGTCCGCCAGGCGCTGCTGGACAGTGTAGCGCGGGGCAGAAGCGATCACGCGCTCACCCGCAATCTGGTACTGCCGCCGATCATTGCGTCGCCAGAGGAGGTGTTCGCCTTTCACCTTCCCCCAAACCAGCCGAACTTCATCACCCAGCGTGAGGTCACCGCACCGGTAGCTTCAGTCAGCGATCCACCGGAAAGCTTCGCCGGAAGAATTCTCTTCGTGCCTAGCGCAGATCCCGGGTTCGACTGGATCTTCACTCGCGGCATCAGCGGATTCGTTACGCAATTCGGCGGCGCCAATTCGCACATGGCCATTCGCGCCGCCGAGCTGGGCATACCGGCGGTAATCGGCGCGGGCGAAACCCTGTTCCGCCGCTGGCAGGCCGCAAGTAAGCTATGTCTCGACTGTACGAATCAGCGGGTCATCGTCATTGCATGAAGACTGTCGCCATTACCCAGCGGGTTGAGGTGGTTCCCAACGGCGAGCGCCGCGATTGCCTCGATCAAGCATGGACGCGATTCCTGGCCGCTTGCGGGCTGCTTCCCGTGTTGGTCCCGAACGTCACCGACGTGGCTCTTTCGTTGTGTGAGAAAGCAAATATTGCCGGGGTGCTATTGACGGGCGGCAACGATCTGGCGGCGTTAGGCGGCGACGCTCCGGAACGCGATGCGGTCGAAAACGCGCTGCTCGATTTCGCGGAGCAGCACCAATTGCCGGTGCTGGGCGTCTGTCGCGGCATGCAGCTGATTCAATATCGCTTCGGTGTTCCGTTGTGCCGGGTCGAAGGACATGTGGCGCAGAAGCAGGTTGTCCGCGTCAACGACGAGCCAAGGGAGGTCAACAGCTATCATCGTTATGGCGCACGTGAGTCTGCCGGGCCATTGAATACCTGGGCTGTTGCCGACGATGGCGTTGTCAAAGCGATTCACCATGCGACCCAACCCATGACTGGAATTATGTGGCACCCCGAGCGGCTTTCACCCTTCTCGCCTGCCGACCTGCATCTGGTCCGGAGCGTCTTCGGAGTTGACGAATGCGAGCTTTGATATTGGCTGCCGGTCGCGGCAGCCGCATGGGAGCGCTGGCCGACGACCGCCCAAAGTGCCTGGTCGAGTTGGAAGGCAGGCTGTTGCTCGAGCGCCAGATCGCAGCGTTGCGGCGCGGCGGCGCGGACGAGATCGGAGTGGTGCGAGGCTACCGCGCGGAGATGATCGATTTTCCAGGCCTCTTCTACTTCACCAATGAACGATGGGCCGAAACCAATATGGTAATGTCGCTGGCGACGGCCGCTTCCTGGCTGAGCGCGGGTCCCGTGATCGTGAGCTACGCCGACATCTTCTACCGTGGCGAACTGGTGCGCGGCATCGCTGCTGCTGAGGGGCAACTCGTTATTGCTTACGATCGCGAGTGGCGAAAGCTGTGGACGCGGCGCTTCGACGACCCTTTGGCTGATGCGGAAACCTTTGCCATCGATGCTGCCGGCCGATTGCTGGAAATCGGCAGCAAGACCACCCGCATAGAAAATATCGAGGGCCAATACATGGGCCTGCTGAAGTTCACGCCGCCCGCGTGGCACGAGGTGGAGACGCTGCTCAACACACTGGACGCCGCAACCCGTGATCGTTTGGACATGACCGCACTGCTGCGGCGGCTGCTCAGCCGAAACGTTGCTATCGACACCTTCGGCACAGATGGACAATGGGGTGAGATCGACAATCCCAAGGACGTAACTCTGTATGAGGAGATGGTAAGAAGTGGCGAGCTGGTGCTCGAGAATGTGCCACTCGACATGGGGACGGCGGTATTATGACTCCGACGAGGATTGATGCTGACGCACCTCTGCTTCGCACAATTCCCACTCTAGCCGGGAAACATCATTCGCGATGAAACATGGTGACTTCACTGGTTTGGCAGGCAATTATGCAAGCTTTCGCGCGGGATACGCGCCGCAGGTCGTGACTGCGATTCTGGGCTACGTTGGACGCGATTCCGGAGCGATCGATGCTGTTGACGTTGGCGCCGGCACGGGCATTTGGACACGCATGCTTGCTGAACGTGGGCTGCGTTCGATCATTGCCGTTGAACCGAACGACGACATGCGCGAGCAAGGAATCGAGACCTCTCGCGGCACTCGGATTGTCTGGCGCAAAGGGTCTGCGG
>Ga0187871_10001514_pt1 | contig 20107 bp, 18 predicted proteins | sample June2016WEW_16_1_FD_132988 | JGI IMG/M metagenome (GOLD analysis project Ga0187871, IMG submission 132988) | Peatland microbial communities from SPRUCE experiment site at the Marcell Experimental Forest, Minnesota, USA - June2016WEW_16_10 | ecosystem: Environmental > Terrestrial > Soil >...
CCGAAGATCAAGGCCCGGCTGTATTTTGCAATTGCCTCAGATGATGACAGGCGGGAGCCGGATGTGAAAGACCAGCTCGAAGCGGCCTTTCGCACGGCAAGGGTTCGTTCGGAGATCGAAGTCTATCCGAACGCGTTGCATGGCTGGTGCGTGCCGGATAGCAAGGCCGTGAATCAGGCGGATGCGGATAGAGCTTGGGGGAAATTGGTCAAGTTATACAAGACTGCGCTTTGATGCTTGGCGGCCGTTCGCAGGCAAAAGCGCCTGGGCCACCGGCAGCGAGAAATCCGCGGCGCGCGCGTCATCGTAGAACATCCGAACGGTTTCGAGCGAGAACTGGTCGAGGTCCCGGCCCAGCATGGGGAGCTTCTTCAAAAGATCGTGCGTGACGGTGATTATGTGGCAGCCGATGTTGTCCGCTTGGACAATGTTGAAGAGCTCGCGCGGGCTGGCCCAGATCAATTCGATTTGGGGATGGTTCCGCATGCGCAACAGCGCGCCGCACAGTATCGGGAGCGGATCGATACCGGCGTCGGCAACCCGGCCGGCGAAGATGGAAATGCACGCCGGCGTTCCGTGCCGCAAGCTAGGAATCACGGCGTCCACTTGATCGAGCGTCATTAAGGCTGTCACGTTTACCTTCACGCCCTGGCGCGACAGCCGATCAATCAACGGCGCGGCGCTTTGCCGCCGCGTGTTGGTGATGGGGATTTTCACGTATACATTTTCGCCCCAACCGGCAATCCGGAGGGCTTGTTGTTCCATTTCGTCGAAATCGTCTGAGAGCACTTCGAAGGAGAAGGGACGATCCGGAATGGCGCGCGTCAACTCGCGGCCGAAGGATTCGTAATCCTGGACTCCGGCTTTTCGCATCAGTGTCGGATTGGTGGTGAAGCCAGCGATGAGAGGATTCTTGGCCAGTTCGAGAATTGCGTTCAAATCGGCGCCGTCCGCGAAGATCTTGACATTGAGCGAAGCTGCGCGCGGTTGGGACACACCCTGCACCAGGCTTAATAGGGAATTGTGGTTAAGCATGACGGCGCAACTCCCGGTGAGCTGTTTCGATAATCCAGTTGGCGGCTTCGCGCAGGGAACGAACCCTGAGGTAGGGGCCGTCCGGCCGGCGCTCGCGATAACCATGATCGACAAAAACCGCCTGGCAGCCCGCGCGGTGTCCGGCTTCCACGTCGCGCCAGCGGTCTCCCACCATGAAACTGGATGCGAGATCGATGTTCCACCAGCGCGCGGCGTCAATCAGAAGCCCCGGCCGCGGCTTGCGACAGCTACAGTGGGCGGTGTCGTCGTGCGGGCAAACGCGGACGTCGTCCAATCCCAGATAGTGCTGCAGCCGCTGGTTGATTTCCGCCACTTGCCCGGCCGTGGTGGCGCCGCGGGCGATATCCGGCTGGTTGGTGGTAAGAATCAGCGCGAATCCCGCCTCGCGAAGCTTGCGGCAGGCATCGCGGACCCCGGCCAGCAGCCGCAATTCGTCGAGCGTGGCAGGGGGGTGCGGTTTTCCATCGCGTAGGATGGCCCGGTTCAACACCCCGTCGCGATCCAGAAAAACAGCGCGCCGCATAAGATTAGAGCCTTCCGGCGCGGGCATCCTCGAGCATGGAGTGCATGGAGACGCAGAGCGCTTGCTGGGAGGTGCGGCGGCAAGTCCAGCCCAGGCCGCGGATACGATCCGTGTTCAAGCGAACCACGGGTACGTCGCCTTTCCAGCCGCGGTCACCGCCCGAGTACTCGAGCCGCACGTCTTCGTCGGAGAGCCCCGATACTTGCATGGCCAGGCGCGCGATCTCGGTGACCGTGATGTAATCGCCGGTGGCGACGTTGTACACTTCAAAGCCCTTCGAGCTCTTATGATGCGCCAGCAGAACTGCCTCGACTACGTCCTCCACATAAATGTAGGATTTGCTCTGCCGGCCATCCCCCAGGATTCGCAAGCGATCCGGCTGCTGTCTGAGATTCCGCACGAAATCGAAGCCAACACCGTGCGTCTGACGCCGTCCCACCACGTTGCCGAAGCGGAAAGCGCAGGCTGTAAGGCCGAACATCGCACAGTAGGATGCTATCAGGCCCTCACCGGCCAGCTTGCTCGCGCCGTAGGTAGAGACGGGAATCAGCGGGCCGAAATCCTCCGCGGCTTCGCGCTCGCCCAGATCGCCGTAAACTCCACTGCCGGATGCATATAGCAGACGCGGGATCTCGCTGCGCCGCATGGCTTCCAGGATCTGTTGGGTTAAGTAAGTGCCTTCGCGAAAATCGATGTCAGGTTCGGTGACTGCGCGTGCGATGTCGGGGTTGGACGCCAGGTGGATCACCACGTCGTGACCGGCCATGTTACGCTCCAGCGCCGCCAGGTCCTTCACATCGCCATGCACCACGCGCAGGCGGGCATCGCCTTGGTGATGGCCATAATGCCACTCCCGGCCGGACGAAAAGTTGTCGAACAGCGTGACTACTTCGACGTTCGGATTGGCCAGCAACCGATCCGTGAAATGGCTGCCGATAAAGCCTGCTCCGCCCGCCAAGAAGAAGCGGCGATCCGTCATCGTAAGGACTCCCACTTGGTGCCCTGGCGCTGTAGCTGTGGATGACTGACCAGCAGATGCCATATGACAGCGCAGAGCCCTTCAGTATGCGGTGTAACGCGCTCCGGCGCTACGGTTGGAATCACCACGCAGCTTTCCGAGACCTGGTGCGTGAATCCACCGTCGCGCCCGACAATGCCGAACACATGCGCCCCCGCCGATGTGGCCGTTTCGAGCGCCTTGACAATGTTCACCGAGACGTTTTTCTCAACGCTGCCGCCGCCTACCGAAAACACCAGAACGGCATCTTTGGAATTGATCCGCGAGCCTTCCAGCCATCCCGAAAAGCAGCTTTCCCAACCGTCGTCGTTGGCGCGCGCCGTCAGTTCCGCCACGTTGTCGGTGGGGGCGTAGGCTTCGAAGCCGCAGAGCTTGCGAAAATCGTTCACCGCGTGGCCGGCATGCCCGGCCGAACCGCCGACGCCCAGGATAAAAAGGCGTCCGCCGCTCTGGCGCACTTGGGCGAGCCCCCAGGCCATGTGCTCAATCTCGCCGGTATCCACTTGTTCGAGGATGGCGATGGTTTCGGCCAGAAACGAGGCCGAAAACGTGCTTACAGCAATCTTGCCTACTGCAACCTCTGCCGGTGCCGGGAGTGGTTCCGCGGTCACACCCTGCAGAAGTTCATTCAGACTTGTCACGCACTGACTCCTGGTATCTAATTCGGACAACCGAAGCGTTTTCAATAGATGGCTAAGGTGAAAGAAGGGGGCTAGGGGCTGGGGGCTTGGGACTGGGGGATAGTTGCTGGTTGCTGGTGGCTGGTTTCTTGTTGCAGAAGTAGCCCCGCGCGTCGAGCAAGGGGACGCATCAGTGGGACGCTGGCTGCGTGAAGGCTAGGCGGAAGATCCGGCGGAAGGTCCATAACGTGGAGGCCCAACGGTGGAGGGTGGTTTCCCCGATGCGCTCGCCGTAGGGGATGAAGACTTCCTGGATGCGGAACCCCATTAGGGCTGGTTTCAGGAGCAAATCCACGGGTAAGGCCGGACCGTTCGGGTCTACGTTGACGCGCTCGATTACCCGGCGGCTGTAGGCGCGCATTCCGGAGTGGAGATCGGTGGATTTTACGCCCACCAGTATGCGGCCGGTGACCGCGAAGACCCAGTTGGCCAAATAATTCGGCCAAGGCATCGCCGCCGGCCGTTTTTCCAGCCTGGACGCATTCACCAGGTCGCAATCTCCTGAGAGCACCATGTCAGCCAGCCGCGGGATCTCGGCCGTTGGATAGGTTCCATCGCAATCCAGAGTGACCGTTACCAGGCCGCGGCATTCCCCTAGTACGCGCGCCATAGCGTGGCCATAGCCCTGCGGTGGAAACTGGCGGATCACCCGAGCTCCTAACCGTTCCGCGATTTCTGGCGTGGAATCCCGGCTGCTGTCTACAATCACAATCTCGTGCTCGCGGCCGGTGAGCGCCGCGCGAATCTCCGCGATGACGCTACCAACCGCCTTCTCCTCGTTCATGGTGATCATCGCGACTGAGATCATGTAGGCTGCCTCTCGAGAAGCTCTTCGGCAGTTTCAACGGACGTATCCCTCGCACGTTTCAAACACCCGGCGACTTTGCGGGCACGCTCGATACATACATCCATGTTGATGTACTCGAATTCGGCTACGCGTCCACACAATGGGATGCCGATCTGTTCGAAATAAGTCTTGGCCTGTTTCAGATGACGCCGATAGTTGTCGTCCTGAACGACATAGCCGTACTTGGTGCGGATCACGCGGCCGTAACAAACCTCGTTCGGACGCGCGAGGCCAATCGCTTCCAGATCACCGATGACGTCGGTAAGAATCCCTTCATCCGTCATCTCGTGCGTGCCATCGCCTGGGTTGGTGGTAATCTCGGCCTGCACGATGGACTTCCCGTACGGCGCGTTATGCGGGCTAAACAGGGCCGGAAAAGACAGACGATGAAACCTGATTTCGGGATCGGGCACATATATCGCCGTGTAATCGGGCAGCCGCGTGTGATCGAGTCCCACCGAGACGGTGATCAGCGAATTATAACGAAGCGAATCGACGGCGGCGGCAATCTCGGCCGGGACGCCTTCCAGAGCGTGGGCCAGTTCCTGGATGGGGATGGTGGACACCAGCTTCCGATACCGTCGCACGCTACGCCCATTCGACACACACCACTGGCCGGCTTCATTCCAAACGCGTTCCACCGTGAAATCGGAAACGATGTTGGCTACCTGCTGTTCGAGCGCACGCGGGAGCGATTCAATGCCTCCGCGCAACGGATAGTTGAAGTAGAGCTGGTGTGTATAGCCTTCTGTTTCCACCCCGACGGCCGCCTTGATGACATCCTCCAGCGGCGGTTTCGGCACGCGCCCTTCCACCCATTCCAGACCCAGTTCCTCGGTTGGAACATTCCAGATCTTCTCGTTGTAAGGGATCAGGTATTTTTCCGCCAAGCCCTTTCCGAAATGGTGGTATAGCCACTCTTTGAAATTGGTTTTCGGCGCCGGATAGTCGTTTTTGAGGTAGTGGTAAAGGCACTCGAAGCGGTCCTGGGGATCCAGGTCGAACAGCCCGTTTTCGAAGGGATATTTTACGTAGCGGCCCCGGTAGAAGATCTTGTTATTGCGGCGGGTAAGGTGGACGTTATCGCCGAGGAGGGAAACCATGTAGTCCACCATCTGCTGATTGCGCGAGAAGATGATGTGCGGGCCGCCCGCGTCGTAGGTGAAGCCGTCCTCCTGAACGGTCTGGCAATGGCCGCCGCCGCGAGGCTCCTTTTCCAGGACTTCGCATGGTTCATCCAGGTGCGCGGCAATGGCTAATCCAGCCAAACCTCCACCTAAGATTCCAACAGCCACTTCGGTGCCTCCTCCTAGACCAGTTGGGCGTGCGCCGATTGGCAATCGGCGCGCAGGTTGGCAACCTGCCCCACACTTTGATAATCGGACTCTCGGGCCGGCTTCTATAGGCCGTTAATGATTCTAAGGCTGGCATCCGATTGAAGAGCAGAGGGTTCCTGTGAAAGCCTGGACGCAAGGGGTCCAATACGCCTATCGGTATGTCCGTCACAAGTACGATGCCTTTCAGGCATTTGGTCCGGCGGGCGCCAATGGTGGTGGCCTCTTGCCGCATTCTGTGGTCCGGCCCGTGGCTACTTACTCGCCCTGGCGCGCCGACCCGGAATTTCAAACTGCCTTCGAATTGGTACATCCCAATACTCTGGTGGATATCTACCGCTGTTACGATCTCTGGAATCTGGTGGAAGAGGCCGGAAAGCTGCCGTCGGGAGATATTATCGAAATCGGCGTTTGGAGAGGTGGTACGGGCTGCCTCATGGCGAAACGCGCCAAGCTGGCTGGGCTACTGGCCACCGTGTACCTCTGCGATACTTTTCAGGGTGTGGTGAAGGCAGGGTCCTCAGACCGGCACTATGCCGGCGGCGAGCATGCCGATACGAGCGAAGCTACCGTCACCGGCCTCGCGCACCGATTGGGGCTGGACAATATCAAGATAGTTCGCGGCATCTTCCCGGAGGAGACCGGCCATCAATTGGCCAACGCATCTTTTCGTCTATGCCATATCGACGTGGATGTGTACGATTCCGGCCGTGACATCCTGGCCTGGATCTGGCCACGCCTGACGCGCGGTGGGATGGTAGTCTTCGACGACTATGGATGTCTCAGCACTGGCGGTATCACGCGGCTGGTGAATGAAGAGCGTGGGAAACTTGATCGGCTGATGCTGCATAATCTTAACGGGCACGCGGTCTTTGTCAAGCTGTAACGGAATCGCGCTGGCGAGTTTCCGCGTTCCAGCGAGCCACGGCTACCGTTTGCCAACCCAGGCGCGTTCCCAGGATATTCAAGGCAAATAACGGCCGGAACAGGGCCATTACGGCGCGTGCCAGCCAACTTGTCCAGCCCTGTGATTTGTGGTCTACGTCGGCGATGAGGTGGCGTCCCCTCAGGATCACCGTCAGCCGGTAGAGGTTAAAGAACGGAAAACCGGCGGTAGTGGCGAGTTCCACCGTGAAGCCGCTATTTTCGAGCAGCGCGCGCAGTGTGCCCGGCGTAAAGTGCCGCCGGTGTCCGATGTGCAAATCGAACGCCGATTGCGGGCCACCCGGCACGGTAACTACCAGCACGCTTCGAGCGGCCAGGTATTGACCCGCGCTTTGAAGAAAGGCGGCAGGGTGGTCCAGGTGCTCCAGAACTTCCGAACAAACGGCATAGCCGGCCCAGGCGCGCAAAGCGTTCGGACCCGCGGCAGGTTCGAGCAGATCGCACTGGAAGAATTGGGCGGCGGGAACTTTTTCGCGGGATATCTCCACTCCCCGGGCGCTGAGCTCCAACCCCGCTATCTGAGCTGTCGGGAAATTGCGGTGTAAATCCAGCGCCAGGTCGCCCTGCCCGCTGCCGATGTCGAGGATGCGCACATCGCCCGCGCAACCCGCACGCTCCAGCAGCCTGCACGCAATTTGCCGGCGATAGCGCTGCGCCGGATTGTGGCGCGCCGCCTGGTCGTAATCCCGCCAGTGGCCCTCCCAATCGTCCCGCGCTACCTCTGTTGACGGATTGGTCACGCTGGCAACCTGCAAGCGGCGAATGTGTTCAGACCGAATTTATGGCTGAAGCAACGAATATCCGACGGGCGAAATCCGGCACGCACCAACAGCGGCCAAAGGTCCTTCACATCGTAGTAGCACTTATGATCGTTCATCTCTTCGGCTGGACTCAGGCCCAAGCGAAACGCCGAGTATTCCAGGAACCACTTACCGCGCCAGGAGGGGACATTCAACAAGCAAACTCCTCCCGGCGCCAGCAGACGTCTGAACTCAACGATGGCATCAAGCGGCTCCGCCAGGTGCTCGAGAACCGAGATGCAGAGGATAACGTCGAGCGATGCCGAGGCGCGGCATCCTAGAATCTTCGGGAGTGGACCCTCAAGGGCACGGACACGCGGATCATCGCGCAGATCGCCGGCCAGCGAAACGTCCACCAACAACGCCTCATCCAGCAGAGGGAGCACCGTTCGCGCGAATGCGGCCTGATAGCCGCAACCGAAATCGCCCAGGCGCTTGCCGCGAAAATCCGGAACATGGCGATGGATCTGCCGGGCGGATAGCCATACGCCGAACCGGTCTACCAGGGTTGGACGATAGTCTTGGCCGTAGGAACTGACGCGCACGCTTCCGGAGTGGATCGGATGAGGATGAGTGATAGGCAAGGCGCACTGCTCCACAGATAGAATCGGCAGTTTTATCGGCAAACCTTAACGCGCCGCGATCGTGTACGGGGCCAACTTGAGTGGGGTTGCGTCTGGTTCCAGCAGCCAGATCTGCCTGTCGTGGAAATAATCGATCATTGAGCGATCCTGCTCCGTGCCCATTTCCCGCGCCCAGACGATGGGCGCCCGATCGATATCGGCGCGGTTGTAGACCCATTCCTGGTGCGGATCGTGATCGGAGGAATAACGCACCAGTACCAGATGAGTTCCACCCTGTTTGGCTAGCTGTTCGACAACCGCTCGACGTTCTTCGGGTAGAGGCTCGGTGCGCGGGCCGTGGGCCAGTAAATTGGTGAAGTTGGTCCCGAATTGGTACCCGAATAGGGCCAAAAAGAAGAAAGCGAGCACAGGACCTATGGCCTTCCCGGAGGGCCGCCATCGCACCAGGTGGGTGATACCCTGCATGAATCGCACATAGAACATGCCGGCGAAGGCGGCGGCGTAGTGAGGCATGAAGCCGGTTAGCGGGAAAATGGCGACCACAAAAACCATGAGGACCACCGGCGTGAGCCGTTCCTCAGTGGTCTTGAGAGCGTACGGCCAAATCAACAGCGGAACCAATAAAGGCCAGAGACCGAAGAAGAAATCGTAGGTGAGCCACAGTTTCACGAACAAGGAATTGACAATATCCTGTGTAGTCACCTTCACTTGATTCACGTGCACGCCGGCCCAGAACTCTCGCATGATGGCGTGGTGGTAAACGGGTTCAGCTCGGAGCTTCGACCACGCGAACATGGATGCCACGGCATATTGCTGGTCGTGGACTTGATACGGTAACTTGAACGCGTTTCCGGTGACTTTGTAGTTATTGAAAGCCATGGCGCAGGCCGTAAGCGCCAACACCGCGGCCAACGGCAAAGCTACGCGGCGCAATACTGTGCGGAACGAGATTTTGTTCCTGGCGAGCCACCAAACCAGCAAGCCCGCGCACAAACAACCCATCAGAGCAGCTTCGTAGGGACGGGAATTCATCAAAATTGCGAGCCCGATTCCGAGCGTTACTGCATGCGAGAAGCGCCCGCGCGCGATTCTCGGCAAAGCGCCCAGCGCCAGAGCACCGCCGATTCCGGGCACTGCGCCACCCCAATAGGAGTTAATCCAATAATGGAAAACTCCTACCTGGAGCACCACCAGAACGCCGCCCAGCAACGCCGCTTCCCGTGAGATCCAGCCTTGCAGCATCCAACAAATTGTGCCGCACATCAACGCGGTCGCGAGCCAGACGCCTATCCAGGGCTGGCCGAAGAACTTCTGCCCGAAGGCCAGAACCAATCCCTGCATGGGAGGATATTTGGACGCGTAGGTGGGCTGCTGGAGAATCTGAAACGATTCGAAGTGCTGCCAGAATGGATGCGGAGGGTTAGCGAGCCGGCCCGAGGCGTAGGTGTCGGCCGCCAGCAAGTAGCTGAACTCGTCATGCACGTAGGGCTTAGGGACCTGCATCCAGGGAAACAGCGCCGCGCGAAGCCCGAGACACAGGAAGAAAACCGCGGCGCATCCGAAGACGGCATTGTTGGAAAGCCGTCCATACGCGCGGATAGCAGCGGGGGCCCGGCTGCTTTGGGAAGCAGTGGCAGGAGGCGCGGCGGTAACGGCGGAATCAGGCACTCTCTCGTTTATCGGCAGATTCCAAACGCGGGTGCAGGCGGTCAGCGCTTAAAGATAGCGAGCGCGGCGGAATGCAGTACCAGAGTGAACACGAAATTCGAAAAGCCCAGGATGACGAAGAGCAGCCCCAGGATCGCGAAGTGGTTAGGAAATCCGATATCGCCCGCCAGCGTAAATCCGTAGCTCAGGTATTGAGCGATCAAGGGTTCCAGGCACCCGAGGCCAAACACTGTTAGCGCGGCGCTCGCGATTACTGAGCGGTTATAGCTGAACACGCGCAGCCAGCGCGATCGCGCGCGCCCGCTGTAATCGTGAAAAAGCTGGGAAAGGCAGCCAAGATAGAAGCTCTGCAACCCCACCACGCTGAGCGTCATCCCGAGCAACATCCAGTACAGCGAGAGTGTACGCCGCGCGATCGAAACTGGGCCTGCGCTCAGGGGCAGCGTCAGCAGCAAGCCAAGCGCGAGCAGCGCAGCGCCCGGGCGGAGGGTGAAGAACTCGGCGCCATGCACCAGCATGCTCCGCAGGTTGATCCAACCGGCCAGCCAGGGCGACAACCATCCGGCGCGCTTGTGATGGCTGACGCGGCCCTTGCGATCCTTCAAGAACCTCACCGGAACTTCGGACGTGTTGAGCTCCATCTGGACCGACTTCAGCACCATTTCTGAAGCGTACTCCCAGGAGTTCGACCGGATGTCCATCCGCACCAGCGCGTCCCGCGTGATTCCGCGCATGCCGCAATGGATATCGGAGAAACTACTCGAATAGAGACGATTCAGAATCCAGGTGGTCACCGGCGTTCCGAAGTAGCGATGCAATGCCGGCATGGCGCCTGGACCGATGTGTCCTTTGAACCGCGAACCCATGATGAATTCGCGGCCTTTGCGGAACTCCGCGATGAATCCTCCGATTTCGCGGAAATCGTAGGTCAAGTCCGCATCCCCCAGCAAAACATATTTGCCCCGAATGAAGGGGATGGCATCCATATAGGCGCGGCCCAGCCCACGCTTGGGAGTCCGGAGCACGCGCGCGCCGGCCTCCAGCGCTTTGTGAGGCGTACAATCGGTGGAACTGTCGACGATCAGGATCTCTCCACGAACGTTGGCGCGTTCCAATCCGGCCTGGCACCAGGCGACAAACTCGGAGATTGTTACCTGTTCGTTCAGCGCGGGGATGACAATTGAGACCTCAGGATCCGCGATGTCCTGCGCAGGAAGCATGAGTTGCACGTCACTCGGCTGTGACGCTGCCAGCAGCGCCAGGACACCTTCGGCGTTTCCATCGAGAGTGGTGGCAATCGCGCGAGGTTCCAAACCGCCCATATCCCTAAATCGTCAGTTGGACGCGCGACTTTAACGCGCTAGGGGACCTTGCTCGCGTCATTTAAATTCTTAACCTTAGCCGATATACTGATCCATGGACGTCAAGTATGGTGCAACCGGTTGCCTGCTTCTTGCCGCATGCTGCGCTATCGGGGAGCGTTTGCCACTCAAGACTTTTACGGTGGCTGACGGGCTAGCGCACGACGAAGTCAATAAAATCTTTCGCGATTCGCATGGCCTGCTTTGGTTCTGCACCGCGGAAGGTCTCTCGCGTTTCGACGGCTACAGTTTTGTGACTCTCGGTGTTACCCAAGGACTGCCACATTCCAATGTCAACGACATCCTGGAAACCAAGGATGGGGATTATTGGGTAGCAACCGATGGCGGCCTGGCGCGGCTCCATCGCGATGGGACGCCGGCGAAGAAAATGTTCAGCGTGGTGCTGCCGGACGATCCGAAGCCGGCCTCCAAGGCAACCAGTGTACTGTTGGGCGACGGTCAGGGCGCCCTTTGGGTGGGCACCTGGAATGGCTTGTACCGATTGGAGGAAAGGGATGGCCGTTTCTCATTGCGTCCCGTCGATATCGGACTCATCAACGAATTTCCCGAGCAGCGATTGATTGCCGACCTCATTGAGGATCGACAGCACTCGCTGTGGATCGCGACGCCCGCTGGTCTGTACCGGCGCTGGCCGGACGGCAGCGCGGCTCGTTATACGGTGCGCGATGGGCTGCCGAGCGACTACCTACACTGTTTACTCCTGGACCATCAGGGAAGGCTGTGGGCCGGCACGCGAACCGCGGGTTTTTTTTGTTTTCGCGCGGACCAGACCCATCGTCCGCCGGAAGTGGATTCCTATGCGAGACGTGTTGGCGTACCGAAGTGGGTTTTCCAGCTCTTTGAAACTTCTGACGGGCATCTGTGGGCGGCGGGGAACAAGGGGTTCTATGAGTATTTTCCCGATTGGGTGGAGCGCAGCGGGAGTTATCGCGCCTACACAGCTCGAGAGGGCATCAGTTTTCGCAACGTCAGCACCCTCTGTCAGGATGGAGCAGGCAACCTTTGGCTAGGGACCCTGGGCGATGGCGCGGCCAGACTTACGCGTGGAGGTTTTGTCACCTACGACAAACAGGATGGCATCGCTTCCGCCAATGCGATTTTTGAAGATCGCCGCGGAGCCTTGTGTTTTCGAGGCTACTCGCCCGATTCCGATCACCCCGGCGAAGTGCGGCAATTCTTTGGACGTTTTGACGGACAGATGCTCCGCCGCTTTCTGCCCGCGGCGCTACGCAACCGTGATGCCGGCTGGGTTTCGGGCGGTGTTACGCTCCAAGCCAGGAACGGTGAATGGTGGGTAGGCACCGGCGAGGGACTCTTTCGGTTTCCGGCGCTCGGTGACTTCACTGCGCTCGAAACAGCTCGTCCCCAGGTTGTTTACGCCGAGCGAGACGGTTTAACGAATCCGCAAGTGTTCCGGCTCTTCGAAGACTCGCAGGGGGGCATTTGGGTTTCGACCATTTCATCGCAAATCAATGGCCTGGCGCGATGGGAGCCGGATCGGCAGGTTTTTCGAAGCCTGGCGGGAACCAGCGGGCTGAGCTTGCCGGGAAACGACCTGGCGCATTCGTTCGCCGAGGATGGCAGCGGCGCCGTTTGGATAGGCTTTAGCGGTGCGTTAGCGCGCTATCGCGATGGTCACTTCCATCCATTCACCAGTGAGCAGGGATTGCCGCCCGGGATTATTGAACAAATCCATTTGGACCGGGCTGGCCGTCTCTGGCTCGCGTCCAGCCGCAGTGGCCTGATTCGCGTGGACGATTTAATGGCCGAGCAACCCGTTTTTACGCCCTACTCGACCCTACAGGGACTATCGAGTAACTCAATTAGTGTAATAACCGAGGACGTTTTTGGCCGCATTTACGCTGGTTCGGGCCGCGGCCTGGATCGGCTTGACCCGGCCACCGGGCACGTCAAACATTTCACCACAGCGAACGGTTTGCCTTCCACGGGGTTTCTAAGCGCATTTTGCGACCGCAGCGGCGTCCTGTGGTTTGGAACATTGAAGGGTCTGTCGCGGTTTGTGCCCACGCTGGATAAGTCGCCGGCACCGCCGATTCTGGTAACTGGATTGCGGATCGCGGGTTCCGCGCGATCGGTCCCGGCGCTGGGCGGCTCCGAGTTTTCTTTGCGCGTCTTGAATGCGAACGAGAATCACCTGCAAATAGATTTTGTAGGGGTAAGTTTCGTAGCGGGTGAAACGTTACGGTACACCTACAAACTGGAAGGAGCCGATGCGGGCTGGAGTCCTCCGGGAGAATTTCGAACGGTGAATTACGTAGGTCTCGGCTCGGGCGCCTACCGGTTTCTGGTGCGTGCTGAAAACTCCGATGGCACCTTCAGCCCGGTTCCGGCCAGCGTGATCTTCGAGATCCTGCCGCCGGTCTGGAGACGCTGGTGGTTTTTGCTTTCGGCGGGCTTGTTCGCGCTATCGCTCGCTTACGCGCTGCACCGCTATCGCGTCAGGCGATTGCTGGAGATCCAACGCGTGCGAATCCACATAGCCGCCGACCTGCACGACGATATCGGCTCGAACCTGACTCAGATCGCCATTCTGAGCGAAGTGGCGCAGAGCCGGCTGCAGCACGCCAATGCTGAGTTGACCACTCCCCTTTCCTCGATCGCGCGCATATCCCGTGAGTCGGTAGCCTCCATGAGCGATATCGTTTGGGCCATCAATCCCAAACGCGATCGCTTGACGGATTTGGTGCGGCGCATGCGCAGACTGGGAAACGAAACGCTGGGTAATCGTGGAATCCAGGTTCAGTTCGCTGCGCCGGACGGCGCGCAGGACACCAAGCTAGGCGCCGAAGTGCGCCATCACGTGTTCCTAGTGTTTAAGGAAGCTCTGCACAATGCGGTGCGCCATTCGGCCTGTTCCAAGCTGGACATCGAGTTGCGGCTGGAACGCTCCGGTCTGATGCTGAGGGTGACGGATGATGGACGGGGATTCGACCCGGACCGATCGGGCGAAGGGCAGGGACTCGGAAACATGCGGCGAAGGGCTGCGAATTTGGGCGGCGAGTTGCAGTTGCGGACTACACCGGCTGGCGGGACTGAGGTGGAGTTGAGGGTTCCACTGTAGCTCTACCTGTGTGAATTCACAGGTGCGAAATGCTGGACAAAAGGATAAGCTCAGGACCCGATATGGTCAATGTCATACTGATCGAGGACCAGCGCGATGTACGTGAGGGCCTGGCGGTGCTGATCAATGGTTCACCCGGATTCCGCTGCGTCGCGAGCTCTCGGACTATGGAAGAAGCTTTCGGAGCCATTGATGCGCAGCCTCCGGATGTCGTTCTAACGGACATTGGGCTGCCGGGGATGAGCGGCATTGAGGGAATCCGGATTCTGAAAGAACGCTATCCGAATCTTCCGGTGGTAGCGCTCACTGTATACGACGATGACGAGGATATCTTCGACGCGTTATGCGCCGGTGCGTGCGGATACCTGCTGAAGAACGTCCCGCCCGCGCGTTTGTTGGAAAGCCTGCAGGAGGTGGTGGCGGGAGGCGCGCCGATGTCGCCGGAGATTGCCCGCCGCGTGGTGAATCTTTTCCGGGAGTTTAAGACGCCGGAGCGCGCCTCGCATAGCCTGACGCAGCAAGAAGCTCAACTGCTTTAAGCTGATGGTGGATGGCCACAGCTACAAGACCGCGGCTGCGGACCTTGGAATCAGCGTCAGCACGGTTTCCTTCCATCTTCAAAACATCTACAGCAAGCTGCAAGTGCACTCGAAATCTGAAGCTGTTGCCAAGGCGCTTCGCAATCGGATAGTTTGAGAACTCCCAAAACCAGACTGCGTAAATGCACAGTTACGCCGCGAACGAACCACACCTAGAATTGTTTTGGATCTAAAGTTTCGATTCGGAGGAATCATGAAAGTACTTTCTTTGACCTTATTTGGGTGCGCTGGCGTTTTTCCCGGCGGCCGCGCCAATGTTTGGCGAAGTGATTGTGTCTGACTCTGCGGGGGGCACCAGCGGCTCAACCAACGCCTTGTCCAGAGTTATCGAATGCAGGTTGTGTGGGAAGCACCGCCGGGCGATTCCGCATAACTCATCCCTTTCATCCGTTGCGTGGCGCCGAGTACGAACTGGTGACACGGAAGCTTACCTGGGGTGAGGATCGGGTCTTCTATTACGACCCCAGCGGAAAGCTCAAGTCATTATTGACCAACGTGACGGACGTGGTCTTGACAGATGCCTTCGCCTGCATCTCCGCAGGTCGGTCAGCGTTTCGGGTGGACGACCTTTTGGAGCTTGTGCACTTTTTCGACAGATGCAAGCAGTCCGGCAAGGGAGCGTTAGATGTGTAAGATAAATGTCGCCGCACTCGACAAAGGAATTATGCCGCACGGCAATACGCGGCCCCAGGGGATCGGTGAGACTGTACGGCCATGAATACCAGTATTTCTTTAAGGCAAGGAACAAGATCGGGCAGGTCTGGAGAGTGTCGCTTCTACTTTTTCGCTTGACTGGATATACGTATGAGGCATAATAGTACTTACATAGTTACTGCCGAGCGGTTGAATGGCCCAACTGAAAAAGCCCGATCGGAAAACGCTGGAGTTGAAACGGACTGGCACCCTCAACCCCCGCCCCGGCTCTGTTTCAGACACTCTGTTCAAAGAGAATCCATTCTTCGATCCCAAGGATCTTCTTCAAGTCCGCTACGAGATGCTGCGCCGACACAGCGTGGAGGGAGTCTCGATCGTCGATGTGGCTGCCAAGTTCGGCGTTTCGCGCCCCACGGTCTATCAGGCTCAGGCTGCATTCCAGCAAGCTGGCCTGACCGGCCTGCTGCCCAAACACCGCGGGCCCAAAGAAGGGCACAAGCTGTCCGCCGAGGTCATCGAGTACGTGCGGACCTTGCGAGCTGCCGAGCCCGGCGTAACGACTGTCGCCTGCGTCCAAGCCGTGCAGGAAAAGTTCGGGATCACGGTTCACCGCCGCAGTCTGGAGCGGGCGTTGGCGGGCAAAAAAAAACCGCGAAATCGGACGTAGGATCACCTATGCCGGAAGGAACCGTCGAAGCCTACGAAAGAGTGCGCCGCCAAGTAGTACAACCGGACGGACGAGGAGAGCACCTAGAAGGCCGCGGCGTTCTCATGCGCTGTGGCTTGGCAACTTGGGCCGAGATCAGGCCCGCGTCCGTACCGGCGCGTCTATCCGAATCATATTTTCCACCTGGGGCCGAAGCGCCAGTTCTCGACTCGTTTGGAGCCGAACTCGTCCGGTTGGTAGCCGGGCTGATTCTCGGTATTCGACAGGAGGGTTTTCTGCATGCCTGAGCTGAAAGTTACCCCGCGGCATCTTGAGCACGATGCCTATCTCTACATTCGACAGTCCACACCCCGTCAGGTCCTGGAGAACACGGAGAGCACGCAACGTCAGTATGCCTTGCGCGATCGCGCCGTGGCGCTGGGCTGGCCGCTCGAACGAATCCACATACTCGACTGCGATCTCGGCAAGTCGGGCTCACGGTCGGCCGGCCGGGACGGGTTTCAGAAACTGGTCAGTGAGGTCGCCCTCGGCAAGGCGGGCCTGGTGATGGGGCTGGAGGTATCGCGCCTGGCCCGGAACTCAGCCGACTGGCACCGGCTAATCGAGTTGTGCTCTCTGGCTGGCGCACTTATCCTCGACGAGGATGGAATCTACGACCCGGCGAACTTTAATGACAGGCTGCTGCTCGGGTTGAAGGGCACTATGTCGGAAGCGGAACTACATTTCCTCAAGGCAAGGATGAGAGGCGGAATGATCAACAAAGCCCGTCGCGGCGAGTTGGAGATGCGGCCGCCCGTCGGTCTGGTTTATCGGGACGACGGCGTTCTGATTCTCGATCCCGACACCGAGGTACAAGCGGCGATGCGCCTGGTCTTCGAGACCTTCGACCGGACCGGATCAGCGATGCAAACCGCGAAGCTGTTCCGCGAGCAAAGTCTGCGATTCCCTCGCCGTATTCGCAAGGGACTGAACAACGGTGAGCTGCATTGGGTGCGCGCGGCGCACTCTCGAATCCTCCAGGTGTTGCATAACCCCCGCTATGCCGGCGCATTCGTTTACGGTCGCGTCCGCACCCGTCTTCTACCAGACGGCAGACACGGCACGACCAAGGTTCCCCGGTCGGAATGGCAGTTCGTGATTCCCGATGTTCACATCGGTTACATCACCTGGGAGCAGTTTGAGGCGAATCAAAAACGCCTCGCCGAAAACGCGCTGGGGTTCGGAGGAGCACGGAAAGCCGGGCCGGCACGCGAAGGCCCGGCGCTTCTGCAGGGCCGCGTCATATGCGGCATTTGCGGAGAGCGAATGAGCATTCATTACAACATTGCGCACCAGCAAGTGGTCCCCACCTATGTCTGCCAGGAAGCCTCAGTGCGGCGGGCGGAGAAGGTCTGCCAGCGCGTGCCGGGCAGTGTCGTCGATCAAGCGATCAGCACGTTGTTGCTGGAACTGATGCAGCCCATCACACTGGAGGTTGCCCTCGCGGTGCAACAGGAAGTAGAGCTACGGATTAGCGAAACGGATGCTTTGCGACGCAAGCACGTGGATCGGGCACAATACGAAGCTGAACTGGCACGCCGTCGTTACATGAAGGTCGATCCTGACAACCGGCTGGTTGCCGACAGTCTGGAAGCGGAGTGGAATAACAAGCTCCGTTCTCTGGCCGAAGCGCAGCAACAGTATGAACAGCAGACTCAAAAGCAGCGAGTGTTGATCGATTCTCACACGCGCGAACAGTTGCTGTCTCTGGCCCAGGATTTTCCGCGCGTATGGAATGATCCGGCCGTCGAACCTCGCGAGCGGAAACGCATTCTCCGTCTGCTCATCGAAGATGTGACGTTGATCAACGGTGAGAGTATCCAGGCGCATGTGCGCCTCCGCGGCGGCGCTACTCGTAGTCTCGCCGTGGCGAAGCCTTTGCCAATAGCTCAAATCCGGAAGACGAAACCGGAGGTAGTCGCCGAGATCGACGCTCTACTGGATCGCTACTGTGACCGGGAGGTCGCAGAGCTTCTCAATCAGCGAGGACGACGGACTTGGCAGGATGAGCCGTTCAACCTGAAAAAAATTGCGCATATCCGGCAGGCTTTCCATCTGCAGTGCCGGTACAGTCGGCTGCGCGCCAGGGGACTGCTGACCGCCAAAGAGATGAGCGCGCGACACGGCGTGACGACCACTACAATCAATCTCTGGGCCAGAGAGGGGCGGCTGCAAAAGCACCGCTACGACAATGTCCGCCGCTGTTTGTACGAACCGCTGGACAAGGGAGCTATTCTAAAGGGCCAGGGCGGCCGAAGAGCTAAACAACCAACTTTCACCTTTGCGCAAGCGGGATGAGGTGCAGTATGAAACGCAAGCTTTTCTGGCGGTTTCCTGGACGCAAACCGGAACATTCAACAATGTGACAATCGAGGCGGCTCTGGAATCGGGACTCCCCCAACCAGTCCACCGGGACTGCGTATCTTTCAAACAAACTCGGAACTGGGGCAACCAGCGGGAACTTGCTCGACACGTTCAGCGTCTCGACGAACAACAATACTCCCGGCGTGCTGATAACTCTGTTCACGGGACTGACATTGGGGCCTGGGACATATGACTTGTCGATCAAGGAAAATAGTGGGCTCTTTTGGATCGAAGCCGGCTCTCCTGCGCAGACGTTGGCGAGCGGTGTGACGCAAGGACCCGATCTGATCTCGAGCGGAACCGTTGGCACTCTCCCGATCAGCACTAGCTTTGTGGACCTCGGCACCAGTCATCTGCTGTTCGAGATAAGCGGGACTCCGGTCACATCCACCACTGCCACGCCCGAACCGTCCATGATCGTATTGTTGGCGGTGGGTCTGGGTGGCGTGGTTCTTATGCGAACCAAACGGCGCAGGTGCGTACTTTAGCGAGGAGTGGGAACGGGTTCGCGGTCGGCCAGATAGCGGTCTAACTCCGATAAGCCGGCTGCGGAGCCGACTTCATAGAATCGCTCGGAGACTTCAAAGCCAGCTAACTGTCCGTCGATGCTTAGCTGGCGCAGGAGAGCCGCCAGGTCGAAAACTCCTTCGGTTGCCTGGGCGAAGATCTGGCGGCGAAAGGCCAGCAGGCCGTAGTCGATGAAGCTCATGCCGGGCGCTGGATTTTTGTCGTAGAGAACCACGCGGCCATTTTGGTAGATTGCGTTGCTCGAATCCCAGCGGCCTTCGTTGCGAAGCACGGTCATCAGGGCGGGCTGGCGGCTGGATTCAAATGTCTGCCAGATGGGTGCGAACCGCACCGGCAGAAATGAATCGCCGTAGATCACGAAAAACGATTCATCCAACACGCCCTGTTCGAAAGCCAAGCGCAGCGCGCCGCCGGTACCGCGCAACTGCTCGCCTTCGTCTACCCAGCGGATGGACCGAACCGGCGACGGCTCCATGGCCCAATAGCGGCGAATCAAATCTCCACGATGGCCGATGCAGTAGACCACTTCGCTGACGCCTTGCGACGCCAGCCAGTGGAGCTGGTGATGAGCGAAGGGCCGGCCGCGCACCGGCAGCAGCGTCTTAGGGCAGCTATCGGTCAGGGGACGCATACGCGTTCCTAATCCGCCCGCTAGTATGACGCACTGCATTCGATGATCAATCCCTCGTCAGGAGCTTGGAGCCTTCATGATCGAAGGCGAAGCGAACCTCGCGCAGCCCCTCTTCCTGCATGGCGCGGCGCAATGCGTCACGATCCTCGGCGTAGAACAGGAGGAATCCGCCGCCGCCCGCGCCCACCAGTTTTCCCCCTACCGCGCCGTTCTCGCGGCCGATTTCGTACCAGTGATTAATTTTCTCGTTCGAGGTTCCGGGCGACCGTTCCTTCTTGTGCAGCCAGTGCTCATGCATGAGCTCACCGAAGCGGCGCACATTCCCGGCTTCGAGCGCCAGCTTGATGCACAGGCCGAGCTGCTTGATGTAGTGCAGATTATCCAGCATGGCCGTATCGCCCATCTCCGAGCGCAGCTTCTGATCGTCCAGCACTACCGAGGCGTTGCGCGAGTAGCCGGTGAAGAACATCAACAGATGCTCTTCGAGATCGTACAAGGTTCCGTTGCTGATGTTCAGCGGACTGACCTTTACTTCGCCGTCTTCCCGGAATTCGAAGCAGGCCAGACCGCCGTAGGCGGCGATGTATTGATCCTGCTTGCCCACCGGCTCCTGCAGCGTTTCGATCTCAATTTTGCAAGCTTCTTCTGCCACCACAGCCCGATCCACATATTTGCGCTTCAAAGCATGCACCGCGCGCAGCAGGCC
>Ga0187871_10001518_pt1 | contig 20069 bp, 16 predicted proteins | sample June2016WEW_16_1_FD_132988 | JGI IMG/M metagenome (GOLD analysis project Ga0187871, IMG submission 132988) | Peatland microbial communities from SPRUCE experiment site at the Marcell Experimental Forest, Minnesota, USA - June2016WEW_16_10 | ecosystem: Environmental > Terrestrial > Soil >...
CGGCTTGCAGCCTGCCCCGATTCCTACATCGGGGAGACCGGCGCCGAACATCGGTTTTGTTAGGCGCTTTTAGTTGCACCAAAGAGACACCGAGTTCACAGAGCGAAGGGCGGCGAGTCTTCCCGGTCTATTTTCGGCGTTTCACCAATAGGAGGACCGGGATTGCCAGAGCCGAGAAGACGAGCGTGCTGGGCTCGGGGATTTGGGCGAAGGTTTGCTCAACGATACTGATGGACGCGTAATTGGCGGGGCCATCGCCCGAAACTTCCAGGTCCTTCTCAATCGAAAGGATGGTCTGAGGCTGGTTAAACGGCACGTAGTCCAAAGCAGTCTGGCTGTCGGCCGTTATGTAAGTGGATAGGTACACAGGATTAGCGATATTCCCGGCGCCGATTCCCTGTGTATTGGTGGTAATTTCTTCCGAAGCGGTGGCCAGGCCCGACCCAAATACGGTCCCGTTGATTCCCAGGAATGCACCGGATATCGGGTTGGACGAATTGGCGACCTGGGCGCTGAAGCCTAAAACGATGTCGCGGGAAAAAAAACCTGGCGGATCCCCTGGGGCCGGGGCCTCGAAACCCACCATCTGAAGGGAGAATCCGCTGCCAAACTGATTGGAGAAAGGGTATAGCGCAAGACCAGCGGGAACGAGGGTGTCAGGGACGGCCCCAGAAGTACCAAGGTACTCAAATGTGAAGTTCGAGAAAAGCATGTCGTGGATCACCACCGACAGCCCTGGGATCCCATTGCTACTGATGAGACTTGCGAAGCTGACGGAACCACCGTTGGTAAGATTGGTTAGCTCGGCCCGGGCGGAAGAAGAGAACGCCGCCAATGCGACAATCAACGAAGCCACTCGCCAGTATGTCGTCACGTTGCCTCGGTCAAAGTCCATGGCGCCCCTTCGGTCGAATTCTTATTCAGGTTTCCCGGTGACGTGATCGAATGCCCCTTGGCCCATCCCACACCTCTTATAAGCCAAGTCGAACCCGCACAGTCGACTATCAACCATGCTGATTTCGGTGCAATCAGGCGCATTCTGAAAAAGGATTAGAGGATTTTCCTAGCCAGGCGTGGGCGAGGGTAGCACAGCTGCCGAGGTAGGGTCATGCCGCTGGCATGACCGTTGTTCATCGAAACGACACGAGGCATCACGCCCTGCAACAACCGGCGGCTGTGTCAAGATACGCCCGGAAACGGCCGAGCGGCGAATTGGGTGTTGACGGTTAAGGCGGCGGGCGGTAAAAGTGTCGAGCCTCGAACGAGTTCGGGCTGTGGAGGGCGTTGAGGAGGACGCGGAGAACAATGTAAGCGACCCCGGGAGTATTCGGGGTGGAAACGTGGATGTTCGGTAAATTTCTAAATTATTTCTCGACCGATATTGGGATCGATTTGGGAACCGCGAACACGCTGGTGTACGTGCGCGATCGCGGCATAGTTTTGCGAGAGCCAAGCGTGGTGGCCATCCAGACGGGGACCAGCCACGTTCTGGCGGTTGGAGAAGAGGCGAAACGGATGTTGGGCCGAACGCCAGGCAACATCCAGGCCATTCGCCCCATGAAGGACGGCGTGATCGCCGATTTCGAAGTGACTGAGGCGATGTTGCGCTATTTCATCAGCAAGGTGCACAACCGCCGTTACGGCATCAAACCGCGCGTCATCGTAGCGGTTCCGAGCGGCATCACCGAAGTGGAAAAGCGCGCCGTCAAAGACAGCGCCACCCATGCGGGGGCGCGGGACGTTTACCTGATTGAAGAGCCGATGGCGGCCGCCATCGGCGTGGGTCTGCCGGTGCAGGAGCCGGCGGGCAACATGATAGTGGACATAGGCGGCGGCACGACCGAGGTGGCCCTGATCAGTCTGGCGGGGATCGTGCTCAGCCGGAGCGTGCGCGTGGCAGGAGACGAACTGGATGAAGCCATCATCCAGTACATGAAACGCGCCTACAATTTGATGATTGGCGAACGCATGGCGGAGGATATCAAGATCAAGATCGGTTCGGCCTATCCGCTGGAACAAGAGCTCACCATGGAAGTGAAGGGACGCGACCTGGTGGCCGGCCTGCCGAAGACGTTGACGATCACCTCCGAGGAAGTGCGCGAAGCGTTGCAGGAGCCGAACTCGACCATCGTCGAGAACGTCCGCGTCACGCTCGAGCGCTGCCCTCCTGAATTGGCGGCTGATCTCGTCGACCGCGGCATCGTGCTGGCGGGTGGCGGGGCGCTGATTCGGGGCATCGACAAGCTGCTCGCCGAGGAAACGGGGTTGCCCGTTCACATCGCCGATAATCCGCTCAGCGCGGTGGCGATGGGCACGGGCGTCGTGCTCCAGGAACTCGGCTACCTTGAAAAACTCGCCAAGAACTCTTCGTAGGCGCCCTCCCCTGCTCCACCCACAGGAACTGATGCCGATGTCCTGCAGGCGTGGTTCGTTAACGCCGGTGCTGAATCGCGTCGATAGCATGGAAGTTTTGTTTGAACCGTAGAAATTTGGTCATTGTCGGATTGCTGGTGGTGGGCTGGATTGTATTGCTCGGCCAACCGACCCGTTTTTCGGCCAGGTTGCATATGATTTTTGTACAATTGTGCACGCCGTTTGTGGAACTGGGAGACTACTTCCCGTTCGTCCAGTCCCGCCGGCTTCTAGCCCGGCAAAACGAACAGTTGCGTCACGACAACGATCTTCTGCGCCAGGAGGTTCGCGCCCTCAGTGAAACCGGCCGCGAAAACCTGCGCCTGCGACAGCTCCTGGATTTCAAAGAGCACAGCGCCTTTCACACCGTTACCGCCCGTGTGATCGGTCGCGACGCTTCAAACTGGTGGAAGAGCCTCCAGATCGATCGCGGGAGCCAGGATGGGCTGGCCGACAACATGGCCGTGCTGAATGCCGATGGCCTGATCGGTAAAACCATATCCGTCACCCGTGGCCAGGCGCGCGTGCTGCTGATTACCGACCGCAATTGCAAGGTGGCGGGTCTGTTGCAAGACACGCGCGAGCCGGGAGTGGTGTCCGGAGTCGATACCGCTTTCAGCCTGTCACCGCGTCTGATGATGACCTATGTGAACCGGGACGCAAAAATCACCGGGGGCGAACACGTCATCACCTCCGGCCTCGGCGGGATTTTCCCCAAAGGCGTCCTCATCGGCACCGCCACTCGGGCCAGGATCAACAGGCAAACCGGCATGTACCAGGATGTGGACATCACGCCGGCGGTTGATTTTCGCCGGTTGGAAGAAGTGATCGTGATTACGGGGCAGGAATGACCACGTTGATCGCCATTGCCGGAATCTTGATTGGCGTGGCGCTCCAGGCGCGGATGCCGGCGCTCTCCTGGCTGGGCGGGGTCCGCGTGGAATTGCTGCCGGCGCTGGTCGTCTACGCCGCATTGACCCTGCACCGCCGGCGGGCGCTGGCGCTGGCGCTGGTCGCTGGATTGGCTCAGGACGCGCTGTCCGCCGCCCCGTTCGGTATCTCCGCGCTCGCGTTCGGCATTGGCACCGTTGTACTGACCAGCCTGCGCGAAGCACTGGATCGTGATTTGCCGTGGGTGCAATGGATCGCCGGCGCGGCGATTTCCATTACCGCGTCGGTCATCGCCTTCTTTGCCGTCGGGCTGCCGTTTGGCAACCTGGTCAAGATGCTCGTGGCCGCAGCCATCAGTGGCGCGGTGACGGTTGTTCTGTTCCTAGCCATCGATTATGCCCGGATGGCGTGGGGGTTCCCATGATCATCAGCGCGCCGTTTCGCCAGTACAACCCGCGCTTGCGGGCCATCGGGACGATGATCGGTCTCGGCCTGCTGGCGGTTGTTGTCGCCCTGTGGCGCGTCCAGGTGATCCACGGTGGGGATTATGGCAACAAACAGGAGAACCAATCCCTGCGCCGCATCCGCATTCCCGCCGCCCGTGGCGAGATCGTCGATCGCAACGGCGTGGTCCTCGCCAACAACCGGCCGAGCTATGATGTGGCCATCTACCTCGACGAACTCGGCCACCTGTCCAAACGGACAAACATTTTGCGCGTGGCCCAAGCCAGCCTCGGTGCCATGAGCGCGGCTCTCGGGATGCCGCTGACGATCACCGAGAATGATGTGCTCCACCACTATGAAACACGCGCACCGCTGCCGCTTCCGGTATGGCGGGACCTGCGTCCCGACCAGGTCGCGGCGTTCGCCGAGCGCGCCAGCAATCTTCCGGGCGCGGACTTGATCGTCATGCCCATCCGTCGATATCCGCAGGGACCGCTTGCCGCCCAGGTGCTGGGGTACGTCGGCCGGGCCAACGAAAGCCCCGACGATGAGATCGAGAAGTTCTACTACTACCAGCCGGACCGCGTCGGCCAGCAGGGCGTCGAGAAGGCCTGCGATGAATATCTGCGCGGCTCGCCCGGCGGCCGGACGATCCGGGTGAACCCGGCGGGCATGGTGGCCGGGGACCTCGGCGAGAAGGAGGCCGAACAGGGCGGCCGGGTGACCTTGACCCTTGATGTGCGACTGCAGCGAATCGCGGAAAAGGAACTGGCCGCAGCCCCGGCGTTGGCCGGCAATGAGCTCTCCGGCGTCGTGGTGTTGCTCGATGTCCGCACCGGCGAAGTGCTGGCCATGGCCTCCCTGCCCAGTTTTGACCCCAACATCTTCAACCCCGGCACACCCGCGCAAACCATCGATACCGTCCTGAACGATCCGGGCCATCCGATGCTCAATCGCGCCATCGGCGCCCGATATCCGCCGGGCTCGACCTTCAAACCCATCACGTTGCTGGCCGGGCTGTCGTCGGGCGCGATCTCGCCCCAGGACACTGTCACCTGCACCGGCTCGCTGGTGATAGGCAACTGGCGCAACCACCCGTTCCACTGCCACAAACATGACGGGCATGGCCCGGTGGATGCCTACCGGGCGATCACGGAATCGTGCGACGTGTGGTTCTATGAAGAAGGCATGAAGACCGGGGTTGACGCCATCGACAAAATGGCCGCCGAATTTGGCCTCGGTCAGCCGACCGGGCTCGACATCGGCAACGAAACCCAGGGACTCGTGCCGACTCCGGCATGGAAACGCCTGCAGCAGGGAGTGAAGTGGTGGGAAGGCGACACCGCGCAGTTGTCGATCGGGCAAAGTTACCTGTTGGTGACGCCGCTGCAGATGGCCTGCGTCGGCGCCACGTTCGCGAATCGGGGCACCGCCCTGCATCCGTATGTCGTCAAGCGGATCGAAGCCGCCGATGGCCAGGTGGTCCACGAGGGTCAGCCGGATGTCCGCGCCCATCTCAGTGCCACACCCCAGCAGATTGAAGTGGTGCGGCACGCGATGCTCGGCGCCGTCCAGGACGCTGGCGGCACCGCGCACACGGCCGCCGTGAAGGGGTTGAGCGTGGCGGGCAAGACAGGAACCGCCCAGTACAAGGTCGCCGGCCGGGAGTTGCCGGCCGACCGGGCATGGTTCGTCGGGTTTGCACCCTACGACCAGCCCGAGGTGGCGATCTGCGTGTTGATTGAAGCCGCTGCTGAGGGCAGTCACACCGCCGCCGCCGTCGCCAGCGCGGTTTTGGCCCAGGCGTTTGGCAAGCACGGAGAAGGATCTGGCCCGGTCCAGCGGGAGGCGTATGAGGATTAAGCGCTACCTGGAATTGCTCCGGCGCATGGACTGGCTGTTATTCGCCGTCATGGTCCTGTTGGCCGTTACCAGCGTCCTGTTCATCTACAGCGCCTCGTACCATGGCCCCGGCCAGCCCATAAAGGATTTCTACCGGATGCAAATCGTCTGGTTCGGCTGCGGCCTGCTGATTTACCTGGCCGTGTCGCTGGTGGACTACCGTCTGATTTGCCAGTGGGCCACCGTGTGGTACGTCATCGCGCTGGGTTTGCTCGTGCTGGTCCTGGTGGCCGGCTACAAGGTTTACGGGGCGCGCCGCTGGCTCGGTATCGGCCGATTCGGCATTCAACCCGCCGAGATCGCCAAGCTGGCGACGCTTCTGGCGATTTCCTATTACCTGTTCCATCACCCGCGTGAATCGCGCCGGCAATGGGAGTCCGTGGCCGGCGCGCTGGCGATGACCGCTGCGCCGCTGGTATTGATCATGTTGGAACCGGACCTGGGTTCCGCATTGGTCTTGATTCCGATCTGTTTTGGGTTGATGTTTGTGGCGGGCGTGAGAGTGAAGCGGCTGGCAGTCGCGGCCATATTGGGAATCGCTGTCGCCGGCATTGGTCTGCCCATCATGTGGAAGCTGAAGGAAAACAAAACCGGCGTTCGAAACTATCAACGGGATCGGCTGACCGTCTTCTTTCATCGAGATTATGATCCAACCGGCGCGGGCTGGAACATGAAACAATCCCTCATCGCCGTCGGGTCAGGCGGCCTGACCGGCAAAGGCTATCTTCAAGGCACGCAAAACCTGCTGGGCTACCTGCCGCGGTCCGTCACCCCCAACGATTTTCTGTTCAGCGTCATTGCCGAAGAGGAAGGGTTTATTGGCGGGTTTTTGATACTGTTGTTGTATGCCGTGCTGTTATTTTCCGGGCTACGGATCGCCGCCAATGCGCGCGACCGTTTGGGAATGCTCCTGGCCACGGGTATCGTGGTCATGCTGTTTTTCCATGTTTTCATCAACGTGGGCATGACCATCGGCCTGATGCCGATCACCGGTCTGCCCCTGCCATTACTCAGCTACGGAGGATCGTTCGTGTTGGCCAGCATGACCGCCCTCGGGTTGCTGCAGAACGTTTGGATTCATAGGAGGATTTACTGACAGTGGACACCATCAAACAAATACTGAAAAAGGGCGAAGAACTGATAACGGGACGTCGCAAGAAACGAATCTTCAAGGAAATCATCGTCAACGCCGAGGCGCTGGAGAATCGCGTCGCGGTGCTCGAAGACGGCCAACTCGAAGAATTCAGCATCGAGCGCACCACCGAGACGCGGATCGTTGCCAGCGTGTTCAAGGGCCGCATTAAAAACCTGGAGCCGGGCCTCAAAGCCGCGTTTGTCGATATCGGGTTCGAAAAGAACGCGTTTCTGCACTACTGGGACATCATTCCCGAACAACTCGACCAGCGCGTCGATCTGCTCGAACAACCGGAAAGTCAGACCGCCCAACAAAAACCGAAGATTTCCCAGAAGGACATCCCGCAACTCTATCCGCCGGGATCGGAGGTCATTGTTCAGGTCGTCAAGGGCCCCATCGGAACCAAGGGACCCCGCATCACCACCAACATTAGCATCCCCGGCCGCTATCTCGTGCTGATGCCGTTCAATGCCCAACGCGGGATCTCGCGCAAGATCGAGGACGACAAGGAACGTCAGCGCCTGAAGAAAGTCCTGCAACGCCTGCACATTCCCGAGGGAATGGGCGTGATCATCCGCACCGTGGGCGAGAACCAGAAGAAACGTTACTTTATCCGCGACCTCGAACTGCTGTTGCAAACCTGGAAACAGGTCGAAGAGAAGATCAAGACAAAGCCGGCGCCGTACTGCGTGTTCCAGGAACCCGACCTCGTCGAGCGCACCGTGCGCGACTTCCTCACCGAGGAGGTGGATCGAATCGTGGTGGACAACGAACAGGCCACCGAACGCATTCGGAACATGATCGGCCAGATCAGTCGCCGCTCCCGCAACAAGGTCCGGCTGTACAATGAGCCTACGCCAATCTTCAGCCGGTTCAACGTCGAAAAGCAGATCGAAAACGCTTTCCGCCGCCAGGTCTGGTTGAAATCCGGCGGCTACATCTGCATCGACGAAACCGAAGCGCTGGTCGCCATCGACGTCAATACCGGCCGGCACAAGTCGCAAAAGGACCTGGATACCACGATCCTGCAGACCAACCTCGAAGCCGCGGACGAAATCTGCCGTCAGCTTCGTCTTCGCAATATCGGCGGTTTGATCGTGATCGACTTTATCGACATGCGCCACCGCAACGACCAGCAGAAGGTCACCCAGAAGATGCGCGAGGGCGTCCGACGCGACAAAGCCAAGACCCGCATCCTGATCATTTCCCAGTTGGGGTTGATGGAGATGACCCGCCAACGCCATAGCGAGAGCATGGCCAGCGCCGTGTACGAGGACTGCCCGTACTGCAAGGGCAAGGGCATGGTCAAAAGCGCCCTCTCCATGTCGGTGGAGATTCAACGCAAGGTCGCCGAGCTTTTGCGCAAACTGCGCGAGCAGGGCCGGCACGAGCAGCCGCAGCTTCGCATCTACGTCCACCCGGAAGTGCTCAATCGCCTCCGCACCGAAGACGAAACCGTGTTGATCGAGCTGGAGAAGAAGCTCAGCGGCAAACTCAGCTTCCGCGCCGATCCGACGTTCCACTTCGAACAATTCAAAATTGCCGACGCCATCAGCGGCCAAGAACTCGCGTGAACGGCCGGCGCAATCCAGCGCTCGGGAGGCAGCGTGCCACAACCCTCCTGACCTGCTTGCTGCTGTCCACCGTTTCCGCGCTTGCCGCCGGGGAGGGCGAGGCTCCCGGCCAGCCACGCCTAATTACCTCTACGCCGTCGACCTTGGTTTCCGCGCCTTCCGCCGGGGAGGTCGGGGCGCCCGCCGAGCCGCGCATACTGAGTCCCACGCCGTCAACCTTCGAGACGCTGTCGCGGTTTACCGAGCTCCTGGACACGCTCCAGAAGAAGTACGTCCAGCCGTCCCGCGTCAACGCTGAGTGGTACACCACGGCCGGCCTGCGCGCATTTGTCCGGTCCATCGATCCGGATGCGGACCTGCTCACGCCCGAGGAAGCCGCTTCCACCGACGATCACAACGCCGACGCGTCTGATATTGGCGTGGCCTTCGTTACCCGCGGAGGCATTCCCACAGTTGTTTGCCCGCACGACGGCACGCCGGCCCAACGTGCCGGCTTATTGGCCGGAGATCAGATCATCGCGATCGACAATTCGTCCACGCTCCTGGCGCGCCGCTCGGAAGTGGAACGGCTTCTCCGAGGCGCCCCGGACTCCGAAGTGAGTGTGCGCGTCGTCGATCCCGTCAGCGAGGCGGTTCGCGTCTTGCGCCTGCATCGAGCCGCTCCCGGACAAGGCCCCGAGCCGGTGCTCAAAGTGCTGGACAAAGGCATCGCCTATTATCGGCTGCCGGAATTTTCCACCAACGCCGTCGAAGGCTTGCGGACAGCCATGACTCTCGCCCGAAGCGGACACGCCACCGGTGTCATTCTTGACCTCCGCAACAATCCGGGCGGCTCGTTCCTCACCGTGCCACCCGCCGCATCGCTGTTCCTGCCCAAAGACGCTGAAATTGCCTCACTGGAATACGCCGCTCCAGCATTGCATGCCGATTTCCTCAGCGAAGATGGTCCAAAAGTGACGGTCCCGGTTATCTTGCTGGTCAACAGCGGCACGGCGGCCGAGGCCGAAGCGTTTGCCGCGGCACTGCAGGATAATCACCGCGCGCAAGTTGTCGGCAGCAAGACGTTCGGTCGCGGGTTCCTGGCTGCGTCGGCCCGAATGGCCAATGGTTCGGTGCTGGTCATGCCCACCGCCTATTACATGCGGCCGTCGAAGGAAATCATTCAGGATCGGGGACTGACCCCGGACGTGGTCGTCGAGTGGCCACGCGAACTGGAACGTTCCGCGTCGAGCGCAGGGTTCGGCACGTTCAATTGGAAGGACAACAAAACCGCGGTCCTCTCCGCCGACCCGCCCCTGGCAAAAGCCTTGTCCCGATTGTCGACGACGAACTGAACGCAGTTGCGGTGCGTGGGCTCGGCTGTTAGCATACCGGGAATGCCCGCTATGAATCCAAAAGCCTGTCTGCTCACCGTGCTGGCTGTATCCTGTTCGGCTGTTGTTTCGATTGCCCAGGAAGCCGCTTTCCAGAAATTGTCGGCTCAAGCCACCGATCTTTATCGGCAGGCAAAATATGCCGATGCGGCTCGTGTCGGCCGGGAAGCACTCCAGGTTGCCGAAAAAACGTTTGGTCCGTCCCACCGCGAAGTCGCCACCGCCCTGGGCAACCTCGCCGAATACGAGCGCGCCCTTGGTGACTACACCGAGGCAGAGGTTGTGGATAAGCGGGCGCTGCTGCTTGATGAAAAGCTGCTGGGTCCAGAACATCCCGATGTGGCCGTTGACCTCAACAATCTGGCCATGTTGTACGACAGTCTGGGCCGGTACGCCGATGCGGAACCATTCTACAACCAGGCGCTGGAAATCGACCAACGCACGCTCGGTCCTGATCACCCCGATGTCGCCACCGATCTGAATAATCTCGCCGAAGCCTATCGCGCCCAGGGTAAACTTACCGAGGCGGATCCGTTCCTCCGGCGCGCGCTGGCCATCTGGGAGAAACAACCGACCCCAAACCCCCGCGCCATGGCCACCGTCCTCAGCAACCTGGGTGCCTTGACCGCCGCCCGGGGCAACAACACCGAGGCGGAACAATACCTGACGCAGGCGTTGGAGAAATGGCGTCAAGCCGTGGGTGCCGGCCACCCCAGCATCGCCGCCACCTTGCGCACCCTGGGCTCCGTGCAGGCCGCCTTGCACGAATACTCGAAGGCGGAAACCTCGTACACCCAAGCGTTGGCGATCGACGAGAAATCCACCGACAAGAAGGCGAGCCAGGAACAGGCCGGGGATCTGACCCGGCTTGGCTTGTTGCTGTTTCAGGAGAAAAAATATGCCGCCGCCGAGGCGCGCTTCCAACGGGCCCTGTCACTCGACGAGGCGGTCCACGGCAAGGACCAGTCCAGCGTTGCCTCCGCCGCCAACAACCTCGCTGAAGTCTATCGCGCCGAAGGCAAATACAAACAGGCCGAGCCGCTATACCAGCGAGCGGTACTCATCGACGAAAACGTTCTCGGCCCCCACCACCCCGACTTGGCCAATGATCTGAATAACCTCGGCGCCCTGTACTTTTCCGAAGGCCGATACGCTGATGCCGAATCCACCTTGAAACGCGCGCTGGCTATCAAACAGGACGCGTTTGGCCCAAACGACCCGAAGCTGTTGCCGGTCCTCGATAACTACGCCATCGTTCTCCGCGCCCTGAAACGAACTGCCGACGCGGCGGCCATCGACGCCCGCGTGAAAGACATTCGGGCGAACTCCGCCAAGCCATGAACGAGCCAAAGCTGAAACGGTTGCTCCACGCCGTGCGCGGCGGCCGCGTCCCACCCGGCCGAGCGCTCAAGCAGCTCAAATCCTTGGCAATCCACGATATCGATTTCGCCCGCATCGACGGGCATCGCTCGTTGCGGAAAGGGTTCCCGGAGGTCATCTACTGCGAAGGCAAGACTGCGGCGCAGGTCACGAAAATCGCCCAGACCATCCTCCGCCACAACGACAATCTGCTCGCCACCCGTTGCTCGAAGGAGACGTTCCGTGCCGTGAAGCGTGCGTTCCCGAAGGCGACCTACCACGAATCAGCGCGGGCGGTGACGGTTGTCCGCAAAGCTCTGCCGAAGCGCGGCGGCACGATTGCCGTATTGTGCGCCGGCACCACGGACATCCCCGTTGCCGAGGAAGCTGTGGTCACCGCCGACATCATGGGCAATCGCGTGAAGAAATACTACGATGTGGGCGTGGCCGGCATCCATCGTCTGCTGTCGCTCAATGAAGAACTGCTCGACGCCACCGTCTTGATCGTCGTCGCCGGCATGGAAGGCGCCCTGCCCAGCGTCGTCGCCGGCCTCGTCGACAAACCCGTCATCGCCGTGCCCACTTCCGTCGGCTACGGCGCATCGTTCGGCGGCATCGCCGCGCTGCTGGCCATGCTCAACTCCTGCGCCAGCGGCATCACCGTCGTCAACATCAACAACGGCTTCGGCGCCGGGTACGCGGCCAGCATGATAAACTCCCTCGCAAAATCTTGAAGACCCGTAGTCTTTATCCCTGACGAGTTAGCAGCACGCTGCTTTACCATCGTCCTATGGCCTAAACCACTCTTGACAGAGCGTAAGCCTCGATACCCCACACCCTGGTTCCCAAAATTGTGCACCAGCCACACCTTCGGCACGCCGTGCCGACAAAGGTAAAGTTTCAGAGAGTACGGGTGCCCACCTCAACCCCGCGCTGGCTGAGTGAGGCAGTCAGTCTGCAGGATTGGATCGTCCGGCTGCAGGACAGTTCCGAGTTGGAGGCGTTGCCCCAACTGTTGCAGGCGCTGTCGTGCTGAGTGTATCGAGACGGTTATGGGCATCGTAGTGACCACTTGCACGGTTTTATTCACGCTACGCTACTTTCGCAGGGTTCGTGTGGCATTTACCCGCGAGGGCGTTCTGTTGGGTGCGGCCTTTCTCGTATGCAATGTCGTTTTCGATTTGCCTAAGTTTATGGCGGGCCCGATGCAGATGCCATTGTTGCAGTATCTGAAGGACATCGGAATCGCTTATTTGAGCATGCCAATAATTAGCATCGGGTTCGGCCATGCACTCCAGAGATTCCGTCCAGGCGGCGCCACCTGACCCCACGCTCCGGCCACCGCCGATTGCGGCGTCCGTGCCGCCATCGTGGTTGACATCACCACCCCGGCGTGGTTGAGTTCTCGTCGTTAGGGGGCATTCAATGCATCACCTCGAAACGCAAATAGCCACTGATGCACCAGCCGAACGGGTTTGGTCTCTGCTCATGGACTTCCCATCGCATACCCGCTGGAATCCGTTTCTCCGCTCGGTCGAAGGTAACCCGGTTGTTGGTCAGTCCCTCAAGATTTTCATTCAGCCTCCCGGCGCGAGGGGCATGCTGTTCCGCCCGACCGTCCTTGTGGTGAAGCCTGACCGTGAGTTCTGCTGGAAAGGCAAGCTTTTCGTGCCGGGTCTCTTTGATGGAGAACACTACTTCAAGCTCGAACCACAGCCTGAGGGTGGCCTCATTTTTCACCAAGGCGAGCTGTTCTCAGGAATACTCGTGACTCTATTCAAGAAGTCATTGAGTGGTGCCACGAAGCAAGGGTTCGTCGCCATGAATGAAGCGCTCAAGAGGGAAGCTTTGCAAGACGCCAAGCTCATTCAGAAATACACCGATAGTTCAACAGCCTGCTAGAAGGAGCAACAGTTACCCCGAATGCTGCATCGGGGCTCCGTCGTGACAGTCAGAATTATCGGGCGGGCATCCTGCCTGCCGCCGTTCAAGATGCCTGAGTCCCCCGTCCCTCAACTCCAGACGCGGGTGTCGGAATCGTCTGTTTTCCGCCGCGATTACACTCACAGAATGCCTCATGCCATTGGATAGTGTTGAAGGACCCGAACTTCCGCCGGGGCCGAAATTCCACCAACTTTGTGGATCGGCTCCTGGCAGCCAGCCTTTGGCGCCGCCCAATCCTTCGGAAGCCTCCGCTACATCTGTCCCCGCGGAATAGGCAGCGGAATTTGGCCAGGGCAAGCCCGGCGTCTTGGGGTGCTGAATGGGCGCAACAAGCTCTACCCTGCCAAAAGGCTACTTTTGCGCACTTGACCCGGAACAGCGGTGGGCATAGCCTTTGACTGTCGGCCACTGCGCTCGCGGTCAGTCTTTGGCTGCAGGAATGGTGAGGCTGTATGTTGCGGATGCGACACAGACGGTGGTTTAACTGGCGATTGCTCATCTGGATCGCGTTCACTTCTCCATACGCCAGTGCCCAATACACCGACAACTTCCAAACGAACATCATCAGCGGCGTGAGCAGCAACTGGCCGGGCACTTATTTCGTTGGTAACACGAACTTTGCCGATGCGCTGCTGATTGAAAGTGGCGGCGTGCTGAACGGCGGGAACGGCTACCTGGGCTACAGTTCCACGAGTAGTAATAACAGTGCGCTCGTGACCGGCTCCGGCTCGGCCTGGAACACCGGGGTCGGCCTGTACCTAGGCTACTCGGGGGCGGGCAATAGTTTGATCATCAACAACGGTGGGAAGGTGGTCAGTGGATCCAGCTATTTAGGCTACTACAATGCCAGCAGCAGCAACAACAGCGCAGTGGTTGCCGATACCGGCTCGGTCTGGAGCAACGGGAGCTCATATTTTTATGTTGGTTACGTCGGCGCAGGCAACAGCTTGGTGATCAGCAACGGCGGCCAGGTGCTCGGCTACGTTGGCTACTGTTACCTGGGTGGCCTGAGCTCCAGCAGCAATAACAGTGCTCTCGTCACCGGTTCTGGCTCGGTCTGGAACAACTCCGGCAATTACCTGGGCATCGGTATTGAGAGCGGGGGCAACAGTCTGGTAATCAGCAACGGCGGGAGGATGGTCAGTACCGATGCAGTTGTTGGCGGCCCGACCCAGCCCCGTAGCACCAATAATACTGTGTGTATCGTCGGCGCCGGCTCGGTTTGGACCAACAGCGCTGGGCTGACCTTCGGCAACTCTGGCCCGAGCAACCGGCTGGTAATTGCCGACGGCGGCAAACTGCTGAGCTACGGCGGCACCGTGGGCTCCAGTTTAAGCAGCAGCAATAGCGTGCTGGTCACCGGCAGCGGTTCGGTCTGGAGCAACGGCAGCGACTTTTGGTTCGGATACGATGGGGCCGGCAATACCTTGATCATCAGCAACGGGGGCCAGCTCATCAACAACGGCGGCACGGTAGGCTTCAATTCCGGCAGCAGTTCCAACAGCGTGGTGGTCAGCGGCACCGGCTCGTTATGGAACAGCGGGACCAACCTGTACCTCGGCACCTCGGGGGGGCGCAACAGTTTGGTGATCAGCAACGGCGGCGGGGTGGCGAACGGTTATTGCTACGTGGGCGACAACTCCACCAGCGGCAACAACATCGTGCTGGTCAGCGGTAGCGGCTCCGTTTGGAGCAACAACGGCACTCTGACCTTTGGCTATTCGGGTGCGGGCAACACTTTGGCGATCGCCAATGGCGGCGGGGTGGTGAACAGCAATTGTTATGTCGGCTACAACCCCACCAGCAGCGCCAACAGTGTGCTGGTCAACGGTTCCGGTTCGGTTTGGAGCAACAACGGCACACTGACCTTTGGTTATTGGGGTTGGAACAATAACATGGCGATTACAAACGGCGGCCAGGTCATCGACAGCTACGGCCACGTAGGCGAGCTGTCGAGTAGCATCAAGGTGGTGGTGACCGGTGCCAGCTCGCTTTGGAGTAACCTCAACGACCTCTATATCGGCGTGGCCGGCACGGGCAACAGTCTGGTGATCAGCGCTGGTGGACAGGTAATTAACCGCTACGGTTATGTGGGCTACAGCTACAACGCAGCCGCGAACAATAGCGTGCTTGTCACCGGCGCCGGCTCGGTTTGGAGCAACCTCTACGATCTGTACATTGGCGACGGCGGTCCAGGCAGCAGTTTGGTCATCAGCAACGGCGCCCAGGTCGCCAACCGCACCGGCTATGTGGGCTACAATTCCGGCACGAACAGTGTACGCGCGGTCGATGGGGGCGTCTGGCAGGGCGCCGCGCTGGTGGTTGGCGGCTCGGGATCGAGTAACTCGCTTATCGTGGACGGCGGCACGGTGTTCGCCACGAATTTGGTCATTGGCGCCGCCTCGCCCAGCTGTGACAACTGGGTTCAGTTGGACAGCGGTAATGTGTACGTAACCAACGCGGCTGGCGATGCCGTGCTTGAAGTACGTAACGGTTCGCTGATCCTCAACGGCGGCACATTACAGGTTGACGTCCTCGTGATGACGAATGCGTGCGGATTGATCGTGCCTCAAGGCGGCACGTTAGCCTACCGGCAGCTTGTGCTCGATCCGAACCTAAGCGCTTTGGGCGACAGCATTCCGAATGGTTGGAAGCAGCAGTACGGTTTCAACCCGTTGGACCCGACAGTCACCAATGCCGACAGCGATGGCGATGGGTTTAGCAACTTACAGAAGTATCTCGCGGGCTTCATTCCCACCAATGCGGCGGCGTACCTGCACGTCATCAGTGTTGCGACCCCGGGCACCAACATTACGGTGACGTATCTCGGTGCCAGCGGTGACACCAACTACATGCCGGGCATTCAGTCACGCACCAATGTATTGGATTTCACAACTGGTGACGCCAGCGGCAACTACACCAATGGCGGCTGGCAGGACGCGGGCCAGACCAACATCCTCGGCGTCGGCCTCAGTGTTAATGGCGGCACTGGCCTCGGCACCGTCACCAACATGACGGATTTCGGCGGGGCAACCAACGGCCCGTCCCGCTACTACCGCGTGCGGGTGTTGTTGCCGTAAAGGCAGGTTCAGGGTTCAAGGTTGGTAGGGACGCGCTGCGCCGCGTCCATGTTTCGTTCCCGGTTCCCAAACCTGAACGCTGAAGGTAGGCGCGCGCTGCGTCGTTGGTTGGGAGGAACAGTTTACCCCGACTCCTAGGCCGGGGCCGACTCGTCCGCAGCGTGGTGGTTTCTTCCGTGTAACCCGTCTAATCAAGTGTGTCGCAGCACTAGTCAGGCCTTGAAAAGCGGGCCTGTAGCGGCGCTCGGCGCCTGTCCTGAGTCGGACCGAAGGGAGCGCCGGTCGTCATTTCTCTTGGGAATTTCGGCGGACGCAGACCCCGACAAGCTCGTCGGGGCAGACCGTTGCTACAATCAGAAATGACCTTCTCCGACCGCCCACCTGTGACGTCAGGACGGTTTTCACCATGACTATCGACCTATTCAAATCAGGCCGTTAGGGTCTGTTTGCCGGGTCGCCTCGAAAGATACAGTAGGCGCGTTCGCTGAGAACCAGCTACAGGGCTGGCGACCAGCAACCGAAACAGGAACGACAAAAACTCAGAGGAAGGAACAATATGAGCAAACTGACATGGATATTAGTCGGCATCGGCTTGGTGGCAATCGCCGCCATTGTGATGGTCAAACGACACACTAATCCGCCTCCGTTTCCCGCTGAGGCCACGGTTCAATCCGCGGAGATTCCAGCACGGAGCGCGAACCCGCCTCGGAGAGCATCGTCGGCGAGCGTGAGCGCGCCTGCGGCGGCCGAGGCAGATGTTAGCGCAACTGAACAGGCCAGCGAACCGGCGACAGCTTCTCTCCACACTGTCGCTCCGCCCATTTTGGCGGACAAACCATCTGTCGCTTCGACCTTCAGTCAACCGCTGCAAACACTGGTCTCGCCCCAGTCGAGCTTCGCGCAGAAGCAGGCGGCGTGGAAACAACTCCGCGATTCGGGCCAGTTGGATCAAGCGATTGCCCAACTGCAACAGGCCGTCAAGGATGACCCGTCGGTTGCCCAGTATTCCGCCGTGTTGGGTCAGGCCTATCTCCAAAAACTCGGTACCACCCAGGACATCCGGCAGCAAGCTATCCTCGCCATGCAAGCCGACCAGACGTTTGACCAGGCATTGACGCTCGACCCGAACAACTGGGACGCGCGATTCTATAAAGCCGCTGCCCTGTCGCATTGGCCAGCCGACTTGAACAAGTCACAAGAGGTCATGCAGAACCTATCCACCCTGATCGACCAACAGGAGACTCGGACGCCGCAGCCGGAATATGCCCAATCCTACGTGCTGTTGGGTGATCAGTACCTGAAGGCAGGCTACCCCGACGATGCCAGACAAATGTGGCAGCGCGGCGCGGCGTTGTTCCCGCAAAACGAGGTGCTTCAGAACAAGTTGGCATCAGCCCAGTGACCATTACCGAAGAAACGGCGTTCAACAAATCTCGTATTGAGGTATCCTGAAGCGATGACGGCAACTTCTTCCGCTGCGGCGGCGGAACCGCAGCACGCGTTGACAATCCCGCGCGTTGCGCTCCATTTCCTGGCCTTGGGGTTGATGGCCTACTTCCTGACCTCACACCTCTACTGGACGCGGCCGAAGTGGGGCTACCCTGAACTCCTGCTGGCTGTCGTGGTAGCCATGCAGGCTGGACTGTATCTCAAGCGATGGTTCTTTGCGCCCTTGGATGCATGTTCCCCAGGGGCGTGGTACATCTACTTCGCGGGTAGCCTGGCCTGTTGCTTTGCCGAATCACTGATCGCCAGACCCTTTTATTGGCTGGTCGCACTGTATGTGGGCCAGATGTGCGCCATCCTGACACCGCGCATTTCCATCGGGGCTTCTGTCGTCGCGATAATCGGGATCCAGTTCACTGCCTTTGGTCCGACGCGACTGGCAAACCGATCTGTTGAGGACTGGGTGTTTTATTTGTCCCTGTTCGCGTCGTGGATGGTCATGGGATTATTCATCAAGCAGGTCGTCACGGTCAGTCAGGGCCGCGCGGAGTTGATTCGCGAACTGGATGCGGCGAACCGCGAAGTCAAAATGGCCCGTGATCGAGAAGTGGACGTCGCCACACTCCGGGAGCGGGAACGTCTGGCACGGGACCTCCACGACAACCTCGGCCACTCGCTCGTCACGTTGACGGTGCAATTGGAAGCCATCCAAAGATTGTTGCCCGTGGATCTCGACCGCGCAAGGCCGCTGTTGGAGGATATGAAAACCTTATCCCGTTCCAGCACGGAGGCCTTGCGTCGGTCGCTGGCCAACCTGCGCGCGTCTGGCTTGGGCGACAAGTCTCTCACCCAAGCCATGGAATCGTTGTGCGCAGATGTGGGCCGGCGCACCGGCTTGAAAATCGATTGCCAGATTGCCGCGGGCGCGGATGGCTTGCCGCCCGCCGTGGTCGAAGCTCTCTGGCACGTCGCGCAGGAGGGATTGACGAACGTGGAAAAACATGCGCAAGCTCACTATGTTGGCGTCAGCCTTCGTTTGGAGCCTCAGTTGGCTGTTCTACGCGTCAGCGACGATGGCGGCGGTCTGCCGCCGGATGCCGAAGGCAGGCCGGGTCACTATGGCCTGCGCGGTCTGCGGGAGCGCGTGGAAGGCGTCGGCGGGACGCTTCTGCTGACAACGGCACAGCCGAAAGGAGCCATCGTTGAGGCGCGCGTGCGACTAATCGCTTGAATGAAACCGATCCGAATTCTCCTGGCCGAAGACCAGACGCTCATGCGTCAGGGACTAAAGACCATCCTCGACTTGGAGTCTGGTTTTCAGGTTGTGGGCGAAGCGGGTGATGGAACGACCGCCGTCAAACTTGCCCTGGAACTGCGCCCCGACATCATTCTCATGGATGTTCAAATGCCGGGGCAGAACGGCGTGGAAGCCACCGCCGCTATCTGCAAGGCGTGGCACGAAGCCAAAATCATCATTCTCACCACGTTCGACCGCGACGACTATGTCTTTGCGGGCGTGCGAGCCGGTGCGGTTGGGTATCTTCTCAAGGACCTCCCGGCGCCGAAGCTCATCGAGACCATCCGCGCCGTACAGTTTGGGGAAGTGTTCATCCAGCCGGAGATCGCCTCGCGCGCGCTGCGCGCCACCCTGCATCCCACTGGTGAATTGATCGAGCCGCTTTCCGAGCGCGAACGCGAGGTGCTGGTGATGTTGGCCCAGGGAATCGCCAATAAGGAAATTGCTGACAAGCTTCACATCGCGGAAGGCACGGTGAAGAATCACGTCTCGAATATCCTCGGCAAGCTCCAGGCTCAAAATCGCACGCAGGCCGCAGACATCGCTCGCAAACGAGGGTTGATCTGACCCGGGCTTGTATCCCCCGGGATCACGCATCTCCTACCAGCCTGGCAGGTTTTACTGCACCTCATCCTGTGTTATGAGGAACAACTCACCGCCAATGGTGATGGAACCGAACTGCGGCGCGGTGTCGCTGTTGGGGGCGATTGCGTAACTGACTGTTCCCTCACCAACGCCACTGGTGCCACTCGTGATCGTGATAAACGAAAGCGCAGGGTTCTTGACGGCCGTCCACGCGCAATCCCCCAAGGTGGGCTTCACCTTCACGGTACCAGAACCACCTTTCGCCGTGAAACTGGCGCGCTTGGGACTGAGCCTGTACGTGCAACCCCCAGCCGCCTGGTAGACAGTGAACGTCAGGCCGGCGATGGTCATCGTGCCAATCACAGGAACGGTGTTCAGGTTGTCGGAGACGGTGTACTCCACATTGCCGTTACCCGTGCCGCTGGTGCCGGAGGTAATCGTGATGAATGAATCGTTGCTGACGGCGGTCCAGGAGCATGCGGCACCATTGACCTTCACGCGCACGTGTTTCGAGCCGCCGCTGGCCGGTACCGTCGCGCTCGTCGCGCTCAACGTCAGTGTCGGGCAGGTCATGGCAATGCTGTAGGCTTGACTGCCCGTGCATCCCTCGGTATCCGTCGCGGTCAC
>Ga0187871_10001519_pt1 | contig 20060 bp, 22 predicted proteins | sample June2016WEW_16_1_FD_132988 | JGI IMG/M metagenome (GOLD analysis project Ga0187871, IMG submission 132988) | Peatland microbial communities from SPRUCE experiment site at the Marcell Experimental Forest, Minnesota, USA - June2016WEW_16_10 | ecosystem: Environmental > Terrestrial > Soil >...
ATGCTCACGACCGAGCTGATCTCGATCCCGACCGGGTTCATCTTCTTCGTGGGAATGGGCACGCTGTATAAAGCGAAGATCAGATATGAAGTGCCCATGTTGTTCTGCATGGCCGTGTACTTCAACTTCCTCATCGGCGGGATCTCCGGCGTGTTCCTGTCCGACGTCCCGGTGAACGTGACGGTGCACGGGGGCTTCTTCGTGCTCTCGCACTTCCACTACACGATCATGGGCGGACTCATCTTCGCGTTCTTCGCCGGGCTGTACTTCTGGCTGCCGAAGATGACCGGGCGCAAGATGAACAAGAAGTTGGGACTCTGGCACTTCTGGACCATGTTCGTCTTCTTCAACCTGACGTTCTTCCCGATGTTCGTCATCGGGCTCCTCGGTCAACCGCGCCGTGTCTTCACCTACGCCCGGAACCTCCAGACCCTGAACGACTTCTCGTCGATCGCGGCGTTCTGCCTGGGGGCCTCGTTCCTCATCTTCGTGGCCAACCTGATGTGGTCCCAGTTCATCGCCCCGGAGAAGTCCCCGGCCAACCCATGGGACTCCCTCGGCCTCGAATGGCAGACCGCGTCGCCGATTCCGCCCTACAACTTCGAGCGGATCCCGGTCATCATGACCGACCCGTATCACTACAGCGAAGTTGGTGCACCGGACCTGGCCGACTTCGGGGTACCACAACCGGTGCACGCCAGCAGCTCCGTTGCCCCCAGTCCCGACCCGGCGAGTAGAGAGTAACGACATGACGGACATGATCAAGGACGAATCCAAGATGAGTGATACCCCCGAAGAGCGCGAGTTCGAACTGCGCGCGCATATCGGCGCGATATGGAGCGGCGGCCGACTGTTCATCGGTATGTACACGTTCTTGCTCGCGTCACTCGCCTTCAGCTACTTCTACCTTCGCTCCAGCAACAATGGACTGCTGTGGCGACCGGATCACATCACCGCCCCGACCGCCTACGGCTGGTCCATCTACTCCTTGACGCTGCTGTGTGCGCTGATGGCCACCTTCGGACAGGTCCGTCTGCGCAAGGGCAGCGTGTTCGAGTGGCAGACGGCGATCTGGGTCGGGGTCGTGTCCGCGCTGCTCGCCCTCTTCCTGCAGATCTATGAGTTCACCGCGGTGCCGTTCTACCCCGGTTCGAGCGGCTACGCCTCGACGTTCATCGGCTACTCGGTGATCAACATCATCACGATCCTCATCGTGGCCTATTGGCTCGAGACCACGGTCGCGCGTTCACACCGAATGAAGAAGGAGTTGAGTGGCGTCGACCTCCAACTCTCGACGCATCCCTCGGCGCAGGCGTTCCGCGCGAACGTGGCGTCGATGACGTACTTCCTGGGCTTCGTGGCCCTCGCCAGCACGCTGTTGTTCGCGATGTTTTACCTGCTGTGATGACGAATCGACGGAGGAGTCATAGGGTGTTCGACGAGGTCCTAGTTGACGAACGAGAGTTGAGGTGGATGTGATGCCAGGCGGAGATAGCTTCATCGGCCCTCAGATCGAGACAATGGTGATTCTCTTGGGCACGTTGTTCGTCGTCATCATCTGGGGATTCTTCCAGCGTCATCGCCCGGAGTGACCCCGGAGACGATTCGTCCGCAGCTCTCGCCCCAGCGCGTCCTCTTCCACGATCTCCTCGCCTGTAGCGCTTTCGCCCTGTGGTTGGTGGCGTTAACGCCGCCCGTGCTCACGTTGACCGGCGAGTACGAGTTCGTCCAGGCGACGCAGTTCTGCCTTTTCGCGGTCGTGGTTCCAGCGCTGCTGGTGGTGGGTGGCCCGTGGCGGTGGTTGAAGTTGACCGCGAACGAGCCATTCAGCGTCGACGCCGACGGTCGGCGGATCTCGCCGGCGAACCCCCGTCTCCTCGATCGCTGGGCGCAGGGCCGGACGTCGAACAGCGGGTACCGTCGCGTCGTCCTTCTCCTCATCGTCTTCGTGGGTCAGTCGATCCTCTGGCGATCGGCGCCCGTGGTGGACGCCCTGGTGCGTCATCCGTGGATCTCGGTCATCGAATCGCTGACGCTGGTCCTCGGTGGGTCGTTCCTCTGGCTCGAGTTGGTGGAGTCGGCGCCGTTTCGACCGACCACGCCGCGCCCGTATCGCATCGGCGTCTCGGCGATCGCCATGTGGACGGTGTGGGTGATCGCCTATCTCATGGCCATGTCCCCGAACTCGTGGTACTCGGGCTTCCGCCACGTGTCAGGGCGGCTGTTCTCGCTCGCGATCGACCAACAGGTCACGACCGGTCTCATGTGGTTCATCTCGGCGAGCGCGTTCATGCCGATCATCTTCGCCAACCTCAATCGATGGCTGCAGTCCGAAGACGATCCCGACGAGGAGCTCTACCAGCTCGTGCGCCGCGACCGCTCGCGGGGGTTCTTCGGGACGAATCCGTAGTCGCCGCTCAAGCGGTCGGCGAGGTTTTGGCGCCCTATCGGTCCTCATCCCCGGGCAGGGCGGCGAAGCGCAGGATGAGCAGTCCCAGCAAGAGGATCACCACGACCCCGACCCCGACCCCCAGGGAGATCATGGTGTCGCGAAAGTCGACCGACGAGAGGGTGCCACTCAGGGCGAGGTGGGCCGAGGAGCTCAAGATGTCCCGAACGCCGGCCAGAATCCCGATGATGAGGAAGGGCCGCACCGGAAAGACCGAGGCCCGTAGGTGGCCGAAAACGGTGTGGGCGATATCGAGCAGGATGATCACGACGAGGATGCCGTCGATAGCCGACACGACCGACTGGGGGAACTCGTTCCAGTGGCTCAAGAAGTTGACCAGCGACCGCACCAAGACGATGCTGGCGACCAGCATCAGGCTCGCCACGATGGCGTACTCGATGGCGACGATGAGCCACCGAATGACCGAGTTGGCGTCCATGGTCGGGTGCACGCGATCGGGGTCTGACTGTCTCATATGCGGCACGCTATCGCGAAGTCACTTGACCACGGCGCGCGCGACCGGGCACGACTTAAGTTCCTCTCAGGTGCGGCAGCGTGGGGATCTTCAGGGCGTACAGTCGCTGACCGAGCACCTGCTCGGCGAGCGCCTCGTCGCTGAGCGCCTTGGCGCGACCGGTGGATAGTTGGCTCTCCGCGGTGGCAAGGTGACGAATCGTCGCCGCGTCGCCGGGATGTTCGAACAGGTACTGGATGTCGCGGATCGAGGCCAGGGCGTAGCCGGTTATCCAACGCTCCACGACGCTCAACATGCGGTCGATGTGTCGTCCGGCCTTCGTGTCCTGGACCTGGAGGTTGTTCGTGAGGTCGTAGACCGGCTCACTCGCGAACGAACACGCGGTCTCGTCGCCCGTGAGAAGCGTCGGCGCCTGGGACCTGTCCCCTGGGGTCAAGGTGCCGGCGACGTCAAGGTTGTAGATGTGGAACGACTCGTTCACCGCGAAGGCGCAGTCGGCGAGATCGGCGTTGATCTCCTTTATCGACGCGTTCTGTGAGGCCACGTCCTGGGCTCGAGTGAGCGGACGGGGAAGGTCGATCACCACCGAGATCGCCACGACCACGAGGAGGGCCAACGTCGCGAGGACCCACGGTCGCCGGTACCACACCGCCTTCGTGATGCCCAGCGACGAGGTCGGCATCGACGCCGGATCGAAGGGAACCGTCTCGAAACCGGAGAGGTCGTCAGTCACTGGACAAGACTATCGGCGGTCTCGGCGATGGCTCGGGCGTAGGTGTGCAGACTCGGGGCGTCGAGCGAGTACAGACCGGTCGCGCTTTCGGTGCCGAACGGCGCGGCGTAGGCCGAGAGATTGCCGTTGGGTCCGATGAAGTACAGCACGTTGTTGTGTGACACCTGATCGCGCTTCGCCCCCACGTCGATCCGGACCCCGTACGCGGACCAGACGCGGTTGAGCGTGGTAACCGATCCCGACAAGAAGGTGACCGACTGATCATCGCCGAGCCCCGGCACGCTGAGGGCGGGACTTTTCGCCGAGATCTTGGTCGAGTTGGGATCGGTGTTGACGATGACGAAGTCGACCATGTCGGCATCAGCGCCGAGCTCGTGCGACGCGATTCGTATCTCGGCGCCGAGTACCGGGCAGATGTCGTTGCAGATCGAGTTATAGAAGGTGAGGACGACGACGTGACCCTTGTGCGAACCGAGTCGCCACCGATGGCCGCTCTGGGTGTGCAGCGTGAACTTGGGGGCCACTTCTTCACCGATGTCCTTGAGCCCGATGAACACTTGCAGCGAGATCAGCGACGGCTCGTTGGGGTTCGTCGTGGGCGTGCCCTTGAGCACGTGGGTCTTCACCGGGGGCGACGCCTTCCCGTAGGTCTCGAAGAAGTGCTGCGCCACTTCACCTCCGAGTCCCAAGACCGCGATCGCGACGAGGGTCCACACGATGAACTTGGTGGGCACCGTCACGCGCCCGGCGCGTAACTTGCCGAGCCGGTCCCGCGGCGCGTTGGCGGCAGCGAAGATCGAAGCGCGCTCTTCTTCGTTCAGCTCGCAGGGTTCACGCGAGGTCTCCCCATTGCCGGTCGTCATCTCGCTGCCCATCGCTCGGGTCATTTTTACCATAGGGGCGCCGTATCACGGCCCCGCGTCGAGCGAGGGCGGCAAAAACACGCGGGTACAGTAGGACGGTGAGCGACACCGACAAGGTGCCCGAGGAAGGGTCGCCGAAGAGAGTTTCGCTCACGAGCGCGTCAGCGATGAAGACGCACTTCACCCTGGTCGTGGGACTCGCCCTCTGCGCCGCCGCGTTCATCTTCGAACTTCATCGCGCCGAAGGGGGAAACGAACTCAGTTGGGCCTACGTCTTCGAATGGCCGCTGCTCGGAATCTTCGCCATATATATGTGGTGGAAACTGCTGCACCCCGGCTTCACGATCCGACGCCCGCGCGAGAAGCCCACCGTCGCGCCCGAATACGAGGGAATGCTCCGGGCCTGGCAAGAAGAGGTGGCCAAACTTGAGACGAACCGTCGGGCTGAAGAGGCCGGTGGCCAGCCCAGCGACGCCATGAAGCGCGATGACGACTGAACCGGCGTCACCGACAATGACGGTGCGCGCGTTGCCACCGTGGCCCCGCGTCGCGGTGGTCACGGTGCTGGCCGCGGTCGCCTCGATCGCCGTCAACGCCGGGCTCGTGTGGCTGGCCACGGCCTTCGATCCCTCACTCCAGCACTATTCGCACTTTCGACTCTCGGACTACGGCACGCTCACGGCCGTCGGCGTCGTCGGTGCGGGCACGGCGTGGTACGTCGTCACGCGAACCCTCGATCCCCCCCGCCGTGCCTTCTTCCGCACCGCGGTCGTCGTCATGTTGGTGCTGTGGGTGCCAGACGGCTGGCTCTTGCTCAAGCACGAGCCGACGCGCGGCGTGGTCTTTCTGATGATCATGCACCTCGCGGTCGCCCTGATCACCTACAACCTCTTGGTGTTCGCCGCGCCTGTGACCGACCGGGGAGCCGTGTACGCGACGGTACCGGTGCGGTCGAACCGCGCGGTGACGTCCGACGGGGACGCGTCCATCCCGGTTGCGCGCGTGGTGTGGCTGTCACTGATGATCGGCGTGTGCGTCGAGTTCGCCGCCGGTCTCTTTGGCATGTTGTACGTGCCGTTCAATCGACCCGACGGTTGGCTGTCGCACCGCGGCGAGGCGATCTATGTCCTCCACGCGCTCCTCGGGGGTCTGCTGGGCGTCGGCGCGCTCGCCGTCGTGCTCTACGTGTTCACTCGCGCGCCGGGCCGTCGAGTCGATCGAATCGCGGCCGTCAGTGGTCTGGTCGGTGTCGTCGTGGGCGCTCTCGGCGGCATACTGTGCGTCGACCACCCGCTACGACTGCTGGGCATGGCACTGATGTTCCTCGGCGGGTCGGTGGCGTTCTTCGGCTACCTCATCCCGATGATCGACGAGGCGCCCACCGTGGCGGGCGACGCCAGTTAGGTGACGGTCTCGTCCTGACTGATCCCTCGGAACTCCTCGACGGTCATCGAGCGTCGTCCCCGCAGCACGTGATCCATGGCGCTCGAGTTCGTGTCGTTCTTGGTCGCCAGGCGTAGCGCCATCACCAGGGCCGGGTAGCACCAGAAGTCGCCGCACACCCAGAGGATCGCGGCGCCGATCTGTTGGTCCGCGAATGGGTTCAACGTGGTGGGCACCATCGAGGACATATGGGCCATACCGAGCATCGAGTTCCCGATGTCGTAGAAAGGTCCCGACGCCAGGAAACTCAGCGACATGGCGACGATGGTCATCACGACGTTGGTGGCGAGCAGTGCGCCGACGCGGGCGAAGGGCGAGAGTGTCGGACGCCACGGACGCGACGGGATGAACTGCGCCCAGAACAAGAGCCCCGAGACGAAGAAGCTGGTCAGCATCAAGCTGATGTGCAGTCCCGGGTCACCCATCACCGGATTGAAGACGCTCGGGATCATCCACACGACCATGACCACGTTGAAGAAGACGATGGCGAAGAGCGGTGAGAACACGACCGCGCCGATCCGTCGCAGCAGGGGGCGCCCGGGCCGAAGGAACACCCGACGAAGGAGACGCCGACGCGTCGCGACGGGCAGCGCGAAGACCAGGGGCACGGCCGGCGCCCCGGCCACGTACAACGCCGGCGCGGCGAGCATGACCGTGACGTGCTGGATCATGTGCACCCAGAAGTACTCCATCGACCAGTACTGCAGCGGCGAGACCACGCTCAAGGTCAACACAGCGATGCCCGCGTAGGCCAACCACATGCGCTGCCGTCGCGCTCGGGCGTGGGCGATGGTGGAACGGGCATTGAGGGCGCGAAGGCCCCGTTCGTGCACCGCCACCACGAGCAGGGCGACCAACGCGAGCACCGGGTAGCCCCAGTGGTGCGTGAGGTAGGTCACGGTGACGACCTTCTGTCTCTGGCGCGGGCGTGACGCTTCGTTGCCAAGCGCTTCATGCTACCGACCACCCCCGCAGCTCTCGCCTATCTCTGAAGAGTACCAAGACCACCGCGCACGACCAAGGGCGACGCGCCGGTTCCTTACCCACTGCGAAGTCCTGGCGCCGTACAGGGACCCAGCGCGGCGTTCTCGCACACGGTGGCGGAGTCGGTCAGCACGCCGTGCGTCTTCGCACCGCGAAGGTCCGCCCCTTGAAGATTGGCGCCGTCAAGGTTCGCGAACGACAGGTTCGCCCGGCGAAAGTTGTCGGATCCCAGGTCGGCGCCGTGGAAGTCGACGTGTGAGAGGTCGCAACCGGCGTAGTCGACGTTGGTCACGCTCACGGTGCAATCGGTCGAGGCCACGAAGCGCGAGGCCGAGGGTGCGCTCGACCCGCAGGCGCTGAGACCGAGGGCGCTGAGAGCGGCGACGAGCACGACCCGAGCGGTTTTCATCCAACAAAACCTATGTCATGACGCTCACGTTGGCGCGCGGGAGGAGGTTCACCTTCAGTCCGCGGACCGAATACTCGCGGGTAGATGTTCCGAGTTAGAAGTTACGCGGCCAACGAGACGGCGAGTCCGGCTCGGTGGAATTGCACTGACTTGACCGAGCGCCTTAGAGTCGGAGATAGGACCTTGTCCCCTAGTGGCCTTAAAGCGTCACCCGCGAGACTTGATTCAGGCATTTCGGGGAGGGATTATGTCTCATTTTTTGGTGTTCGCGGCCATATTTCCGCTGAACACGCTCGGCCACTACTTGCACTGGCATATCTTCCTGATCAGCGTCGCCAACCTGGTGGTCATCGTCTTGATGATCGTGACCTTCTTGGTGGCGCTCTTCGCGCCATTTCCCGGTCGACGGCGCCGAAGGGAGAACCGATGAGCACGACTGAGATTGACCGCCAGTGGACGACGCGTCTTCGCCGACGCGCCGCCGGCAAACTGCCCCCGGAGAAGTTGCTACCTGACACGCAGCCAACGTACGTCTCATCGTGGATCTACGTCTTTGGCGTCGCGACCCTCGCCTCTCTCGTCGTCGTCATCGCCACCGGGTGCCTCCTCGCGATTCGCGGACCCCAGTGGTGGCACGGCTCCTACATCGGTCACTTCGTGAACTCCCTGCACCTCTGGAGCGTGGAGATCTTCTTCTTCGCCATGGTCATACACCTGTGGGGCAAGTTCTTCATGGCGGCCTGGCGCGGCGGTCGCGGACTCACGTGGGTGACGGGCGTCGTGACGTTCGTCGTATCCATCGCCACGGCCTTCACCGGCTATCTCAGCCAGACCAATTTCGACTCCCAGTGGATCTCCACTCAGGCGAAGGATGGCATCAACGCCACCGGCGGCGGGGCCTATTGGAACGTCTTGAACGTCGGCCAGATGTTGATGTGGCACATCGTCCTCCTGCCGATTGCGGCAGTGGTCTTGACCGCCTTGCACGTGCTCCTCGTTCGTGTGAAGGGTGTCGTGCCACCGTTTGAGCAGAGCACACAGGTGGCGCAATGACGAAGAAGGCATTTCGACCCGACGTCGACGCGCCGGAATGGAAGGGCGGTCACAGCCCCTACGACATCATCAAAGAAGGTGTCATCGCGCTCGTCGTGGTGTCCGTGTTGACGGTGCTGCTCGCCGTGGTCTTCGGTTCACCCGATGAACCGGCGCTCACCATCAAGGGATGGTCCAACAGCGATCCCATGGACTTCGCCGCCACTGCTCTGAGTGAACTGAACGGCACGTCGGGCACCGCGCAGTACGGCGCGCCGTACAACAAGGCGTCCACCGGTCAACAACTGGGGCCGCTCACCCTGGCCAAATGGGTCGGTGTGCGAATCCCCATCAACACCGTGAAGGACTTCGTGGTCGACCCGTTGAAGTCACTGCCCGGCCAGCCCGGGCTGTCGACGGACTTGAAGCAGTGGTCCCACGCGTCGGCCTCGACGCGAACCGGCTGGGTCAACAACTACACGAGCGCGGCGAAGCACACGAAGATCGTCAACGGCGCCCTCGTGGTGAACGCGACGAACGCCGGTCCCGTGCCGTTGATGATGTCGGACCTCTTGCAGATGGCCCGTACCGGTGCCCTCGACCAAGCACTCGTGACGCAGAACGGTTTCTACACGACCGACTACACGCTGCCGTTGCTCTTCTTGGCCGACGGGTCGTACATGGCCAATATCGCCCAAAAGCAGCACCTCACGGGTGAGCAGTGGGGCATGATGAACGAGACCGGGAACTACCCCGGTCAAGCGTGGCTCTGGCTCTACACATTCTGGTACCAAGTGGCGCCCATGAATACGAGCGGTAACGGTGACATACTCGTCTGGGCCATCATGATGGTCCTGACACTGGGACTCGCGCTGATACCTTTCATCCCCGGGCTGCGTTCGATACCACGAATGACCCGCGTCTATCGTCTGATCTGGCGCGAGCATTACCGCGACCTCGCTGGCGGAGAGACGTAACCGACGTAGGGGCCTACTGCTCCGTCGGCTTCTCTCCACGACCGGCGGCGGTGTTGAGGTTCGACTGTGACTCTCGAAGGCCGTTGAGCGGACCGCCGGCGCTGAAGTAACGCTGGCCGGCGACCAAGAGCTCCTCGGCCGGGAACTTCGTGATGATCTCGCAACCAGAGGCCGTGACGACGACCTCTTCTTCGATGCGCGCCGCCGACCAACCGTCTTTCGCCGGCCAGTAGGTCTCGAGCGCGAAGACCATGCCTTCTTCGAGCACTTCGGGCTGATCGAGCGAGACCATGCGGCTGAAGATCGGACGTTCCCAGATCGACAGACCGATGCCGTGGCCGTACTGCAAGCCGAACGCGGCCTCTTCGTCGGCGAAGCCGAACTCCGTCGCCTTGGGCCACAACGAGACCACGTCGGCCGTCGTGGTGCCCGGCTTCACGATCGATATTGCGGCGTCGACGAGCTCGCGGCACTTCGTATAGGCGTCACGCTGGGCGACCGACGCGCTGCCCACCGCGAACGTGCGGTAGTAGCAGGTCCGATAGCCATTGAAGCTGTGCAGGATGTCGAAGAACGCCGGGTCGCCCGGTCGGATGAGCCGGTCACTGAAGACATGCGGGTGCGGAGAGCACCGTTCGCCCGAGATGGCGTTCACGCCCTCGACATGTTCTGACCCCAGGTCGTACAGTGTCTTGTTCACCAGTCCGACGCACTCGTTCTCGCGAACGCCCGGCCGCAGGAACGAGTACAGCTCCTCGTACGCGGCGTCGACCATCGAAGCGGCATGGGCGAGTAGCAAAATCTCGTCACCGGTCTTGATGCGGCGCGCCTCCAAGAAGACCTGCTGGCCGTCGACCAGCGTCATCCCCTCCTTCGCGAACGCCGCGAGCACCGGCATCTCGATCACGTCGACGCCGATCGGTTCGTTCTGGAGTCCGAACTGCAACAACACCTCTTTGATCTTCTCGGCCACGGTGCCGGCTCGGTCCGCGCCTGGCGGGATCGCCCCGCGCAACGTGGAGATGCCGGCGCGCGCACCCTCGTAGGGAATCTCGGTACCGTCGGGTCCGATCTGGACGCCGCTCAACCACGGGTTGTACAGCTGGTGATGTCGCGCGGCCGAGCCGAAGTCCCACACGACGGGCTTGCCCCCGCGCGGCAACAGCGCGAAACGGATCAACTTGTCCATCGCCCAGGTGCCGATGTGCGTACCGGTCATGTAGCGGATGTTGTGAAAGTCGAACGTCAAGAGCGCGCCGAGGTCCGATCGCTCCAGTTCGGCCTGCAACTTGGCAAGTCGTTCTTCGCGGAGACGGGGCACGTCGACGCGGTTCTCCCAGTCAACGGCGTTACTTCCGTAGGTGTGAACGCCCATCATTCCTCCAGGTATCTAGCGATATTCAAACTCGACGCTTGCGCGCCCAGACGTCCAGTGAGACGGCGACCAAAATGATCACGCCGAGCACGATCTGCTGGTACACCTGGTCAATGTTCGTAAGGTTAATGCCGTTGTAGATGATGGCGATGAAGAGGACGCCGATCGTCGTTCGTGGCACGGACCCCTCGCCACCGGCAATCGACGTGCCGCCGACCACAACGCCGGCCAGCACGATGAAGGTCAGATTCGGGACGCCGGTGGCCTGGGCACTGAGCAACCTCGACGTGTCAATGACGCCGCCGTATCCGGCCGCGAGTCCACTCAACGCGTAGGTGATGATGCGAATCTGGTTCACACGAATACCGGAGAGTCGCGCGGCTTCGGCGTTGCCTCCCGAGGCAACGACGCGGCGACCAAACGTGGTCTTGGCGAGCAGCAACGCGAGTATCACGACGAAGACCAGCGTTATCCATACGGCGCTCGGTATCGACAAGAAGACGGTGTTGCCGAACTTATAGAAACCGGAGTTCTGCGAGAGGACGATGAGGTTGTTCCCAGACGCCTTGAGCGCGACACCACTGATCACGAACGACATCGCCAGGGTGGCGATGAACGGGTTGATCTTGAGGAACGCCACGATCATCCCGTTGGCCAATCCCATCCCGAGTCCGACGAGGAGCCCGGCACCGATGGCGATGACCGGCGAATGGTGTTCGGCCAGTTGTCCCGACACCACCGCGGCGAGTCCGTAGATTGCACCGACCGAAAGGTCGAGACCGCCGGCCACGAGTACGAGCGTTCCGGCCGCGGCAATCGCGAGATACGCCGACTGCTGGTCGAGGATGTTGATCAAGTTGGTCTTGGTGAAGAATGGCCCGACCCAGATGGACAACGAAGTAAAGAGGATCAAGAATGGGATGACGATTCCTGCGAGACGCCAGGACCCAAGTACTCGAACCGCGTTCGATCGCAGACTCGACGTACCTTCCTCGTCGTCAAGGACGTCGAGAGTTTCTACCTGTTCGTTCATGAGGGAATCGCTCCTTTGGAGGTCGACTCGGCGAAGGCGGCCGCGAGCACGGCCTGTTCGTTTATGCCTTCGCCCGAGAGTTCGGTGATGATGCGTCCATGACGCATCACAAGTACTCGATGGGCCAGTCCGAGGACCTCCTCAAGGTCCGACGATATGACGACCACACCCATTCCGGACTTGGCCATCTCAGTCAATATGTCGTAGATGGTTCTCTTCGAACCCACGTCGACGCCTCGAGTAGGTTCGTCGGCGATCAAGACTTCGGGCGAGCACATGACGGATCGAGCGAACAGGAGTTTTTGTTGATTTCCTCCCGAGAGCATGGACACCGGCATGCGAATACTGGCGGCTCGGACAGTGACGAACTTGATGAGTTGATTCACCTTGCGCCGTTCTCGGATGCCCGTGATCCAGCCGAGTCGACTGACGAGGTCCAGTCGCGAGAGTGAGACGTTCTCCTTCACCGATCGACCGACCAACAGGCCCATCTCTTTACGCGACTCCGGGATGAAGACCAGTCCCCTTCGAATCGAACGCGACGGACTGTGACCACCGAGGTCTCTTCCCTTCAGACGAACGTTGCCGCCCGAGACCTTCGAGTCGCGGAAGATCGCGCGGGCTAATTCGGAGCGACCCGCCCCAACCAATCCCGCGATGCCGAGGATCTCACCTTCGTGAAGGACGAAGGAGCAGTCATTGACCCCCGGCGCCCGGAGGTGATCGACTTCCAAGACGACGGGCCTCTCCTCCTGCGCCACGACCTTCTCAGGAAAGGCCGAGGAGAGCGAGTGTCCGAGCATTCCTTCGATGAGTGTCTCCTCGGTCGCGTCCTTGGCGTCTACCGTGCGAATCAGATGTCCATCTCGAAGGGTCGTGATGACGTCGGCGAGCGCGAGTACTTCAGAAAGGTAGTGCGAGATGAGGACGACAGAGTTGCCGTCGCGAACGAGTGAACGGATGATCGCATGTAGTGCTTCTGTTTCACCACCGGAGAGCGCCGCCGTCGGCTCATCCATGATGACGATCGACGCGTTGCGAGAAAGGGCCCGCATGATCTCGACTTTCTGCTGGTCGGCGATCGACAAGGTCCCGGCGCGTCGATCGGGCGAGAGATCGAAACCAACCGTCTCGGCGAGATCTCGGAACTGTCGACGCGATCGGCGCCGTCTCACGAACCCGGCGGTCGAGGGTTCCACTCCGAGATAGACGTTCTCGGCCACCGTGAGTCCCGGGACGATGGCCAGTTCTTGAACGATGGTCGCGATGCCGTGCGAGAGGGCGTCCCGGGGCGACTTGAAACTGAGGGCTTCGCCGCCGAGCGACATCGTCCCTTCATCTGGAGCGATCACCCCCGACATGATCTTGCCGAGCGTCGACTTTCCGGCACCGTTCTCTCCCACCAGCGCGTGGACGGTGCCGGGAGCGATGGTCAGCGATACGTCACTGAGGGCGGGCACCCCGCCGTACCGTTTCGACACACTGGTGACGACGAAATCGCCACCAGTGGACGCCGCGGTACTGCGGGGTGCCTCTTCCACGTTCCCGGTCGACATGTCAGTTCAACCCACGCATGTCAGTCTTGGATGTTCGTTCCCTCTCCTACGAACGAATCAACCCGGCCACTCACCGTTGAACTTGCTGGCATTGGCTTGGGTCACGATCCCGTTGTTCGGCAACTTGGCCACGGGGTTCTCCGAGCCGGAGCCCTTCCCTGTCTTCATCGCCTTGATGAGTGCGATCATGCCGAGCTCACCTTCGGTCGCCGGCAATTGCGCGACGTCCGCGAACCAGGTACCGGCCTTGACGGCGGCGATGCCGGTCGCACTCGCGCCGTAGCAAACGAGCTTCACGGAAGTGTTCTTAGCCGACGCGAGCGCCGACTGCGCGCCTTCGCAGTCCTGGTCAGCACCGACAATCACGTTCAGGGTCGGGTTCGCGACGAGCGTGTCCGCCACGAAGGTCAATGCGACCGACGGGGTATAGAGACCGTCGCCGTTGGCGACGATGCTCGCGCTCGAGTCCTTGGCGATGCCGGCGTCAAAGGTCTTGGTGATCTCCGCGTCCGGCTCGTCACCCGTGTAGTTGTGAACCAGTGCAATCTTGCAGGGGTTCGCCGTGCCACAGGCCAGGATCGCTTCCGCGGCCAACTGAGATCCAATCTTCGCGGGGAAGAACACGACGTTGCCCGAGAGACCGTGCACTTCGATCTGGTCGCTGTTGTAGTTCGTGCCGAGAATCTGGTCGATGTTGACGACCTTGATTCCCTTCTTGATCGCGAGCTTGACGCCGGGTAGCAGGGCCGGTCCATAGATGGGCTGCGTGATGATGCCCTGGTACTTGCCGGAACTAATCACGTCTTGAAGATCGGACACTTGGAGGGTATCCGTGCTCTGTGAGTCGAACACCGTGACGTTCACGTGACCAGTCGTTAGGGCCACAGCCTTGGCCGCAGCGAGCATCGGTGCGTCATAACTGTTGGCGACCCCGTAGGACAGGTAGGCAACGTTGTACGTCTTCACCTTGTGCTTCGTAGCAGCCTGTGCGTTCGTCATAACGCCAAATCCAACCGACGTCATCACCAATAATCCGGCCGTCAAAAACGTGAGACTACGAAATCTGTTCTTCAGCATTGATTCCCCCCTCGAAAGCCGAAGGCGCTTTGCCATCGACAGGTGTTGCGATGTTCCTTGCGTCATGCGGCCCCCCGGTGATCTCTCGTCGAGAGGCTCAGCAAAGACCGACGTTCCGCCCGAAACGAACTGCCATTGACGACCGACAGTACACGTGTTTACTTAACGTGTCAATCGATAGTGAACAGTTGTACGGGGCCAGTTCTGAAGCCGCGACTAGAAGCAGACTGCCCAATTATTGGTACGTCCGAGACACGGATCAGATGACTATTTGACGTACTTATATGGGTTTTCGTTGACCTGTCGTTCAGTCAGCTCGGGGTTCTGACCTAAGACCCAGGCCTCTTCACCGATCGTGTCGGCCAGGAACGAGACGGTCTTCTCGGTCTTGGTCCGCGCTTCCCCCAGGTCGATTCCGACGAGTCGGTGCTCGTGCTTAACGATGTTGCCATCCACGACGACCGTGTCAACGTCGGCCCGTTGGGCCTGCATGACGACGTGACCGTAAGGGTTGATGATCGGGAACATCGCCGGCGAGTTGTCGTTCTTCACGAGCACGACGTCGGCGCGTTTGCCGACTTCGAGGCTCCCGACCTTGTCTTCGAGGCCCAGGGCCTTGGCCCCACCGCGGGTCGCCCAGTGGACGACCTCCTCGCAGCGCACGTCGAGGTTGATCACCTGCTCGCCCTTCAACTGGGATTCAAAGTGCTGACGCGATCGATCCGAACCGGCGGTCGCGCGCATAGCGGTGAAGAAGTCTGAGCTCCACCAGACCGACGTGTCGTGCGAGAGAGATATCGGGATGTCGTACTGACGCAATATCCACGACGAGGGATAGCCCTGCCCCGCGCTCTGTTCGCTCTCGGTCGCGACCGACGCCGAGCCACCCGACGCGGCGATGCGGTTGTAGGAGTCGGCCGACAGCGTCGAACAGTGGACGAACACGGTCTCCGGTCCCATGCAGTCGTGCTCGTGCATCAGGCGAATGCTCTCGTCACCGGTGACCCCGAACACCCCGGCGTGCGTCGTGACCGGCACGCCCAACTCCTTCGCCACGTCAAAGGCGGGCTTCTCAGGAAATGCCGCGTCACCAAGGACGTCAAAGGCCATTTGGAAGCCCAGCATGTCATTCTTCGAACCGAACCGACGGCTGTAGAACTCCTTGAACTCCGGGGCCACGGACCACTCCCACGGGGCAGCCTGGATGTTGCCGTAGGCCAAGATGAATCTGCCCGGCACGGCTTCGAGTGCGTCGGTCGCAGCCTCCGCGTGATCCGTACTGGAGAGACCGTGGGACCAGTCGACCGTCGTGGTGACGCCCGCGTCAACCGCTTCGATGGCCGACAGAAGATTGCCCGCGTAGATGTCCTCGGGTCGGAAGTTCTTTCCGTGCTGCAGGTAGTACCAGACGAAGTACTGCGAGAGGCTCCAATCCGCGCCGTAGCCCCGCATGGCGGTTTGCCACATGTGGCGGTGCGTGTCGATCATGCCCGGCATGATGATGCCGCCCTTCGCGTCGATGGTGAGGGCACCATCGGGGGCGTTGAGGTTCGGACCGATCTCCTTGATGACTCCGTCGACAATCAGCACGTCGCTGTCCTTCAGTACGCGATGCTGATTGTCCATCGTGATTACGATGCCGTTTCGAAACACAATCGGTCGTCCGTGCTCGAGCGATTCGCCCTTCGAGTTGACGTCATTGCTCATTACAAGCCCCCCAATAACTAGCCGTTAAGGGCTTGAGCGTAGCACCGCGTCGTTCAATGTCAATAGTGACTTCACACGCTGCGACACGAACGAAACGAGGTCATTCCCCATACGGGGACAACGAAACAGTGAGTGTCATCGCACCGGCCACGACGCAGATTCTCTGTTTCACTTCGTGAATTCTTGGAGTATGTTTTACTTCACTGAACACTCAAAGGGGGTTGGTCGATGTCAGAAAGCCGTGCGGGTCGCACCGCCGTGGTCCTCGGGGGAACCCAGGGTATTGGCAAGGAGCTCGTCAAGTCCCTCGCCGCGAAGGGGACGACCGTGTATCTCTCCGGACGAACTCAAGAGAGTGCGGACGCCGCAGCCAAGGAGATCGGTATGGGGACGATCGGGCTCGCGGTCGACCTCTCGATGCCCGAGACCATCGCCGAGTCGCTGTCGAGCGTGCCGGCCGTCGACGACCTGGTCATCGCCGCGATCGAGCGTGACGCGAACACGTTGGCGAACTACGACGTCGATGCGGCGGTTCGTCTCGTCACGCTCAAACTGGTGGGCTACACCACGGCAGTCCACGCCCTGCGCAGTCGCCTCACGCCCCAGGCGTCAATCGTGCTCTTCGGCGGATTGGCGACACAGCGTCCCTACCCCGGCTCGACCACGGTTTCGACCGTCAACGGTGGCGTCATCGGCATCGTCAACTCCTTGGCGACGGAGATGGCCCCGACCCGAGTCAACGCGATTCACCCCGGCATCATCGGTGACAGTCCGTATTGGAAAGACAAGGACCTCAGCCTCGTCATCAACCGCACGCCCCTGGGACGAACGGTGACGATGGCCGAGATCGTGGACGCCGTGGAGTTCTTGCTCGATAACACGGGGATCAACGGAGTAAATCTGGCGGTGGACGGTGGCTGGTTGCTGAAGTGACCGTCGCCGCTCCCGCCACTGACTGAAGGATCGAAGGAGAGGACCATCTATCACCTGACTGCGATCGAGGATTCGACGGCCGAGGAGCCCGAGGCATTCGCGGGTCACTCCTCGGGCTATCGCCGTCAGGTCCTGGTCAGTCGCTCCACCGGATCACCCCATATGACGTTGTCACTGAACCACCTCGCCCCGGGTGGACGCGTCGACGCTGCACTCCACTCGTTCGAGACGAGTTTTTACGTGCTCTCGGGAACGCTCGCGGTGACGACACTTGGTCAGACCACCTCGCTCGGCCCCGACCACTGCATCGTGCTTCCTCTGGCGACGACGTATCAACTTCGAGCCGTCGACGGTCCGGTTCGCTGGCTGCAGATGCAGGCCCCGGCCGAACTCGACGACGGCCGCCGGCACGACACCTTCTTCCCTGGCCAGGCACTCGCCGAGGGCGACACGGTGACGCCCGACATGCGCGACCCCCGGAACCGCAACGCGGCGCGATTCGACGCTGACGCCATGGACCTCAAACGACTCGCCGGGGGCTCCGACGTCGCGGCCCCGACGGTGTCGCCCAGCATGGCGACCGCGCTGCTCGCCTACAGCGGGATCGGCGTGAAGATGCTGATCGACCAGCAGGTGGGCGCGCAGCTCCACACGATGTTCATGGTCGACTATCAGCCCACCGCGATCGCGCACCCGCACGACCACCCCTTCGAGGAGGCCTACGTGTTTGTCGAGGGCGAAGTCCACGGTCTCATCGACGGCGAACTCCTGGTCCTGCACCCGGGCGACGTGCTCTGGGCCGGGGTCGGCTGCGACCACGGCTTTGAGAATCGCAGTTCCGGACTCGTTCGCTGGATCGAGGTGCAGGCCCCGGCGCCGCCGCCGCGTCACTCCTATCGCTTCAGTCGAGAGTGGGAGCATCTCGCGGAGAAATTGAAGGCGGGGGAATAGGTGTCAATAGAATCTGATAACGCCGTATGCGCTGGCGAGGGTCGATCCCAACTTAGGTGTGCGGGTGACGAGTGCGGGAAGAGGGATTGACAGATGGCGGTTCCCAAGAGGGTAGCCACCGAGCCAAGGGCGACGGCATCTCCTCGGACGTCGGCGAAGAGCACTCGCCAGACGAGCGTCGCCGATCCCATCGCCACGAATAACCGCTTCGCGCCTGGCTTGGTGGGCGCCCGACTTCGCGAGCGCCGCCTGGAGCGCGGCATCACGCTTCGCCAGTTCGCCCGGGACATCGACGTGTCGGCGTCGTTCATCTCCCAACTCGAAACGGGCAAGGCTCAGCCGTCGGTCGCCACGTTCTATTCAATCTGCGCCGCACTCGACATCTCGATCGACGAGCTGTTCAACTACGACCAACCGGCCGAGCCGGTCGGCGACGATTCGCTCAACGGACTGACCGACGCCGCCCACAACAATTGGCTCACCGTTGAACCCGGGGAGAAACCGCCGACGAAGGGTCGCGTCCGAGAGGGCGCGTCGCCCGTCGTGCGACCGGATGAACGCAAGGTGCTGGTGCTCGACTCGGGCGTGACCTGGGAGTCGCTGATCTCCTCACACCACGACAAGACGGACTTCATGTTCGTCCGTTACGAGGTCGGCGGAAGTTCAACGTTGGACGATCGGCTGATCCGTCACGTGGGAACGGAGTACGGATTCATCCTCAAGGGAACGCTGCAGATCGCTCTGGGGTTCGACACGTACGAGCTCAACGCAGGTGACTCCATCTGCTTCGACTCCAGTCGACCCCACCGTCTCTACAACGTCGGCGACGTCGCGGTCGAAGCGATTTGGGTGAACCTTGAATTCCGAGGGAACTAGCGAAGCCCTTCGCGCAGTGACGTGGCGGCTGACGTACCTATCGTCGACGGCTTGCGCGTCTTCTTCAGTGTTTGACCTCGTCCGTTGAGCGTCCGACACATTCGAGAAAGGATCGATCGTGGAACAGAGTGAGGAACGATCACCCGTCGCCATCCTCGGTATGGGCAAAATGGGACAAGCCCTCGCCGGTCGTCTACTCGATCAAGGGTGGTCGGTCCTGATTTGGAATCGATCGCCGAAGGACTACTCGGCCCTGGAAGCACGAGGCGCCGTTCGCCTGAACGACTTCCACGACCTCTGGGATCGCGCCAACATCGTCATCACGTTCCTCGCCGACGACGACGCGTTGACCGGCGTCTGTCTCGGGGACGATGGCGTACTTCGATCGGGGCCCGATGGTCGCGTACTCATCGACATGTCGACCGTCTCGCCACGGATCTCGAGCGAAATCGCCGCGAGCGCCGAGGCGGTCGCCGTCGACTACCTCCGCTCGCCGGTCAGCGGTAATCCGGCGGTCCTCTCGGCGGGCAACATCACGCTCATCGTCTCCGGTCCCCGGGCCACCTTCGACCGGGTCGCAGCGCTCTTGCAATCGATCGGACCGACGGTGCTCTACGTGGGTGACGCCGAACAATCGCGAACGTTGAAGCTCGCGATCAACGCGGGACTCGCGATCACCGCAGAGTTGATGGCCGAACTCATCGTCCTGGGAGAGAACAACGGTATCGACCGTTCCATTCTGTTGCACGCCTTGGGCGAGTCGGTGATGGGGTCGCCGTTCGTTCGTTACAAGACCCCGGGTCTCATCGACCACGACTACTCGGCCACGTTCACCACGAACCTCTTGATCAAGGATCTCGAACTGGCCCTCGACGTCGCGCACGGCGCGGACCTGACGCTCCCGGTGATCGAGTTAGTGAACTCCCTGACGCATCTGACCTCTGCCAACGGCTACGGCGAAATCGATTTCATGTCGTTGCTGCCGAACCTACAGCGCACGTTGGGCAAGACCCCCGACGTCGAGCCCTCGCCACCGTCGTGATGTTGATCAGGAGTTCATCGCTTTGGCGATCGTCGTGACGATTCTCTCGACGGACGGGATCGCCATGTCCTCGAGCGCGTCGGCCGCGGGAAGAGGAATGTGCGGCGTCGTGATCCGGACGATCGGCCCGTCGAGGTCGTAGAAG
>Ga0187871_10001521_pt1 | contig 20039 bp, 14 predicted proteins | sample June2016WEW_16_1_FD_132988 | JGI IMG/M metagenome (GOLD analysis project Ga0187871, IMG submission 132988) | Peatland microbial communities from SPRUCE experiment site at the Marcell Experimental Forest, Minnesota, USA - June2016WEW_16_10 | ecosystem: Environmental > Terrestrial > Soil >...
AGGCACTGTCCAGCCTCCCGCTGGTCGGCCCTCAGACGGTGGCGCACGAAGCTACATTCAAAGAAAGGAGACCCGCATATCCGATACGGATTCCCCAGGCTCATTCTTGGATGAGAAAATGCTTGGCCCAGTGCTAGAGGGGAACGGACGGCCCTCGGGATAGGCGCAGCCCTTGATGTAAAACGGCGTCGCGGACATGTCCAGGACCAGGGACATTTCTATGTCCGTGTTAGCGCGCTCTGCGCGCCTATGGCGTGGTGTTGGTCAAGACGGTAACGCCGTTCAAAGTGTAATTCACCGTTGCCAGGTCCGGCTTGCCATCCCCATTAAAATCCACTACCGTCATCGATGGAAGGCTCGTGACCGATGGCAGGCTGCCGATGCCGAAGGTCACCTGCTGTAAGTTGAACGTGCCATCGCCATTACCCTCCAGGATGGATACCAGATCAGAATCGGCGCTCGCCACCGCCAGATCCAGCCATCCATCCGCATTGAAGTCCGCCACGGCGGCCACCGCGGGATTAGGTCCCACCCGGTAGGACAGCCCGGGCTGTAAAGTGCCGTCCGCCTGGCCCGAGAGAATCGAAACGGTATGCGTGTTCCAGAGCAGTACCGCGGCATCCGTCTTTCCGTCCCGGTTGAAATCCCCGGCCACCAGATCGCTTATGGTGTCCTGGAAGTTCAAAAACACTCCAGTTTGGAAGGTGCCATCCCCATTGCCAAGCAGGACCGCCACCGAGGATGTCTGGAAACCTACCTCGGCCACCGCCAGGTCCGTCTTTCCATCTCCATTGAAATCGCCGGCAACCATCAGTCCGATCTCCGCTTCGTTAAATATCTTCGGTGGCTGGAACGTGCCATCGCCGTTGCCCAGCAGAACGTTAATGAAATTGCCGGCCACGCCCGCAAGGTCGGGAATTCCATCCCCGTTGAAGTCCGCCACCAACACCTGCGAAGCTTGACCATAGTTTCCGGCTAACCGGAAAGTGCCATCGCCGTTGCCCAGCAGGATTTCAAAACCCGCCGCGATGTCCATCTTTCCGTCCCTATTGAAATCCCCTAGGGCTAGCGACGCGGCGGCCAGCGGCAGAGCTTGGTTGTGCGTCTGGCCGTTAGCCAGCACGATCGAAACGGCTTGCGACTCGGAATTGACCACCGCCAGATCTTGCTTTCCATCCCCGTCGAAATCACCCGCCGCCAGGGCTTGCGGCTGCGTCATCCTCACCGGGCGGTTGTCCGGATGCTGCAAACCACCCTTTCCATCGCCAAGCAGGATTTCGATGGCCTGGACGTTGCCTACGGCCACATCCAGCTTGCCATCGCGATTGAAGTCCCCCACCGCCGGGCTTGAACGGGATTGCAGAAGGTAGCTCACGGCCGGCTGAAAGGCGCCGCCGCCCGCCCCCAGCATAATGGAGACTCCCCCGCCAGACAACACCAGGTCCGGCGTTCCGTCCGCGTTGAAATCGGCGACGGCGACCCCATCCTGGGCGTTCCCAGCGTAGTTCAACGGTGGCTGAAAGTTACCATGGCCGTCGCCCAGTAGAATTCTTACGCCTTCGTAATAACCGAGCACCAGATCCGGTTTGCCATCGCCATTAAGGTCGGCGGCCGCGATTGAAGTTGAATTGGTTTGGTACGGATAGTTCACGGCAGGCTGGAACGTGCCGTCTCCGTTTCCCAGCAGGATCTCCGTGCCGTCCAGGTCGAGCACCGCTAAGTCCGGCTTTCCGTCGCCGTTAAAGTCCGCCATGACCAGGCCATTCGGCTTCTTCAGCCCCCTGGTTACCTGTTGCCGGAAAGTGCCGTCGCCGTTGCCAAGGAAGACACACACGACACTGGTGGATATGGAGAATTGCCCAGTCAACGCCAAGTCCACGTTGCCATCTCCGTCGAAGTCCCCTACCACCATGGCTGAAGGCTTTATCCCGGTTGTGACGATCTGAGGCTGAAAGGTCCCATCGCCATTGCCCAGCAGGATCGAGATACTATGCGACTTTTCGTTGGCCACCGCCAGGTCCGGCTTTCCGTCTCCGTTGAAGTCTGCCACCTTCACCATGATCGGCATTTCCCCAGCCGCATAATAAACCGCTGGCCGGAAGCTGCCGTTGCCGTCGCCCAGCAGGATGGCGACATGGTTGTCCGTGCTAACTCCCGCCAGGTCCGGGTTTCCATCCCCGCTGAAATCCGCCACGGCCACCGAAACGAAAGAGCCCGCGCCGAACGCTTTCGGAGAGTTGAAGTCTACCGCGGACAACAGTGCGGGCAATGCCGGAATCCAAATTGCCGCCAGCCAAAGTTTGGGTAACATAACTTACAGATTATGATACACCCTGCCGTCTGTATCCCGCTGCTCTGAGTTCACACAGCGAGACCGGTCGAGGCGCCGGCTTGGTACGGATCGCGGTACTACCAGAGCACCCGCAGCCAACGATTCACCGGCAACCGCCGCTTTGGCGTTACATCGTATTCTTTGATACAATCAACCGGCAAGGACGTGAAAAATGACGACGGTTAGAAAAATGATCGGCGGTATGTTTCTACCTTGTTGCTATCGCTGTCGATAGCATCGCCCGTTGCGGCGAAAACAGGCAGTAGTCACCATTCGTATTCCACGAAATCAAAAAAGTCGAAATCAACGTCACGGAAATCGGTCCATGTTCGCAGTTACACGAAAAAGAACGGGACGCATGTGAAGGCGTACAACCTGGCACGAGCCGAATCGGAGGCGACCGGGTCACATTCAATGGTACCCGCGCTTCTGGCCGGGTCATGTCTAATGGCAGGCAATGCAGATCAAATGCAGTAGCTTTGTTTTCCGCCTGTTGTTTGCTCCAAGTTTATCTGCCCAAAGTTGCCTCACCCTCACCGGCGTCGAATTCGCGACGCTATACAACGGGTCGACCATCGGCGGTTTGTTGCACTAGCCAGATAGGTCTTACACCGAAATCTTGGGTACGGACGATTAGCCTGACGCTGCCATCCGTATCCGCCACGGGCACGCGCTGGGGTCGGCCTCGACGTGGTGACGTTTGCCGACTTCACGAACTCATTTGCCCTGGGCGCGGCATTCGCGGCTGATCCTCCGCACAGCCGCAAATACACCGGAGCCTTACCGAGAGCGGCCAGACCGCGGGCGGAGTCGCGATTCTGCTAGGCTACTGAGATTCGCCATACATTTGGTTTAGGGGCACGCCTACAGCCAATATCCAATGGTAGCGTTGCCCTTTAGCCGCCGTACTGTTCTACTTGGTCTCGGAGATACAGATATGAAGATCCTTGTTATTACGAGTATACTAACCGCCTTCGCGATCACCGGCATCGCGACCGCTCAGACCTCTTCCGGAACCTTAGGCGTTACCGCAAACGTCCAAGGTTCTCTCAACATGACCTTCGCGACCGACAGCGCCGGACTGGCGATGACCGGTACAACCACCAGTGCCGGATCCTTACCCTTCGGAAATGTGAGCATGTACAGCAGCACGGTGCCCGCCAATGTGACTAAGACGGTCATTCCGTTAACATCATTCGATCTGGCCACGCCGTTCGACGTTCGTGTGGATCTGGCGAATAGCCCCAGCGCGACTTATACGCTGGCGGCAATATTAGCGGCTGCGGATACCACTAACACGTGGAAACTCGGCGCGCTGGCGCTCTCGGGCACCACGGCCTCTGTAACGGTTACCGGCGCCTACGCGACGGCGGTGCCCTACACTCTTCACCTTACAGTGCCGGCCACGGCAGTTGCCGGTGCGATTTCGAACACCATCAATTTCACGGCCACCGCCAACTAAATTCCCGCCGCGCACACGCTAGATATGAGTATTGGCTGGGCGGAAACGAATCGCCCGGCCAGTCCCGGTTCCCGATGATCTCAAAATACACGGCTCTATTCCGGATATGGATGTTGGCACTGGTTTTCATTCCGGCGGCATTTTCACAGCCGCTTGGCCTCCCGCGAGGTACCACAAGGCTGGTGGCCGCGCCGGCGCCCACCGTCACCATCCTCGCGGCCGCGACCGGCACGTTGGTACGCAGCCAAGGAGGGGCCTTCGCATCCATTGACCTTGGCCGCGTTTCCTATTTCGGAAATAATTCGGCGCCAGGCGATACCAGCCACACTCGCTCCAGATCGTTCGTGGTTTCGACCCGGTTTGCCCTCAAGGTCGATTGCCCTGGAAATTCGCCCTTTGGGCGCGTGAACATCACCATGTCACGTCTGGATGAAGCGCCATCGCACGCCATTTCAATCGACGGGACTGCGTTAGTATTCGCCGCGCAGACCATGGCCCAATCCATTTCTTGCGGCTCCAGCGGCGAGCACCGTCTGGACGTGGAGATTCCGGTTTCCACACCGTCCGGACCGATCGGAAGCACCGTCGCATTCGTGGCGACCCTAAGAAGATAACCTGATGAGATTCAAATCGACAGTTGCCACTCTTTGTTGCGCCGCGTTTGCCGCTGCCCAGACACCACTGGCGCCGGCCTCCGGCGAGAGCGGCACACCGCGAGCTTCCCTGTCCCTTTCTCCCGCCGTTATCATGGTGCGCTGCAAACCCGGACAAAGCACTACGCAAACCTTGACCATCGCGAATCACACCGCTAACCTAGCCAGCTTCAATCTCGAGACTGAGGATGTGGTGGTACGCGAAGGCAAGCGATCGCTTTCGCCGGCCGGGCACGTAGCGAACGGCATTGCCCTAAGTGCGGTCGTGTCACCGGCTTCAGTGGTGGTGAAGGCCGGCGAAGAAGCCTCCGTGCAAGTTACCTTCACCGTTCCCCTCGAGACCGCGCAGCGCGCCGTGGTCACCTTCTTTCGAGGCATCGTAGTACCCGCCGGTAACGGCACTGTCGGCCTAAGCGCTTCTTTGGGCGCACTCATTACCTTTGACGTTTCGGGCGATTATAAAGTGGAAGCCGGCCCGCTGCAAGCGTCGCTCCAGACTGCCGCGGCCAACGCGATTCTGTCGGAAGAGTTGTTTAACAGCGGCTCCGAACCCGTGATGCCCAAGGGCGTAATCGTCATTCTGAATGCGTCCGGAAAACGTGTGGCGAAAGCGACATTCACTCCGGAGCGCCTGTTACCGGGCGAGCGGCTGATTCTTGCCGCGACTAATCCGGCGCAACTCGTCCCCGGCCACTATCGCACGCTCTCGTCTTTTGAATTCGAAGGAAAGGTCTCAACCCGTGCCGGGGAGTTTACAATCCCAGAGTAAATGGCTGGCTTTGCTCTGGATGGTTTCGTGTTGTCATGCGTTGTCGGCGCAAATTCATCGAGTCGACCCTCAGAAAACCATCACTTTGGAAGTAGCCGGGGCGACCGCGGCCTACAGTCTGGACGAATCGCTGGCGGAGGCGACCGCCGACAATGGGCTGGTGTCGGTTCAGGGCAAACAACCCGGAACGACTCACGTAGTGGTGGTCGCTCCATCCGGAGTGCAGACTCTCGAAATCCTGGTGACCACCCCACCGCCGAATTATCCCCCCGGTTTCGTGATGCCGGCCAGCGTAGCGGGGGCGGCCGAGAGCGGTTACTTCGTAGGGCAGTTCTATTCCAGCCCGGCCCAAGTCCAAAGCCAGCTCGACTTGGTAAGAATCGATGGAGACGACCGGATCCACGTGCACGTCGTGGAAACCGATCTGATAGGGCCCCTCGATCCGGGCCAGTCCCGAGTTGCGCTGTCCTCCGCGTCTTACCAGATCGTGACGCCGCGCCGGGACATCACCCTTTTCGATCAGTATGTGGATGAATCCCCTCTTTCCCTCAACGGATCGATTGTCCGTGGGTTTCATCTGCAGCAAGACAACTGGTTTGTACACGCCGGCTATACGAGCGTGGCTACCTTCGAAGGGCTATTCCTGCCCACCCAGCCGGAATCTGTGGCGGGCGGAGGATACCGATATTCTCTTACCGCGAATTCTTCGATCACGGGCTCCTTTTATCACGTATGGATACCCAGGTTAGATCTCATGGGGCACGCCGGAGATATCGGTACCGTGAGATACAAATACATCCCCCGGGAAACATTTTGGTTCACCGTGGACCTCGGAATCAGTCGTGGCGGCGGCGGCGCGGGGCAGTTGTATTACAAGACCGATCGCGATAACATCACGGCCCTGGTGCGGTACATGCCGTCGCAGTTTGCGTCGTTGGGCGCCAACAGTTTGCGCGGCCTTCATACGGACTTGTCCTGGACACATTACATCGCCGGGAAGGTCGAAGCGGCGCAGACGTTTTATAGCAACGATCTGGTAATGCCCGGTCTAAGGGAAACGACCATTTCAGGCACGGAAAATATCACTTATCGACTCGCCCGGCACTGGAGCCTCACCGCCGGGGCCGCCGCCTCGAGTTTTCGGACCATCGTGCCGCTCGGCCCCGAGATTCGAAACTTCACCCTGCCTGCCGGCCTCGCCTTTCAGTCGCAGCACTTCGGGGCCAGCGGACAGTACGTGTTCGGAGTGACTCCCGGGAGCGACAGCGCCGGCAACCAGTTTCGCGCATCCCTGCGGTCGGGATGGGGCGCTTTCGCGCTGACCGGCTACGCCGAGCGCGATACCAACGCCCCCACCCTGAATTTCATTTTTGGGCAAGTGGCGGGATTGCAGCAGAATCTGGAGTTGCAGGGGATCACGGCCACGACCGTTCAACAAGTGGACGAGCTTTTGTCCAGCAACTCCTTCCTGATCGCGGCCGGCTACATAAAGGGGGCAACCATTAACTTGGTTCCTGTACGCACGCAAATTGGGGGAGCCGCGAGTTGGTCGAGCCGGGGCGCGCACCGGAAAGAGTTGAGTCTCAGCTTCCTGTACAACGACAACCAGGCGCTCCTGGGCAGTACGCAAGATAACGGATACACCGTTGCCTACAGTCAAAGTGTGATGCCTTCGGACGACGTTTCGCTGGCCTGTTCGGTCCTGGAGGCGAAGAGTACCGGAACTCCCGGGAAATACGCGCCGGTTTGCTCCATCTCCTGGAAGCAACAGTTGCAGCACGTACCCGGCTTCATCGCTCCCCAACGGCATGGGATCATTACCGGAACTGCGTTTCGGGACGACCAATCCATAGGAGAGTTCCAAGCGGGCATGTCGCCCATCCCTGAAGTGGATGTGGTGTTGGACGGGCGCCAGCGCACGCTGACTCGCTCCGATGGTACTTATCGCTTCCCGAATGTGAGCCGCGGCAAGCACAAAATCGTAGCGATCTACCGCTCACGCGGGCCGTTTTTCTTCACCACTGCATCCGCCCAGGATGTGTACGAAGACGCCACCGTAAACTTCGGCATCGGCCATTTGCTGTCCGGTTTGATGGTGCGGGTGGTGAACGACGCGGGACTGGGCGTAGCCGGCGCCACGGTGGCGATCCGCGGTCTGGGATTCAAACGGAACGCCTCGACGGGGTCCGACGGCAGCCTTTTCGTGTCATCGCTGGTGGCGGGCGACTATGAAGTCCAGGTAGACGAAGATTCGCTGCCGGCGGGCTATTCGGCGGAGTCTCTTGGCGAGCCTCAACGCGTAACTGTGGCGACGGCGTCGCCTGCCAAGGCGGCTTTCATCGCGCGCGCGCTGCGCAGCATTTCGGGACGAGTGTTCAGTTATGATCCAACGGCGGGTGGTTATGTTTCCGTGAGCCACGCACAAGTAACGTTGCGGGAGCCTGGGCTAATCACCATGACCGACTCGATGGGGCGGTATTTGTTTCGAAATCTTGCGGCGGGATCGTATTCGGTATCCTTGCAAAACGAAGGCCAAACTTCAACCCAAACAGTTAGACTAGGCGGGCAGCCGGTGGATCTGAAAAATGTGGATTTTTCAGTCCAGCAGGCGGCTCCCTCAGAACTGCGTCACGCGGATTCCAGCATCGATTGCGTGCACCTCTCCGCCGCCTGTCCCTTTGGACGGCGTTCCACCGCTGCGGGCCCTGGCGGCGATTTCTCCGGTCTTGAGTTGAATTAGAGGGGCGACCGGCCACGGGCTGCGGCTCGACCACCGACGTCGACGACACAGCCCCCGCGTGATGCCGATGATTGACGATCAAAGTGAGCAACCAGCCGGCTATGAGCCTGGAGGAGTCCCGGCCGTTCTTGCAAGGCAGCACGGAGCCGCTCTCATATTGGATCAAGCAACTGGCGCCACGATCCCGGTCTATGAGCCAGGACTCTAGCTGCGTCTGTTCCGCTGCTCAACTCCCATCACCGAGGGCTGCACGTTTTCAGGCCGCGGTGACGCTAAACGTGGCTGCGCGGAGTCTTTGCCATGAAGTTCGGCTCCTCTGAGAGACTGCCGCTGCGGAACGCCCGACGCAGCGACTCCAGAATGTTCGCCGGCCGGTTGCCTATGTATCATCAATCTCCAGGAAATAGGGCCCTTTGTGCAAATCACGTGCGAATCGATCCTGATGTTTTCCTTTACGGCAGGATTCGGACCGCTGCCGATAGTATTGGCCGTAGTCGCGCCGGCGACCGTGGTTGAGCCATGGTCTTCATACACCAGCAGGGTCGCGGCGACGGCGAAGTAATCGTCGGCCTTGTAGAAGCTCAATCCAATGGTGTGGGGCTGGCCGTTGCCGAGACGAAAACCCCGTCGGACGGCATTTCAGCATGGGGATGAGTTGCGCGGTGCCGGATCTGGAGGTTGTCGGTGTTTCCCACGATGCCCGGTACAATTCCCTGAAACAGGATATTGCACCGACCGTATACGTGCCTTGCTCGATCAACTTGATCACTCTCCGCGGAGGGATGGTTTTCGAGGTGCGTGCTGCTGGCGATCTGAAATCCAGATGTTGGCTGCTGCGGTGTTGACCGCGGGCAAATGCGTGACCTGCCAAGAGCACGTGCGGCTGGAAGCGGAGCAGGCGGTGCGGCAATGGTGGCAGTCTACTTCCGCGAGGGTGTTTCCCGTGGCAGGTTGGAAAGCATGACACAGACGCGCCAAGTGCTCGCCATTTCTGCAAGGTTGCCGGCAACCCACCCAACTTCGTGACCGGGAAGCACGGGCGAAGTATACCGTTTCTCCGGGTTCGAATGGCGCGTCCAACTGGTTTGCTCCCACGTTTGGGGCCATCGATTGTCGCACGGCTGTTCGCCGGCGACAGCTCCGAACAGGCGATGGCTCTCGATGCGGCTACAGGCACGACCTTGTGGCACGCCAGTGTGGGCGCCAACCAGGCGAACGGCGCGATCACCAACCCATACATCCGGGCATGCGTCGCGGCAATGCGCCAGCAGTTCCCAGGAACGGGTCAAAAAAGGTGTCGCCCTGGTCACTGAACCCCCTTGCCATGAAACCGCCGCCCGCTCCGGCAGACTGGCCGTGGTTGATGGGTTATTCGTGCCAACTTCATTGTGAAAGACTTCCTCTATCTGCTCCTTTTCGACCATAATCTCGCGCGGGGCTCTTTGGAGCATGGATTGGTCCTGTCCACTAAGCCGCTTCCAACCCTCCATGGCCTTCGGCTCCCTCGAATGGTGGTCTTCTAACGACTGCTTCCGGATATCGATAGATCTGTCATTCGTAGTCTTCTGGGCGCCCCCTTGCGGTAACTTTGGCATCTTGGCGAGAAACCGGGCGATCAGTTTGACCGATGCTACCAGGTAATGGAAACCCACGGCCGCCGCTTGCCCGATGTTTGGATGGCGAACTGGAGCGGCCTCGTCGATTTCGAGGTCCACGCCGTCCTCACAGCGGGTGAAGCCGTACAAAAACAGCGCCGCGCCTCGGCTAATCGCGCGCCCGCCGGCCTTGAATCTGCGACAATCGGGCTATGCCCTGCCTCGTTGTCATCGTTTTGCTGGCGTTCCCGCGGGTAGCACTGGTGTTGCTCTGGCTATTCACAACTTATCTGCAGCGCGCATATCACGGGTTGCTGATTCCCTTGCTTGGATTCTTTTTCCTGCCTCTCACCACCTTGGCATATGCCTGGATGGTGAATAATCACCAGGCCATGCAAGGCATCAACCTGATCATCCTGATCATCGCCGTCATCATCGACCTGGGCGGCCTGAGCGGAGGTGAATATCATCGCCGCAGATGGGACTGAACCGGCGTCTCCGATCAACATGGAAGCGTTTCCCCGATTCGATCTCCGCGGCCAGGTCGCGCTGGTCACCGGCGCGGCTCGCGGCTTAGGGCGCGCCATTTCCCTCGCATTGGCCCATGCCGGCGCCGATGTAGCTTTGGGATTGCGCGATATCGAAGCCCACGGTGGCTTGCCGCGCGAAATCGAAGCGATGGGCAGGCGCGCCCTTCCGCTGCAGATGGACGTCTCGCAGCTCGACCAGATCCGCGCCGCGGTAGACGCCGCCGCCGCCCATTTCGGCCGCCTCGATCTACTGGTGAATAACGCGGGTATCGCGCCTGGAAACGCGGCCGAAGATGTGCGCGAGGAGGACTTCGACCTCACCTTGCGCGTGAATCTGAAAGGCACCTTCTTTGCCGGCCAGGCGGCCGCGCGCGTCATGATCCGCCAGCATGGCGGGCAGATTATCAACATGGGGTCGCAGGCTGGCTTCGCCGCGCTCCCCACCGAGTCCGTGTACTGCATGACCAAGGCCGCAATCGCCCACCTGACGAAATGCCTGGCCGTCGAGTGGGGCAAGTACAACATCAGGGTCAACGCCGTGGCCCCTACCTTCATCCACACTCCCGGCACGGCGGAGGTCCTCGCCGATCCCGCTTTCCGTGCCGACGTCGAGGAGCGCATCGCCGCCCTGCATCGCATCGGAGAACCCATGGAAGTCGCCGGCGCAGTCGTCTTCCTGGCTTCCCCTGCTGCCTCGCTGATCACGGGCCACACTCTCCTCATCGACGGCGGCTGGACCGCCCGCTAACCCGTGGCGCAGGCTAAAGCGTACGCCACGGGCAAGCGGCCAGCCGGCTGCGGCCAAGATTTGCCGCCCACCCTAGCGGTTATGCGGCACCAGCCGCACTGTAATCCGCGCCGGCGAAACGCCCTCCATTACGATCCCAGGCGGCAGGTTGACGTCCCCCGAATCGACCGGCAGATTCAACGTCCCGGCGCGCGCCCCGCGCAGGCTGAAGCTCGCCACCAGCCGCGTCAGGCTGACCGAGTCCATCATCCATGCGCTGCCCCGCACCTGGACGTTTAGCCTTTCGGTCGCAGGAGCCGCGATGTCCATGCCTGCCGGCACGCTCACGAACTGTACCGGCACGGTGATCGTACGGACCGTAGTTCCCGTCGACACAAACGACGTACTCCAGATGGCGCCTGCCAGGCCTACCGCGGCCAGCTTCACCCGCGCGTTGGCGATGAACCATTGCCGCAATTTGCTGCGTACGCCCTCCGCCGGCTGCGCACACAACGTCTCCAGCGTTTCGACCAGTTTCTGCTCTTCGTCGAAGCGCAGCATGCGGCGGCCCTCCATCAGGGTCACTTCCCCGCGCTCTTCCGAAACCACCACCACCAGCGCGTCGCAGCGCTCGGAAAGCCCCATCGCCGCGCGATGCCGCGTGCCGTAGTAGCTCGGTATGCGCTCGCGTTCCGTCAGCGGGAGCACCGCGGCGGCCCGCACGATGCGGTCGCCCCGCACAATCACCGCGCCGTCGTGCAGGGGCGAAGTTTTCTGAAAAACCGCTTCCAGGATTTCCGGCGAGACCGCGGCTTCGAGCACGATGCCGCCGCTGACCAGTTCCGCCACCGCGTTGCGGCGCACGATCACGATCAGCGCGCCCACTGAGGGACCTGCCAGCCGGAAGGCCGCCCGCGCGATCGATTCGTAAGTCTCGCTGCGCCTGGACGCCGCCTGTGACCGCCAGTTCAGCATGCTGTCCAGCCGCATAAAGAAGCGCCGCAGTTCCGCCTGGAATACCAACAGCAGGACCACGATCGCCAGGATGGCCGCGCCATCCAGCACCCAGCTCGTCAGCACCAGGTCGAAATGCCGCGACACGAGCGCGCCGGCGTGCAATCCCAGCACTACCAGGGCCACGCGCAACGCGCGCGCCTGCTGTGCCCACCGCAACAGAATATAGAGCGCCGCCGTCAGCACCACGAAATCGACGACGCTTTGCCATCGTACCAGGATCAGGGGAATCATCCGTACTTCCAATATCCCCTGAACCGCGCCCGACTACAATAGAGGTCGCCATGCAGCCTTATCGTTATCACGTCTTCGTGTGCGATCAACAGAAGCCCGAAGGCGTGCCGTGCTGCTCAGCACGTGGCTCGCGCAAGGTATTGGATGCCCTGCGCGCGGAGGTCGCCGTCCAGGGATTGGCGGACCAGGTTCAGATTACCCAGTGCGGCTCTCTCGGCCTTTGCGAGCGCGGCCCGAATATGGTGGTTTATCCCGAGGGCGTCTGGTACTCGGGCGTAAGTCCGGACGATCTGCCCGAATTAGTGCGCAGCCACTTCGCGAACGGCGAACCCTTAGAAAGGCTGAGCAATCGGGATTTGCCAGCGGTACGGGCCGAGATCGCCTGCAACAAGAGCAATATGCTGGCGGGCATCCAGGCCAAAGATGCCGCCGGCGCGATGCCGGACGATCTGGCCCAGGCCATCCGCGGATTTCAAGACAGCCGCGCCATCCTGACCGCCATCGAGTTGGAGGCGTTCACCCACGTGGGTGATGGCGCCTCGGCCGCGCAGGCCGCCGCCAGGATGGGCACGGATCCGCGCGCTACCGAAATGCTGTTGAATGCGCTCGCGGCTCTCGGCCTGCTGGCGAAACACGGCGAGACGTTTAACAATACTCCCGTGAGCGCGCGCTATTTCGTCGCGGGATCGCCGGACGATTCCCGCGCCGCCACCATGCACACCGCGCATCTGTGGCATCGCTGGTCGACTCTCTCCGATTGCGTAAGAGAAGGCACCGCGGTCAAGCGCCGCGAGGCACGCGAGGTGGACGATCGCTGGACCCGGCCGTTCATCGCGGCCATGCATCGGAATGCGCGCGAGCGAGCGCCGCACGTGGTGCGGGCCGTCGGAACCGCGAGTGTGCGCCGCATGCTGGATGTCGGCGGCGGATCGGGCGCCTACTCCATCGCGTTTGCCCAGGCAGGCGCCGGACTGCATGCCGAAGTGCTGGACCGTCCGGAGGTGTTGGCGATCGCCAAAGGCCACATCGATCGTGCCGGTCTAGGTGGCCGCGTGACCACGCGCGCAGGCGATCTGCGCACCGGCGATCTGGGGGAGGGCTTCGACCTCGTCCTGGTTTCCGCCATCTGCCATATGTTGAGTTCCGCTGAAAACCGCGATCTGCTGCGCCGAAGCCGCCGCGCGCTGCTCCCCGGCGGGCGCCTCGTGATTCAGGATTTCATTCTGGAAGAGGACAAGACCGCGCCCAAGATGGCAGCGCTGTTCTCACTGAATATGCTGGTGGGCACCGAAGGCGGCGCCAGCTATAACCAGAGTGAGTATGCGGAGTGGCTCACCGCAGCCGGTTTTGAGGGAGTCAGCCGCATCCGCCTGCCCGGACCCAGCGGGCTGATGATCGGCCATGCCGTCTAATAATGTGGGGCACCAGCGGGACTCAAGAAGTCCCGCCGGCACGCTGAAGCGTGCGCCACGGGCAAGCGGCCAAACTCCACCATTCCCGTAACCTTAGCCGCGCCGCCATCGTCGTTTATTTGACTCCACAGCTATACGGCCCATTGCGGCGCCACCGATTGCGGCCGGTTACATTACAAGATGAAATCCTCCGTTTTATTGCTGGTCCTCATTGCTGTCTCTCTTCCACTTTGCGCGCAAACTGCCACGTTGCGCGGGCAGATTATGGACGAAACCGGAGCCTTCGTGCCCGGCGCTACCATCACGCTGGTGGGGCCGTTGCGCGTAGCCAAAGTCGCCACCTCCGGTAACGATGGATCGTACTCGTTCACCGGCCTGGCCCCCGGCAGCTACGAGGTCCGCGTGTCCGCGCCCGACCTCACGCAGGCCCAGCCGGCGAAAATCGCCTTGCAATCCGGTACGCAGTCCCTCAACGTGAAGATGCAGGTGGCGTCGGTGACGCAGCAGGTGACCGTGCAGGATACCGCCGGCCCCAGCGTTTCCACCGACCCCTCCAGCAACTCCACCGCCACCGTCTTGCGCGGCGACGATCTGCAGGCCCTCTCCGACGATCCCGACGACCTGCAATCGGACCTGCAGGCGCTGGCCGGACCCTCCGCCGGCCCCGAAGGCGGCGAAATCTATATCGACGGATTCAGCGGTGGCCAACTTCCCTCCAAAGACTCCATCCGCGAAGTGCGCATTAACCAGAACCCCTTTGCTCCCGAGTTTTCCAAGCTGGGCTACGGCCGCATCGAGATCCTGACCAAGCCCGGTACCGATAAGCTGCACGGCCAGGGCTTTCTCAATCTGGGCGACGACATCTTCAATTCGCGGAATCCTTATGCCCAGCAAAAGGCGCCGTTCCGGCTGCAGGAATATGGCGGCACCATCAGCGGACCGCTCAGCAAGCATGCTTCGTTCTTCCTCGATACGGAACGCCGCGCGGTGGACAACGGCTCCGTAATTGACGCCGTTACACTCGATTTCGAGAACGCGATCGCTCCGTATACCGGCGTGCTGCTGGCCCCCCAGCGGCGCGTCCGGGTCAGCCCGCGCCTCGATTATCAACTGAGCCAGAACAACACCTTGACGGTGCGCTATGGCTTCACCCGCAACGACGTCCAGGATCAGGGCATCGGCGGATTCAACCTGCCTTCCCGCGGGTACTACACGCTCGACCAGGATCACACGGTCCAGGTCACCGAAACGGCCGTGCTAGGGCCAACTACGGTAAACGAGACGCGCTTCCAGTTCTTCCACGTGGAGGACGATCAGATCTCCAATAGCTTCGCGCCGGCCATCCTGGTCATGGGCTCCTTCAACACCGGCGGCGCGCAGTCGGGCCGAAGTTTCGATACCGAGAACCACTACGAACTGCAGAACTACACGTCCATTATTAAGGGAACCCACACCTGGAAATTCGGTGTGCGCACGCGCGGAGAAACCCTGGACAACACCTCGCCCCAGAACTTCGGCGGCACGTTTACTTTTGCCGGCGGACTGGCGCCCGAGTTGAATTCCGACAATCAGGAAGTGCTGGATGGTTCCGGGCAGCCAGTAATGGTGCCGATCACTTCGATTCAGCAATTCCAGCGCGCCCAGTTGGGCCTTCCGGGCGGCGGCGCAACCCAGTTCAGCATCGCCGCCGGCAATCCCTTTCTCGCCCTCGGCCAGGTGGACGTGGGCGCCTATGTGGGCGACGATTGGCGCGTACGCCCCAACGTCACGCTCAGTCTGGGGCTGCGCTACGAGATGCAGACCAACATTGGCGACTCGCGGGATTTTGCGCCCCGCTTCGGCTTCGCCTGGGCCCCCGGAGCCAGCACCATCGGCATGCATCCGAAGTTCGTGATTCGCGGTGGATTCGGCATGTTCTACTCGCGCTTCGATATCTCCAACATACAGACCGCCGAGCGCTACAACGGCCTGGTCCAGCAGGAATATATCGTTGACAATCCGCCGTTCTTCCCTACCATCCCGACCATCGCACAACTGCTGGCCATGCCGGGCGTCGAGTCCACGCAGACCATTCAGGAACTCAGTTCCCGCTTGCGCGCGCCGTACATCATGCAGTCGGCGGTCACCGTGGAGCGCCAGTTAGCGAGTAATACCACGCTCTCGGTGACTTACACCAACTCGCACGGTCTGCACATGCTGCGCTCGGAGGAATTGAATGCGCCCGGGCCGGTCTATCTGATGGAGTCTTCCGGACTCTATAACCAGAACCAGCTCATTACCAACGTGAATGCCAAAGTGAATGGCAACATATCGCTGTTCGGTTACTACACCTTGAATCGCGCCATGAGCAATACCGACGGGCTGGGCACGTTTCCCGGGAACCCGTCCACCATGGCGGGCGAGTACGGGCCCGCCGCTACCGATGTCCGCCATCGCGCGTTCATCGGCGGATCCTTGAATACCAGGTGGAACGTGCGCCTGAGTCCTTTCATCGTGGTGCAATCCGGCGCCCCCTATAACATTACGGTCGGCGAGGATATTTATAACGATACGCTCTTCAACGCGCGGCCCGGTATCCCTACGGATCTGTCGAAGCCGGGCCTGATCGATACGATTTATGGCTGGCTGGATCCGGATCCCTCGCCCGGCGAGCAGATTCTGCCGCGCAATTACGGACGCGGCCCGGGCATGATCTCAGTGAATGCCAGGCTGGGCAAGACCTGGGGCTTCGGGCCGGAGCGCGAATCGGCCAGTGGAGCGACGCCCATGGGAGCCGGTCACAATTCCGGTTTCCACAGCGTCTTCTCGGATGTCTCGACGTCCCGGCGCTATAACCTGACCCTCTCGATTTCGGCGCGCAATCTGCTGAACCATGTGAACGAAGGCCCGATCATCGGCCAGATCACCTCGCCGTTGTTCGGAGAGGCCAATTCCGTGGCCGGCGGCTACGGAGCCTTCGCCGAGACCGCCAACAACCGCCGCCTGGAACTCCAAACCCGCTTCACTTTCTAAACCGCGAGTGGACACCAATGGGGATGCTGGGCCGCAGCCGGTACGCACGCTTTAGCGGGCACCCCCGCGGATGCGGGTGAAACAGGGGCGAGACCCCTGCATTGCACCGGAAAACTCACCGTGGGGCGGGCAATCATGCCCGCAGCCGCCTTTTCAGGCGGCTAAGCCGGCTGGAAAGCCGTCCCCAGAGGGGACCGCGGTCTGAAACGATCAAAGCCTAAGTGGTTGATTCAAGGGTTATGGGTGGTGGGTTGTGGGTGTGGGTTATGGGGTGGGGGCTTGGGGCTTGGGGCTCGGGGCTGGGGGATAGTTGCGGCTGGGCGGTTCTTGGGGACAGATTGGGCGGACTGCTTGGGGTCGTTTGCCAGGTTGTCAAAGAGCAGGGGGGCGGAGGGCTAGCGGGTATCCGGGCAGATAGGGGCGCACGAGAGCGGCTGGGCGTTCGGCGCGCTGGACATCACGTATGCCGGCGGCGGGGCAGGCCGGTGCGCGGGAGTCTTGACGGCCGGTTCGCTTTTCACCGGCTGCACGGGCTCCGGCTGGGTGCGGGCGCGGCGCTCGTTTTGCAACTGCTTCAGTTCGCGCATGGCGGTACTGAAGGAACGCTCGAGGCGGGCGCGCTGGGCGGAGACGCGGTCGAGCAGGGCGAATTGTCTTACGCCCGGGTCGGTGGCGGTAAAGACCCTCTCTTCAATGCGATCCGTGCGCATGAGCAGCCAATGGGCGACGGCCATGCGTTCCAGCAGGATTCTTTCGGTGGGGGCTTGCGGCTGCCACTCGGATTCGAGGACGTCCCAGAGTTGCTGGTAGGCGGCTGCGTCTTCGTGAATGAGGACGATGTCGCGCGCGCGGAGCCCGAAGGTGAGGGCATTGAGGCGGACGGCGGCCTTGCCTTCCGGGGAAACCGGGCCGGTGGAGTGTTGCGCGTTTTCGCGGTTAGCTTGATGTTGTTTGTTAGAAATCAGCATGGGTTATTTCTTTGGGTTGGATTTGGATTTTGGGGATGGGATGAGGCGTCCATACCCGATTTCATTTTAGGGCCGAGGGGATGGGGAACAGCGGTATGGGGAAGACAGGGAGTTAGTAAGTGGTGTGGGTGCGGCAGATGCGACGGCGGATTATATTTTGCCGATTGGTGACCGTATACGGGCAGCGGGACTTAAAAGTCCCGCCGGCACGCTGAAGCGTGCGCCACGGTGACCCAAGAAACACTCCTGACACAAGGCTGTCAGGAGGCCCGCACGATACTGAGACCCATGGATACTCAATCGAACGAAGGCCGCATCGACTACCTCGAGTTTCCGGCTACCGATATCGCGAAGACAAAAGCGTTCTACGCGGGCGTATTCGGCTGGAAATTTACCGATTACGGCCCCGACTATAGCAGTTTCGAAGACGGCCGGCTGGCGGGCGGGTTCTGGAAGAAAGACGCCGTTGCGGCCGGCGGGCCGCTGGTGGTCATTTACAGCGCCGATCTTGCCGGCACGCAGGCGAAGGTGCAAGCGGCCGGGGGAGCGATCGTGAAGGAGATTTTTGCGTTCCCTGGCGGACGCCGGTTCCATTTTGCGGATTCCAACGGAAACGAGTTGGCGGTATGGTCGGACAAGTGAACGCCGGCCTGCGGCGCATTCCCGGCGTGGGGCCGTCCATAGCCGCCGACCTGAACCGGTTGGGAGTCCGGGAAGTGGCGGAACTCAGGGGGCGGAATCCGGAGACGCTTTATACGGACCTCTGCCGCGACGTGGGCCATCCCGTGGATCGGTGCGTTTTGTACGTGTTCCGTTGCGCGGTGTATTATGCTTCGGAGGCGCGCCACGACCCGGAATTGCTGAAGTGGTGGAACTGGAAAGACGCTGCCGCCTGTCCGGTGGTGCGGCACGCGGTCCCAAAAACGCACATCGCCTCGGCTCGGCCGAGCACGTAATCGACTGATTTCATTGCGCCCGGCGATGGTACCAGGCCTGCCTGTGTACCGCCCCGGGGGATTGCCTGATGGATACACTCGCCGGCCTTAGATCCGATCTGCGTTATGCTTTCCGGAACCTGCGGCGCAATCCCGCCTTCACAGCGGTGGCGATCGGAGCGCTGGCCATAGGCATCGGGGCGAACACGGCCGTCTTTACGGTCGTCGAATCGGTGCTGCTGCGGCCGCTACCCTATCGCGATCCGTCGCGGCTGTTTACCGTCCGGCCCAAGCCGAAGCAGCCGACTCCGTTCGCCATGGGGGCCATGTCCGATCCCCAATTCATCGCCTGCCGGGCCGCCGGCAAAGCCTTTCAGCAGCTTGCGGCTTACGACGGCTGGAACTGGAATGGCACGGGATTCGGCGATCCGGTAGCCATACACGGCGAGCAGGTCACCACAAATTTCTTCGCCACTCTCGGTGTGCAGCCCCAGCTCGGACGCGGTTTCCTGCCGCAAGAGGAATCGCCGGCCGGCGCCAAAACTGCGGTCCTCGGCGATGGTTTTTGGCGCGCGCATTTCCAGGGCGCCCGCGTCGCGCTGGGAAAATCGATTGTGCTCGATGGCGAGCCCCACACCATCGTCGGCGTCATGCCGCCGGGTTTCCAGCCCGGCATGGATCTGTGGGTGCCGGCCGCTCTGGAGCCAAACAATCACCATATCGCCTTCCGCCAGGCGATTGGCCGGCTGGCGCCGGATGCCACGGTGTCGCGCGCAAAGGCCGAACTGGAGGCGGCGGACGCGCGCGTGACCGAGGAGGAACACGGCCGGCACGGCGAAATGGAGATGGCCATCGTCCCATTGAGGGACAGCCTCGTCGGCAATGCGCGGCCCGCTTTGCTGGTCTTCCTGGGCGCCGTCGGCTGCGTGCTGATGATCGCTTGCGTGAACGTCGCCAACCTGCTGCTCTCCCGCGCGGCTGCGCGCAAGCAGGAGATTGCGATTCGGGCATCGCTGGGGGCCACGCCATGGCGCCTGGCCCGGCAACTAATCACCGAGAGTGTCGTCCTCGGCGTGGTGGGCGGATTGCTGGGCCTGATCGTCGCTCTATGGGGAGTGGAAGCCTTAATCCAACTGGCGCCGGCCGATCGCATCCCGCGCATCGACGAGATCCGGTTCGACGGCTGGGTGCTGGCTTTCAATGTCGGCATTTCCGTGCTCACCAGCCTGCTCTTCGGCTCGGCGCCCGCGTTACAGTTGACGCGCGTCCGGCAGTCGCGCAATTGGAAGGAAGCCGCCGCCCGCGGCAGCGCCCGATCCGGCGCGCTGGGTTCCGTGCTGGTCATGGCTGAAATAGCGCTGGCTCTCATTCTCCTGATCGGCGCTGGTTTATTGGTCCGCAGCTTCGAGAAACTCCGCTCCGTGAATCTTGGATTCCGGCCCGACAACGTGCTGGCGATCAGCATGGAGCTGACCGGCAAGCCATACGAATCCGCCGCGCGGCTCCAGCAGTTTGACAATCGGATTCTGGAACGTATCTCCAGATTGGACGGCGTGACCGCCGCGGGCCTGGTGAACTGGTTGCCGATGTCCAATGCTCTCATCATGGGAGATTTCAAGTTGGGCGATCGACAACTGCCACCGGATGTGGTCGCCG
>Ga0187871_10001522_pt1 | contig 20025 bp, 15 predicted proteins | sample June2016WEW_16_1_FD_132988 | JGI IMG/M metagenome (GOLD analysis project Ga0187871, IMG submission 132988) | Peatland microbial communities from SPRUCE experiment site at the Marcell Experimental Forest, Minnesota, USA - June2016WEW_16_10 | ecosystem: Environmental > Terrestrial > Soil >...
CGCTCGAGAAGCTGCGGCTTAACGACAGCGCCTTCAACTTCGAGGCCGAAAGCTCGGTGGCGTTGGGTTTCGGTTTCCGCTGCGGCTTCCTGGGTCTGCTGCACCTGGAGATCGTGCAGGAGCGGCTGGAGCGCGAGTTCAATATCGACCTGATCACGACGGCGCCCAGCGTGCGCTATCGGGTAACCACCACGGCCGGCGAAACGATCGAGGTCGACAACCCGACCAAGTTCCCCGATCCCTCCGGTATCAGGCAGATCGAAGAGCCTATCATTCTGGCTACCGTGATCACCCGCGAAGAGTATCTCGGCGGCATACTGAGCCTGCTCGAAGAGAAGCGCGGCGAACAGAAGAAATTCGAGCACATCGGCAGCGGGCGCGTGCTTCTGGAGTACGAGCTGCCGTTGAACGAGATCGTGCTGGATTTTTACGATCGATTGAAGTCGTCGTCGCGCGGGTACGCTTCGCTCGACTATCACCTGGCCGGCTATCGCGCTTCGCCAATGGTGAAACTGGACGTGCTGATCGCGGGCGATCCGGTGGATGCGCTTTCCATGATCATTCACCGGGATTTCGCCTACGAGCGCGGCAAGAACCTGATCGAGCGGATGCGCAAGCTGATTCCCAGGCAGATGTTCGAAGTGGCGTTGCAGGCGGCCATCGGCAACAAGATCATTTCGCGGGAGACGATTCCGGCGATGCGCAAGAACGTGTTGGCCAAGTGCTACGGCGGCGACATCAGCCGCAAGCGCAAGCTGCTGGAGAAGCAGAAGGAAGGCAAGAAGCGCATGAAGCGGGTCGGCCGGGTGGAGATTCCACAGGAGGCCTTCCTGGCGGTGCTGAAGGTGGGGACTGAGGAGGGGGAGTAGGGGTCTCACCGGTCGTGCATTTAGCGATTGGCGTGTTATCAAGGACCACGTCACGCAGATCGCCAGCGCTATAGATAACGGTCGGCCTGGTGCGTCTATGCGCGTCGAACGCGGAATTCTCTCGCGAAAGCTGGGACCTATCGTCTAGTCCCCACTACGTTTTCGTTGGGTGTCATAATGGTCGAGCCAACTCTATATGAACATCGAATGGGTGCGCCGCTACTGCATGTCGATGCCGCATGCCACCGAGTCGGTCCAATGGGGCGAGCACCTCGTTTTCAAGATCGGCGGCAAAGTATTTGCCGTACTGGCGCTGGAGCCGGCCAAGGTTTGGATGTCATTGAAATGCCGGCCCGAGGAGTTTGTGGAATTAGTCGAGCGCCCCGGGATCGTCCAGGCGCCGTATTTCGCCCGGAACCAGTGGGTCGCTCTGGAGACGGAGGATGCCCTGCGTGCGCCGGAGCTCAAACGGCTCGTGCGGGCATCGTACGACCTGGTGCTGGAGAAACTTCCGAAGAAGACGCGCGCGACCGTTAGCTGACGCGGTATGATGGTGAAACCTACCGGAGTTTCTCCATCAGCATGGCCAGTCCTGCACCACAACTGACTTTTCGCGACGTATTGAAGATACGCCCGGTGCGGCGGCTGTGGATCGCTCAACTGGTCAGCATCTTCGGTGATTTTCTCGCGATCTTCGCGGTCTTCAGCCTGGTAACATTTCAACTGCACGGCACACCCACCGAGGTCAGCATGATCCTGGTCGCATACATGTTGCCGCTGGCGGTGGTCAGCCCGCTGGCGGGCGTCTTCGTCGATAAATGGAACGTGACATGGACCATGATCGCGAGCGATATGGCGCGCGGCGTGCTCGTCCTGGTGCTGGTCTTCGTGCGGGACATCCACGCCATTTACATCATCTTCCTGGCGCTCAGCACGGTTTCCAGTTTCTTCGTGCCCGCGCAATCGGTGGCCGTGCGCGCGCTGGCGCCCGCCGCCGGATTGCTGGCCGTCAACGGGTTGATGTCGCAAGCCGTGCAGGGGTCGCAGATCGTCAGCCCGGCAATCGCCGGCCTGCTGGTCCAGTGGTTCGGCGCCAACGCCTGCTTCCTGTTCGACAGCTTCAGCTTCTTCTTTTCCGCCTCGATGGTGATGACGCTGGCCATTCACCGCGCGCCCTCGCCCGCCACGGCGGCCAGTTCCGTGTTGTCGTCGATGCGCCAGGGATTTAGTTTCATCTTCACGCATAGCGTGATCTCGTTCGTGATTCTGGCCATGACCGCGGGTATGTTCGCGGTGCGCTGCTTCGGCGCGCTGCTTTCCGTTTACGTGCGCGACGTGCTGCGCTCGAATGCGGCCCTGTTCGGAACTTTGAACTCGCTGATCGGCGTGGGCATGATCTGCGGCACGCAATTCCTGCATCGGGTGGCCTCCCGCGTTCCGAAGCAGTTCCTGGTCGTTTACGGCCTGGGCGGCATGGGCGTTGCGGTTCTATTCACGGCACTGTTCGGCCGCGTCGGCACCACCGCCGCCGGCATGCTCGGAATGGGCTTCTGCGCGGCGTTCATCATGGTGCCGGCGCAGACGCTGCTGCAGCAGGAGACGCCGCACGCCCTGCTGGGGCGCGTGGCCAGCAGCCTGATGTCGCTGCTGGCGATGTCCCAGGTGCTGGCCATGTTTGTGGCCGGTCCAGTCGCGCAGCAACTGGGAATCCGCAAGCTCTATTTCGGCAGCGCCGCCATGTTGGGAGCGATCGGCGCAATAGGATATGCTTGGCTCCGTAAGCCCAAGGAGAACGCATGTCTCGAAACGTCACAACCTTCCTGATCCCGCTGCTGCTGTGGCCGGCCGCCGCCCGGTGCCAGTTGGTGGAGGAGTATAATCCGCCGAAGGCCAACTGCTGCCTGGCGGGTTTCGCGCACAGCCTCGCCGATCAGCTTCAGGACTGGAATCAGCTTGGCCGCTATCACCAGGACAACGAGCGGCTGAAGGCGCTGCCCGCCGATTCGCGCCGCGTCGTCTTTCTGGGCGATTCCATCACGGACGGCTGGAGTCTGGCGCAATCTTTTCCCGACAAGCCGTACGTCAACCGCGGCATCAGCGGCCAAACGACTCCGCAGATGCTGGTGCGGATGTATCCCGACGTGATCGATCTAAAACCCGCCGCGCTCATCATCCTGGCCGGCACTAACGATATCTCGCATAATACGGGGCCTGAGACGCTCACCATGATCGAGGAGAACTTCGCGGCCATGACCGAATTGGCCCAGGGCCACGGCATCAAGGTGATTCTATGCGGCCTGACTCCGGTCAGCGATTACACCAGGAACAAGCAGACTGTCTCGCGCCCGCCTGCCGACATCCTGAAAGTGAATGCCTGGCTGCGCGAGTATGCCGGCAAGGCGCACGCCGTGTTCGCGGACTACTACGCGGCGACGGTCGACGAAAAAGGCATGCTGCGCGAAGGTTACTCGGACGACGGGCTACATCCTAATGCGAAGGGCTACGAGTTAATGGCGCCGGTCGCGGAAACGGCGATCGAGAAAGCCTTCCACTAATGTGTACTCCGGCGGCTGAGACTCCGGCGCAGTACCAGGCTCGGTTGGAATCCTATATAGGGGACCGCGATCCGCTCGCCATGCAGCGCGATGCGCCTGGCACACTGGCTGCCCTGGTCGAAGGTGCGACAGAGGAAGCGCTGAACCGGCGGCCGGGTTCGGGTAAATGGTCCGTTCGGTGCATTCTGGCGCACCTGGCCGAGGACGAACTCGCCAGCAGTTGGCGTTACCGGCAGATGATCGAGCACAACGGCGCACCGCTCGCGGCGTTCGATCAGGACGAATGGGCGAGACTCGGCGATTACGATGCGTGGACGCCCCGGGAGGCCCTCGAGATGTTCCGCTTACTGCGAGAAGCCAATCTGCGGATGCTGGCACGTCTCAGTGCCGAAGAGTGGCAGCGCTGCGGCGTACACGCAGAGCGCGGCAGCCTTACGGTAAGAGATCTGGCACGCCATATGGCGGCACACGACGTCAACCATATCCACCAGGTGCGGCGTGCGCTCAAATCGTCTCCCCGCCCTCCCCGCTGAGCGGGGTAAAGTAGAAGCATGATGCTGCGCACGGCCCCCTGGGTGGCGCTCCTATCCGCGATGCCGATCCTGGCTTCCATCGCGCCGCCGTCCGGATGGGTGCCCGCGCGATGGAACGGTGCCAGCCCCAAATCTCTTGAGGTTCTCGGCGGCACGCCCATCAATTGCCTGCTGGTCGCCACGTATACGCCCGATTTCGTGGCCGCCGCCAGTGCCCGCGGCATCGCCACGCTGGCGGTTCTAAAACCCGGCGCGGATCCCGCCGATCCCGCGCGCAAGGCCATTCGCGACGGTTTGCAGGGCATTGTGCTGGAGGGCGATTTCCCCGGCGGCACTGCCGCCCGGGTGCGCGATTCATTGGCCGACGCGCACGCCGTGGTGGTCGAACTCACCTCCAGAGCGCGTATGCCATTGGGCGGGCCGGAACCCATCGTCGGCGCCTATCAAGGTGTCTGGCCCGGCATTCAAGTGCTCGACAACGGCGCGGCCAAAGCGGCGCCGTCCGGCTCGCCCTGGATCGACACGAATACGGGATTCATCCGTTCGGTGCGGGCTTGGGGACCGGCCAGCGTGTGGCTCGGCTACCTGCCGCCCGCGCATAGCGTCATTACCGGCGAGCGTTATCAGGCCGCCATCGCGGACGCGGAAATGGCCGGCGCCCGCTGGATTGTGGCGCTGGACGACGACTTCAGCGCGCGCCTGGAACGCGGCGATCCAGCCGCCCTCAAGAGTTGGCGCGGCATGGCGCAGGTGCTCCAGTTTTTTGAAGGCCATCCCGAATGGCGGGCGCTACGCTCCTATGGCAAACTGGCCGTGGTGCAGGATCATGACGACGCGTTGCTCTCGGGCGGCATCCTGGATATGATCGCGGCTAAACATACCCCTATGCGTGCCATCCCGGGCCAGCGCCTCACGCCCGAAGCGCTGGCGGGCGCGACCATGGCGGTCGACGTGGACGCCGCATCGCTCACGCCCGAGCAGCGCGAGATGTTAAAGAATTTCGCCCGCGCGGGCGGAACCGTGCTCACCGCCCCGCCCGGATGGAAAGGCCAATCCGCGCTACAGCCTGGACAGATTACGCTCGATACCGCCGAACTCGAACGGCTGAACGATATCTGGCACGACGTGCAAACCATGACCGGTCGCAAGAACCTGGGCGCGCGCCTGTTCAACGTTTCCTCGATGCTCTCGAATGTACTCGCCGACAACGATGGCAAGCAGGTGGTGGTGGAACTGGTGAACTACTCGGCCTACCCCATCGAGAACGTGTCCGTGCAGGTGTTGGGAACATTCAAACACGCGCAACTGATTACCCCCGAAGGCGTCCAAAAAGAATTGGAGGTTTACGCAACGGACGAAGGCGGGACGGGCGTGGATATCGACCGCGTTTCCGCCTGCGCGACGGTGCGTTTAGACTAGGATTATGACTCGGAGAGAATGGATTGCACTCATTACCGCGTCGCCGCTCCTGAAAGCCGCAACCGAAGGTCCGGCCGCGCCTGTGGCGATTGCCAAGTGTCCTTCGTATGACGAAGATGTTTCGGCGCCGCTGGCCAGCATGTTCGACCAAATTGGCGGGTTGGATCGCATCGTGCGCGGAAAGACGGTAACGATCAAACTCAACATGACGGGCAGCCCCGGCCTGCGTGTCGACGGCAGGCCGCCGGGAGTGACGCATTACGTGCATCCGAAACTGGTAGGCGCGACGGCCCACCTGATGGGGCGCGCGGGGGCGCGGCGCATCCGTTTCGTGGAAAGCGCGTGGGCCACCAGCGGTCCGCTCGAAGAGTACCTGCTCGATTCCGGTTGGAACGTGCGCCAGTTGCTGGCCGCCGCGCCGGGCGTGGAATTCGAGAACACCAACGCGCTGGGCAAGGGCAAAAGCTATAAGCGATTCAAAGTTCCGGGAAGCGCATATATGTTTCCGGCCTACGATTTGAATCACGCTTATGAAGACACGGACGTTTTCGTCAGTATGGCCAAGCTCAAGAACCATGCCACATGCGGCGTGACCCTTTCCATGAAGAACTGCTTCGGCACCCTGCCTGCGTCGATCTATGGCGACGATGCGGGCGTCGACGAGTCCAACGAGAACCCGACGTCGGGGCGCGCCAAGACCATGCACGAGGGTCGCCGCCAGCCCTCCAAATCCGCACCCGCGGAATTGAATCCGGCTTCCAGCCGGGAGGCGGGATATCGCGTGCCGCACATTGTCGCGGACCTGGTGAAGGCCCGCCCGATCGATCTGGAGATTATCGACGGGATTGAATCGATCGCCGGCGGCGAGGGGCCCTGGATCAAGGGCGTCCACCGCGTCCAGCCGGGAGTGCTGCTGGCAGGGCTGAATCCGGTATCGACGGATGCGGTGGCCGCCGCGGTTATGGGTTATAACCCGCGAGCCGCGCGAGGCGCCGCGCCGTTCCAGGGCTGCGAAAATACGCTCCTCCTCGCCGAGCGGCATGGAGTGGGTTCGGCGGACCTTCGCAGAATCGACGTGCGCGGAGTGCCCATCGCGGAGGCGATATTCCGCTATGCCTAGGTGGGGCAGGCTGACAGCCTGCGGCGTGTCAGTCGGCCGTGCGATTTTCTTGTGCCTGCTGGCAATAGGCCTATCGGCGCAATCGAAGCTGACCATGTTTCCTCCCGTGCGCGGCCTGCACGAAATGGTGGGATCGTGCAATAACTTCGAAGTCGATGCGGGCATGCGTATTCTGGCCCAAGGCGGCAACGCGGTGGATGCAGGCGTCGCCACCACGCTGGCGGCCGGCGTCACCGAGCTGGACCATTTCGGCCTGGGCGGCGAAATTCCGATCCTCATCAAACTGGCGGGCAAACCCGTGGTAGTCATTAGCGGTATTGGCACGGCTCCCAAACGGGCCACGGTGGCTTTCTACGAGTCGCGCAAACGGGAATTGTGGGAGCAGCCCGGCCACATGCCGCCCATGCCCGCGGAGGGTATTCTGGCCTCGCCGGTGCCTGGTGTCATGGATGGTCTCATCCTGGCCCTGGAACGCTACGGCACCATGTCGTTCGCACAGGTATCTGCCCCCGCGATCGAATACGCCGACGGATTTCCGGTCACCGAAGTGATGGCCGATTGGATCCGCGGCTCTCAGCCCTTGCTGCAACTCTGGCCCACTTCCCGCGAGTTCTTTCTGCCCAATGGCGTGGCCCCCCGGCGCGGCGACGTTTTCCGCGAACCGGCGCTGGCGAAGACCCTGCGCGCGCTGGCGAGCGCCGAAGCCCAAGCCAAGGGCGGGCGCGACGAGCGGTTGCGCGCCGTTCGCGATTATTTTTACAAAGGCCCGATCGCGCGCGAATACGACGAATTCTGCAAACGCAACGGCGGCCTGATCTCCTATGACGACATGGCCGGCTTCCACGCGGAAGCCGATACGCCGCGCACCGGCACCTATCGCGGATACGAAATCTTCAAGCCCGGCTTCTGGTCCCAAGGCCCGGTAATGATCGAACTGCTGAACCTGCTGGAAGGCTACGACCTGCGGGCCATGGGCCACAACAGTCCGGCATACATTCACACGCTCGTCGAAGCCATCAAGCTGGCGTTCGCCGACCGCGACCGCTATTACGGCGATCCGAAGTTTTCCAAGATTCCCGAGGAGACCCTCCTTTCGAAAGACTATGCGGCCGAGCGGCGCAAGCTCATCGATCCCGAGCATGCCTCGCTCGAATCCCGGCCCGGCGCGTTCGGCGGCGAGTTGCAGATGCCGAAGACCACGGATTCCACCATCGCGGCGCGCGATACCACGTGCGTGAACGTGGTGGATCGCCAGCGCAACATGTTTTCGGCGACGCCCAGCGGAGGCTGGTTGCCTTCGGTGATCGCCGGCGACACAGGATTGGCGATGAGCGAGCGCATGCAGACCTTCGTGCTGATCCCCGGGCATCCCAACGAACTGGCGCCGGGCAAGCGGCCGCGCGTGACGCTGAGCCCCATGCTCGTGCTCAAGGATGGCAAGCCTTTTCTGGCGATCTCCACGCCAGGCGGAGACTTGCAGGACCAGACGCTGCTGCAGGTGTTCCTCAACATCGTAGAATTCAACATGTCGCCGCAGGAAGCCATCGAAGCGCCGCGGTTCGACAGCGCGCATCTGTACACTTCCTTCGATTTCCACGAATTCCTGACCGGCAAACTGAACGTGGAGCGGCGGGTTCCGCAGGCCACTATCGAGCGCCTCACGGCCATGGGCCACCGGGTCACGGTGGTAAGCGACTGGGCGAATCTCTCCGCGCCTACGGCGATCAAGATCGACATGTCCGACGGCGTGCTGACCGGCGGCGCGGACCCTCGCCGCAGCCGCTATATCAATGGACGATAACGAACTAAGAAACAGGAACTGCTTCAGAACTTGCTAGCCACCCGCGGCGCGTGCTAAGCTACCTCAAATTTTCACAAACGGAGTTTTCCGAGGGGGTAGCCTATGCTTAACGCAGCTCGCACTATACGTGCATTCACTCTGGGAGCCTTCCTGCTTCCGGTCTGCCTGCTGGCCCAGGACGCAACCGGCAAGATCGCCGGTGTAGTCACCGACCCTTCCGGCGCGGTGGTTTCAAGTGCCGTCGTCACCGTGACCAATCTCGCGACCAACATTGCCAAGCAAACCAAAACGGATGCCACGGGCTTCTACCAGGTCCCGCTGCTGCCGATTGGGCGGTATAAGGTCAATGCCACCGCGGCCGGATTCGAAAAAGTCACGGTGGTGAGCCAGGGCAATCTGGAGATCAACCAGACCATGCGCGTCGATATTCAGCTTCCCGTCGGAAAACTGAGCGATACCGTGGTGGTCGAGAGCGCGGCCAACCTGGTGGAAACGGAGAACGCCACGGTGGGCGGCACGGTCAGCGGCGTGGCGATCGCGGAATTGCCCTTGAACGGCCGCAATACGCTGGACCTGTTGGGTACGCAGCCCGGCGTAACCCTCAGCAATCCGGATTCCGGCGCGGCGGGCAATTATAGCATCGGCGGGCAGCGCACCGATTCCGTCACGTATCTGCTGGATGGCGGCAACAACAACAGCCTGCTGGGCAATGCGGTGGTGGCCAATCCGAATCCGGATGCGGTGGGCGAATTCCGCGTGCTGGAAAGCAACTATTCGGCGGAATACGGCCGGAACGCCGGCGGCATCGTCAGCGTGGTGACCAAAAGCGGCACCAACACGGTACACGGCTCGGCCTACGATTACGTGCGCAACACCGATTTCGACGCCAACCCGTTCTTCAACAACTCCGCGCTGCCTGCCGAACTCCCGGTACCGGTCCTGAAGCGCAACCAGTTCGGCGTCACCGTGGGCGGTCCGATCGTGATTCCCAAGATTGTGAATGGCCATAACAAACTCTTCTTCTTTTTTTCCTACGAGGGGCAGCGCCAGGAGGCCGAGGATACTTCACCCGGCAAGGTGACCACTTACACGCCGGCCGAGGCCAACGGCGATTTCTCGGCGCTGGGGTCGCTGACGTCGGCTCCCCCCAATCCGGTGGCGCAATTCCTGACGAACAATCTCAATAACGGCAACGGCTATTATCAGTCCGACCCTACGTTGGCGTCGCAAGGCATCATCGATCCAACTAAGATCGACCCAGTCGCGCAAGCCTATTTCTCCAATCACCTGATCCCGACTTCGGCCACGGGATACCTGTATCCACAGGCGCCCAGCACGGCTAACTACAACGAATATCTGGGTAAGATCGACTACAACATCAGCACCAAAGATATTTTGAGCGGCACCTTCACTTCGCAGATCTATCCGCAACTGGAACCCTTCTCGAACGGTTCGAACGTGGTCGGCTTTCCGGGGATTTACAAAGACAGCACCTACTTCGGCGCGGTGACTTATACGCACACGTTCACACCGGCCCTGCTGAATGAACTGCGGATCACCGGCCAACGGCTGGACCACACCCAGGCGGTTCCGGCTACGACCCAACCTACGGCGAGCCAGCTTGGCGTGAACATTACTCCGGACCAGCCCACGGGGCCGCCGATCATCGGGCTGCTGGGAAGCGGGCTAAGTATCGGCGAGAGCCCGCAAGGTCCCACGACGGAAGTCGACAACACCTACGCTTTCTACGACAACGTGTCATGGACCCGCGGGCGCCACAACGCCAAGTTCGGCTTTTATTTCTCGCCCTACCAGAACAATACCGTTTACGACTTCTACGTGAACGGTGAGTTCTTCTTCTACGGCCCGAGCACGGGGGTCGGGTCCGGCGTGGATCTGGCGGATTTCCTGATGGGGCTGCCGGACGAATTTCTGCAGTTCGGCAAAGCGCCTTCGAATATCCGATCGCACCAATACTCCGGTTTCGCGCAGGATACCTGGAAGGCGACGAAGCGCTTCACGCTTACCCTGGGCATCCGCTACGAGTATGCCGAGCCGAAGTACGACACCCAGGGACGGTCATTCTCTTACGAACCCGGCATGCAGTCGGAGCGTTTTCCCGGCGCGCCATTGGGGCTGGTATTTCCGGGCGATCCAGGGGCTCCGAAGGGGGCGAATTTCCCGGACCGGAACGATTGGGCGCCGCGAATGGGTTTCGCGTGGGACATCTTCGGTAACGGCAAGACCAGTTTGCGCGGCGGTAGCGGCGTGTTCTACGACATCCTGAAAGGAGAGGACAACCTGCAGTTCAACGGGCAGGTGCCGTTCGCCAGTTTCGCGGACATCTATCCCTCGGGACAAAGCGGCAACTCCGCTCCGCTGGGGCTGGATAATCCCTACGTGGCGGCGGGCGCCGTCAATCCGTTTCCGTCCAAGCCCCCGGCCAGCAACCTGGATTTCGGAGCCGCCGGTTTCCTGCCGTATGGCGGCGGCGGCGTATTCGTGGTGGATCCGCACCTGCGCACCCCCTACGTTTATCAATACAATATGCAGTTGCAGCAGCAACTCGCTCCAGGGATGATCCTGGAGATCGGGTACCTGGGCTACGATGCGCACAAACTCACGTCGTTGGTGGATGCCAATCCGTTTGTCCTCGGCACCAACTCGCGGATGAATACCAATTTCAGTTACCTCGACGAATTCGAAAACGTGACGAAAGCGCATTACAACGGCATGACCGCGACGGTACGCAAGGAACTCGGAGACATGCGCGGCTGGGGACACAGCTTTTTGACCTTGGCATACACCTGGTCGCACGAGATGGACAACGTCTCCGGTTTCCGGCAGCGCAGTTACATTGTCCCCTACTACAACCACGACCTGTTTATGGCGGACGGCGACACCGATGTCCGGAATACCGTGGTATTCTCCGGCGGATGGGACCTGCCCTTCGATCGGCTGCCGGGGCCGAAGGCGATCACTTCCGGATGGAGTCTATATCCTATCTTTACGTGGCGCACGGGATTCCCGTTGGATGTATTTTCCGATCTGCAGACGACGGACGGCGATCCGGGACCCTCCGGGGCAGGTGACGCGGGATCGGTACGAGCCGACCTGGTCGGCAATTCGGTAGGCATCCTGAACGCCAAGAGTTACCAGACGTTCACGAATCCGACGTACGGCCAGCCGGCCTCCGGCAACTATTATTTCAATCCCGCCAACTTCTCGACCGCGCGCGCCAACACGCAGGATAATATCGCCTCCATGGACGCTTCCCAGCTCACCTACTACACCTACGGTTCTCTACCGCGTAACGCGTTTCGCGGTCCGGGCGCGGTGAATCTGGATATCGCGTTGGCGAAGAAGTTCCGAATTCGAGAGACTGCTTCCCTGGAATTGCGGGTGGACGCATTCAACGCTTTCAACCACACGAATTTTTCAAATCCGGATACCACGATCACGGATGCGACATTCGGCCAGATTTCGAATACCGCGGCGCCCCGCATTCTGCAGGTGGCCGCGCACTTACGGTTCTAACCATGACAGCCTCAGCCGCCAAAGATCCGCAACAAGCGATCGGCCGTTCGCCCGACCGCCTATCGCTCGACGAGCGCCGCGCCCTGACGGGCAAATACATCGCGCTGGAGATTTACACGCCGGACGCTTTGCCGCTGCGGCGGATCGAAGCGATCGGCGACAGCATGGAGGAATGCGCGCGGCAGTTGGCCGCCCGCGGGCTCGACGCGATGCGTTTCGAATTCACGCGCCTGGCGCCGGCCTATTAGGTTAGTGGGGCGGCGCGAAATACGGGGGCGCCTCAGGCACCGCCGCGCCATCTTTACGCGGCGACGAAGCGCCGTAGTTCACAGCGGCGTCCGAATCGTGCAGGACGGCCTGGCCGCCGCCCATCCAACCCGAGAAATCGGCCAGGACTTCGAGGCTATGCCCGCGCCGCGAGAGAGCCTCGCGCACGTCCGCCGGCACGCGATTTTCGATCATCACATCGCATCCGCCAAACTGCAGCCGGGTGAAGCGGGGAGCTTCCAAGGCAGCCTGGATGTTCATGTTATGGTCCACCAGGTTCGAAACGAACTGGGCGTGCGCCTGCGCCTGGTTATAGCCGCCCATGATTCCGAAGCCGATGTGGATGTTGTCCTTTTCCATGAACGCGGGAATGATGGTGTGCAGGGGCCGTTTGCGGGGCGCGAGGGCGTTGGGGTGGGCGGGGTCCAACTCAAATAGCGCGCCGCGATTTTGCAGATGGAAGCCGTACCCATCCACCACCACCCCCGACCCGAAGCTCAGATAAACGCTTTGGATCAACGACGCGATATTGCCGTCGCGATCCACCACCGACAGGTAAATCGTGTCGCCCGCGGTGGATGGGGGTTTGCCCGCCGCGGGAGCGCAGTTGGCTTCGCCGCGATGGATGAGCGCGGCGCGCTCACGCGCATAGGTCTTCGAATTCAGCCCGCCGGTGGGCTGCGGCGCGAAGCGTGGATCGGCCACGTAGCTGCGCAGATCCTCGTAGGCCAGCTTCTGCGCTTCGATTTTCAGGTGCAGATCTTCCACGCTGGACGGCGCATAGCTGAAGAGAGGAAAAGTTTCGAGAATGTTGAGCATCTCCAGCGCGGCGATGCCCTGGCTGTTGGGCGGCATCTCGTAGACTCTCCATCCGCGATATTCGGTGGAGATCGGATCGACCCATTCGGATTGAAAATCGGCCAGGTCCGAAGAGGACATCTTCCCGCCCAACCTGGTGGACGTTTCTACGATGGCGCGCGCGATATCACCCTTATAAAACGCGGCGGCGCCCTGCGCGGCAATCAGCTTGTAGGCCTCCGCCAGCCGCCGGTTGCGAAAGATCTGCCCGACCGCCGGAGGTTTATCTTCCGGGAGGAAGGTGCGGCGCCCGGCTTCGTCGCCCCAGAGTTTCGCGGTGGCCGACTGCCAGGTGTCCTGGATAATCTCGGTAACCGGAAATCCCCGCTCGGCATAGTAGATCGCGGGCTGGAACAATTCGCGCCAGCTCAGGCGGCCGAAACGCTTGTGGAGTTTCTCCCAGCCATTTACACATCCAGGCACGGTCACGGACTGGATGCCATCCTGCGGCATCGCGTAGCGGCCTTGAGATTTCAGAAATTCGATGGTCAAGCCGCGGGGCGCCCAGCCGCTGGCATTCAGGCCGGTGAGCTTGCCGGTTTTGGCATCCCAGTAGATGACGAAGAGGTCGCCGCCGATGCCGCAGCTCATGGGTTCGACGAGGCCCAGCAGGGCATTGGCGGCGATGGCGGCATCCATGGCCGATCCGCCGCGGGCCAGCACCTGGGCGGCGGCTTGCGATGCGAGCGTCTGGCTGGTGGCGGCGATTCCGTGGCTGGAAATCACCATGGATCGCGCCTGGTTACGTTCCTGGCAAGGGGTGGGCATGGTCATCCAGAGTGCGGCGCAGCAGAATGCCGCGATTCGGATCTGGGATTGCATTGGAGAATCGATGATAGCAGGCCGACGGCCCACAGGACACCGAAAGTGAGTATTGAGTGCGGCCCAGGCAAATCCGTTATAATAAGAAGGTTCACTCTGAGAGGAATTGTGTCCCTTCGCACCTTTTTTCGTCTTTTCACGCATATTCAAATGATGCCTATCCTCGAAAGCGGCGAGGAAACGCTCGTGGGCGGGCAGGCCGTTATCGAGGGCGTCATGATGCGCGCCCCGCACAGCTATTGTGTCGCGGTCCGCAAGCCCAACGGCGAGATCGTTACCCAGCAAAAGCCGCTGGCGCGTATGTCCGAGCAGCACCGCATCTTCAAGTACCCGGTGTTACGCGGTGTGGGCACGCTCTACCAAGCCATGGTGCTGGGGCTGAAGGCCTTGAAATTCTCCGCGAACTCCGTGCTGGAGGCCGAATTACCGAAAGCCGAGGTGAAGGAAATCCCCAACTGGGCCATCAGCTTGAATCTGATCGTTTCCTTGGCGTTCTTTATCTTCCTTTATAAATTTGTTCCACTTTATGCCGTCACGGCGCTGGGGAAGTGGTACCCGATCCTCAAAGGCCGCATTGCTTTCAACGCCACCGACGGCATGCTCCGCATCGCTATTTTCCTGGCATTTCTGTTTATCGTCTCACGCATGAAAGACATCCATCGCGTGTTCGAATATCACGGCGCCGAACACAAGGTAGTGTTCAACTTCGAATCGGGCAAACCGGTGAACGTGAAGAACGCGCAGGCCTTCACGACGTTCCATCCGCGCTGCGGCACCAGCTTTCTGATGGTGGTGATGGTGGTTTCGATGGTGGTCTACACGCTGATTCCTTTCTCCGGGTTCGGCATGAAACTGCTGAGCCGCGTGCTGCTGCTGCCGTTCATCGCTGGCTTCAGCTACGAGTTGATCCGCTTTGCCGCCAAGCGCCGCGGCTCGTTCCTGGCCACATTGACGGCGCCGGGACTTTGGCTGCAACGCATTACCACGAAGCCGCCATCCGATGAACAGGCCGCGGTGGCGATCCAGGCGCTTGAAGGCGCCATGGCGCTCGAAGAATCCCAGGGCGGCGAACTGGTCATCGCTTAACCTCCATGCAATTCGTTCCCAGGCTGCAACAGATCGAGGTGCGTTTCGAAGAACTGACGCGCCAACTGGCGAACCCCGCGCTGATCGCGGACGCGACCGAGTACCGCAAGGCCGCCAAAGCGCGCAGCGATATCGCGGAAGTGGTGGACAAGTTCCGCGAATGGAAGAAAGCCGCCAGCGAGCTCGACCAGGCGCGCGGGATGCTGCAGGAACAGGATCCCGAACTGCGGCAGATGGCGACCGACGAAGCCGCGCGATTGGAGCCGGAACTGGGGCGCATCGAGCAGGAGATCAAGTTCCTGCTGCTGCCCAAAGATCCCAACGACGAGAAGAACGTAGTGCTGGAAATCCGGGCGGGCACGGGCGGCGATGAAGCCACGCTGTTTGCCGCCGAGATTTTCCGCATGTACTCGCGCTTCGCGGAAACGCAGCGCTGGCGCATCGAAGTGACTTCCGCCAGCGAATCGGCGGCGGGCGGCTTAAAGGAAGTGATCGCGCTGGTGAGCGGCGACAAGGTCTTCAGCAAGCTCAAATACGAAAGCGGCGTACACCGCGTGCAGCGCGTCCCGGTGACGGAGCAGCAGGGCCGCGTGCATACTTCGGCGATTACAGTGGCGGTGCTGCCGGAAGCCGACGAAGTGGAAGTGAAGCTGGATCCCAAAGATATCCGGATCGACACGTTTTGCTCCTCGGGTCCCGGCGGCCAGTCGGTCAACACGACGTATTCGGCGGTGCGCATCACGCACCTGCCCACGGGCTTGATCGTATCGTGCCAGGACGAGAAATCGCAGATCAAGAACCGCGCGAAGGCCGAGCGCGTGCTGCGCTCCCGGCTGTACGAGATCGAGTTGGAGAAGCAGCAGGCCGCCCTGGGCGCGGAGCGCCGCAGCATGGTGGGCACGGGCGACCGCAGCGAGAAGATTCGCACCTATAACTTCCCGCAGAACCGGGTTACCGATCATCGGATCGGCCTGACGCTGCACCAACTGGATATCGTGATGGAAGGGCGCCTGGACCCAATCATCGAGGCGCTCACCACCTACTATCAGGCCGAAAAACTCAAGCAGCAGGGCGACCCGGGCGCGGCCGCGGCCTAGATCCGCATGACCGCAAAAACCGCGTTGCTCCAGGGCGCCAAGCTTCTGGACGACGCCACCGTAGGAGTGGCACGCCTGACCGCCGAGGTGCTGCTGGCGCACGCTTTGCACCAGGACCGGGTGTACCTGTTCAGCCATCCCGAGCACGAACTTTCGGAACTGGAATGGCTGCATTACGGCCGCTACCTGCACGAACGCATGCAGGGCAAACCGACGCAGTACATTACGGGACATCAGGAGTTCTACGGCCGCGATTTCCGCGTGACCGCGGACGTGCTGATCCCGCGCCCGGAAACCGAGCACGTGGTCGAAACTGCCCTACGACTGGCGCCGCATGCGCGCCACATCCTGGACGTGGGCTGCGGCTCCGGCTGCCTGGCCATCACGCTGCGCCTGGAGACGGGCGGCGTTGTGTGGGCCACGGACATCTCGGCGGCGGCCATCCGGGTCGCCGCGGAAAACGCGCAGCGGCTGGATGCAGGCGTCTCGTTTGTGACATGCGACCTGACGTCCGCGTTAGCCGATAGGTCGATGGACCTGATCGTATCCAACCCGCCCTACGTGCCGCTGAGCGACAAGCCGCGTCTACAGCGGGAAGTGCGCGACTGGGAGCCGCACGAAGCGCTTTTCGGCGGGCCCACCGGACTGGAGATTTACAGCCGGCTGGTGCGAGACGCAGAGCGCGTGCTGCGCCCGGGCGGCTGGCTGATCATGGAATTGGGATTCAACACCAGCAGCCGGGTGGCCGCGATGTTCTCTCCCGCCTGGCGGAATGTTGAGACAGCGCCCGATCTGGCGGGTATTCCGCGCGTGATTGCGGCATGCCGCGCAAAGAGTCAGGGTTTTTTGGGTTCATCAACCTCGGCGGGGGACGGGAAAACATAGTTGGGGTAGCTCCATTCATCGACGCCGACTCCGTTTTCGGAGCGGAAGAGGACTTCATCCCGCCAGCGGACCTGGCGGTGAATGATTTCTTTGGGCGGCGGCGCGGTGCCGCCCGGGCGCGGGTTCTTGCGCGGGTTGTGGCGCGGCTTTGGCGCGGGCGGCCTTGATGCGCTCCAACTCTTTGTAGGCCTTGAAGTAAGAGCGCTCGAGACGGGCTTGACCCTGTAGCGCACGCTGCAAGCGCGGGGCTTAAAAAGTCCCGCCAGGCGAGCTTACGCTCGCCACTGGAGTTTGGACTTATCTCGTGATGACTGGCCGCAGCCCGTGGCGCACGCTTCAGCGCGCTTCAGCGGGCGCCCCCGCGGATGGGGGTGAAACAGCGGCGAGACCCCCGGCGGGAATCCGAGCGCTGCGTGTATGCTCAGATTAGGGCTGAGAACTGTAGTTACGGCCACACACGCATTGGTGCGATTTGCGCCAGCTGCAGCATGGCTCCGCAAGGCAGTGGAACAATAGTGAGGCCTACCCGGCTCTCCTCCAGATGAGAATCCCAAGATTTGCCACGCGGGCAGTTCTCGAGCTCGGAAAGAGAGAACGATGCGGAAAGAGAAGGTAGCGAAAACGATGGGTCCGCAGAAAGCAAAAAGCAAGAGCGTTGCCCACGCGGAGCCACGTGACGGGCATTGACATCGGCAGCCGGCAGATGCACGTATGCGCGGCGGCGGCTGAAGAGGGACGAGTTGAGGTCCGGATCTTTGGGACGGCCACCGCTGAGATTCTGGCTTGCGCGGAGTGGCTGAAACAGGTGCAGGTGGAGTCGGTGGCCATGGAGAACACCGGCGTGTACTGGATTCCGGTGCTGGAGATATTGGAGGGCTGCGGGTTTGAAACCTTACTGGTGGACACGCGGCCGTTGTCGCGGGTACCGGGGAGAAAAACGGATGTAGGGGACGCGGCGTGGATTCAAACCCTGCATAGTCATGGATTGCTGACTGGCTGCTTCCGGCCCAGCGAACAGATCAGCCAGGTGCGGAGTCTGGTGCGCCAGAAGGCGGTGCTGGTGGCCGATCGGGCGAACTGGACGCGGCGCATGCAAAAGTGCCTGGACCAGATGAACGTGCGGGTGCATCACGCGGTCTCCGATGCGCAGGGAAGCACGGGCATGCGGGTGCTGCGCGCCATCGTGGCTGGAGAGCGGGATCCCCGGAAACTGGCGGAGTTGCGGGACGCGGGCTGCCGCAAGAGCCAGGAGCAGATGGCGGCATTGTTGAACGGTCACTGGCGGGCGGACCATCTGTTCAATCTGGAACAAAGCCTGCGGATGTATGACACCATCGCGGAGCAGATCGGAGTTTACGAGCGGGAGATACAGAGGCAGATGCAGGCCCTGACGCCAGCGGAGCGTGCGGAGTCCAAAGCTCCGCCATTGCGGAGTGCGGCCAAGCGGAAAGCCATGAAGCGGCGGCACGTGGAAGAGAAGCGCCAGGCACTGTATCGCCTGGCCGGGGTAGATCTGACGACGATCGATGGGGTAGGCACGGAGACGGCGGATGCGGTGCTCAGCGAATATGGGGTGAATATGAACCGTTTCGCCAGCGAAAAGGAATTTGTGGCGCTGCGAAACTGGCGCCCCGGCAGGCCATCTCTGGGGGAAAGCCACTCAAAAAGCGTGGAAAATTCAAACCCACACGCACCGGGCCGGCGCTCCGCCACGCGGCCGTGTCGGTGGGGAAAGGCCCCACTGCTTGGGGGGCCTACTATCGTCGCATCTCCCGCCGGAAGGGATCTACCGTCGCCGTGTTTGCCACCGCGCGCAAGATCGCTACGCTCATCTACCGGATGCTGCGCTGGGGGCAGGCCTACGTCGACATCGGCCAGCAGGCGCACGAGGAGCATTACCAGGCGCAACGCGTGCGCTCTCTCACCAGCACTGCCGCTCAACTCGGATACCAGCTCCTCAAGAATAATGACCCTGTGACTGCTTGAGGAGACTAGGGGGTCTCAGATGAGTGCCCCATGGGCCTGCGGCCCACCAAAGGTGATGAAAATGGGCGCGAGCGACGCTAACATTGTCTTCGGCGGGAGTGGCTGAGGTCGTTCACGCTCTGGAGAACTTGAAGCCGTCGATGAGTCGGATCCGGGACGCGTGTTTTTGAACCAATAAATGAGAACTGCCTTTCCGCGAGGAAGGGCGGTAGCTCGGAACGGTGCGTATTCAATTTGCCCGCGTGTCCTGCACTTCCCCGCCAGAAAGGCAGGTAGGTAGGTATGTCTTACAACATAGCAGGCATTGACGTGCACAAGAAAGTGCTGATGGTGGGGGTCGCCAGCGTGGCCGAGGAGGTGGCTGACGCCACGGGGGCGGCCATGGAGTTTGAGTGCCGGAGATTTGGAACCGGGGCCAGTGAGCGGAATCACCTGGTGGCTTGGCTGAAGCAACACCAAGTTCACGAAGTGGTCATGGAGTCTACGGCACAATACTGGAAGCCGGTATGGCTGGACCTGGAGCCACATTTTGAGAAACTGCATCTGGCGCAGGCGCAATCCAACAAGGCGCCCAAAGGACGCAAGAACGACTTTCGGGACGCCAAACGTCTGGCACGGCGCTTGCTGGCCGGCGAACTGATGCTGAGCTTGTGCCAGAGCCAGAACAGCGTACCTGGCGGCTGATGACGCGCGGGCGGTTGCAACTGGTGCGCGAACGGGTGCGTTTGCAGAGCCAGGTGGAATGCCTGCTGGAGGCAGCGCGGATCAAGCTGTCCAGCGTGATTAGCGATTTGCCAGGCGTCAGCGGACGGCGGATTCTGGAGGCGCTCAGCAAAGGCCAGACGGATGCGGCGAAGCTGGCCGCACTGGGCGACGACCGCCTCAAGTGCACTAAAGAACAATTAGCCGACGCCCTGCGCGGCGCGCCGGAGCCGGGCCATCGGCAACTGCTGCACCTGCATCTGGAACGTTTGCAACTGCTGGACGAGCAGATCCGTCAGCTTAGCCAGATGAATGCGGCCGCGCTCAACCGACATCCGAAGGCGGTGGCACGACTGGCGGAAGTACCCGGATTTGGGGTAGAGTCCTCGCAGCAGATGATCGCGGAGGTGGGGGTGGACGCGGAGGCCTTCGATTCGGCGGGCGAGTTCGCCTCCTGGGCTGGGGTATGCCCGGGCAGCGACGTGAGC